>Ga0207698_10000136_pt1 | contig 46199 bp, 39 predicted proteins | sample KBSCornC22_FD_184298 | JGI IMG/M metagenome (GOLD analysis project Ga0207698, IMG submission 184298) | Corn rhizosphere microbial communities from Kellogg Biological Station, Michigan, USA - KBS Corn C2-2 (SPAdes) (version 2) | ecosystem: Host-associated > Plants > Roots > Rhizosphere > Soil ... | reverse complement strand
CCTCAGAATTCGGACCAGTCGTCGTCTTTGACGGCGACGGCGTTGTTGCCGATGGTGCGCGGCGCGGGGCGTGCGCGGCTGGCGCGGGCCTGGAGCGCGTGGACGGGATTGGCGGGCTCGCGGGGGCTGCGCACATCCTGGGCGAGCTTGAAGCGCGAAATGTGCTGGGCGAGCGCATCGGCTTCGGCGGCCAGGCTGCGCGAGGCGGCGGTCGCTTCCTCGACCATCGCCGCATTCTGCTGCGTGACGCCGTCCATCTCGGCGACCGCGGTGTTGACCTGCTGCAGGCCAGCCGCCTGCTGCTCGGCCGAGGTGGCGATGTCCGCCACCAGTCCATCGACCTCGCCGATGCTGGAAATGATGCGCTGGAGGGCGGCACCGGTCTCGCTCACCAGCGACACGCCGGCATCGACCTGTTCGGATGAAGCGGTGATCCGCTCCTTCACGTCCTTGGCGGCATCGGCCGAACGCTGCGCCAGCGCGCGCACTTCGGACGCTACCACCGCAAAGCCCTTGCCGGCATCGCCCGCACGCGCCGCCTCGACGCCCGCATTGAGCGCCAGCAAATTGGTCTGGAACGCGATGCCGTCGATCACCGAGATGATCTCCGAAATCTCCGCCGACGCCTTCTCGATCCCGCTCATCGCCTGGATCGCGCGGCCCACCACCTCGCCGCTATGCTCGGCCTCGTGACGCGCCTGCTGCACCGCCTTGTTGGCCCGCGCCGCGCTGTCCGCCGCCTCGCGCACCGTGGTCGTGATCTGGTCCATCGCCGCCGCCGTCTCTTCCAGGCTCGCCGCCTGCTGCTCCGTCCGCCGCGACAAATCGGTCGACGCCTGGCTGATCTCGCTCGCCCCGCTATGCACCCCGCCACTCGACTGCGTCACTGCACCCAACACCGTCGACAACTGATCCATCGCATTGTTGAAGTCGCGCCGCAGCGGTTCATATTCGGTGGGGAATTTGGTCTCGATCCGATGGCAGAGATCGCCTTCGGCCAGGCGGTCGAGCCCGGTGGCAAGCGCCTGCTGGACGAGCGCCTGTTCCTGCGCGACGACCGAAACCTTGGCCATGCTCTCGCGGAAGACCGCCATCGCCTTGGTCATGCGGCCGACGCAATCGGTATTCTCGGTATAAGCGATCGGGCTGTCGAGATCGCCCGCCGCCATCGCCTCCATACGCAGCACGGTGTTCACATAAGGCGTGCAGATCAGGCGTGACGCAAGCATCGTCATCCCTGCGAGGAGCCCGGCGCTCGCCACTTCGACGCCGATGATGAGTGAGGTGTCGATATTCGCTGCATGGAGCGCGGCATAGGTTCCCGCCGCGGCACCGGTCGCCCCGATCGACGAATAAGCAAGCAACAGTGCACGGAACTTGACGCGAATGGGTGCGCGCTTTTCGAACCAACTCAACATGCAGATCAACTCCCCGTTCCGATCGGCCCCACCCCAAGCCGAGTCTCACCTCAACTGCAGCATCCCTAACCTGCGCTAAATTAAATCTCAGTGAGACCAGCTCCCCGTGAATCTACGGGGCGGATAGGTGGCCGCGCCGTGAACCATGCCGGCCCCAATTGGACGGCTTTGAAGTCATCGAAAGCTATGGACTTGGCCGATGTTGTACGTAACACATACGATATACAACGGAGAGGGAAGATGGCTGACGCGGATCGCATCGGAAAGCTCGAAGCCAGGATCGAGCATCTGGCTCGCCGCCTGCAGCAGCGGGAGGACGAACTCGACGTCCGCAAGCTGCAATATCTCTACGGATATCTGATCGACAAATGCCTCTACAACGAGACGGTCGATCTGTTCACCGACGATGGGCAGGTCCGCTTCTTCGGCGGGGTGTGGAAAGGCAAGGAAGGCGTCCGCCGCCTCTATGTCGAACGCTTCCAGAAGCGCTTCACCTACGGCACGAACGGTCCGATCGACGGCTTCCTGCTCGATCATCCGCAGATCCAGGACATTATCGACATCGAACCCGACGGCGTGACCGCGCTCGGTCGTGCCCGCTCGATGATGCAGGCGGGGCGCCACAAGGATTATGCCGATCCGACCAATCCCATGCTGCAGGCGCGCCAATGGTGGGAAGGCGGCATCTATGAGAATGTGTACAAGAAGGTGGATGGCATCTGGCGCATCCACATCCTCAATTATCTACCCCAGTGGCATGCCGATTTCGACACCGGCTGGGCCAATACCCGGCCCGAATATCTGCCCTTTCCGAAGCAGACCTATCCGCAGGATCCGACCGGGCCCGACGAGCTGATCGCGGATGCCTGGCTGTGGCCGATCCACAAGGTCGTGCCGTTCCACATGAAGCACCCCGTCACGGGCAAGGAGATCGTGCCGCAGCGTTGGCAGGGCGATATCGATCGGGAAAAGGCGGCCAAGGCGGCAGGCGCCTGAGCTGGCTTACCGTCCGCGTGCCCGGGCTCCTGCCTCGATAATGGGTCCGAAGGTCGCGGCGGACAGGCTCGCGCCGCCGACCAGCGCGCCGTCGACGTCGGGTACCTCAAGCAGGCCTCCGGCATTGGCCGGTGATACCGAGCCGCCGTAGAGCAGCCGTATCGCATCCGCCTCGGCGCCGATCAGCGTGCGCAGTTCGGTGCGGATCGCCCGGTGTATGCGGCCGACCTCCTCGCGCGTCGGCATCTCTCCACTGCCGATCGCCCAGACCGGTTCGTAGGCGATGGCGAGCCATCCAGGCCCCGTGCGCGCCGGGAGCGAGGATGCGACTTGCTGGGCCACCACCTTCTCCGCCTCGCCGGCACGGCGCTGCTCGCTCGTCTCGCCGACACACAGGATCGCACCGAGCCCGTGGCGAAGCAAAGCTTCTCCCTTAGCCTTCACCTCGGCATTGCTCTCGTGGCAATGGATGCGCCGTTCGCTGTGGCCGATCAGGGAGAAACCCGCGCCGATTTCCTTGATCATCCCGGCCGAGATCGAGCCGGTATAAGCGCCGCGCTCGGCGGCATGGACGTCTTCGGCGCCGATAATCAGTTCGGGAAGCGCGCTTTCGCGGCGGCGATGAGCGTGACGGGAAGCGCGACCGCGACGTCGAGTTGGCGGCACGCGACGGCCAGCGCGGCAATGCTTTCGAGCTCGTCGAGCGCCGCCAGGCTGCCGTTCATCTTCCAATTGCCCGCCACCAGCTTGCGGCGCATCGGCTTACGTCCTGAGTGCCGGACCGTAAGCGTCGCGACGCCGATCTCGTCCGCCCTGCGCTGCCCGCTGCGTGAAGCGGGCGCGATAGTGGGGACTCGGTCTTGGCCTGCGCGCATGGTCAGTGCGCAAGCGTGCGTGCCAGGGCGTCATGCCAGCCGCGGATCAGCGTTTCGCGATGCTGGGCCTCCATCGCCGGCTCGAAGCACCGACCGCGCGACCAGAGGCGCTCGAGGTCGGGCAATCCCGACCAGATGCCGGTGGCGAGCCCCGCATGGAATGCCGCGCCGCGCGCGGTCGTCTCCAGATCGGTCGGCCGCTCGACCGGGACCTGCAGCAGGCCGGCGATGAATCCGCACAGCCAGTCGTTCGCGGCCATGCCTCCGTCGACCCGCATCATGACCGGGCGGGCACCGCCGTCCGCGACCATCGCCTCGATGAGGTCCATCGTCTGGTAGCCCACTGCCTCCAGCGCGGCGCGAGCGAGATGGGCCTGGCCTGCGCCGAAGGTCAGCCCGAATATCGCCGCTCGCGCATCTGGATCCCAATGCGGCGCGCCCAGCCCGACGAAAGCGGGGACCATGTAGACGCCGTGATTGTCGGGCACTTGAGTCGCCATATCGTTGGTCTGGCTCGCGTGGGCGATCACACCGATCCCGTCGCGCAACCACTTGATCGCGGCGCCAGCAACGAAGATCGATCCTTCCAGCGCATAGGTCGTCTGCCCGTTGAGCCGATAGGCGGGGGTGCTGAGCAATCGATGCGTGGAGGCAACCGCCTCGTCGCCGGTATTCAACAGCATGAAGCAGCCGGTGCCGTAGGTCGACTTTGCCATGCCGGGATGGAAACAGGCCTGCCCGAACAAGGCCGCTTGCTGGTCGCCCGCAATGCCTGAGATCGGGATTTCGGCGTCGAACAGCCCGGCAGCGGTGGTGCCGTAGAGATGCGCATTGTCGTGCACCTGCGGCAGGATCGCGGGAGGGACGTTCAGCAGCCGGCACATCTCCTCGTCCCAACAGTTCTGCCGCAGATTCCAGAGCAAGGTGCGCGATGCGTTCGTCACGTCGGTGGCGTGGACCTTGCCTCCGGTGAGCCGCCACAACAGGAAGCTGTCGATCGTGCCGAAGGCCAATTGTCCCGCTTCCGCCCTGGCGCGGGCGCCGTCGACATTGTCGAGAATCCAGGTAATCTTGGTCCCTGAAAAATAGGGGTCGAGCAGCAAACCCGTGCGTGCACTCACGTCGGCCTCGACACCGTCGCTCTTCAACGCAGCGCAGAGCTTCGCGGTGCGGCGGTCCTGCCAGACGATCGCATTGTAGACCGGTTCGCCCGTCGCGCGATCCCATATCACCGTCGTTTCGCGCTGGTTGGTGATCCCGATCGCGGCGATCATGCTCGCGCCGCCGACCTGAGCGATCGCGTCGCGCGCGGTCGCCACAACGTCGCGCCATATGTCCTCGGGGTCATGCTCGACCCATCCAGGCTGCGGATAATGCTGCGCGAACTCGGTCTGCGCCGTGGCGATGCGACACGCCTCGCCGTCGAACACCAGGCTGCGCGTCGATGTCGTGCCTTGGTCGATCGCCAGAATATGTCGTGCGGCCACTCTGTCCTCTCCGATCTGTCGCCAATCTGTCCTCTTTCGTTCGAAACGTCAAACCTTTCATTCGAAAGCAAGTGCGCTATAAACGAAACATCGAAGCGTGAGTGAGAGTCGATGAGCGAAGCGCAATATGACCTGTTGATCGTGGGCGGCGGCATCAATGGCGCCGGCATTGCTCGCGACGCGGCCGGCCGCGGGCTGAAGGTGCTTCTGGTCGAGCAGGACGATCTGGCGAGCCACACCTCGTCCGCCTCGACCAAGCTCATCCACGGCGGTCTGCGCTATCTGGAATATGGCGAGTTCCGCCTCGTGCGTGAGGCACTGATCGAGCGGGAGCGGCTGTGGGGAATGGCGCCGCACATCATCTGGCCGCTGCGTTTCGTGCTGCCCCAGACCCAGTCGCCGCGACCCGCCTGGATGGTCCGGCTTGGCCTGTTCCTTTACGACCATCTCGGCGGCCGCAAGAAGCTGCCCGCGACGGAAACAATCGACCTGAAGCGATCGATCGTGGGCGAGGGGCTCGCCAATCGGCGCGGCAAGGCGTTCGTCTATTCCGATTGCTGGGTCGAGGACAGCAGGCTGGTCGTCCTGAATGCCCTGGATGCCGCCGAGCGGGGCGCGGAGGTGCGGACACGGACCCGGTTGGTCGACGCGCGGCGCGATCGCGGCGTCTGGGTGGCGCGGATCGCGGACGCGCATGGCAGCGCCGAGGTCAGCGCGCGCATCCTGGTGAATGCCGCCGGACCGTGGGTCGCGGATGTGATCGGCCGGCTCGGCAATGTCGCAAGCGAGCGGGGTGTCCGGCTGGTCAAGGGCAGCCATATCGTGGTGCCGCGCCTCTATGAGGGCGACCATGCCTTCATGCTCCAGAATCCGGATCGCCGGATCGTGTTCGCCATACCTTATGAGGGGCGCTTCACGCTGATCGGAACGACCGACGAACCGTGGAATGCGCCCCCGGGCAAGGTTTCGATCGATGCGGCCGAGACGCGCTATCTGCTCGATACTGCCAATCGTTATTTCCGTGCGCCCATTGGGACGAAGGATATCGTCTGGAGCTATGCCGGCATTCGGCCGCTCTATGACGACAAGGCGGGCAGCGCCTCGGCGGTCACGCGCGATTATGTGCTCGACGTCGATGCGCGCGAAGGGGAAGCGCCGGTGCTGAGCATCTTCGGCGGGAAGATCACCACCTATCGGAAGTTGGCCGAGCACGCGATGCAGGCGCTGACGCCCTATTTGCCCGACGCGGGGGAGGCCTGGACCGCGGGCGCGGTTCTGCCCGGTGGGGATTTGCCCGAGGCGGATTTCGAGACCTTCGTCGAGCGGCTTTCGGGCGCCCGCCCGGGCCTCGCGCCGAGCCTGCTGCGCCGGCTGGCGCGCGCTTATGGCAGCCGGGTCGACCATATCCTTGGAACGGCGCAGGTGGCGGGCGATCTCGGAACCGACTTCGGGGGCGGACTGACCCAGGCGGAGGTCGATTATCTCGTAACCACCGAATGGGCGCGCGACGCCGAGGACATCCTGTACCGCCGCAGCAAACTTGGCCTGCACGTGCCCGACGCGACGCTCGAACTGCTGGCCGCCTATCTCGATCACCCGGCTTCCGCGCGTGTGCGGGTGGCGTCATGACCGCCGCCTCGGCAGACCTGGTCGCCACGCGTCAGCGTCGCATCCTCGAACTGGCACGCCAGGCGGGCAGCGTGTCGGTCGAGCTGCTGGCGGCCGAATTGGAGGTGACGCCGCAGACCATCCGCAAGGACCTGAATGTCCTGGCGCGCCGGTCGATGCTCTCGCGGGTCCATGGCGGCGCGATCGTCACCTCGGGCGTGGACAATCTGGATCATGCCACGCGCAGGACCGTCGCCAGCGGGGCGAAGGCGGAGATCGGTGCCGCCGCCGCGGCGCTGGTGCCCAATGGCGCCAGCCTGTTCATCAATATCGGCACGACGACCGAGGCGATCGCCGAGCAGCTCGCCGATCATCGCGACCTGCTCGTCATCACCAACAATCTGAACGTGGTGGACATATTGTCGCCTTGTCCGACGATCGAGGTGATCGCGGCCGGCGGCAGGGTGCGCGCGAGCGACCGCGCGATCGTGGGGGCGCTGGCGATGGATTTCATCCGCGCCTTCAAGGTCGACTATGCGCTCATCGGCGCCTCCGCGCTCGACGCGGACGGCACCCTGCTCGACTTCGACGTGGACGAGGTGCGCGTCTCGCAGTCGATCATCGCACAGGCGCGCAAGGTGATCCTCGCGGTCGACCAATCCAAGTTCGGCCGACCCGCGCCGGTCCGCATCGCGGGGCTCGACGCGATCGATTATCTGGTGACCGACCGGCTGGCGGATGACGATCTCGCCCGCGCCTGTCGCGACGCGGGCGTCCAGGTGGTCGAAACCAATCCATAATTCCCGTTTCGCCACCGGGATGCAGCGGCGCGCTCAAACTCCCATGGGTTGGGTCGCCGTCAGGATCCAGGTCACGAACAGGCCGGCGGCCAGGCCGCCGGTCTGGACCGAGCCGGTCCACCGGCGCGACATCACCCCGAAGGCGGCGACCGTGGCGAACATCGGGACGAAGCCGATCGCCATGATCGTGCGCAGGCCCTCTGCGGGCACGAGCAACGTGCCGCGGGCCGCCAGCACGCCATATTGGATCGCGAGAAACAGCACGAACCCGCCGCTCAGCGTTGCCATGGCGACGCCCATCGCGCGCAGCGTCGATCCCTGATCGAGCGGCCGAACCGTGTCGAGCGCGCGCAGCGAGGCGACCGCAAAGACCAGGAAGAAGGGGAGGTAGATGAGGAAGTCCCGGCAGCGCGCCAGCGTCAGCGGCCGGGCCGCGACGAACCACCAGGAGGGATCGACATGCCCAAGCGCATCTCCCAGCGTCACGAGCAGGAATGCCGTCGCCACCGCCGGCAGCGCGACTGCCGCCGAACGCCACCCGCCGTGCAGCGGCGCCGCCGGCCGTTTGCCGAGGCGGATCGCGAGGGCTGCCAGCCCGGCGCTGACCAGAGCCCAGAAGGCGAACTGATTGCTATAGGTCTGGCGAAGCAGCGCATTCTGCCCGATCGTCGCTTCCGAAAGCATGGTGACCGGAAGATAGAGGGCGGCGGGGACGAGCGAGAGCCCGACCAGCGCGCCGAACCTGCCGCCAGCCGAGGCGGACGTTGCCGAGGCGGCGGCCGGTGCTTGGGAAGGAGAAAGACGCAGCAGCGCCGCGCCGACGCCCATCATGCCGGTGATCAGGACCGGCAGGGCGATCAGCGCCATCGCGGCACCGGCTTCGCGCCATGGCCAGATCTGGTCGCTGGCCGGCAAAGGGCTGCCGCCCTTCAGCGTCCGGGCGAACCAGTCGATCGCGGGGCCGATGCCCGCAGCGGATTCGTGGAGCCAGGCATGAACGACGTGCGGCGTGAGCAGCAATCGGGCATCGCCCGTGGCAATGTCGCCGTAGAGCCGCCCCGGCTGGACGGGGCCGGTGGTGGCGAAGGTCGTCATGATCTTCTGGGTCGCGCCTGTGCGGACGGGCGCTTCGGGACCCCACATGAAGCCGCCAAATTCGTCGCGCGTGCCATAGACGACCAACAGGTTGCGGGGGAATGTCGCGGTTCCCGGAGGGGCGAAGGGCGCGCCGACGCTCGAGCCTTCCAGGATGAGCGCGCGATAGCCATCGGGGTTGGATGCGGCGGCAGCGAGCACGCTCCACCCACCCATACTATGTCCTTCCAGCCCGACATTATCGCGGTCCACGAAGGGCAGCGCGCGCAGGTAGGCGAGCGCATCGGGTGCGCCGAACCCGTCGGCGAAGGTGGGCGGGTCGCTGGCGCCATGACCCCGCTGATCCGGCGCCAGCACGACATAGCCGCGCCGCGCAAATTCGGTCGCGAAATTGCCCTGCATTTCCGCGCTGTTGAGGTAGCCGTGAATGGCGAGGATGGCCGGGGCGGGATGCGACGCCGTCGCGCTCGCGGGGCGGAACAGCAGTGCGCGCATGGCTGCGCCCGATTTGCCCCGGAAATGAACGGCCTCGACGGTGACGCCCGGGCCCGCCTGGATGTGGGCTGAGAAGGACAGGCCGCCGACGATGGCGATGACGGCGGCGATCGCAAGGATCGCCGCCCGCTTCAACTGCCGGGTCATCAGAACTTGACCCCGAGCCGGACCCCGAACTCGCGCGGGGCATTGTAGAATTCGTTCAGGGCTGACTGACCCGTGACGAAATATTCCTTCGTCAGATTGTTGGCATAAGCCTCCAGTTTATAATTCTTCCAGTTCAACGTGACCGTCGCGTTGACGAGGTGATGGGCTGCGATACGGTCGAATTGGGGAAGATAGGTGACATAGGCCCATTCGGAGCCGACATAGCTGTAGTTGAGCCGCGGAATGAGCGTGGCGTCTCCGTGCAGGTTGAACGTGTAATAGAGGCCCGCATTCCAGGTCCATTTGGGCGAGAGGAGGTTAGGCCCGGAACTCGTGGTGATGAACTGGTAGTTGAAGCAGCCGGCTGTCACGGTCGCGGTGCAGGCCGGCAGCTGGGCGTTGGTCGCTCCGGGCTGCCATTTGTTGATCACGGTGACGCTGCTCAGGCTGGAGTCGACAAACGAGGCGCCCGCGTCGAAGCCCAGGCCGCCATAATGAGCCTGGAGCTGTGCTTCGAACCCCTTGATCGTCGCGTTGGCGAGATTGACGACGCCATTCTGGCCCGAGAGCGGGCTGATCACGTCCATCTGGAAGTTCTGATATTTGTTGTAGAAAACCCCGATCTGGGTGCGAAGATGACGGTCGAGGAAGGCCGACTTCCAGCCCGCCTCATAATCCCACACCGTTTCCGGCGAGAAGGTGCCCCCGGGAGGATTGATGCCGCCCGGCTTGTAGCCGCGCGCGGCAAACACATAGAACAGATTGTCACCGTCCGGCTTGAAGTTGAGCGAGACCTTGCCGGTCAGACGGCCGTCCGCCTCGGTCCCGGTCTGGGGAATCGTGAGGAAAGCGGATGGGGGCGTGCCGCCGAGATAGACGGCGCCGGTGCCGTCGACATGGAAATGCGAATAACGGACGCCCGCCTGGATCTCGAACTTGGGGCTGAGGCGGTAATTGGCCTGGGCGAAGGTGCCCAAAGTCACCTTGTCGTTGACCGGATTCACCACGATCGGAAAGGGCGCCGTGCCCGCAAAGTGGAGCAGGACATCGATCTTGTTGTGCTGGTAATAGCCACCGAGGATGAAGTTGAACGGCTTTGTATCGGGCGAGATGACGTTCAGTTCGGCCGTATATTCGCGTTCGCGGACATATTGATCCTCGCTCTGCGGCCCGAACAGGGTCGGCGTCACCGCGGCATTGGTCGCGTCGACGTCATAGGTGTTCCAGATGCGCTTGTTCTGGTAGCCGGCGACCGAACGGACGATCAGGCCGCCGTCGGTCTGGTATTTCAGCTCCAGCGCGGTGTTGAAGGCACGCTCGAAATTGGTGGTCGGACTGTCATAATCCACGTCATATTTGCCCGACGTACGACCGCCCGCGAAAGCCGTCCCTACGATCGGCTTATAGGCATAGCCCCCTGTCTGCTTCTGGGTGAGCTCGCCCTTCCAATAAGCCGAAAAGCCGCCCGAACTGTAGAGCGCCGATAGTCGTTCGTCATGCTCCTTCAGGCTGTCGGGCTCATTATGGCGCGGTCCCAGATCGTTATAATAGGAATCGCGCCAGTGCTGGTTGGTGGCGAAGCGGACCGCGAGATCGCTGCCAACGGGCAAGTTGATCGCCCCGGAAGCCCGCACATTGTTATAGCTGCCATATTCGAGCGTTGCGTCCCCACCCGTGGCGCCGAGCTGCGGCCGTTTCGAGTTGATGAAGATGGCGCCGCCGGTCGAATTGGAGCCGACCAAAGTGCCTTGCGGACCGCGCAACACCTCGATGCTCTGGATGTCGTACAGGTCGAAGCTTTGCGTGATCGGCGGCTGGAACAGGCCATCGACATAGGTCGCGACGCCATTGGCGACCTGGGGCGAGCCGCTCGACAGGCCGATGCCACGGATATTGATCGATTCGGTCAATCCCGCCTTGGTGATGGTCAGACTTGGCGCTGCATTCTGCAGATCGCGCTGCACCGTGATCGCCTTCTCGGCCAATTGATCGCCGCCGATCGCGGTGAGTGCGATCGACACCTTCTGCGAATTTTCGGCGCGCCGCTGCGCGGTTACAACCACCTCGCCCGCGGTCGCGCTTTCGCTTGCGGTATCCGCCGACGCGCCACCCTTCGCAACCGGCGACGCATCCTGGGCGAAGGCCGGCTGAATGGCGAGACCGGCGACGGTCGCCAGCAACGCGGACGAGATCTTGAAAAAACGAGTCATACATCCTCCCCGCGACCGGATTCAGTCTGGCCGCATCTGATGATCGGCCGGTCTGTCGTCGGGCGTCGTGGATGATCGCGAGACGGGTTTGACCCCGATCATTATGCGATGTTCGCTTGCCCGCCGGCGAAACCTGGAATTTCCGAACCTCGTCTTTTTTCGCGACTTTGGACGCGGAAAATAGCGGACTATTTCGCACCCCCGGGCAATGGTAAGCTCCCGCCCAATAAGAACAGGTTTTGAGGGTCGGATGATGTCGAGGCAGAGTGGGCAATTGCCCCTTCCTCCAAGCGTAAACTGCCCGATCGGGCAGCGGGCCGGACAGCTTTTTGCTTATGTCACGGCAACGGAGGGGCGAACACCGCCCGGCGCTTCGCTGCTCGCCGACCGCATCGAGCGATATCTGCATAACCAGCCATTTTTGGGAATGCGCAGCACCCGGAAACCCGCGACCGAAGCGGAGCTCTCGGAAACCTTCGGGGTCGGCCGACGTCTCGTCCGTCAATCCAGCCGGCTGCTGCAACAGCGCGGCGTGATCAAGGCGCGGCGCGGCGGCGGCGGGGCAGGAGGGCTCAAGCTGTCCGTCCCGGAGCCGATGCAGGTCGCCAGCGCGCTGGTCGATACGGTGCGGCACGAGATTGGAGGACGCGCCGTTCAGGACGCCCGTTCTTTCCTGCTACCCTTGGCGTCCCAATATCAGGGAGCGGTGGGGCAGCTTCTGCGTGGCACGATTGCATGCCTCGACTCCACCTCTGGCGCGTCCACCGCGGCGGAGCCGTCGGGAAATCAGGCGGTTCGTCTGGCCGATGAGCTTTGCAAACGGATCGCGGAACGCGCCTCGACGTCGGGTGACATCTATCTGGGCTCGCTGGACTCGATCAGCGTGCAATATGGCACCAGCCTTGAGATCACGGTCGAGGCGATACGCCTGCTCGAAGATCGCCAGCAGGTCGCCTTGCGGCGAGGTCGCGGCGGAGGGGTCTATTCGGCGGCCGGTTCGGTGGCGCAGGTGGCGCATATGGCCAATGCCTTCTTCGCCGGAGAAGGCGTCGCGACCGAAGAATGCGACGCGATACTCCGGGCGGTCAATGTCGAGATGATCAATCTTGCCTGCAAGCGTGCCACGCCAGCCGCAATCGAGCGGATGCGCGACGCGCTTCACGCCATGTCCCAGGCCAGGAACGCCACCCAGCTTGGCATAAGCTGGTATCCGCTGCAGCGCGAATTGGCGACCGCCGCCGACAGCCCGCTGCTCCACATCGTCGCGCAATGCCTGGCCGCCTCGCTCTTGTTGCGCCGGCTGCACACCGCCGAACTGCCCGACGCGGGCGCGCGCGAACTGCTCGATGCCAGCCAGACCATTGCAGGCAATGTCGCGCGGGGAAAGGTCACTGGAAACCGCGAAGCGCATTGGCGCTGCCAGGATGTGCTCGTTCGGCATTGGTAAGCGGGGTCGAAGGGCAGCTCCCGGCGCGAGCCGCTGAAGCGCCCCGTTCGGGGGCGAGATCTGAATGATTGGGAAAATGGTGCCCAGAAGAGGAATGTGACAGTCCCTCTGGAAACCACAGTTTTCCGCCATTTCTTGGCGGTCAGTATGTGCCTGTATGTGACATCCCCCAGTGCCAGTCAACGGACGGCGGAGGTTCTAATTCGAACCTCTTGCGTAACGACGGGCGCTCTTGCACCCTGACGAAACAGGGGGGGAGGGGGACTCATGCCAATCTCAATTCGGGTGATTGCGAAGACAGCGGCGGCGCAACCGAGAACCATCGTTGTATCCGACGACGGTGGGTCCGTGTCGTGCGACTGCGCAGGCTTTGGCGGAGACTTCTGCAGCCACATAGATGCGGTTCTAGTGGCCCAAGAAAGGGCAATGGTCGTCGCGGATGATATCGACCTAGCGCGTCGCGCCATTGAGGTCATAGCGGGCCGCTTGTGTCCTCCTGAGAGCTGGATGGGGGCGTGGCGGAAGAACCTGCGGTGGCGTGGGCTAACGGGCGAGGGCCGCAGCCGACGGGTACGTGACCAAGCGAAGCCTCTCGTATGTTTCACGGGGACCTTGGACCAACCACGGTCGAAGCTCATCGAGGAGGCTCGCACGTACGGCTGGGAGACTATCGACGTCCCAAGCCCCTTCATTGACGTGTTGGTCGCTGCCGACCCTCAAGGCTCCTCAGGCAAGCTCAAGACTGCCCGCAAGAACGGAACCCCAATCATCACTCGCGAGGAGTGGTCGGTCCTAATGACCGATGGTGTTTTCCCGGCATAGGATCAGGACATGTACAAGGCGCGCCTCAGCGTGAGGCTTTGCATCGCGATGGCCCTGGCGCTCAAGGCAGAGGCGGCATCTCCGGTATACACTCCCGCTGCCAACACAGCCGATCGAGCAGCGATCATGGACACGATCCGCGAGGGCACAGCATCTGCCAGCCGCTTCAAGGTTGGATACCTGAAGGTCGTCGGCTTGTCCGGTGACAAGTTCGCCTTTGCCGAGGTCACCCAAGCGGATCAGCAAGCGGCCTATTTTTTCAATGGATGGGCGCTGCTGACCAAACCGGGCAACGGAATGTGGCGTCTGCTCTGGGCGGTCAGGAGTAGCGGGGAGTCAAAGTGTGTGGGCCTGCAGAGGGCATATAGCCATGCGGTCAGCGTTGCTGCGATGGCGGATGCTCCCATGAACTTTTTCAGCCCCACGTTCCTTGCGCACCGTGCCGCGCAGTTGCCAAGGGACCCACAAGAGATGTGCCCCGGCAGTGTGATTGTGGGCGATTAGGGCGGGTCGCACCGCACAAAACAAAGCAGGGCAGAACAGACGTAAGGGTAGCAGCATCAGCGCAGTTGCCCGTGCTGGTGCGCTCGGCGTTATTGTACAGTGACGCTTCCGGCGCTCCGAGCTTTCCTATACCGATTGCGGGAGAAGGGGGGTACAAGATGCCTCAGCAATCACGATGGTGAAAAGACCGCAGGTCATTGCGGAATGGACCATGGTGGGGGTGTTCGCGGGGGTGGCGCTAGCCGTTACGTTGGCGGCGCTTCTCAGGGCAGACCTCAGCAACCTCGAGAAGCTGTCACAGATAGGCGTGGGTGCCTTGACGGTGCCGCTTGTCGTCCTCTCCTATGTCTTGTTCCGAGAGACGCGCCGGACGCGCTTGGAGAACAGCGAGCCACGCATCGTCGTCACCATTGAGCCGAACTCACGGCACCCGTTTGTTGATGTGGTTATCGAGAACACCGGCAAGGGAGTGGCAAGGGAGGTGCGGTCTCAATTCGATCCAGATCTGAGCGTGTCAGGGGGCATCGTACCCGATCTCACCCTCGGGTCTTTCGAGTTCCTCAACCCACCCATCCTGAAGTCTGGGCAGCGAATGTCGCAATCTCTTGGCCGTCTCGATGAGGTAGACCCGCACCAGTCCACCGTCACCTGCACCAGCACGGGTGACGACGGGCGTGTCCATACGCATACGTCCTTTATCGACCTGCGGACCTTGGACGGAACTTCGACTGCGACAGGGGAGCTTGACGAGATTGCCAAGCAGCTCAAATCGCTGGCGGCGTCGTTTGCGCGCGTCGTGGACTCCCAACGGCTTCAGGTTGACGTGCATACAGCGGCGGATCGCGTCGAAGAACGGGAACAGCGGAAGGGGGTTCGCGAGGCTATGCGCGCTCGGATGGCGGCACAGAATAAGCCATCCGATGGGCAATAGGCGAAACACTTCGCCCGCCGCGCCTAAGCTCATCAATCACTCCTCCTCGGCATCCGTTGGGCGGTTCGGGGTATCCCGAGGTGGCCTTTGAGGCGACAGGGTGTTGCGAAGGCGGGCACGGCGGTTCCGCTGAGAGGCTTCTTTCAGGCAAGGCGGCTCGGATGACATAGGTTGCTCCTTTGGGGAGCCGCCGGATTATGGAGGGTAACAGGTTGCTGTTACCGCCGTCAGGCAGGCTCTGATTGCGAGAGCCCGCGTAGGGAAAAGGGGCGGGGGGCTCGCGGTCAGACCGCGCAACCGCGTCGCACCACATGCATGGTCGGATTGGTGGCTGTGGACAAAAACAAAGCAGGGCAGAACGGCCCCGCGCTTCAAACCATCGCGGGCAACCGGGCGAGGAGGTTGCGAACCGACGAAGGGTGCCAGCGACCACCTCGGGCCGTCCTGATATGTCTTTCGTTCAACCCGGCGGCGATGGCAGGCAGGGACGTGCGACCTTCGGCCCTGAGGTCCTCAATGGTCGATCCGAGGTTAGACGCCAGCTGATCCGCAGCGGCCTTCTGGACCGCCACAGACGCGGCGTTGCCCTTACCAGCCCGCCGGATCGCCGCAGCCCCGTTAGGGTTCCCCAAGCGGGTCCCTCGGGCTTTGGCGGCAGCAAGCGCCTTGCGAGTGCGGTCGGCGATGGCCTCGCGCTCCTGCTCCGCCACCATCGCCAGGATGCCCACGGTCAGGCGGCAGGCGTCGGGCATGTCGGCGGCGATGAAGTCCACGCCACTGTCCCGCAGGGTTAGCAGGAAGGCCGCGTTGCGCGACAGGCGGTCGAGCTTGGCGATGACGAGGGTCGCCCCCGTCACCTTGGCACGGTGAAGCGCCTTCTCCAGTTCAGGACGGTGGGCGCGCTTGCCGCTCTCCACTTCCATGAACTCCGCCAGCACCTCGCATGAGCGAGAGGCGCAGAAGGCCTCGACGGTGGCGCGCTGCGCCTCCAGCCCGAGACCGGATCGCCCCTGCGCTGCGGTGGATACGCGGTAGTAGGTGACGACCTTCATCGGATGCCTTTCAAACTGACGTAATGAGCGTTAGGCCAGTTTGTAAGCCGCCTTGGCCGTGTCGTCAATGTCCATTGGCAGGTCCGGTGTGTCGGCGTACCTGCCGCCTGCCCGCAAGCCGTGAGCTGTTGGGCAGCAAATCAGGGATAAAGATGATCAGGCTACTCATCATGCTCGGGGCCATCGCTGCCACCTCCGCTATTGCGGGGCCGCTATCGAAGTTCGACAAGAAGCCCCCCGTGGCATCCTACAGTTCCCGTGCCGATCTGTATGACATCGAGCGATGCCTAATCGACATGGACATGCAGACGCCGCCGTTCGTGTACGCTCAGCCGGACCGACCCGATCAAGTGACCTTGGTATGGGAAAGCGCGGCAAGTGCGGTCGGGCGAACCGACCTGAAGCGGGAGGACAAAGCAACCCACATAACCACATGGAGTCATGCTGCTCAGGTCCAAGCCTGCGCGCCGCCGCGAGGATAGCCAAGGGAGGGGGGAAGGGGGGCGTGGGCGCGTCGGCGTCCTGCCCGATACCCCCTCGAATTTTTGCAGCAAAACTGACGGGCTAGCAGTCCGGCGCGCCCCGATGGGTTCGGCTACCTTCAACCCCGCCGCACCCCGGGAGGCGCGAGATACGGCGGGGTTTTCCCGGCTTTCCTGACCGGCGTTAGCGAGCTGCGCGGGCTCGATCAGTGGCCTCAAGCCGGGCGCGCAGGGACGCCACCGCAGCTGGGTCTATCGTCCTGTTCTTGATGCAGTGGCGCGGCACGGGTCGGAGGTCAAACAGGGGGCAGTTCGAAGATGCGCAGGCCGCTACCTGCTCGCGCCATTTCCCGGCTGCAAGCGGGTCATGGATACATTGGCGGCACTTCTCGGCAATGGCAGCGGCACGGGAAGGGGGGCTCTTCAGTGGGGTCGGCGTAGGAGTAAGGCGTTCATTCAACAGGGGCGAGGTATTGCTCAAGGGTGGTCCTTTGCTGGTGGTGGAAGGGCGTGAGCCCACGTTCTCGGCGCGGCGGGCCGATGGGAGGACGGCTGCGCTGAACGCGGGCCGGTATCTGATGCATGTGACGCACCCGGCGCCTTGGCTAACCGGAGGGCGCGCCATGTCGCGGCCTCAACCGACATCGCGGAGAGTGTCGACTGACCTGAGGGGGCAAGATGGGTGGGAGGGCTCATAGATGCCCAAGGCAGCCCAAGGGTCTACCTTAGGGTATGATCCTACAACACACCCACACTCACACCCAAGGAAGGACCCATATAAGGAAACCTAAAGGGCGCGCGTACGCGTGGGGGGCCAGTCCTCGGCTTTCAAGGGGGGCTGGCGATTGGCCGGGTCGCCTCTGTGGCTGGCGCCGCGGTTTCTATGCCCCAACTGCGGCCTAATCGCGGGACACGGCGTTCCTTGTCCCGTGGTGCGGGCTAATCGTCGTCGACCTGCGGACGCCGCGTTCCCGTCTCACCAGTGCGGGTCAATCAGCGGGCTGTCCGTTTCCTCGCTCCGCAAGTGCGGCCTAATTGACTTCGGGGGCAATAGTGCGGGGCAATCGATCAAGCGCCAAATTGCACTTCGCCGTTCAGGCGTGGCGAGGGCGGCTTTGCAGGGGGCGCCCGCGTCATGAGCCGCGACGGTTGAGCTTCCCCACAAACCGGCAAGCTAGGACCGTTTTTTCAAGCGTTTCCCAGCGCCTCAGGAGGTCAAGGTGGCAGTGGGTATTGCGGTAGGTCCGACCAGCATTCCTGCGCTTCCGTCGCCCGGTTTGCCGAGATTATTGCACGTCGGCCACCACGTGGAGGTGGGATAGGTCGAGACCCGGATAGACGATCTTCGCCAGAGCCTTCGCCCTCGCGGCAACAGAAAGCCCTTCGCCATAGACGCCGCGCGACCCCCGCTCGGTCCGGCGCGCCAGTGCCAGGGCAGTGCGTTCGGCGATCTCCGCCTCCCGCAAGCGATCCTCAAAGCTATGCCGGAAGGAGTGCATCGTCAGCTTGGTGCCGGTGAGACCGCGCTCTCGCACCAGCCCCGCGAACCACTCGCCCGTCTTGGCCCCAACCTTCCCGTTCGCGTTCGTCCGCACGTCAGGGAACAGGGTGACCGCACCGGCCTTCCGGCGCGCCGCCACGTAGGTAAGGAAGCCCATGCGGATCAGCTCAGGGTGAATAGGCAGGATGCCCCGCGAGCCCTTGGTCTTGGAGCTGCGACCCTCGAAAGCGCGAAGCTGAAACACGGGCAGGCCTTCCCGCTCCGTCACGTCGTCAACGTGCATGCCTGCGGCCTCACCCAAGCGCAGCCCGTGGAACAGGCAGAGAAGGGGAATCCAAAACTTTCCTGCTTTCGGCCCATTGCGATCTAGCGAACCGTCCCACGGGGCGGCATGGAACAGCGTCTGTAGCTGTTCCGGCTGGAACGGGTCACGCTTCTCATGGTCGGCAACGCGATCCTCGACCCGGTAATCGCCCTCCAGTGGGTTGCGATCCATCCAGCCTTCGCCAACTGCCCACGCGAACATCGCCTTCGCGAACGTGATGTAGCTGCCGTTGATGGTCTTGGGGCCGATGGTGGGAAGCCCGGCCTTACGAGCGTGCGCGACGGCTTGCGGCACGGTCATGCCCTCCAGCTCCTTGAGCTTCCCGAGGTTGACCGGAAGCCCAACGATCATCTGGAACAACTCCCGGCCCTCTTCCCGGCCAAGGGTACGGAGGTCCCGCGCAGCCCCGAAGGTTTCCCGGAGGAGACGGTAGACGGGCTTGTGCGCCGACTTGGTCGACTCGCTCCAGCGGCGCTTCTGCTCCTTGGCGGTCTGATAATCGCGGATTAGGTCGGCTATGGTGTGTGTTTGCCCGGCGGGCGCGTCCAGCGCCGCGAGCATGACCGGGTCCGTAGGGCGATACCCGAAGTCACCCCTGAGGCGCGCGAGGTCGATTGCGGACAGCTCTTTGTTAGCGCGGACGAGAAGCTGGAGGAGCGTCTTGTAGCCCCGGCTGTCTGGGTCGACCTTTATACCTTCCGCTTCCAGCACCCGGCGGGCGAGCGGCGCGTAGTCCTCTATCTGGTTCATGCCCAAGCGCCGGGTAGCGTCGGCAAACGCGAATTCGTTTTCGCTTACAGCGTCCTGCCATCCCTCCGGCGGGGTCGGCTGGTGGACGTGGCCGGCGTCCAGTTCGCGGTTCCTCTGCGCGAACCACCGCGAGACGATGGCAACCGCCTCAACGTCGGTCAGGGCGCGGGGGTGCGAGTCGCCGACCTTTCGGCGCGCCTCGTCCACCGCTGCCCAATAGCGATGTTCAGCCGCCCCGCGTTGGCGCTGCGCTTCTTCGAGTGAGTCGGTACCGAGCGACATGCGAAAGGGTGCCTTGCCGACGACCGGCCAGAGTTCCTTGGGGTACGCGCGGTTGAAGTACCAGCGGCCCTTGCGCTGGATTAGGTTGGACGTGCGAGCCATGCTTTCGGAGGCCTCGTATGTGACAGGTTTATGTGCCACTGTCCGTCCGAAACGTTGGAAAACTGCGGATTTCCGCCACCCTTGGGGTGAATGGTGCCCAGAAGAGGACTCGAACCTCCACGCCCTTGCGAGCGCCAGCACCTGAAGCTGGTGCGTCTACCAATTCCGCCATCTGGGCACGGGGTAGGCGGCGGCCTTTAGGGGGCGGGCTTGCGGCTTGTCAACCGGGCTTGGGATGCTTGCATGCCGGCACGGGTGGAGGCATGGGCAAAGCCCTGTCGCGCATGAGGATCTGAACGAATGGACGAGCTGGTGGTGCTGTTCGGTGGCGGGGGCTTCCTCGGCACCTATGTCGCGCAGGAGCTGCTGCGCGCGGGCGCGCGCGTGCGCATCGCCGAGCGCAACATACTCGATTCCTTTCATTTGAAGCCCTTGGCGGCGCTGGGCCAGGCCCAGTCGGTTCCCGCCGACATCACCAAACCCGAAACCGTCGCGCGCGCCGTCCAGGGTGCGGACGTGGTGGTCAACCTCGTGGGTCTGCTCAAGGGCCGATTCGAGGCGGTCCATGTCGAAGGCGCCGCCAATGTCGCGCAGGCCGCTGCGGCAGCGGGGGTGAAGCGGCTGGTCCATATCTCGGCGATCGGCGCCGACGCTCAAGCGGACTCGGCTTATGCGCGTACCAAGGGGCAGGGCGAGGAGAAGGTGCGTGCCGCCTTCCCGGATGCCACCATCATCCGCCCCTCGATCCTGTTCGGCCCCGAAGACGCCTTCCTCAACCGCTTCGCCGGCCTGATCGCGCATGCGCCGATGGTGCCGGTGATCCGGCCGCACGTGAAGTTCCAACCAGCCTGGGTGGTCGACGTCGCGCGCGCGGTCGCCAAGGCGGCGCTGGGTCAAGCGCCGGCGGGGAAGATCTATGAACTCGGCGGGCCGCAGACGCTGACGATGATGGAGCTGCACGACTTCATCGCCGAGACGGTGGCGCATCGGCCGCGCTTCCTGCCGGTCCCCGATGCCGTGGCGGCGGCGATGGCGCGCTTCGGCTTCCTGCCGGGCGCGCCGATCACCTGGGATCAGTGGCTGATGCTCCAGCGCGATAATGTCGTGTCGCCCGGCGCCAAGGGCTTCGCCGATCTCGGTCTCGCGCCCGCGCCGCTCGCCGCGGTCGCGCTCAACTGGCTGGTGCGCTATCGCCGCCACGGCCGCTTCAGCCTCAACGCCGCCTGATCGCCGCACATGGATATCGTCACCCCGATCGTCCTCGGCATCGTCGAGGGCCTCACTGAATTCCTGCCCGTCTCCTCGACCGGCCACCTCATCCTCGCGACCGAATTGCTCGGCTATGACGCCGACAAGTGGGAGGTGTTCAACATCGTGATCCAGCTGGGCGCGATCCTGGCGGTGATCGTGCTCTATTGGCGCACCTTCTGGGCGGTGCTGCGGGGGCTGGTGCGGCGCGACGCCACCTCGATCCGCTTCGTGCGCAACGTGCTGGTGGGCTTCCTGCCCGCCGCGGTGATCGGGCTTGCGCTCCACAAGAAGATCGAAGGCCTGCTCGGCAATGCGATGGTGGTGGCGGTCGCACTGATCCTGGGCGGTATGGCGATCCTTGCGATCGAATGGCGTGCGAAGAAGGAGTCGATCCGCGGAGTGTCCGAACTGCCGCTCGGCACCACGCTCGGAATCGGCTTCATCCAATGCCTCGCCATGATACCGGGCGTGAGCCGGTCGGGCGCGACGATCATGGGCGCGCTGACCCTGGGGGTGGAGCGCCGCACCGCGGCCGAGTTCAGCTTCTTCCTGGCGATCCCGACCATGCTCGGCGCGACCACGGTCGAACTGATGAAGCATCGTCATGAGCTCACCGCGCCAGGGGCGGTCGGGCTCGGCACGATCGGCATCGGCTTCGTCGTTTCCTTTCTGGTGGCATTGGTCGTGATCCGGGCCTTCGTGTCGGTCATCAGCCGCCACGGGTTTGCGCCTTTCGCTTGGTATCGACTCGTCGCCGGTGCGGCCGCTCTGGTCTGGCTCATCAGCAAGTAGGACCGTATCGGAACATATTATTGAACGAATCTTGCGTCGAAATGCCCTAAAAGCCGGATCGGGTCGAAAAATAGGTAAGTAAGGTTGTCCTAGTATTGATTTTCCGCGTGACTCTCCTTCGCAGCTGCCGCATGGGCGCCTGCGGAGATCATGCACATGGCTGGTATGTTGAGCTTCCCGTCCGTCGGACAGGATTATCCCGAAAAGCGCGCCGCGGGTGAGCGGGCCGGCGACTTCGCCGAGATTTCGCACGCTTTCGAAGTCGCCAAGGCGGAGGAGCAGTCCTCGCGCTGTTCGCAGTGCGGCGTGCCCTATTGCGCGACGCACTGCCCGCTCCACAATCATATTCCGGACTGGTTGCGCCTGACCGCCGAGGGGCGGCTGCGCGAAGCCTATGAGCTTTCCAACGCCACCTCGACCATGCCCGAGATTTGCGGCCGCATCTGCCCGCAGGATCGGCTGTGCGAAGGCAATTGCGTGATCGAATTTTCCGGCCACGGCGCGGTCACGATCGGCTCGGTCGAGAAGTTCATCACCGACACCGCCTGGGACAATGGCTGGGTCGAGCCTTTGGTGCCGGGGCCGGCGCGTGGCCAGTCGGTCGGCGTGATCGGCGCCGGGCCGGCGGGCCTGACGGTTGCCGACCTGATGCGCGCCAAGGGCTATGACGTCCATGTCTATGACCGGCATGACCGGATGGGCGGGCTGCTGACCTACGGCATTCCCGGCTTCAAGCTGGAGAAGCATGTCGTCATGCGCCGCGTCGACCGGCTGCGCGACGGCGGCGTGGTGTTCCACGACAATTTCGAGGTCGGCCGCGACGCCACGCTCGAGGAATTGCGCGCGCGCCACGATGCGATCGTGATCGCGACCGGCGTCTACAAGCCGCGCCAGATCAAGGCGCCGGGCGTCGGCACGGGGGGCGTGGTCGAGGCGCTCGACTATCTGACCGCGTCCAACCGCAAGGGCTTCGGCGACGACGTGCCCGCGTTCGAGGACGGCACTTACAATGCGCTCGGCAAGAATGTGGTGGTGGTCGGTGGCGGCGACACCGCGATGGACTGCGTACGCACCGCGATCCGCCAGGGCGCAGCCTCGGTCCGCTGCCTCTATCGGCGCGACCGGGCGAACATGCCGGGCTCGCAGCGCGAGGTGAAGAATGCGGAGGAGGAAGGCGTCGAGTTCGTCTGGCTCTCCGCGCCCGAGGCGTTCCACGGCACCGACACGGTCGCCGGCGTGCAAGTGACCAAGATGCGCCTCGGCGAGCCCGACGCATCGGGCCGCCGCGCGCCCGAGCCCGATCCGGGCAGCGAATATCGGCTCGATGCCGATCTGGTGATCAAGGCGCTGGGCTTCGATCCCGAGGAGTTGCCGCGCCTGTTCGACGCGCCCGAATTGTCGGTCACGCGCTGGGGCACGGTGCGCGTCGATCACAAGACAATGATGACCAGCCTCGACGGCGTGTTCGCCGCTGGCGACATCGTGCGCGGCGCGAGCCTGGTCGTGTGGGCGGTGCGTGACGGGCGTGACGTCAGCGACCGCATGCACGAATGGCTTAAGGCCAAGGCGAAGAGCGAAAAGGTGGCGGCATGATCAGGCAGCTTCTTGTCGCAGCGGCATTGGCCGTCTCCGCTCCGACGGCCGTGACTGCGCAGGCAACGCCCGCTGCACCGAGTGCGGCGGCGGTCGCCAAGGCGCACGAGCTGATGGTCACGATGCACACGGAGGAGTTGACCAAGCGTACGGTCGACGGCCAGCTGAAGGCGTTGACCGGTGGCCTGACCAACCAACTGATTTCCTCTGGCCAGATTCCGCAGGCGATGGCGCAGGATCCCGAATTCCGTGCGATCGTCCAGCGCTATCTCGATGCGGTGAGCACAAAGGTATCGGCAACGCTCGGTGCTTCCATGCCGCAGATCATCGAGATCATGACGCGCGTCTATGCGTCCAATTTCACCATCCCCGAGATGGACGACATGCTGGTCTTCTACCGCAGCAAAACCGGTCAGGCGGTGTTGGCCAAGTTGCCCGAGGTGACGACGCAGGCATCGCTGGCGACGCGCGACCTGACCATGGGACCGGCAATGAAGGCCGCCCAAGAGGCGCTTCCGCAATTCCTCTCTGAACTCAAGGCCTGGACGGACAAGCATCCGCAGGCCGGGGGGACCAAGCAATGACCGACTATCTCGCTTCCGAACGCGAACGCCTCGCCCGCGAGGGTATGTATCGCCCCGAATTCGAAGGCGACGCCTGCGGCGTCGGCCTCGTCGCTGCGACCGACGGCAAGGCGTCGCGCCGCGTGGTTACCGCGGCGATCGATGCGCTGAAGGCGGTGTGGCACCGCGGCGCGGTCGATGCCGACGGCAAGACCGGCGACGGCGCCGGCATCCATCTCGACCTGCCCGCACGCTTCTTCGACGATGCAATCGAGGCGGCCGGTCACACGCCGCGCCCGAACCGGCTCGCGGTCGGCATGGTGTTCCTGCCGCGCACCGACCTGGGCGCGCAGGAGACGTGCCGCACGATCATCGAGAGCGAGATCATCGACTTCGGCTACACCATCTATGGCTGGCGCCAGGTACCGGTCGACGTGTCGTGCATCGGCGACAAGGCGATGCTGACGCGTCCCGAGATCGAGCAGATCATGATCGCGGGCCCTCTGCCCGATCAGGAAAGCGCCGAGGAGTTCGAGAAGAAGCTCTATCTCGTCCGCCGCCGGATCGAGAAGAAGCTGATCGAGGCGCAGGTGCAGGGCTGCTACCTCTGCTCATTGAGCTGCCGGTCGATCATCTACAAGGGCCTGTTCCTCGCCGAGGAATTGTCGGTCTTCTATCCCGATCTGAAGGACGAGCGCTTCGTCAGCCGGGTCGCGATCTTCCACCAGCGTTATTCGACCAACACCTTCCCGCAATGGTGGCTGGCGCAGCCCTTCCGCTGCCTCGCGCATAACGGCGAGATCAACACGATCCGCGGCAACAAGAACTGGATGAAGAGCCACGAGATCAAGATGGCGAGCCTCGCCTTCGGCTCTCATTCGGAGGACGTGAAGCCGGTCATCCCGGCGGGGGCGTCGGATACGGCGGCATTGGACGCGGTGTTCGAGGTGATCTGCCGTTCGGGCCGCGACGCGCCGACCGCCAAGCTGATGCTCGTGCCCGAAGCCTGGCACGACACCGACCAGCCGCAGCCGGTCAAGGACATGTACAATTATCTCGCGAGCGTGATGGAGCCGTGGGACGGCCCCGCCGCGCTGGCGATGACCGACGGTCGCTGGGTCGTGGCGGGCGTCGACCGCAATGCGCTGCGTCCGCTGCGCACGCTGCGCACCGCCGACAATCTGCTGATCGTGGGTTCTGAAGCGGGCATGGTCGTCGTGCCAGAGAGCTCGGCCGTGGCGAAGGGACGAATGGGCCCGGGTCAGATGATCGCGGTCGACCTCGAGGAAGGCCGTTTCTACGACGATGCCGAATTGAAGGCGCGGATCGCGGCCGAGGCACCTTATGGCGAATGGGTCGCGGGCTTCCGTTCGATCGCCGATCTGCCGACGCCCGAGGGCCAGCATCTGCCGCAATGGAGCCGCAGCGAACTGATGCGGCGGCAGATCGCGGCCGGGCAGACGATGGAGGATATGGAGCTGATCCTCGCGCCCATGGTGGAGACCGCCAAGGAAGCGATCGGATCGATGGGCGACGACACGCCGCTCGCGGTCATCTCCGACAAGCCGCGGCTGATCAGCCATTTCTTCCGGCAGAATTTCAGCCAGGTCACCAATCCGCCGATCGACAGCTTGCGCGAAACCCGCGTGATGAGCCTCAAGACGCGCTTTGGGAATCTCGCCAACATCCTCGACACCGAAGCGCAGCAATCGGGCGTGCTGGTGCTGGATTCGCCGGTGCTGACCAGCACCGATTGGGCGACGCTGAAATCTTATTTCGGTACGGCGCATGCCACGATCGATTGCACCTATCCCGCCGACGACAGCCCCGATGCGTTGCGCCAGGCGATCGCGCGCGTGCGGCGCGAGGCCGAGCAGGCGGTGCGCGAGGGCAAGAGCGAATTGTTCCTGACCGACGAGAATGTCGGGCCGGATCGCATCTCGATCGCGATGGTGCTGGCGGCGGCGGCGGTGCACACGCACCTCGTCCGCCAGGGCCTGCGCTCCTACGCGTCGATCAACGTGCGGTCGGCCGAATGCCTCGACACGCATTATTTCGCGGTGCTGATCGGCGTCGGCGCGACCACGGTGAACGCTTATGTGGCGGAAGCCGCGGTGGCGGATCGCCATGCGCGCGGGCTGTTCGGCGAGATCGCGCTTGCGGATTGTTTCAAGCGGTGGCGCAAGGCGATCGACGATGGCTTGCTCAAGATCATGAGCAAGATGGGGATCGCGGTGATCTCCTCCTATCGCGGCGGCTATAATTTCGAGGCGGTGGGCCTGTCCCGCGCGCTGGTGAACGATCTGTTCCCCGGCATGCCCGCCAAGATCTCGGGCGAAGGCTATGCCTCGCTTCAGCTGTCGGCCAAGATCCGCCACGAGAAAGCGTTCGGCGAAGGCGCGGCGGTGCTGCCCGTCGGCGGCTTCTATCGCCAGCGCGCGGGCGGCGAGAGCCATGCTTATTCGGCACAGCTGATGCACCTGCTGCAGACCGCGGTGTCGACCGACAGCTACAGCCAATATCTCCAATTCTCGCGCGGGGTGCGCGACTTGCCGCCCGTCTATCTGCGCGACCTGCTGGAGTTCAATTGGGCGAAGGAGCCGTGCCCGATCGACCAGGTCGAGGCGATCACCGAGATCCGCAAGCGCTTCGTCACGCCGGGCATGAGCCTGGGCGCGCTCAGCCCCGAGGCGCACGAGACGCTGGCGATCGCGATGAACCGGATCGGCGCCAAGGCGGTGTCGGGCGAGGGCGGCGAGGACAAGAGCCGCTACACGCCGTACGAAAATGGCGACAACGCCAACTCCGTCATCAAGCAGGTGGCGTCGGGCCGCTTTGGCGTGACCGCCGAATATCTGGCCTCGGCGGAGGAGCTGGAGATCAAGGTCGCGCAGGGTGCCAAGCCGGGCGAAGGCGGGCAATTGCCCGGCTTCAAGGTGACCGAGTTCATCGCCAGGCTGCGGCATTCGACGCCGGGCGTGACGCTCATCTCGCCGCCGCCGCATCACGACATCTATTCAATCGAGGATCTGGCGCAGCTCATCTACGACCTGAAGCAGATTAACCCGCGTGCGCGCGTGTGCGTGAAACTGGTCAGCTCGGCCGGCATCGGCACGGTCGCGGCGGGCGTCGCCAAGGCGCATGCCGACGCGATCCTGGTCGCGGGCCATGTCGGCGGCACCGGCGCGTCCCCGCAGACCAGCATCAAATATGCCGGCACGCCGTGGGAAATGGGCCTCAGCGAGGTCAATCAGGTGCTGACGCTGAACGGCCTGCGCCATCGCGTGAAGCTGCGCACCGATGGCGGGCTCAAGACCGGGCGCGACATCGTCATCGCGGCGATCCTCGGCGCGGAAGAGTTCGGCATCGGCACGTTGAGCCTGGTCGCGATGGGCTGCATCATGGTGCGGCAATGCCATTCGAACACCTGTCCGGTGGGCGTGTGCACGCAGGACGAGAAGCTCCGCGCCAAGTTCGTCGGCACGCCCGAGAAGGTGATCAACCTGATGACCTTCATCGCGGAAGAGGTGCGCGAGATCCTGGCACGGCTGGGCTACAAGAGCCTCGACGAGGTGATCGGGCGCACCGAATTGCTGCGCCAGGTCAGCCGCGGTGCAGAGCATCTCGACGATCTCGACCTCAACCCGATCCTGGCCAAGGTTGATGCGCCGGACCATCAGCGGCGCTTCAACCTCAGCACGTTCCGCAACGACGTGCCCGACAGCCTGGACGCGCAGATGATCCGCGACGCCGCGCCCGTCTTCGCGCGGCGCGAGAAGATGCAGCTGACCTATACGGTCCGGAACACGCATCGCGCGGTCGGCACGCGGCTGTCGGCCGAGATCACGAGCAAGTTTGGGATGAAGGCGCTGAACGACGGCCATGTCCATATCCGCTTGCGCGGATCGGCGGGCCAGTCGCTGGGCGCGTTCGCAGTGCACGGCGTGACGCTGGAAGTGTTCGGCGAGGCCAACGACTATGTCGGCAAGGGCCTGTCGGGCGGCCAGATCATCGTGCGGCCGATGGTGTCGAGCCCGCTCGAGAGCAAGGCCAACACGATCATCGGCAACACCGTCCTCTATGGCGCGACCGCCGGCACCTTGCTCGCGGCGGGCCAGGCGGGCGAGCGCTTCGCGGTGCGCAATTCGGGCGCGACGGTGGTGGTCGAAGGCTGCGGCGCCAACGGCTGCGAATATATGACCGGCGGCACCGCCGTGATTCTCGGCCGCACGGGCGAGAATTTCGGCGCGGGCATGACCGGCGGCATGGCGTTCGTGCTCGATGAGGATGGCGCGTTCGAGACGCGCGCCAACCCGGAAAGCATCGTCTGGCAGCGGCTGGGATCGGCTTATTGGGAAGCCAAGCTCAAGTCGCTGATCGCGTTGCATGCGACCAAGACCGACAGCCGCTGGTCGCATTCGATCCTCGACGATTGGGACCGTTGGCGCGACCGTTTCTGGCAAATCGTGCCGAAGGAGATGCTGACTCGGCTTTCGCATCCGCTGGAGGATGCGGAGGAAGAGGTCGTCGCGGCCGAATGACCGCGGGGGCGGGGTCTTCGAGCTCCGCCTCCTGTCCCTTCGCGGCCTCACCCACCACTGCTGGGTTGCCCCGTTATCGCGGAGAGAGCGCGCCGACGTGCCTATTCTGGGGCAAGGCATGCGGCAAATCGGCTGGAAATTCGCGAAGCTCGCCGCTCGCCAAGTCGGCGGCCATCAGCGCGTCTTCGGTAGCGCCGGCCCACATGAGCGCCGAACCGTACTTCCGGACGGGTTCTCGCCGCTCCTGCTCTATCTTACCCTGCCGCGGTTCGTGACCAACTCGGGGGAGGTCTTCTTATGTTTTCAGGCATTCGAAATAGAACGCTGTCCATCGCATTGGCAGCCGCGCTTGGCGTGATGGCGGGTTGGGCACCTGCGACGGCCACGACGATCACGTTCGATGATCCGCCGCTGGATACCTGTGCCTCTCCCTACACGAATGGCCTGGTCTTTTCGAGCGGGGCGTGTCTCGGTGCTTGGGCGGGAAATCCGGTATCGAACAACGGAACGCCGGCGTTGATCTACGGCGGCACGATGACTGTACAGCAGTTCGACGGCGGTGCATTCCACCTTCAGTCGTTCCTGGCGGGTATCTCCTGGTATTCATCCGCAGTCACGGCCGACATCAACTATAGCTTCGATCTGGCGGCGGGAGGGACGTCGACCGGCACCTTCACGATCGGTCGGGGTTTTCAGAGCTTTACGTTCGACGCCGATATCACAAAGGCGACCTTCACCGGCCTGCCGGATGGATATGTCGCAGTCGACAATCTGCAGGGTGACTTCGCGACGCCCAACGTTCCGGAACCTGCAACCTGGGCGATGATGCTCGGTGGTTTTGGCGCCGTCGGGGGCGCCTTGCGGGTTCGCCGCCAAGCCCGTGCGGCCTTCGCCTGACCATCTTCCGCTCACAGACGGGAACGCCGCAGCCCCTTGGGCAAGCGGCGTTCCTAGATCTTGATCAGTTCAGGCTGAAACGCAGTTCGGCGAAGCCAATCAAGGTCTCAACTATTTGATTGAGCCTGAGCCGATCAGGGGGCGGGTTTCGGCTGGAGCGAAATTCAGGGCGCGACGGGCGCGGCTTAACGGCCCGGCGCGCGATCGCCCCACCAGTTGCGGGTCGCGTGGCATGTGTTGAGCGCACGCTGGAAGGCATCGCGACGGGCAACGCGATCGACATAAGCACGTTCCGGCTCGCCCAGGATGACGTCGCCGCCCATTTGGGCGAGGAGCAACGCGTAGGCGACCGATATGTCGGCGGCGGTAAAAGTCTCGCCGGCCATATAAGGCGCGCGGGCGAGCTGGCGCGTCACCAGGCCCAGCCTGCTTTGGAACACCTCCAGCGCCTTGCGCGTGCCCCAATTCTGGCGCTCGGCCTCGGGCGCGAGAATGCGGCTGGCGACAACGAAGTAGATCGAGGCAGCGAGCCCAGCTTCGCCAAGATGCAGGAACTGCTGGTAGGCGGGAAAAGCGGGATCGCGCGGATCGGGGGCGAGCGATGTGGGGCCGTAGCGCGCGATCAGATATTCCATGATCGCGATCGATTCGACCATCGTCGTATCGCCGTCGACGAGCGCGGGGATGAAACCGGCCGGGTTGATGGCGAGAAACTCGGTATCGCTTTCGACGCCCGCGAGCAGGTCGACGCCGCGCAGACGGTGGGGAAGGCCCATCTCTTCCAGTAGCCACACGACGCGGAAGCCTCTGCCTTCGCCATAGACGGTGATCATCTGTGCGGTCCTTGTTGGGCACCTTCAGATCACGCAACTGATATCAAAATGCAATCGGTTTTCCGCGCCAAAGCGCGGGCCGCGGTGCGGCAGGTTCATCTCGAGAACCTGCCGCCCGCAGCGTCACCAGCGGCCACGCCAGCCGTCATTGCCTTCCGCGCGGATCCAGCCGGCGATACGGTCATAGCGGTTGGAGATGTTCGCGACCGCGCGCCAATCGCCTTCGCGGCATTCGTGGCGGGCACGATCCTCGGTTGCGTCGATCGCCGAATGGATCCGGTCGGCGCGGCGGTCGTCGATGCTGCCCGTTTCGACCTTACGGTCGAGCCACCGCTCCAGCATATGCGCGCGCCGACCCGAGCATACGTCGCCGCCGCCATATCCGAACCCGCCCGAAGAATAGCCGTCGCTCCGATCCCCATAATAAGGATCCCAACGCTGCGCGCTCGCCGCGCTCGCGGCCAGCAATCCGGATCCGATCAGCAATCCATAGATCAGTTTACGCATGACACTCTCCATCGCGATCGTCCTTGGGATCGCCGGTGAAGATGTGCCGAGCGTCCGGTGGCGGATCACTGAATGGTCCGTCGTGGACCGTTCATCCGGAAAGAAGCCGCCATCCAGCGCACACGGAGCGTGACCATGTTATGCGCCCGGAACGGGCAAGCCCTGTGGTCAGAGTCCGATCTTGTCGAGTGCCGAAGCCAATTCGCTGTCGATCGCTTTTTTACCCTTGGGCCTGAGCCGATTCAACGCGGTCTGGATGCGCCTTTGCGCGATCTGCAGCGTCTTGTGCCGCACTTCGCGGATCTGGTTGGTCCGCCACACGGGGCTCTCGCCAAGCAAGGCTGCCCATTTCGCTTCTTCCACGGCCAGGATGGCCAGAGCGAGGCGCAGGCCGTCTCGCCGGCCATGGGCATAATCATCCGACGTGGCGCCGCCTTCCGGATCAATGTGCGTCATTGATAGCGCCTGGTCTGTTCGAAGCCCTGATTGTCACGGGCCATCTTGAGAAGCTTGCGGATATAGGAACGGACGTGGCGATCGAAGCGGCTGTCGTCATACACACCACGCCAGATATAGAGGTCACGATCCAGCAAGCGTTTCAAACCATCCACGAAGGTGCCCTGGCTGTCGGCAGCCCCCACGTCCTTGAGCGCGGCGCAGACCATTTCTTCGGCGGCGGCCTTGTCGCAATCATCCTGACTGCCGCGTCCGGCCCGCTCCGCCGCGATCTGGTCGGCGCGCGAAGCGGCGATCCGCTTTTCCAACCAGGTGCGGACAATCCCGCCGTCCCACGGTTTCGACGCTTCGGCCACCTCTATCTCCACCTTATCGATGATGCTGCGTACACATCCAGAGGGCAGAGCGCGATAACCGGCTGACCCGCAGCATCCGCCGAGCGTTCGGCGAGTGATGCCGAAGCGGGCAAATTGGTGCATCACCGGCCGGCCCATGGGCATGACTGCTTCGGCTCCTGCTTCAGACGGGGCAAGCAATGTCACCTCACCCTGGGCGATGCACGACTTGCCATAACAGGGGTGGAACATCGCTCCCCGCGCTGGAATCCACGCCGCGTTAACCATTGGGAGAGTGTCATGTCCCCGTATGTAGCGAAGCTTACTCCTGTCGCCCTGGTCCTGGTCGGGTCGCTCGGTCTGGGCGGTTGCGCCACCAAAGGCTTCGTGCGCGAGCAGATCGCGCTGGTGAACCATCGTGTCGACGCGCTCGAAGCAAAGCTGCAGGATACCGACGGGACCGCCAAGTCCGCGCTCTCACAGGCGCAGGCAGCCCAATCGCAGGCGCAGGCCGCCGCGGGCCAAGCGCAGAATAATGGCCAGCGCATTGATCAGCTCAACGGCCGCGTCGACAGCATCGAGCAGCGGATGCAGGAGAGCAAGAAGAAGCGGGCGCGCCATTGATCGCGGCACCGCTCGCCGCACAGAGTGGCGCCTTGCCGGCCCGGCTGTGATCGCAACGGCCGGCTCTCCCCTGAGCGCGCGGGCTCAATTGGCCCGCGCGCCTCTGATCTTCTGGGCGCTGGCAGGTTGGGCGCTGGCCGCGCCTGCCCACGCTGCCGATGGTGGCCGGTCCAAGGCCGCGGTGTCGAAACCGGAAAGCGCGCAAACGGACGGGATTGTCCAGTCGGCCGCCGCCGCGCGCGTCGCCGACTGGATTGCTTCCTCGGGAGACAATCGCTCCTTTCCTTACGCGATCATCGACAAGAAGACGGCGGCGATTTTCCTGTTCGACGCGAAGGGAAAGCTATTGGGGCAGGCACCGGTGCTGATCGGGATCGCGCTTGGCGACGATGCCACACCGGGCGTGGGCAGAAAAAGCCTGGGGCAGCTCGGTCCCAATGAAAAGACGACCCCGGCCGGGCGGTTCCTTGCCAGATATGGCTGGGCGGCGGGGCGGCAGCGGATGTTGTGGGTCGATTATGCCGACTCGGTAGGGCTCCACCCGATCCCCAAGGATGCCGCCAGGTCGGAGCGGCGCCGCGAACGCATGCTCTCGCCGACGAGTGACGACAATCGGATCACGTTCGGCTGCATCAATGTGCCCGCATCCTTCTACGCCCGGCGCGTACAGCCACTGTTCCTGAGGAAAGGCGGCTATGTCTATGTCCTGCCCGACACCAAGAGCATCGAAGAGGTTTTTCCGGCCTTGCGGGCCCAGCCTTATGTCAGTGCGGCGCCTTAAGCCCGACGGATGGTCCATCGCCGGCTGACCGGGCCAGGAAGTCCCCGATCAAATCGGCCGTCAATTGGGGGCATTCCTCCGGAAAGAAATGGCCTCCGTCGATCGCCCGGCCTTCGACCCGCTTGGCCCAGCGGTGCCACAGGCCCAAAGGTCCGCCATCCGCTTCATACCAGGTGGCAAGCGCGCCTTTGCCGCTCCACAGGGTCAGAACCGGGCAGGCGATGTGGCGACCGGCATCGAGATCGGCCTGGTCGTTGACCCGATCGATCGTGGCGGCGGCGCGATATTCCTCGCAGATGGCATGGATGTGCACGGGATCGCTCAAAGCGTCGACATAGGCTTGCCTGAGCGAGGCCGGGAAAGAGCCGGTGGGTGAGCCCCATGAACTCAGTGCATTGTCGACGATCGCATCGGGTGCGGCGGCGATCAGTCGCTCGGGCAAAGGCGCAGGCTGGGCGAGCAGCGAAAAGGGCCAGAAGGCAAGGGCGAGCCGCGCATCAGCCCTGTCCCACACATCGAAGGTCGGGATCACGTCCAGCACGGCCAGCGCGGTGATGCTATCGGGATGGTCGAACGCGGCGCGATAGGCGACGCGGCCGCCGCGATCATGGCCCGCAACGGCGAACCGATCATGCCCGAGTTCGTGCATCGCCGCGACGAGCGTGAGGGCCATGGCGCGCTTCGACATCTGGGCGTGGTCGGGAAGGTCGGCCGGGCAGCCACTGCGGCCGTAGCCGGGGAGATCGGCGGCAATCACGGTGAAGTCGGTCGCGAGGCGCGGCGCGACCATGTGCCACATCAGGCTGGTTTCGGGAAAGCCATGGAGCAGCAGTAGCGGCGGGCCGGATCCGGCCCAATGGACGAAAATGTCACCGCGGTCGGTGCGGACCGAGCGGCTCTGGAAACCGGGCAAAGTGCAGGGGGCAGGCATCGGGAGAAGGACGCCTGGAGCGCAATGTCGATCCGGCGACCCCGTCAGCTCCGCAGGATCTTGCCCATCGCCCTGCCTTTGGCGAGTTCGTCGATCAGTTTGTCGAGATAGCGGATTTCACGCATCGTCGGCTCCTCGATCTCCTCGACGCGAACGCCGCAGACGGTGCCGGTGATCAGCGACCGCGCTGGATTGAGGCGCGGTGCCCGCGCGAAAAATTCCTCGAAGCTGGTCCGCTTCGCAAGCTCATCGTCGAGCGTGGCCTGATCATGGCCCGTCAGCCAACGGAAGATCTCGTCGACCTCGGCCTTGGTGCGGCCCTTTCGTTCCGCCTTGGCGACGTAGAGCGGATAGACGCTGGCCACACTGGTCGAGAAGATACGGTGCTGCGCCATGGGGCCCCGCGGATGCTCAATCGGCCGGCGATATTATAGCAAATTTGTGAGCGTGTCCGACCGACACGGGTCATCCCCCTTTTCGACAGGCACGGTGGTCCCTAACAGGGACGGTCATGGCCTGGCAGCTCTATCAATTCCCGCTCTGTCCTTTCTCGCGCAAGGTGCGCCTGCTGATGGGCGAAAAGGGGGAGGGATGCGAGCTCGTGCGCGAATCCCCGTGGGAACAGCGCGACGAATATATCGATATGAACCCGGCGGGTCAGACGCCGGTGCTGGTCGAACGCGCGCAGAACCTCGTCCTGATCGATTCGACCGCGATTTGCGAATATCTGGAGGAGACGGTCGAAAAGGCGACCATGCTGCCGGGAACGGCCGCCAACCGCGCCGAGGTCCGTCGGCTGGTCGCCTGGTTCGACCAGAAATTCCATGACGAAGTTGGGCGGCCGCTTCTTTACGAACGGATGGAGAAAAGGCTGGTCCACCGCGTCTCGCCCGATGCCAAGGTATTGCGCGAGGCGATGCGGCTGGCGAACAGTCATCTCGATTATGTCGATTGGCTGCTCGACCATCGCCGCTGGATCGGTGGGCCCTTGTTCAGCCTGGCCGACCTGGCTGCTGCAGCGCATATATCGGTTGCCGATTATCTGGGGGGCATCGACTGGCGTGGGCATGAGCGCACGCGGCATTGGTATTCGGGGATGAAGAGCCGACCGAGCTTCCGCTCCCTGCTGGGCGAGCGGATGGAGGTGATCTCGCCGCCCGACCATTACGACAAGGTGGATTTCTAGCTCTTCCCGTCGCCGTCAATTCACTCAGGATTCGGCGCCCGAGCGGTGGGCGGCCTGCCGATCGGCACCCATCCGAAGATCGCGCCGATGACGTCCGGCGGCGTCTCTCCGAGGGGCTCGCCGGGGAGTGTGCGTTCGATCGTGCTGAAGCTTGGTTCATCCGAAATGGTGCAGTGCACAAAACGCACTTGCAATTCGCGCACCTATCCTATATTGTGCAATGCAACATCACACCAGCCGGATAGGGATTTCTCAGATGGCGGAGCAGGAAATCGTGAAGGCGAAGGTGGCCGGCAAGCCGCGCAAGCCGGCGAACCCCAAACCGGCCATCCAAGCCAAGACCGAAGAGGCGATTACCGAAGTCGCCACGACCGCTGAGGCCGTGGTGGAGCCGCTGGTGCCTTCGGGCGCCGAGCTGGCCGAAAGCATCGAAGCCGTTACGTCGCCGGCCGAAGAAAGCGACATAAACCAAGCGCCAGTCGAGTCGATCGAACCGGCGCCCGCAAGCGAGGAAACGAACGATATGGCAACCGCCGCCACCACGCCCAACGAGGCCGCCGAAAAGGCGCAGGCCCTGTTCTCCGACTTCAGCAACCGCTTCAAGACCGCGTTCGAGAAGTCGACCAAGCTCAGCGAAGAGCTGGTCGATTTCACCAAGGGCAATGTCGAGGCGGTGATCGCGTCCGCCCGCGTCGCCGCCAAGGCGAGCGAGGCATTCGGCCAGGAAGCGGCCGAATATGGCAAGAAGAATCTCGAGAGCGCGACCACCGCGTTCAAGAGCTTCGCGACCGTCAAGTCGCCGACCGAGCTGTTCCAGCTGCAGAGCGAGTTCGCCAAGGCCTCGTTCGACAATGCGGTGGCCGAGGCCTCGCGCGTCAGCGAGGCGTGGCTCAAGATCGCCGGCGACATCGCCCAGCCGATCTCGAACCGCTACGCGCTCGCCGCGGAAAAGATCAAGTCGGCCTCTCTGTAAGGCCGGCTGAACGGACCCCCGTTCGGTAGCGCACGCGTAACAAGCGGCCGCCCTTTTTGGAGGGGCGGCCGTTTTTTTGGGCGCCTTAACCCTGATTTCGTGGGGAGCGCCCTTGCCGCTAGCGCGTTCGATGCCATATTCTCAGCTTGCATACATGACCATGATCGAGCCCATCGGGATGGCCGACAAGATCGGCGAAGATGATGGCGACACCCATGTCGGTGTCGCCACGCGCACGCGCGCCAAGACCAAGCAGCCGTCCCTGTACAAGGTGCTGATGCTCAACGACGATTATACGCCGATGGAATTCGTCGTCCTGTGCCTGCAGCGCTTCTTCCGCATGGGGCTGGAGGATGCGACGCGCGTGATGCTGCACGTCCATCAGAAGGGCGTCGGCGTGTGCGGCATCTTCACCTACGAAGTCGCCGAGACCAAGGTCAGCCAGGTGACCGACTTTGCCCGGCAGAACCAGCATCCGCTGCAGTGCACGCTGGAAAAGGCCTGAGTTCGACAAGGAGCCGGTCTTCAGCTCAATCGTCGTTCCTGAGCGGACAGCCTTGAATCACTGAAGAAACCCGATGCCCGCTTTGCGGGCCTGATGGGCTCTGAGCATGGCCTCAGCCCTTCGGCAGCCAGGCGGTGTCGATCGCTTCCTGGCGGCGATTATAGTTGGCGACGCGCGCCAGCCGATCGGGCTGGAGGATGCGCAGGTTGTTGCCCGATCGCGTGATTAGGCCCTGTTCGACCAGCACGCGCATCGTGCGGTTGACGTGGACGGCGGTGAGGCCGGCCAGGTCGCCAATCTCCTCCTGCGTCATGGGCAAAGTGAAACCGTCATCGGCGGGCAGGCCGGCGAAGCGAAGCCGGCTGTCGATCCAGAGCAGCAGCGCCGCGACGCGGCCACGCGCGGAATTGCGGCCCAGTGAAACGAGGCGGTCGACCAGGCTGACGCGATCGACCTGTTGGGTCGCGAACAATAAGGCCCCCAGGCGCGGCTGTTCGGCAAACAGCGCACCAAGCCTGGCGCGATCGATCAGGCAGACTTCGGCGTCCGTGAGCGCGGAGATGGCATCGGGTGCTTCGCCGAAGGCAACGGAATCGAGGCCAAGCAGGTCGCCACGGAAATGAAGGCGCACGATCTGCCGTCGCCCATCTTCGAGCAGCGCCCAGGAAAAGAGCCAGCCGCTCGTCACGACGAAAATGTCGCCCGCCTGCCCGTGCTCGGCGCGGATGATCGTCCCGCGACGATAGTCGCGCACGCCCGCGGTCAGGCCATTCAGCGCGCTGCGTTCCTTCGCACTCAAGTCTATATATCGGCCGAGATGTTCGGCCAGGCAGCTTTCGCCCATCCGGTCAGGCTTCCCCCCTGTTCTTGGGGCTCCGTCTAGACCGGCGACTGCGCGCTTGCCGCTAACACGCATCAACCCGTGCGACGAGTTGTCATAATTGTCTCATCCCGGTGCAGGCGGCGGGCGGTGTGAGCCCTTGGGACGGGCCATTGCCGATTACGGGCCCGGACCCTAGAGCAGAGGGATGGACCGAATACTCATCCGCGGCGGCAAGAGGCTGGAAGGCCGCGTGCCGATTTCAGGCGCCAAGAATGCGGCGCTGACGCTGCTCCCTTGCGCGCTGCTGACCGACCAGCCGCTGACGCTGACCAACCTGCCGCGGCTGGCCGACGTGGAGGGCTTTGCTCACCTGATGAACGAGTTGGGTGTCTCCACCACCGTGGCGGGGCAGCGCAATGGCTCGATGGTGCGGGCGATGACGTTGAATGCCGACGCCATTTCCTCGACCACCGCGCCGTACGAGATCGTGCGCAAGATGCGCGCGTCGATCCTGGTACTTGGTCCCTTGCTCGCGCGCGAGGGGGAGGCGACCGTGTCGCTGCCCGGCGGTTGCGCGATCGGCAATCGCCCGATCGACCTGCATCTGAAGGCGCTCGAAGCCTTGGGCGCGGAGATCGAGCTCGCGGCCGGCTATGTCCGCGCGCGCGCGCCCACCGGGGGGCTCAAGGGCGGGCATATCATCTTCCCGCTCGTCTCGGTCGGCGCGACTGAGAATGCGCTGATGGCCGCGGCCTTGGCCGACGGCGAGACGGTGATCGACAATGCCGCGCGCGAGCCGGAGATTGCCGATCTCTGTCGCTGCCTGGTAGCGATGGGGTCCGAGATCGAGGGCATCGGCACCGAGCGCCTCGTTATCCAGGGCAAGGCGAAACTGGGCGGCGCCAATCATCGGGTCATGCCGGATCGGATCGAGGCGGGGAGCTACGCCTGCGCGGCGGGGATCACCGGCGGCGACCTGTTGCTGGAGGGCGCGCGCGCAGAGGATATGGCGGCGATCGTGTCGGGCCTGTCCGAAGCGGGGCTGGTCGTGACCGAGGAGGCCGACGGTCTGCGGGTCTCGGCCGATGGCCGTCTCTGCCCCCTGACGCTCTCGACCGCGCCCTTCCCCGGCTTTCCGACCGACATGCAGGCGCAGTTCATGGCGATGTTGACGCGCGCTGAAGGAACCAGCGTGCTGACCGAAACCATTTTCGAGAATCGCTATATGCACGTGCCCGAGCTGGCGCGCATGGGAGCCGACATCCAGGTCCATGGCCGCACCGCGATTGTGAAAGGTGTCGAGAAGCTGGCCGGGGCGCCCGTGATGGCGACCGATCTGCGCGCGTCGATGAGCTTGATCCTTGCCGGACTCGCCGCCGAAGGCGAGACGCAGGTGCTGCGGGTCTATCATCTTGACCGCGGCTATGAGCGGCTGGAGGAGAAATTGTCCGCGGTCGGTGCCGATATCGAGCGTGACGGCGGCGGCTGAAGCTGCTTAGGGCAGGTTGAGCCGGATGGACTCATGTTTGGGCTCGGAAATCGCGGTAAAATAACGCTCTATCCGTCGATTGAGCCCGCGAAGGTGTTGCACCGCGCCGGATCGCCGGTCTGCAGGCCACGCCTGAGCCAGGCCATCCGCTCTGCCGACGTGCCATGCGTGAAGCTGTCTGGGACGGGCGTGCGGCCGGCCGAACGTTGCAGCGTATCATCGCCGATCGCATTCGCGGCGCGTAGCCCTTCTTCGGCATCGCCGGGCTCGAGCAAAGGCTGGCCATGCGCGTCCTTCGCGTTGGCGGCCCAGACGCCGGCATAGCAATCGGCCTGCAGCTCCATCCGCACTTGAAGCGCGTTGGCGCCGGCTTCGTCGCTCGCTTGCTGCTCGCGGCGGACCTTGTCCGCAATGCCGGTCAGATATTGGACATGATGGCCGACCTCATGCGCGATCACATAGGCTTGCGCGAAGTCGCCGGTAGCGTGGAAGCGATTCTGGAGTTCGTCGAAGAATTCGGTGTCAAGATAGATGCGCTGGTCGCTCGGGCAATAAAAGGGTCCCATCGCCGACATGGCTTCGCCGCAGCCAGATTGGCCCTGGCCCGAATAGAAATGCAGGCGCGGCGGCGTGTAGGTCTGTCCTGCCGCCTGGAACAGCCGGCCCCACGTGTCCTCGGTATTGGCGAGCACGCGGCATGAGAAAGTGTAGGCTGCGTTGGAGGCGCAAATCTGGCTGGCGCTCGCTTGAGTGACCTGCGGCTGCTGGCCGACCATCTGGCTGCCGCCGCCGAACGGATTGAAGCCGAACAGCATCAGGCCCAGCCCCAGCACCACGATACCGCCCAGCCCAAACCGGCTGCCCACCAGTGCGAACAGCAAGCCGAGGCCGCCGCCGCCGAATCCGGCACCGCGACCGCTATCCTGCTCGACATTCTCGCTTTCTCGATAATCGTCGAGACGCATGTGCGGGCTCCCTTTGACCGGAGTTCAACAAAAGCGGCGGGCAACGGTTGCAGCGCCATCGTCACGCGTTACCACGGAGCGCACCATATCGAAGAGGCAAGCATGTTCCTGGAGGGCAAGACCGCGCTCGTCACCGGCTCCACATCGGGAATCGGATTGGCCTGCGCCAAGGCGCTCGCGGCGGAAGGCGCGGCGGTGATGATCAACGGCTTTGGCGACGCCCATGCGATCGAGGCCGAACGCAAGGACCTTGAAGCGGCAAGCGGGGCAGGGGCGCTCTATTCGACGGCAGACATGTCGAAGCCGGATGAGATTGCGGCGATGGTCGAGACCTGCGCGAAGCAACTGGGCGGGGTCGACATCCTCGTTAACAATGCCGGCATCCAACATGTCGCGCCGATCGACGAATTCCCGCCCGAGAAATGGGACCAGATCATCGCGATCAATCTGGTTTCGGCCTTTCACACGATCCGCACCGCCTTGCCGCACATGAAGGCGAAAGGCTGGGGGCGGATCGTCAATACGGCGTCGGCCCACAGCCTGGTCGCGTCACCCTTCAAGTCAGCTTACGTCGCGGCCAAGCACGGCATATCCGGCCTGACCAAGACGGTGGCGCTGGAGGTCGCGACGCAGGGCATAACCGTCAATTGCATCAGCCCCGGCTATGTCTGGACGCCGTTGGTCGAGGCACAGATCCCCGACACGATGAAGGCGCGCAACATGACGCGCGAGCAGGTGATGAACGACGTGCTGCTGGCGGGCCAGCCCACCAAGCAGTTCGTGACGGTCGATCAGGTCGCGGCGCTGTTGCTGCACCTCTGCCGCGACGAGAGCGCGTCGATCACCGGCGCGAACCTGTCGATGGATGGCGGATGGACGGCGGCCTGAACCCATCTCCGGCCGCAGCGGCAGGGCGCATATTTGACAAGGCGCTTGTGCGTGGTCCGGGTTTCCGGACATAACGATTTCCGCAGCGCAATATCAGAAGGACGGGTTGTAATCAATAGGTCATTATTACGCTTGTTGGAATCGGTAATATCCATAGCTTTGGCTTCCAGGCTGTTCGGAAGGTCGGCCAGCATTGCTGCGAGCTAGCATGGGCCTTTCGGTATAGCCTTGGAAACAAGGCGTTCTTTCATGCCGAATAGTGTGACGTACAATCCGGTCCTGTCTGGCAACACCATGTCGGTGACTGGGAGCGCTTACCCGAACGGCAATCCCGATCTCCCCTATAATCTTCCAGGGGTGCGCAACACGGACAGCGCGGTTCCTTTGCACCGCAGCACACCGGTCGTCCATGATTATCGCTGCGACGGCCCCGCGCCCGGCCGATTCGTGATGCGCTGGATTTACGGCTCCAACGTCGCCGCCAAGAATCACGATCCGCGCATACAGGTGGTGCAATATAACGAAGACACGTTCGTGCTCCGCCAGAATGTGTGCGTGCATTGGGAAGCGCCGTTCACCTATCTGCTGTTCGGCAATGCCGGCGCGTTGCTGATCGATTCAGGCGCCACCCCGGAGGCGCAATATTATCCGCTGCGCGAGACGGTCGACGCGATCATCACCCGCTGGGGCCAGGCGCGTGGGCGGCGGAAAGTGCCGCTGACGATCGCCCTCACGTCGGGCGAGGATGTCGCGCAGAACCAGGGCCTGGTGCAATTTGCCGGCCGGCCCGACACGGTGATCGTGCCGCGGCCGCTGGAGGTGATGAAGCGCTTCTACGGCCTGGCGGGCAGCTGGCCGTCGGGGAGCGGCCGGATCGATCTCGGCGACCGGGCGATCGAGGTGATCCCCACGCCAGGGACGCACCGGGACGGCGTCAGTTTCTACGATCCCTATTGCGATCTTCTGTTCACCGGCGACCTCATCTTCCCGGGCAAGATCAATATCGGGAACGACAAGGATTTCGTCGCCTCCCTCGAGCGGATCAAGGCGTTCGTCGCGGCGCATCCGGTCAAGTGGATCTTCGGCGGCCATATCGAAATGCTCTTCGTGCCGGGCCGCTATTACCCGCGCTTCGCGACCTACAAACCCTATGAGCGGCTGCTCGAGATGGATCCGGCCTTGGTCGACCAGCTGCTGCACTATGCGCGCGAGATCCAGGGCAAGGACATGATGCTGATCCGCCCGGATTTCGTGCTGCTCAACGGGGTGAGCCCCGATCAGCGGACGCTCGATTGGCCGTCCGACGTGCCGAACATCATTCCGCCGCGACCTTTCTGACGGCGCCAGGACCAAGGAGCAGCGCCATGGATCGCCGGACCTTCCTGACCTCTCCCGCCGCCGCAGCGGCCATCACCCTTTCCAGCTCCGCTTTGTCCGGGATCGCCGAGGCGGCGGCCGCCGCGCGGCCCACGCCGATCGACTTCAAGTCCAATCTTCCGGCACCGGGAAGCTTTCCCGCGAAATGGATCTGCGGATCGGCATCCTGCATGGATAACAAGGATCCGCCGGTCCACGTCCACTGGTACAACGCGCACACCGCCATCCTGCGCCAGAACAAGGCCTACAGCTACGAAGCACCGTTCGCGCCGCTCTATTTCGGCAATGACCGCGTGCTGCTGCTGGATGAGGGCTTCGTCCAGCTGCGCAATGACTGGGATCTGCGCGGGGTCGTCGACAGCTGCATCGAGGATTGGTGCCGTCGCAACAATCGCGATCCGGCGAGCCTGGAATTACTCGTCGCCTTCAGCCACCTGCACGCCGACCATTTCGCCGCCACCAACCAGTTCGCGGACCGTCCCAATACCCGTTACATGGGCCTGACCCATGAAGAGATGCTGGGCTTCTGGGGAATGACCAATTTCCCGGAGGAGCGCGTGTCGCTGGATCTGGGCGGGCGCGAGATTTTGATCTGGGGCTCACCGGGCCACGTCATCTCCGAATTCGCTTATTACGATACCTATACGCAGATCCTCTTCACCGGGGACATGTTCTATCGGGGGCGCTGCTACATCAGCTTCTGGCAGCCCTGGTTCGACAGCATGAAGCGGCTGATCGACTTCTGCGACACCCATCCGGTGACGCACGTCATGGGTTGCCATGTGGAGATCAGCAAGGACGGGCAGGATTATGCCTATGGCATGACCTATCAGCCCGACGAGGCGCCCGTGCACATGACAGTGCAGCAGCTGCGCGAGGCCTTTGCCATGGCCAAGACCATCACCAAGCCCGGCATCTATTTCACCGGCACCGTTTTTCTCTGCAACCAAACCCGAGGGACGACGACGATCGACACATATCCTTACCGCTATGGCTAGGCGGTGAGCGCGGCTGCGCGATTGACGTATGGGCCGGCGGCTTCCGCCGATCCATGCTGATCGCAGGCCCGCGAACAAGAGCCAGCGGAAGGCGCCGCAAGCGCGCCACCGGAGAGAGATGCCCACGAAGTGGCGAGGGATAGAACACTTAGGGGGCTTAAGCTCATGGCACGCATTTCCCGTACCACCTTACTCGGCGCGACGGTCCTGATGGGCTTCGCCGCGATGCCGGCATTTGCGCAAGACGCCAAGCCGGGAGAGACCACCGCCACCGACAGCGCCAACGAGATCGTCGTGACGGGCACGCGCCGCCGGACGACGCTGCAGGACGCGCCGATGAACATTTCGGCGGTCGGCAGCGAACAGATCGCCCGTCAGCGGCTCGACGACGTCAAGGCGCTTGCGGCCTTCACGCCGGGCGTGACCGTCGCCGATACCGGGCCGAACTCGGCCGGCAAGATCGTGCTGCGCGGCATCTCCTCCTCGGATACCAGCACCTTCGGCGCAAACGAAAATACGGCGGTCGGCGTCTATCTCGGCGAAATCCCGCTCTACACCGACTTCAAGCTGATCGACATCGACCGCGTCGAGGTGCTGCAGGGCCCGCAGGGCACCTTGTACGGGCTTGGCACGCTGTCGGGTGCGGTCCGCTATATCCCAGGCCGTCCGAATACGGACCGTTTCACGGTCGACCTCCACGGCCGCTCCTTCGTGGAATCGCACAGCAAGGATGTGGGCGCGGTCGGCGACGTGACGGTCAACCTGCCCATTGTTGCCGATCACATCGCGTTCCGATCGGTGGTCGGCTATTACGACAATCCCGGCTTCATCGACTATGATTACCTGCTGAAGCAGCCCGGCATCTCCAATCCGCAGCCGGTGCGCTCCGCCACTGGAGCCGGCGCCTCGTTCGGGACGCCCGCCGATTATGCCGCCAACTTCAAGAGCAAGAAGGACGTCAATTTCGAGCATACGTTCACGACGCGCAACACCTTGCTGCTGGAATATAATCCGGACCTGAAGGTCTATCTGACCTATGCGCATCAGCAGACCAAGACCGATGGCCAGCAGGCGAATGGTGCGGGCGTGTTGGGCACCGGGCGCTATGTCGGGCCGTGGCGCTATCTCGAGCCACGTAGTCGCAAGTCGGATCTGTTTTCGGCCGAGTTCAACCTCAACCTGTTCAACATTGCCCAGCTGGTTGCCACGACCGCCTACACGAAGCAGCACATTACGGGGCAGAGCGACAATACCGACCTGCTGCTGGATCTCAATTACGGCTATGAAGCCTTCCCCCAATTCTCCTCGTTCAACACCCGGACCGCGCATTACAAGCAGTTCGACCAGGAGGTGCGGCTGGTCTCGAGCCATGGCGGGCCGTTCAACTGGGTGATCGGCGGTTTCTACAACGATCTGAAATATGACAGCTTCTACGAGGAGTTCACGCCTGGCTACGCGAAGTTCATCGGGGTCAACCGGCCCGACGATCTGGAATATCTGTCCTTCGTGAACACCCGGACCAAGGAGAAGGCGGTCTATGGCGAGGGCACCTTCCACATCACCAAGGCGTGGCAGGTCACTGGCGGTATCCGCTACTTCAAATATGACGCCTCGGCGACGGGCGGCACCGAGACACCGCTCACCGGCGGCGGCCTGAAGCGCACGCCTTATCCACTCGTCCAGTTCGCGCCCAGCCGCATCAAGTCGGGTGCCACCGGATCCGACGGCGTCGTGTGGAAAGCCAATACGTCCTACAAGTTCAGCGACGATCTGATGGCCTATTTCACCTACAGCACGGGCTATCGCACCGGTAACGTCAACCGGGTCGCGCCGTGCATCCTGCCCTTGCCCCCGGGGCAGAATGTCTGCGCGCTTCCCAACGAGCTGGCCTATGGGCCCGACAAGACGCGCAACCAGGAAATCGGCGTCCGCGCATCCCTGCTCGACAAGCGCCTGCAATTCACGGTCGACGCCTTCCACATCGACTGGAACGGTATCCAGGTGCCCAGCCAGACGATCAATGGCGCGACCGGCATCATCAAGAATGGCGGCAAGGGCGTATCGAAGGGCTTCGAGTTCAGCGGCTCGTTCAAGGTCCTGCCCGAACTCGTGGTGCAGGCGACCTATTCCTACGTCGACGCGCACCTGACCCAGGATGTGCCTGCTCTCGTCGTCAGCCAGGGCGTCGGCTATGACGCGAAGGCGGGCGATCGTCTGCCGGGTTCGGCCAAGAATTCGGGCGCGATCCAGGCGACCTATACCTATCCGCTCAGCAACGGCCGCGATGTCGAGTTCAGCTGGGCTACCACCTATGAAGGCGACATCTATTCACGCGTCGGCCTGCGCGGCTTCGGCGAGGTGATCCCGTCCTATGTCACGCACCGTGCCTCGCTGACCTATCACCAGAAGAAGTGGGAGGTCGGTCTGTTCATGGACAATATCTTCGACAAATATGCGGTCACCGCGGTCGAGAATGACGTGAGCTCGTACAACCAGGTCCGCACCGACGTCGTCGAGCGCTATTACGGCCATGGCGTACTGACGCCGCGGCGTGCGGGTGTGGAGTTCCGCTTCCACTATTGAGCCTTGGGGGAAGGGGGTGCTGCCGGCCTTCGGTAGCGCCCTTTTACCTGCGGCCTTCCGCGCGACGTCATTTTTTCGTCCGCGTGCTGCTTGCGCCCGGAATCGCGATCCTGCCGATCATCTTCGCGCCTTTCTCGTCGCGCTTGAGTTCGACGTCGATACTCTCCTCGCGCTGGGTCGCCCGGCCATAATCGCGAAACAGATGCGCGGTCAGAATCGTCGCGCCATTGGGATCGAGCTGGTCGGGCGCATAGACGTTGGCCTGGACCAGATAGGTGCCGGCGGGGGCGTGGTGGAGCATATACTCCTCCGGCCCATAGCCTTCGGTCATGTCGTTCGACAGACGCCCACCGATGGCGGTGTTGGGATTGTTGTAGATGGCGCGTTCGTGGTTGGGTTCGTCGACCCACAAGTCCATGTCCGTCGCATCGGTCGTCCAGTCGATCACCACGCGAACATCGACATCGAGAAGCGCGACCAGCCGCGGGTCCATTGCGGGCGTGCCGCCCAGTTGGCGAAGGCGGGGCACCAGCGCGTTCGCTTCATCGAGTGCGATCAATTCGATGCCGTCCCAGGCCTGGTTCTGCGGCGAAATCGCGATCTCGTAGAGCAGGCCGATAGCGCGCGACAGATCCGCGCGGGCGTGGGCGGGCGCCATGCCGGCGCGACGCGCAAGCGCGAGCGCGAGCAAGCGCCGATGCTGCGGCTGATCGGGATCGAGCGCGACCTGGCGGTCGCGTAACTCAATCGCCCGGTCGATTGCCCCATAACGTTCGAGCCGGTCCGCGACGATGCCGAGCGTTACGTCATTGGCGGTGGGAAGATCGAGTGCCGAGAGCACCATTTCGATCGCATCCGCGGTGCGGCCATGTTTGCGCAGCCATTCGGCGGTGTCGAGGTAGAAGATCGGGAGGCTACCATGACGCCGTTCCGCCTCGAGGAAGCGCTCGTCGAAATCGGTAGGCCTGCCGTCATAAAG
>Ga0207698_10000130_pt1 | contig 47043 bp, 52 predicted proteins | sample KBSCornC22_FD_184298 | JGI IMG/M metagenome (GOLD analysis project Ga0207698, IMG submission 184298) | Corn rhizosphere microbial communities from Kellogg Biological Station, Michigan, USA - KBS Corn C2-2 (SPAdes) (version 2) | ecosystem: Host-associated > Plants > Roots > Rhizosphere > Soil ... | reverse complement strand
CTCGCCATAGCGCGCCGCTTCGATCGTGGCATTGAGCGCGAGCAGCTTGGTCTGGCCGGCGATCGTGTCGATCACGCGCACGACCTTCTCGACCTCCTCGGCACGCTCGACCGACTCATGCACCGCCCCTTCGGCGAGCGCGGTATGTTCCAGGATGCGCGACACGATCTCGTTCGACATATTCGCCTGATCGTCGATCGTGCGGATCGCGGACACGAGCGTGCCCGTGGCCGCGCCTGCCATCTCCATTTCGGAGGCGAAGGCGGAGGCCGCCTGTTCCAGGCTTTCGGCGAGCGAATTCGCCCCCTGCACCGCCTGGTCGACCCGCTCGGCATTCTGGTCGAGCCGGTTCATCGCCTGCTGCGCGGCATCGATCATGGTCGAAACGCGCGTCTCGAAACGGTGGAGCAGGTCGTCCAAAGTCTCACGTCTGGCACGCTCGCCCTCGGCAGTCGCCTGCGCGACGGCGGCCGACCGGCGACGCTCTTCCTCCTCCGCATGCCGTTCCAGCATCTCCTTTTCGATCGCCTGGCCGCGGAAGGTCTTGAGTGCGCTGACGATCTGACCGAGCTCGTCACCCCGGTCGAGTGCGTCGAGATCGATGTCATGGTTGTGCGCCGCGAGCGAGCTCGTCACCTCGGCGATACGCAGGATCGGCCGAATGACCGACCGTCCGATCGCCATTGGCCCGACGATACCGACCAAAGCCAGCAGCAGGGTCGAGAGCGTGACCAGAGCCACCATGACCTCGATCCGCCGCTCGACGGCGAGGGCATGATCGTGCGCATCGCTGGCTCCCGCGGCGGCCAGGGCCTCGACCTGGTCGACCACCTGCTCGGCATTGGCGCGGAAGGGCGACAGCATCGCGGTGCTCGACGCGAAATCGATGTCGAGCATCGACGACACCACCTTGGTGGCATCGCGATAGCGATCCATCAGCGCCAGTGTCGCGCGAACCTTGCTTCGCTCCTGATCCGGGCGCGAGCGCGCGAATTGCGCGAGATCGTCGCGCGCCTGCTGCAGCTCCTTGTCGATCTCGGCGCTGCGCCCGGCCACGTCGGTCCGAGGCGTGGCCGCCTTGTCCGCCAGCAGGCGATACATCTCCCCATTGGCATGTTCGAAATGCGTCGACACGGCATTCAGCGCCGTGACATCGGTCAGATCGCGGCCCGAAATGCGATCGGTCGCGATCTGGGCATAGACCAAGGCGGCCATGCAGAGCGTGACCGACACCAGGAACAAGGCGAGCATCGAGGCTGGCGCCGCGGCGAATTTCCAGACCAACGGCCAGTCGTGGAAGCGGACCTTCTGCTCCAGACGCTCGATCAGGGCGAACAGGCGTTTCACAGCCGGACCTTCACTCCTGCAATGATGCGGCGGCCGGCCGGGATCGGCGAGCCCGATGCGCCGCGCGCTCCGGTGAGGTTTTCACCGGTGAGCGTCAGCGTGGCACAGCCGACGGTGACCCCGACCTTCTGGTCCCAGGCGATCGCGGGTTTGACGTCGAACAGCGCGAGATTGCCGCGCGGATCGTCGCTCAGCTGGCGCGTGGACGAGGTGTAGCGCAGGACGCCGCTCGCGAACCAGCGACCTTGATGATAGCCGATCTCGGCATTGGCCTTGTGACGCGCGGTCGTGTCGCGCGGCGCCAGCGCGACCACGTCGATCGGCTGGATCTTCTGGCTGGTGTCGGTGAAGCTATAATTGGCGTGCCAGTCGACATGCGCGCCGATCGTGCCCGCCAGCGACACGTCCGCACCCGCGGTCCGGAAACTGCCGGCGTCGACGAAGCGCGACACGAGCGAGAAACCGCCGATCATGCTCGGCGTCAGCGTCAGGTTCACGCCGGGCGAGGCAATGGCGTTGTTGGTCTTCGTGTAGAAGACGGTCAGGTCGAGCTTGGTCGTGGCCGAGAGAGGCTTGGAATAGCCGATTTCGCCGCTCCACACCGCCACCGGATCGAAGCTGGGCGAACCCGCCAGCAGCAAGGTCGGCAGTCCCGGCATCGGCGCGAGCGGGATGCGCAGGCCAAGATCGATCAGCGACGGGATCTGATAGCCGAGCCCGCCATTGATGCGCAGCTGTCCTGCTCCACCGAGCTGGACCATGGCGGCGGCATTGAAGCTCGGCCGCACGAATCTCCGGTCGTAATCGGCGAGTTCGTTCGCCGCCGGAAGCCGCATCGCTCCGTCGGTGCTAAGGCTGAAATGGTCGAGCCGGCCGGCGAAGGTCAGCGCCACCTTGTCGTTGGGATGCAGGTCGAGCATCGCGCTGCCCGACCAGACGCCATAATCGACGCGCGGCGTGAAGAGCGCGTCGCCCTCCAGCCGGTTGTTGCGATATTCCACGCCCAACCGCAGCACGTTATTGAGCCCCAGCCGGACCAGCCCCGAGGCGTGCGCGACAATGATCCGGTTCTTGAGCTGTTCGGCCGCAAAATCGGTGACGCCGCTATGGACGGCGCCGAAATGCACGTCGAGCCAATTGGCATAGACGCCGCCGGTCAGGCTACCCCAATCGGTATCCCGGTCCGCGCGCACGCCGGCGACCATCGCCTCGTAACGCTGCCGCGTGGCGACCTGCGTGGGCAGCAGTTCGAGCTGCTCGTTGGTCGAATAACCGCCATTGACCGTCAGATGCGTCCTGGCGCCGGGGGATGCCTCCAGGGTCGCGTCCACCTCGTCGCGCCTGACGCCGCTGGAGTCCGCCGGCGGGGCCTGCTCGGCCGGGAAGCGAAGTTCATGCTCGCGCTGATGGCCGGCCGACACGCGCAGGCCGACATCATGCCCGAGCGGCAGGGTCGCGACCGCACTCAGACGATTATAGCCGCGGCCACCGATTTCGCCGGTGGTCACGAGCGAGGCGCCCTGCGACGCGCCGATCGTGATGATGTTGACCACGCCGCTGGCGGCGTTGAACCCGAACAAGGCGGTTGCCGGCCCCCGCACCAGCTCGATCTGCTGGATCTCCTCGAGCTGCACGCCGAGCAGGTTCCAGTCGGTCATGCCATAATGGTCGAGATAGACCTGGCGGCCATTGACCAGCACCAGCAGGCGCGGATTGTAGGTCTGCACGCCGCCGCGCACCGCGACGTCGGTCTGTCCCGCCAGCCAGCGGTTCACGTCCACGCCGGCATAGGATTTGAGCAGGCCCGGAACGTCATGCGCCGGCGAACGCGCAATCTGGTCACGCGTGATGATCTCGATCGCGGCGGGCGTCTCCGACGCGCGCTGGGGCTTGCCGGTAACGCTGGTGGTCACGGGCTCGCCGATCGTCTCCTGCAGCGCGGCATAATCGACCGACTGAGCGGCGCCTGCGCGCGCGAGCAGGATCGCCGCCAGCGAGAAACAGGCGGTCTGGATACAGGAACGCATATGCTCAGATTTCCTTGACGAGCATGAGGAAGGCGGACCCGAACTGGATGTTCGCCGCCTTGGTGGCGGACCGGCTGACGGTGATCTGGACGCGCGGCGCGCTGCTGATGGCAACCGCGCAGCGTCCGGCCTGGACACAGGACATGTCGGAGGTGATGGTGAGGATCGACTGGCGCGCGGCCGCCGCGGCGACCTGCGCCTGCGCACCGCCGAGTCCCGCGGTGACGAAGGCGACGCGCACACCGGCGAGCCCACCAAGGGCATTTACCGGGACCTTCTTCAGCCGCAACGTACCTTTGCCCGCGACCAGCGGACCGGCATGTTCGATCGCGGCCGCTTCGGCTTCGGACGCGGCATTGCCCGGTTCATAGACGATCGCCGCCGGGATCGCGCCTTCGGGCGCCGGCTGCAGAAAGGAAATGACGCGCGTGGCGACGGGCAGGTTGAGCTCCGCCGCGCCCGCGGGAATGCCGCAGGCCAGCGCGGCCCCCGCCGCCACGAACCTCTTGATCCTACGATGCAGCACGCTTTCCCCACTCAAGAACACGAGTGGGTCCGGCCTTATCGGCGGGCTCTTGTGATTTGGTTAATAGGGCGTCGACCTTAGCCCTGGCCGGCGAAATTATCGCAGATTTTTCATGGGGATGACGAATCCCCGGGAATCGACCCCGGACCATCGCAATGGCATTGCGACGACCTCCTCGCCGTGTCCGGTGCCGCGCCCGAAGCAGGCGCGGCACCGGACAAGGATCTTCAGGCGTAGTGGATCACCGTCTTGCGACGGCGCATCGCGCCGCCGACCAGCCCAAAGCCACCCAGCAGCATCATCCAGGACGCCGGCTCAGGTGCAGCCAGCGCCCGGAAGCTCTGGTTTGCAGTCACCGACGAGGGGAGGCCAGCGTCGCTGTCGAACGTGCGCACGAGCACATTGCCGATCGGCCCCGAAACCGAACCCGTCACGTCATAGCGCGCATCGATCAGGTAGGTCGCATAATAGGAACCCACATTGTGGAATGTGCGGGAGAAGTTGTGCGAAAGATCGAGCCCTGAGAGCGGGACGTGTCCCTCGAAATAAACCGACGAATCGAAAGCATCCTCGAGAAACAGGTTGAATCGCGACGCATCATAAGACGCATCGATGATGTCCCATTGCGCCGAACTCGAAAAAAAGTCCGAACCGGCGGGATAATCCGCCATGTTCAGGACGACGTCGGCCGTTGTCTTGAAGTTATAATATTGATCGATGGGAATGCCGGACCCGTCGTCGAACGGGATCGCAACCACAGCTGAGGTGGTGAGCTTCACCTCCAGATAATGCGCGGCAAAGGCCGGCGACGCCGAAAGCAGCAAGGCGGCAGCGATCGAAAATGTCTTGATCCCCATGTTCGGACTCCTTCCCAAAAGACCGCAGCGCGAGGGCGACAATCCAATCTCTGGAGGCCGATCTCTGGAGGGCGTGCCGAAACCAGCTGCGGGGCGCCAATCCTCGCAAGCCTCCGCTCGTCCGGCAACATGGTAAATACCGAATTAACCAAGAGATTGCTGCGGAATAGAACCATTTCGGAGCGCAACGGAACGCCGCCCCGGATCATGGCGTCGCGGACCGGTCAGGCTGGGATCGATATGGGGGATGGTGGAGCCGAGGGGGATCGAACCCCTGACCTTCGCAATGCCATTGCGACGCTCTCCCAGCTGAGCTACGGCCCCGCGCCCTTCGCGCCGCCCTGCATTCAGGGGGGCGATGACGAAGCCGCCGGATGGGTGCCGGCGGCGATGAGGGCCGCGCCTTAGATCAGGCGCGGCACCCATGCAAGCGGGCAAAATCGCCCGCCTGCAGATTGATTAATGGTCTTCTTCCTGGTCGCCGGTATCGACGCCGATATCGTCGTCGCCGCCCAGATCGACATCGTCGTCCGCGTTCGGCTCTTCGTCCTCGTCGACGTCGACATCCAGATCCTCGGCCAGATCGGCATCCTCGGTCTGCTTTTCGGCGGCCTTGGGCGCGTCGAACGGCAACGGCTGCTTCGACTTCAGGATCGGCTCCACCTCAAAGACGGTGCCGCATTCGACACAGCTGATCGGCTCGTCATTGCCGAGATCGTAAAAGCGCGTGCCGCACTTGGGACAGGTGCGCTTGGTGCCCCATTCCGGTTTCACCACGGGTTTTTGCTCCGAAAGAAATTCAAGGGAGGCGATCCGGTCAAGGCGGACCCGCCGAACGCCGCGCGCCTTGCCATGAGCCGGGGCCGCTGGCAAGGCCGCCGCCGATGCATCACATGGCCCCCTCTCCCGCCGCGTTCAAGTGTTCGGGCGCGCTTTCCGGTCGCGTCCGGGTTCCCGGCGACAAATCCATCTCGCACCGATCGCTCATGTTGTCCGCGCTCGCGGTGGGGACAAGCAATGTCGACGGCCTGCTCGAGGGCGAGGATGTGCTCGCCACCGCGGCTGCGATGCGCGCGATGGGCGCGGATATACAGCGTGGGCCGGACGGCCGTTGGACGATCCATGGCGTGGGCGTCGGCGCCTTGCTCCAGCCCGGCGAGGCGCTCGACATGGGCAATTCGGGCACGTCGACCCGCCTGCTGATGGGGCTGGTCGCCAGCCATCCGATTACCGCCACCTTCATCGGCGACGCCTCCTTGTCCAAGCGGCCGATGGGGCGCGTGATCGATCCGCTGTCGCAGATGGGTGCCGAATTCACCGCCAGCCCCGGCGGACGCCTGCCGCTGACGCTGCGTGGGATCTGCCCGGCGGTCCCGATCGAATACCGCCTGCCGGTCGCATCGGCGCAGGTGAAGTCGGCGATCCTGCTTGGCGGCCTCAACACGCCTGGCATCACGCGCGTGATCGAGCCCGTGCCCACCCGCGACCATAGCGAGCGGATGCTGCGCGGTTTCGGGGCGGAGCTGTCGGTCGAACAGGACGCGGACGGCGCGCGGATCATCGCGCTTCGCGGCGAGGCCGAACTGAAGCCACAGCATATCGTCGTACCCGGCGACCCCTCCTCCGCCGCTTTCCCCGCGGTTGCGGCCTTGCTGGTCGCGGGATCGGACGTGGTGATCGAGAATGTCGGCCTCAATCCGACCCGCGCCGGCCTGTTCGAGGTGCTGCGCATGATGGGCGGCAGGATCGATTATCTGGACCAGCGCGAGGTCGGCGGCGAACCGGTCGCGGACCTGCGCGTCCAGGGCTCGTCGCTCAAGGGCATCGAGGTCCCGCCCGACATCGCGCCGAGCATGATCGACGAATTCCCGATCCTGTTCGTCGCCGCCGCACTCGCCGAAGGCCGCACCGTCACGCGCGGTCTGGAGGAATTGCGCGTCAAGGAGAGTGATCGGCTGGCCGTGATGGCCGAGGGGCTGCGCGCGATCGGCGCGCGGGTCCAGGAAACCGAGGATGGGCTGATCATCGACGGCACCGGTGGTGACCGGCTGCCGGGCGGCGCGACCATCGCGGCGCGGCTCGACCATCGCATCGCGATGAGCTTCGCGGTCGCGGGTCTGGTGTCGCGCGACACCGTCACGATCGACGATATGGCGCCCGTCCAGACCAGCTTCCCGATCTTCACCGATCTGATGCGGACTTTGGGCGCCGAGGTCGGCTGACCCCTTATGGCCCCGAACCACGCCAAGCGCCGGGTCGGGGAAGCAATGCCGGGACTCCGGGTCGAGCCCGAGCAGGAGGAGATGGTGCCGGTCGAGGGCGGGCACATCTATGTCCGGATCAATGGCGACCTTCACAACGACCGTCCGCCGATCGTGCTGGTGCATGGCGGCCCCGGCAGCTCGCATTGGTATTTCCTCAACGCAACCGCACTCGCCGACGAGCGCGCGGTGATCCTGTACGACCAGCTCGACAGCGGCCGGTCGGATTGCCCGGGCGATCCAGCATATTGGCATGTGTCCCGCTTCGTCGATGAGCTGGAGGCGATCCGGAGGCATCTCCAGATCGATCGCTGGCATGTGCTGGGCGCCAGCTGGGGCGGGCTGGTCGCGCTGGAATATGGCGCGCGCCGGCCGAGCGGCTTGTGTGGTCTGGTGCTGCAATCGCCGCTCGTCTCGACCGATGCCTGGCTCGCCGACGCCAATCGGCTCAAGGATGCCATGCCGCCCGCCATCCGCGACCTGCTCTATCGCTGCGACACGCCTGGCGCCGCGAGCGAGGAAGATTGTGCCCGCGCAACCGAAGCCTTCTACCGGCGTCACATCCACCTTGCCGATCCGCCGCCGGAGATTGCCCGCTACCGCGCCGCGCTGCCGCGCAGCTTCAGCCCGGGCCTCTACAATCATATGTGGGGCCGCGCCGAATTCACCGCGAGCGGGACGCTGCGCGACTATGACGGCACGCCTTTGCTCGCCCGCCTCGACGGCCGCCGCACCTTGTTCCTGACAGGGCAAGAGGACGAGGCGATCCCGGAGACGGTCGCCGCTTTCGCCGCACGGGCCGACGCCGATTTCGCGGTCGTACCCGACGCTGCCCATTTCGCCTTGAACGATAATCCGCACGCCTATCTGGCCTTCCTGCGTCCCTGGCTTCTAAAGCGGGATCCATGAGCTGGGATTTCGCCAACATCATCGGATTCGTCGGGATGGCGGTGCTGGTCGCCGCGTTCGCTTATTCGAATATGCGCCCGTCGATGAACCTGATCCTGTATAACCTGTTGAATCTGGCAGGGGCGATCGCTTTGATCGCCAGCCTGGCGGTCCATTTCAATATCGCTTCGATGGCATTGGAGATGTTGTGGGCGGCAGTCGCCTTTTTTGGCCTCACCAAAGCGCTCTGGGTCAGGGCACGGGCATGATCATCGCCGTCGACGGACCCGCCGCGTCGGGCAAGGGCACGATCGCCAAGGCGCTGGCGGCGCATTTCGACCTGCCCTTCCTCGATACCGGCCTGCTGTATCGCGCGGTCGGCATGGCCGTGCTCGAAGCCGGCGGCGACCCCGCCTCGCCCGAGGATGCGCTGGAGGCGGCGCTGCATCTCGACAGCGCGCTCGACGATCCGGGGCTCAAGTCCGAAGCCGCGGGCAAGGCGGCGTCATTGGTCTCGGCCCATCCAGGGGTGCGCGCGGCGCTGCTCGACCGGCAGAAGCGCTTCGCCGATCAGGCGGGCGGCGCGGTGCTCGACGGGCGCGACATCGGCACCGTGATCGCGCCGCATGCCGACGCCAAATTGTTCGTGACCGCCAGTCCGGAGGTGCGCGCCGCGCGCCGCCATCAGGAGCTCAAGCGGATGGGGCTCGACGTCCATCTCGAGGCGGTGCTGCACGACATCCGCGCCCGCGACGAACGCGATTCCCAACGCTCGGCAGCGCCTTTGCGCATGGCCGACGATGCGGTGCTGCTCGACACGAGCGACATGACGATCGACGAAGCGATCGCCGCCGCGATCGGAATCGTCGAGGAATGCCCCTTCTCCTCGGCCAATGACTGATTATCTGCCGGGACCCTTCCCCGTGTCATCGCGAAGCGCGAAGCGTTGTGGCGATCCAGGCCCATCGTATCTGGATTGCCGCGCCCCTGCCGGGCTCGCAATGACGGCCTTCTTTCAAGCTTCCATCGCTAGATTGAGTATGATCCGCGCCATTCTTCTGACGCTGTCCCTGATCGCGACCGCGGCTCCCGCCGCCCGCCCCGCCCCGCTTCCCAAGGTCGCGATCGTCACCAGCGAAGGCACGATCACCGCCGTGCTGGAGGCGAAGAAGGCGCCGATCACGACCGCCAATTTCCTGCGCTATGTCGATGCGCACAAGTTCGACGGCACGACCTTCTACCGCGCCGCCAAGAGCAAGAGCGTTCCGGGCAATGGCCTGGTCCAGGGCGGGATCGACCATAATATCCGCAACAGCTTCCTGCCCATCAAGCATGAGCCCACCACCAAGACCGGTCTGCGCCACGTCAGCGGCACCTTGTCGATGGCGCGCAACGAGGTGGGATCGGCGATGGGCGACTTCTTCATCACGCTTGGCCCCGCGCCCGATCTCGATGCGCGCGGCTCCTATGCCGGCTATGCCGCCTTCGGTCATGTGCAGACGGGGATGGACGTCGCGAAAAAGATCCTGGTCAAGCCGACCTATCCCGGCGGCTGGGACATCGACACGATCGGCCAGACGCTGCGCCAGCCGGTCAAGATCATCACGGTCAAGCGGATCAATTAAGGCGTCGCCTGCGTCAGGCCCGGCCTCGCTCTCGTTCGTCATCGCGAGGCGCGCAGCGCCGTAGCGATCCAGGCCGGCGGGACTGGATTGCCGCGCCCGTTCGGGGCTCGCGATGACGGCGCGTAAGGACGCTGGGCATCGTGCGGCCGAACCTGCCTGAATAGGCAATTCCTCCTCCCTTCGGGCTATGCTTGAACCGCGGGGCATCACGGCCCATGCTGGGTCGGGTTCGGGCGGCTTTGGGGGCAGGCCGGGTGGCGACGATATTGCTGGTCGAGGATCATCCTCTCTTTTGCGAGGGGTTCGCGCGCATGGCGCAGACGCTGGCGCGGGGATGGACGGTGCGAAGCGTCGATTGCGCGGACGCTGCCTGTGCCGCCCTTGCCCAGACCGGCGCCGACGTGGTGGTCGTCGACGCCGGACTGCCCGGTCGCGACGGGTTCAGCCTGATGGAGGAATTGAAGGCGCTCCATCCGCATATTCCGCTGATGCTGATCTCCGCGCGTGAAGATGCCGCGGCGCGGATGCGGGCGCAGGCCTGCGGCGCGGTCGGCTTCATCGGCAAGCGCGAGCCGCCCGAGGTGATGGTCGAACGGATCGAGGCTGTCCTGGCTGGCGGCAGCGGCTTCGAACAGGATGACGGCCGCGTCCCGGCGCTCACCACGCGTCAGGTCGAAGTGCTCGAACTGCTTGCCGAAGGCCATGGCAATAAGGAGATCCGCCATCGTCTCGGCATCGCCGAACGCACCGTGCGCGCGCATCTGACTGAATTGTTCCAGGCGCTCGGCGCGCAAAGCCGCGTCCAGGCGATCCTCCGCGCCCGCGAGCTCGGCCTGATCGCGTGAGCGATACAGCCATGGCGAGGCCGGCCGTCGAAGCCGATCCGGTCAGCACCGAGGCAATCCGCACGCTCTATCTGCAATTGCGCAACAGCGCCGCCGCGGCGGGCATCGTCACCATCTATATGGTGGTCACGACCTGGCCCTGGAGCCCGCGCCGGACCATCCTGCTCTGGCTCGCCGTCCAGCTTTCCACCCAGATTGCGCGCGAAGGGTTGCTCCAGGCCTATCGCCGCGTGCAGCCGCCGCCGGAGGCGCTGCCGCGCTGGGCGCTTTATTATACGCTCTACATGGCCTGCGCCGGGATAGTGTGGGGATCCACCATCTTCCTGTTCGCCCGGCCCGAAACGCCGATCACGGTCGCGCTCACGTTGTGCGGCCTGTTCGGCATCGCTGGCGGCAGCGTGCCCGGCAATGCTTATAATCCGCCCGGCCTCTATGCCTTTGTCGGGCTGATCTTCAGCTTCGTGCTGGTGCGGATGATGACGGTGGGCACGACCGGCTATCCCGCGCTCGGCGTCGCGGCGGTCGGCTATGCCGCGATCCTGATCCTGTTCTGCCGCGTCCAGGCGCGCACCATCCGCGACGGCTTCCGCATCCGTTTCGAAAATCGCGCGCTGGTGGCCGAGCTCACCGTCCAGAAAGCGGAGGCGGAGGAGGCGCGACGCACCGCCGAGCAGGCCAATCTCGCCAAATCGCAATTCCTCGCCGCCGCCAGCCACGATCTGCGCCAGCCGCTCTACGCGCTCGGCCTCTTCTCCGCCTCGCTCGAGGATCTGAAGCTCGATGCCGAGGGCAAGCGCGTCGTCGGCAACATCCAGGACAATATCGCCGCGCTGGAGAGCCTGTTCGACGGCCTGCTCGACGTGTCCAAGCTGGAGGCGGGCGCAGTCCATGTGCGGCCCCAGGCCGTCTCGGTCGACGAATTGTTCGATCGCCTCAGCCATTATTTCCGCCCGCTCGCGGCGGAACGGAGGCTCGACCTCAGGTTGCGGTCCGGCGGCGAGCATGTGTGGAGCGACCCGGTCCTGCTCGAACAGGTGCTCTCCAACCTGATCTCCAACGCGCTCCGCTGCACGCATCATGGCGCGCTCCTTGTCGCTGCGCGCCAGCGCGGGAAGAGGCTGCGCTTCGAAGTCTGGGATACAGGCGTGGGCATCGCGGCAGCGGATCTTCACCGCATCTTCGACGAGTTCGTCCAGCTCGGAAATCCCGAACGCGACCGGCGCAAGGGGCTCGGCCTCGGGCTCGCGATCGCCCGCCGCGCGGTCGCGCTGCTGGACGCCGAAATCGAGGTCGCCTCCCGCCCCGGCCGGGGCTCACGCTTCCAGTTCAGCCAGCCGATGACCGAACGCCCCAAGGCGGCGACGGCAAAGCCATCCACCCCGCCCATCGCCGCCCGCGGCTCAGGCAGCATCCTGTTCGTCGACGACGACCGCAACGTTCAGCGCGGAATATCGGAGCTGCTCGGCCGGTGGAACGTCGCGTTCGAGATCGTGGGCGACGCCGAAAGCGCGCTTCGCCGCATCGATGAGGGCGCCCGGCCCCGCATGCTGCTGTCAGACTATCGCCTGCCTGGCGGCATGAGCGGCCTCGACCTGATCGATGCCGTCCGCGCGCTGGACCTGGCCGATGCGCCGGACATGGCGTTGGTCACGGGGGATCTGGACCCGCGACTGATCGCGGCCGCGCAGGCGACAAGCGTGCCTTTGCTCTACAAGCCGCTCCGCGCCGCCCAGCTCAAGGCGCTGTTGGGATTGTCCTAGGTCTGCGCTGCAAATCGTCGCGGCGCCGACTTTCCGGTTGGCCGCGCCCGTAACGCAGCCTAAGGGAAGCGCAGCTCAGCCGCCTGGAAGCCATGACCAAATCAGCCACCGACCTGATGCAGGAGATCATCTTCTCCTCCCTGATCGACGCCGTCGCCGCGTTGCGGACCGCGTCCAAAGGCGTGCCGAACGCGATGCTGCGCGACGTCCAGGCGATCGGGCCGAACACCAGCTTCGCCGACCTGCCCAAGGAATTGCAGGCGAGCATCGGCGAATCCGTGCGCGCGGCGTTCAACCGCCTGCTTAAGGAAGGCTATAGCGTGGCACCCGGCCGCCCCGCCCCGCCGCCGATGCGTCCGCGTCCGCAGGGTCCTGGCGGCCGCCCAGGCGGCCCGCGCCCGCCGCAGGGCCGCGGTCCCCGTCCCACCGGTGGCGATCGCAACCGGCGTCCGCCCAAGCCCAAGGAATGACGGCGGGGCTTTACGCCCTCCTCCGCTTGCCCAGAGCGCGCCATTCCGCTATGAGTAGAGATATCCAGCGAGCGATGCTCGTGGAGGACGGCGCGCAAGGCGGGGCCAGCCCCCTGCTTTTGACGCGCCCTTTTCGCATTTCGCGCTAAGCCAAGCCCTCCGCCAGTCTCACCCAATGGATGCCGTTCGCGCATGCGGCGCGAGCGGCGGTTCGGCTGAAGACCTCCGGAGACAACCGGACGGCCGGAAACAGACTGAAAAGGTACTTACTCTTTATGGCCACTACGGCATTTCCCACCCGCGACGATTTCGCGGCGCTTCTGAACGATACGCTCGGCGGCGAAAACCAGGGCTTCGAAGGACGGGTCGTCAAGGGCACCGTCACCGCACTCGAGAACGACATGGTCGTGATCGACGTCGGGCTGAAGTCCGAAGGCCGCGTTCCGCTGCGCGAATTCGCGCCCGCGCCCGGCCAGAAGGCCGACCTGAAGGTGGGTGACGAGGTCGAGGTATTCGTCGACCGCGTCGAAAATGCCGCCGGCGAAGCGATGCTGTCGCGCGACCGCGCACGCCGCGAAGCCGCCTGGGACAAGCTCGAGGAAGAATTCGCCGCCGGCAACCGCGTCGACGGCGTGATCTTCGGCCGCGTGAAGGGCGGCTTCACCGTCGACCTCAATGGCGCCGTGGCGTTTCTGCCGGGCAGCCAGGTCGATATCCGCCCGGTCCGCGACGTCGGCCCGCTGATGGACATCCCGCAGCCCTTCCAGGTGCTGAAGATGGATCGCCGCCGCGGCAACATCGTCGTGTCGCGTCGCGCCGTGCTGGAAGAGACGCGCGCCGAACAGCGCACCGGCCTGATCCAGAGCCTGGCCGAGGGTCAGATCGTCGACGGCGTGGTCAAGAACATCACCGATTATGGTGCGTTCGTCGACCTGGGCGGCATCGATGGCCTGCTCCACGTCACCGACATCAGCTACAAGCGCGTCAACCACCCGTCCGAGGTCATCAACATCGGTGACACGGTCAAGGTGCAGATCATCCGCATCAACCGCGACACGCAGCGCATCAGCCTCGGCATGAAGCAGCTCGAGAGCGATCCTTGGGAAGGTGCGGCCGCCAAATATCCGGTCGGCGGCAAGTTCTCGGGCCGCGTGACGAACATCACCGAATATGGTGCGTTCGTCGAGCTCGAGCCCGGCATCGAAGGCCTGGTCCACGTCTCCGAAATGAGCTGGACCAAGAAGAACGTCCATCCGGGCAAGATCGTCTCCACTTCGCAGGAAGTCGACGTCATCATCCTCGAGGTCGACGAAGAAAAGCGCCGCATCAGCCTCGGCCTCAAGCAGGCTCAGGCCAATCCGTGGGAGAAGTTCGCGGAGGCTCACCCCGTCGGCTCGACCGTCGAGGGCGAAGTCAAGAATGCGACCGAGTTCGGCCTGTTCATCGGCCTGGACGGCGAGATCGACGGCATGGTCCACATGTCCGACATCGCCTGGGGCGTTTCGGGCGAGGAAGCTCTGGCGCTTCACCACAAGGGTGAGATGGTCAAGGCGCAGGTGCTCGACATCGATCCGGAGAAGGAGCGCATCAGCCTCGGCATCAAGCAGCTCGAGCGCGGCGGCGTTTCGGCCGGTGCCGCGTCGACGGGCGGCGTGAACAAGGGCGCGACCGTCACGGTCACCGTGCTTGCCTCGAATGACGGCGGCCTCGACGTCCAGGTCGGCGAGGACGGCCCGATCGGCTTCATCAAGCGCGGCGACCTCGGCCGCGATCGCGACGAGCAGCGTCCGGAGCGTTTCCAGCCCGGCCAGAAGCTCGATGCGATGGTGACCGGCTTCGATCGTTCGAAGAAGCCGACCTTCTCGGTCAAGGCGCTCCAGCTCGCCGAAGAGAAGCAGGCGGTCGCGCAATATGGCTCGTCCGATTCGGGCGCGTCGCTGGGCGACATCCTCGGCGCGGCGCTCAAGGCGCGCGACGAAGCCTGATTCCGGCTTGCGGTTTAGGGCCGAGGCGGGCACATCCCGCCTCGGCCCTTTATCGTTTGGTCAGATTGATCTGCGTTTAGATTGGCCGCATGGTACCGGGTGAAGCGAAACGGCGGCTTCCTTAGGGGATAGGAAGACAGCGCTGGCGCAAATTAAGGGGGTAATGCAGGTGATTAGGTCCGAACTCATCGCTCTGGTCCACAAGGATCAGCCAGGCCTATCGCCCCGTGAGGTCGAGCAGATCGTCGGCTGCATCTTCGACGCCATCTCCAAGCGCCTTGCCGAAGGCGGCCGCGTCGAGCTGCGCGGCTTCGGCACCTTCACCACCCGATCGCGCGACGGCCGCGTCGGCCGCAACCCGCGCACTGGCGCGCCGGTCGACGTGCAGCCCAAGCGCGTCCCCTATTTCAAGCCCGGCAAGGAAATGCGCCACCGCCTCAACGTGTGAGGCGTTGCGGTTTCAGGGACGCATTGCTTCCCAAGCCCGTCATTCCCGCGTGCGCGGGAATGACGGGAGAGTGTCCTTCTCCCCTAGCCTTTCCCACGATCCTGCGGCTAAGCCGTCGCCCGTGCGGACGTGGCGAAACCGGTAGACGCAGAGGACTTAAAATCCTTTTCCCAGTGGGAGTGCGGGTTCGAGTCCCGCCGTCCGCACCATCTCCTCTCGGCACGGCCTGACCCCGGTCGTTACACGGCCGACCCTTTTGGCACCCCTGTCGGCCTGATCCGTTCGACTCTTCACCGGACATGATCCGGAAGAGAGGAGTTGTGACATGAAACGAACCGCCTGTTGCGTAGCCGCGGTTTCGGCTCTGATGACGATAGCGAGCGCGCCTGCCTCGGCGCAGGCCCCTTGGAACCAAGAGCGCGAATGGAACCAGCAGCGCGCCTGGAACCAATCGGGCGACTGGAATCGTAACCAGGACTGGCGCGGCGCGCAGAGCGACCCTTATCAGCGGATAGCATTCCTGCAGTCGCGACTGGACCAGGCGGTGCATCAGGGCGCGCTCGATCCTGCAGCGGCCCGTCGCATCGACTATCGCCTCGATGAGATGCGCCGCACGGCGGACAATCAGCGGCGCAGGCATCGCGGCTACCTGTCGCCGGACATGGTCAATTATATCAACCAGCGGCTCGACCGCATCAGCCGCGAGCTTCGCTCGCGCCAGAACATAGCGGGCGGCTACGACACGCCGCGCGACCGTTGGGATCGTTGATCTCGAATGGGCCCGCCCCCGTGCGGGCCCATTCTTCCGGTAAGCCCGGCCGCGGCCGCTTGTCGCCCGGCACATCTCCGCCTGGACCTTGATCGGCTCAGGCTGAAACGCAGTTCGGCGCAGCCAATCGACCTAGCCGTGGATCAAGGTCTCGACGATTTGAATAGAGCCTGATCCGCGCCATCGGCGGAAGCGCGGAGCGCTTCCTCCAATGACGATCAGCCTCTAAGCTGAGCGGATGCGGAGGAGCCTCCTTGCCGCTTTGGCGATCTCCCTGGCGCAAACGGGCTGCCACGCGCCCCGCAATGGCGGCCCGATCGCGGTCAGCCTGATCGGCGGACAATCGGATCGGCTTGTGCGCGAAAGCGCGACCGAGGAAGGCTTGGTCAGGCTCGATCGCGAGGGCCAGGTGGTGCCGGGCAGCGCGGCGCGCTGGGCCATCCTGGATGACGGCCTCGATTATATCTTTCGCATCGACGATGCGGCGGGTCTTTCGGCTGCAACGGTCGCGCGCAGGTTGCGCGACGCGCTGCGGCGAGAGCGGCGCAATCCCGATTTCGCCGCCATGGCGCCGGTCGAGACCATTCAGGCGGTGACCAATACGGTGGTGGAAATGCGCCTGTCTGTGCCGCAGCCGGATTTGCTGCCGCTGCTCGCCCGTCCCGAGCTCGCCGTCGGAGCGTCTGCCCCGCTCCGGGCTGGAAAAACGCGTGCCGACGGGGTGATGCTCGAACCCAGACCAGGCGAAGAGAGCGCGTCCATCCTTCTGCGCGCCGAACGCGCGGGACGCGCGGTGGTCCGTTTCCAGGCCGGCGAGGCCCAGTTGGTCCTCGGCGGCACCTTCGCCGATCTGCCGGTGGCACGCGCCGCCCAGCTGCCGCGCCGGACCCTGCGCTTCGATCCCGCCGCTGGGTTGTTCGGATTCGCGATCCGGGATGCGTCGCTGCCTGTCGAGGTTCGAACCGCCTTGTCGCTCGCGATCGACCGTGACCGCGTCGTCGCCCTGGTGGGTGCGCCGGCCCAGGCCAAGGCGACGACGATCGCCGGCTCCACGATCGAGCCGCCGCTCGACCAGCGCCGCGCAACCGCGCGGGCCCTGCTCGCCGGCAAGCAAATGCGCGTCCGCGTCGCCATGCCACGCGGCCCGGGTGCCAGCCTGCTGTTCGCGCTGGTGGCACGGGATTGGGCGGAGGTCGGGATCGCAGCCGACCTCGTGCCCGCCGACGCCCACGACGCCGACCTCGTCCTGGTCGACCGGGTCGCGCCGGCAGGCACGCTCGCCACGCTCGCCTGCGCGCTCAGCACCGGCTGCGATCCGCGCGACCGGCTCCAGCTGATCAACCCGCCTTTCATTCCGGTCGCGACGCCGATCCGCTGGTCGCTGGTCGCCCCGGGGCTCGATCTGGTCACCGACAATGCGCTCGCCGCACATCCGCTCGACCAGCTCCGGAGCGTGCATTGACGGAACCAAGCATCGGTCTCGCGCGATCAGAACCTATGCAAGGCACAACCCGCCCCCAACCCTATCGCGCGCTTGCCGACCGCGTGCCCGGGCTTGGCCGCGATCCGCAGTCGGTGCGCAAGCGCGTCGAACTGATGGAGCGGTTGCTCGAACGGATGTTCGTGATCCCTGGCATCAACCGGCAGGTCGGACTGGACGTCATCCTCGATGCATTGCCCTTTGCCGGCGACGTCATCGGCGCCGCTCTGGGCAGCTGGCTGGTGTGGGAAGCACGCAATCTGGGCATGTCGAAATGGCAGATGGCGCGCATGTTCGGCAATGTCGGCATCGACTTCCTGCTCGGCGCAATCCCCTTCGTCGGGGCGATCCCGGATTTCTTCTTCCGCTCGAACAGCCGCAACCTGCGGATCATCCGGCGGCATCTGGACAAAAACCATCCAGGAACGGTGATGCTCGAACCCGATCCTGTCAGATCCTGATCCGCACCTTTCGCGATGGCTGGGCCGGCGCGGCGCAGCGCATCGGGCGGAACGCGGTGTCGAGGCACAGCCATACCTCTTGCAGCCATCCCTCCTTGTCGAGGTTGAGGCGTATATCCTCGGCGGCCAGGCCAGGATTGCCGGCGGCGAAGGCCGAAGCGAATGCGCTTTCGGTCAGCGTGGTACGCGCAAGCGCCGCCATGTCGGGGAAGCGCAGCGCATGGAAGAGCCGGTTCGATTGGCCGAAATAGCTTTCGGGCGTCGCCCCCGCGATGCAGGTGCCATGCTTGGCCCATTCGTGCTGAAGCAATTGTGCGGACGGAGTGGCGCAATAATGCGCGGCGATCGTCCGCGCTGGCAGGACGGGAGCCGCCGCGCACCATTGCGGCCAGCTTTTGCCCTCGCCGTCGGGCCAGAGCCCATGGAGCACGAAGCGCGCGCCCGTATCGCGCGTGCATTCGAACGATTCCGCACCGCCCACGGCATGGTAGCAATGCTGCGGCGTCCAGATCAAGGCCAGCGTATAGCTTGCGATCGGCATGGCCCGCGGGGGTTGATCGGGGGGCGGCGCCTCGACGTGCGGTGGCGGCAGGTTGGTGGGGGCAGAGCAGGAAGGGCCCGTAGCCAGCGCTGCGAACAGGAGCGAGATCATAAGGGTTGGAAATCCAGGCCGATGTCGGCCGCGGGCGCCGACTGGGTGAGGCGCCCGACCGAGACGTGGGTCACGCCGGTTTCGGCGATGGCGCGGATCGTGTCGAGCCGGACGCCGCCCGACGCCTCGGTGGGCACCCGCCCGTCGACCAACGCCACCGCCTCGCGCAATGTCGCCGGCGCCATATTGTCGAGCAGCAACCAGGTGGCGCCGCCCGCCAAGGCCGGCTCGATCTGGTCGAGCCGGTCGACCTCGACGATGATCTTTTCGATCCCCGCCTCCGCCGCACGCCTGACCGCCGCTTCGACGCCCCCTGCCACCGCGACATGATTGTCCTTGATCATCGCCGCGTCCCACAGGCCCATGCGATGGTTGCTGGCACCACCCATGCGCGTCGCATATTTCTCCAGCCGGCGCAGGCCGGGGATCGTCTTGCGCGTGTCGAGCAGGGTCGCGCCCGTGCCGGCGATGGCATCCGCATAAGCGCGCGTCATGGTGGCGATACCCGACAGATGCTGGACCGTGTTGAGCGCGGACCGTTCGGCGGTGAGCAAGGCGCGCGCCTTGCCCTCGATCCGCAGCAAGGCGGTTCCGCCGGGCACGGCGGCGCCGTCCTCCACCAGCAGGTCCACGCGGCAGTCGGGATCGAGCGAGGTGAAGAAATCGGCGGCAAGCCCTAGGCCCGCGGCCACGATCGCGTCGCGGCTCGCCATCACGCCGGCGAAGCGCGCCTCGGGCGGGATCACGGCGGCGGACGTGACGTCGCCACCCGGCCCCAGATCCTCGGCCAGGGTTGCGGCGACGAACGCCGCGCCATCGAATCCCTCGAGCGTGAAAGTCATGATCAGGTCCGGTTTGTCGGTATTTTGCGGGAATGATACAATGAAGTAGCCTGATGGAGACGATCGATGCGTTTTGCCATCCTTGCCTGCGCCGCCGCCCTTCCCGCTTCCGTTTTCGCCGCGCCTGCCCCGCCCGTTTCGTGGGGCAAGCCTGGCGTGTCGCTCGCCACCTATCGCGCCGAATCGATCGGTTGCGCGATGCGGGCTTATTATACCGACGTCGCCGATACCAATGGCGCCAAGAACTTCGTCCAGGCGTCGCGCCTGCTCGACACTTATGCCGGCGCACCCGGCAATGCGATGGACAATGCCCGGATGATGGGATCGATCGTCCAGGGCACGCATGTCGACGAAAGCCTGAAGGACGTGAAAAGATTTCAGATCGGCTTGCTCGACAAATGCCTCGCCGAACATGGCTATCACCGTTTCCGACTGACCGACGAGCAGCGCAGGCATCTGGAAAAGCTCAAGATCGGCAGCAATGCGCGCCATGTCTATCTGCACCGGCTGGCCAGCGATCCACAGATCCTGTCGGCCCAGGTCGAACCGGATCCTGCGCCCGCCGCCCACAATTAGGGAAAAAATTACCCAAAGCTGCGTTAAGGATATTTGCCGCCGGCCGTTACTTTGAAAGAACAAATACTCGCCGGCACAGCGAGGGGTATGAAGGGCATAAGAGGCCGATGAGCGGCAAATCCTCTGCCAGCGTCGCGGAGACGCCCGTCGATCCGGCCGAGCTGCGCGCTTATTTCCGCTGGAGCTTCAAGGGCGAGCCCTTCCCCTGCCATATGGGCAAGAAGGAATTCGTCCTCCGCCTCAAGGATCTGTCGCGCGGCGGCGCCTGCGGACTGGTCGACGAGCCGTTCGCGGTTGGCGATTACTTCTTCATCCGACTGGCCGACAATATGGTCGTCGAAGCGGAGGTCCGCTGGGTCAAGCGCGTGATGATCGGCGTCAAGTTCAACCACCTGCTGACCGCGCGCTTCGTCGTGCGCCTGCACGAAAAGGCGGCGGAAGAGCGAGCCAAGCGCCAGCGCGACGATTTGAACGCGCTGCTCAAGGGGCGCTGAGCGACACGCCGTCGCTCCCGGATCACCCTCCACCCGTCACTCCCGCGAACGCGGGAGTCGAGCTTCTTCCATTGAAGACCAAAAAGCTGGGTTCCCGCGTTCGCGGAAATGACGGGTTTAGCGGGAAGACGGAGGTTAGGCTGGCCGCCCCACGTCGCCCTTGCCCACCGTCCCCGCCGCCAGTTCGAGCATCCGGTCGAGCGGGCGCTTGGCGGCGATGCGCAAATCCTCGTCCATCTCGATCCGGGGCGTCAGGTCGCGCAGCGCCAGATAGAGTTTCTCGATCGAGTTCATCGCCATGTAGGGGCACATATTGCAGTTGCAATTGCCGTCCGCGCCCGGCGCGCCGATGAACGTCTTGTGCGGTGCCGCTTTCTCCATCTGATGGATGATGTGCGGCTCGGTCGCGACGATGATCGTCTCGGCGGGCGACGCCAGTGCGAACTCCAGGATCGCGCGGGTCGAGCCGACCTGATCGGCATGATCGAGGATATAAGCCGGGCATTCCGGGTGCGCGGCCACCGGAGCGTCCGGATATTGCGCCTTCAGCTTCAAAAGCTCGGTCTCGCTGAACGCCTCGTGCACGATGCACGCGCCCGGCCACAGCAGCATGTCGCGACCGGTCTTGCGGTTGAAATAGGCGCCGAGATTCTTGTCGGGCGCGAAGATGATCTTCTGATCCATCGGGATCTGCGCCAGGATCTTCTCGGCCGAGGATGAAGTCACGATGATGTCGGAGTGCGCCTTCACCGCCGCCGAGCAATTGATGTAGGTGATCGCGATATGATCGGGATGAGCCGCGCGGAAGCGCGCGAACTGCTCGGGCGGGCAGCTATCCTCCAGACTGCATCCCGCCGCCATCTCGGGCAGGACCACCGTCTTCTGCGGCGACAAGATCTTCGCCACTTCCGCCATGAAGCGCACGCCGCAAAAAGCGATCACCTCGGCATCGGTCTCCGCCGCCTTCTTCGACAGATCGAGGCTGTCGCCGACGAAATCGGCGAGGTCCTGAATCTCCGGAACCTGATAATAATGGGCCAGGATCACCGCATTGCGCTCCTTGCGGAGGCGATCGATCTCGGCGCGCAGATCCAGTCCGGCGAGGCTTTGCGTGGGAGCGTTCATAGGTGCCAGATAATATGGCTTTGCGATTTGTCGAAGGGGTGGATGAAGAAAAGCGAAGGTCGGGCCCTAAGACCAATTTGTCATATGAAAGCTTGTCTTGGCGCCTTAAGCGGCTAAGCGACGCGCAAAGAGCTGGGAGGATGAAAATGGTTTTCAAAAGTGCGATCGCGGTGGCGACGGGAATGTTGCTTGCCGGCAGCGCGCTCGCCACGCCGTTGGCGACGGTCGATCGCCATGGCGCGGTGGTCGCGGTCGAGCCTTATGCTCCCAACGTCGTCCGCGTCACGCTCGCGCTCGATCATGACCTCGCCGACGCCGCGCCCGGTTACGGCATTTCAGCCAAGAGCAATGCGGCCGGCTGGACCCACAGCAGCGGCGACGCGGGCGACACTTTCTCCTCCGGCGCGGTGAACCTGACGGTGAAAGCGGAGCCCTGGCCCGGCGCGCCCAGCCAGATGGCGCGCTATTTCGCCACCTCGATCCCGTCGGTCGGGATCGACATCAAGGGTGCCGATGGCAAGCCGATCCTGTCGATGGGCGGCTGGGACATGGTCCCGCACGACGTCGCGGGCGAGCATACGTTCGCGGTCAGCGCCAATTTCTCGGTCACGCCCGACGAGCATTTCTATGGCCTGGGACAGAACCAGGAAGGCAATCTCGACCTGCGCGGCCATACGATCGACTGCCAGCATTATTATGACGCGCCGGCAGGTGAGCAGGTGTGCGTGCCGGTCCTCGTCAGCTCGCGCAACTACATGATCGTGTGGGACAATCCCTCGCGGACCACGGTCTCGCCCGGCCTCTACAACCGGACCCAGTTCCAGTCGGAAGTCGGCGAGCGCGTCTCCTTCTTCGTCATCACCGGCAGCAACAGCGACGATCTCTACAAGGGCTATCGCCTGCTCACCGGCGTCACGCCGATGCCGCCCAAGGCCGCGTTCGGCCTGATCCAGAGCAAGGCGCGCTACGAAAGCCAGGCCGAGCTGATGGGCGTCGCCAAGGGCTATCGCGACCGCGGCTATCCGATCGACGTCATGGTGCTCGACTGGTTCTACTGGACCCGGATGGGCCAGATCGACATCGATCACACCTACTTCCCCGACCCGAGTGCCATGAACAAGCAGCTCCACGATTGGGGCATGCACAGCATCATCTCGGTCTGGCCGCGCTTCGAGCGCGAGAGCCGTTATTATAATTATCTCGCCGCCAAGGGCTGGCTGCTCAAGGACAAGGACGGCAAGGTTGTCGACGGGCTCGCTGTGCGCAGCGACCGCGCCGGCGCGCTGATCGACAGCACCAATCCCGAGGCCCGCCAGTTCTTCTGGACCAAGATCCGCGACAATATCCTGAGCCAAGGCTTCGACTGGACCTGGCTGGACGAGACCGAGCCCGATCTGGTGCCGGACGGCTATTTCTATTCGATCGGCTCCGGCAACCGCTATCACAACGTCTTCCCGCTGCTCCACACAAGCGGCGTGGCGGACGGCGCGGCGAAGGATCGGCCAAGCGTCCGCAACCTGATCCTGGCACGCGCGGCCTATCTCGGTGCGCAGACGAGCGGCGCGATCTTCTGGACCTCCGACGTCCAGTCGAGCTGGGAAGCGATGAAGCGCCAGGTCCCCGCCAACCTCAACATGGCGGCGAGCGGCATCGCTTATACCAGCAGCGACACGGGCGGCTGGCAGTGGCCGAGCGGACCCAAGGCGCAATACCCTCTGCTGGTCGATCCGGCCGGCGCGACCGCCATGGCGCCCAACTACACCGACTATCCGGAGCTGTTCGTGCGCTGGTTCCAGCTCAATACGTTCACGCCGACGCTCCGCATCCATGGCAACCGGCCCGCGACCGCGATCTGGCAATATGGCAAGGCGGCCGAGCCGATCCTCGCCCAGTTCCTGCGACTGCGCTACGAACTGATGCCCTATCTCTATTCGCTCGGTCACGGCACCTATGAAACGGGCGCCCCTTTCATGCGCGCTCTGTTCATGGACTTCCCGAACGATCCGAATGTCGCGGGGCTGACCGATCAATATATGTTCGGTCCCGCCTTCCTGGTCGCGCCGGTCACCGACCAGGGCCAGACCAGCCGCAAGGTCTATCTGCCCGCGGGAAGCGACTGGTATGATTGGTGGACCAACCGCAAGATTGCGGGCGGCCAGTGGATCGACGCGGCGGCGCCGATCGACCGCATCCCGCTGTTCGTGCGTGCCGGCTCGATCGTGCCGCTGGGCGCGCCGATCCAGAACACCGCGACCAGGCAGACGCTGAGCGAGATCCGCGTCTTCCCGGGCAAGGATGCCAGCTTCACGCTCTACGACGATGACGGCGTGACCAACGCCTACAAGAAGGATGGCGGCAAGACCGCGGTCCTGCGCTGGGACGAAGCAGGCAAGAAGCTCAGCGCGGGCGGCGCGCTGCCCACCGGCCAGGCGCCGGCTTCGCTGGTGAAGGTCGTCGGCGGGCAGTGACGTACCTCATCGGTCTTTCGGGCAGTCTTCGCCGCCGCAGCCTCAACAGCGGCCTGCTGCGGGCGGCGGTGGCGGAGATGCCCGAAGGGTCGGTGCTGGAAATCGGCTCGATCGCCGATGTCCCCCTCTACAATGGCGATGTCGAAGCCGAAGGCATTCCCGCCTCCGTGGCTGCGCTCAAGGATCGTATCGTCGCGGCGGACGGGCTGCTGCTGGTGACGCCCGAATATAACAACGGCATTCCAGGCGTATTCAAGAATGTGATCGACTGGCTGAGCCGGCCAAGCAGCGACATTGCGCGCATCTTCGGCGGCAAGCCGGTGGCGGTGATCGGCGCCTCGCCCGGCGGGTTCGGCACGATCCTGTCGCAGGCCGCCTGGCTGCCGGTGTTGCGCACGCTTGGCGCGGATCATTGGTCAGGCGAGCGGCTGATGGTGTCGCATGCCGGACAGGCGTTCGATGCCGAGGGCAATCTGACCGACCAGACGGTGCGGGAGCGGCTGAGGGCGTTTCTGGCAGGCTTCGTGACTCACGTCCGCCGTTAATAGGTGCTCATCTAAGCCTTAGAAATCTGTCATTGCGAGCCCCGCAGGGGCGCGGCAATCCAATCCGGCGGGCCTGGATCGCCACAGCGCTGCGCGCTTCGCGATGACGTGTGAGGTCGCGGGACGCGTGATCCAATTATCACGGACCTTGTCCCAGGCATCTCCCACGATTTCCTGCGGAGAATCATTCGCCTGCGAATTTGGCCGCCACGGTGGCATCGATCCCAGCTGCCTTGAGCGGCATGGCGAAGCTGCGTTCGATCGCATTGAGCGCAGCCTGGCGGGCAAGGCGCATCGGCAGTTGCTCGCGCGCCTGGCGGATCAGCTCCCCCTGCCCCGCCGCCTTGTTGGCGGCGTCGAGTTCGCTGCCGACGTCGGTCAGCGCCATCAGCACACCACCCTGACCATAGGTCTGCACATCGCGCAGATCGACCTCAGGCTGCGAGATAAGGAGCGGCGGCAACGTCACGGTCAGCGTGCGGGTCACCGGATTCCAGGCCAGGTCGCGCTGGCGCAAGGCTGCGAGGTCGAGCTCGTAACGGACCATGCCGGGCATGATCAAAGTCTTCTTCGCCGACAGACCGAAACGGTGCTCCTCCGACGTCACCACCGCCACGAAGCGCGCGGCGAAAGGCACCAGCACCGCCTGCTCGCGCACCGCCTGCAGGCTGGCGGTCGCGACCGTCACCGGATCGGGATGCAATTCCTTGCGGAGCTTCCAGCCAAGCAAGGCGACGAGTCCGGTCGCGACGACGACCACCAGGGCCAGCGCGAGGACGAAACGCATGACCATGGCCCGGCGCGAGATCATGCCGCGATCGCCCATTTGTCGCCGTCGCGCCACACGCGGTCGCGCGCCTCCAGGTCGATCAGATGCGCCAATACCGATCGGCCAGCCGCACCGTGCAGGCGCGGATCGATGCCGCGATACATGGACGCGACCATGGCAGGGACCGGTTGCGCCTCCAGTTCGAGCAGATCGAGGATCTGGCGTTCGCGCGCGCGGCGATGCGCCGCGACGGCGCGGACGAAACGCTGCGGCTCGCGCACCGGATCGCCATGCGCGGGATAATAGACGCGGTCGCGACGACCAAGGAGCTTTTCCAGGCTCGCCATATAGGCCGCCATGTCGCCGTCGGGCGGGCTCACCACGGTGGTCGACCAGCCCATGATATGATCGCCCGAGAACAGCGCCCCGCTTTCGCGCAGGCCGAAACAGAGATGGTTGGATGTGTGGCCCGGTGTCGCGACCGCCTCCAGCGTCCAGCCGGGGCCCGAGACGGTCTCGCCATCGGCCAATATCCGGTCCGGCCGGTAATCGGCGTCGAACGCAGCATCGGCGCGCGGGCCTTCATCCTCCATCGTCAGCGGCGCGCAGCCGACGATCGATGCGCCCGTCGCGGCCTTGAGCGCACGCGCGGCGGGGCTGTGGTCGCGATGCGTGTGCGTGCACAGGATCGCGATCACGCGCTCACCCTCGGTCGCGGCGAGGATCGCCTCGACATGGTCGGGCAGATCGGGACCGGGATCGATCACCGCCACCTCGCCCTTGCCGACCATATAGGTCTCGGTACCGGTATAGGTGAAGGGCGACGGATTGGGCGCCAGCAGCCGGCGCACCAGGGGCTCCATCGTGACGGGGAAAGTCGTCATGGAATGCGTTCAACCGTTCGTCCCGAGCGAGGTCGAGGGACATTGCCGAGCGTAGTCGAGGCTTCTCGACTTCGCTCGAAGGGTAAGCAGGCGCGCCATGCCCCCGGCATGGCTGCGAATTGCCGGGGGCAATTCGCACCTGCTGCCCTCGACTTCGATCGACACGAACGGAGTCGCGGCGGCGGTTCGTTAGTGTGCGGTCGCGACGCCCTGGTCCTGCAGCAGCTGGCCAAGCTCGCCGCTCTCGTACATCTCCATCATGATGTCCGATCCGCCGATGAACTCGCCCTTCACGTAGAGCTGCGGAATGGTCGGCCAGTCGGAATAATCCTTGATCCCCTGGCGGATCCCCTGATCCTGCAGCACGTCGACGCTCTCATATTGCACGCCGAGATGCTCGAGGATGGCGACAGCGCGGCTGGAGAAGCCGCATTGCGGGAAAAGCGGCGTGCCCTTCATGAACAGCACCACGTCGTTGCTGCGAACGGTGGTATCGATGCGGGTGCGGGCGTCTTCGGTCATGGTCTATACTCTATTGAGGGCAGGCGGTGGTGAGCTGGAGCGCGTGGAGCTGCCCGCCCATGCGGCCGCCAAGGGCCTCATAGACGCGGCGCTGCTGCTGCACGCGGGGCAGCCCGCGAAAGCTTTCGGAGACGACGCGCGCGGCATAATGATCGCCATCGCCCGCCAGATCGGTGATCTCGACCAAGGCGTCGGGAATCGCCGCCCGGATCATCGTTTCGATTTCATCGGCCGCCATCGGCATGGGCCTTATTCCTCCACGCCGATCAGCTGGCGGCGCGCCTCGACCGTGGCATCGTGAAGCGCGTCGCGCACGCGGGCTTCGTCCATGTCGACATTGGCGGAGACCAGATCGCCCAGGATCTTGTGCACGACATCCTCGTCACCCGCCTCCTCGAATTCGGCCTGGACCACCGCCTTGGCATAAGCGTCGGTCTCTTCGGGCGTCAGCCCCATCAGCCCCGCCGCCCAGGTGCCGAGCAGGCGGTTGCGCCGCGCGGTGATGCGGAACGCCATCTCCTCCTCGCGCGCGAACTTGGTCTCGAATGCCCGTTCGCGATCGTCGAAGGTGGTCATGCGCATGGTCTCCCTTGTTCATACGACAAGATAGGGACGGGGACGGAATGGCGCAACGATCGGTCAGAAGGGAAATTTGAGCGTGATCATGATCCGGTTGCTCTGCCAACCGCCGACCTTGGCGGGTGCCGCGGCGAGCGCGGCGGTGCCGCCGCCCAATTTGGTCTCCGCCCGCAGCGGCTTGTCCTGATAGCGGGTGCCATCGACGGGCCGCAGCCGGTAGCGCGCGTCGACATCCTTGTCGCCGCACACGACGACTTCACTGTTCGATCCATGGTTGTCGCAGCCGCCGGTCGGGTGAAGAAGGACATGGGAAGGCGCGGCGGCCGCGGCAGATTGTTCCCCATCGGGCGGCGGGCCGGCCATCGCGGCAGCAAGCATCAAGGCCAGCATCACACCCCTTCCCTCCCAGGAGAGCGCAGGGCGTGCTTGTACGCCTTTATTGGTCGCGAACCAACCGATCGCCCTCAATCCGGCGATAAAAGCAGCTGCGCTCGCCAGTATGGCAGGCGGGGCCGACCGGATCGACCTTGAGCCAGATCGTGTCCTGATCGCAGTCGATCCGCATCTCGGCAACGCGCATGACGTGGCCCGACGTCTCGCCTTTCTTCCACAGCCGCTCGCGCGAGCGCGACCAGAACCAGGCCTCGCCCGTGTCGATCGTGCGGTCGAGCGCGTCGGCATTCATATGCGCGACCATCAGCAACTCGCCGCTCGTCCGGTCGGTCAGAACCGCCGTCACCAATCCCGATCTGTCCCATCTCGGGAGCAATTCGGCGCCCGTTTCCCGCTCGTGAGTCATGAAATCGCCTTAGCGCGGCGCTGCCGTTTGCGAAATCTTCGTCATCATCGTGTCACAAGGGGCGACAATCCAGATCGGCGTCCCTATATGGCGCCCAGGCGGCGCAATAGGGCTGAGATGCTCACCACCAATCCTTTCGATGACGACAAGCTGCGCGAAGAGTGCGGCATCTTCGGCGTGTATGATGGCGAATCGGGAGCGGCGATCGTCGCGCTCGGCCTGCACGCGCTCCAGCATCGCGGCCAGGAGGCCGCGGGCATCACCAGCTGGGATGGTCGCCAGTTCCACAGCCATCGGGCGATGGGCCATGTCGCGGGCAATTTCGACCGCGACGAGGTGATTCGCGCGCTGCCCGGCCGCGCCGCGATCGGCCATGTCCGTTATTCGACCACGGGCGAGACGGCGCTGCGCAACGTCCAGCCGCTCTTCGCCGAGCTGGCCGACGGCGGCTTCGCGATCGCGCATAACGGCAATCTTTCGAATGCGATGCATCTGCGCGCCGAACTGGTGCGGCGCGGATCCATCTTCCAGTCGACCAGCGATACCGAGACGATCATCCATCTCGTCGCGACCTCGACCTACCCGACCCTGGTGGACCGCTTCATCGATGCGCTGCGGCGGATCGAGGGCGCCTATTCCTTGGTCTGCCTGACGAGCGAAGGCATGATCGCCTGCCGCGATCCGCTCGGCATCCGCCCGCTCGTGATGGGCAAATTGGGCGACGCGACCATCTTCGCCTCTGAAACGGTGGCGCTCGATGTCTGCGGCGCCGAATTCGTACGCGAGGTGCAACCGGGCGAGATCGTGATCGTCAACGACACGCTCGTACGCACGCTCAAGCCTTTCGCGTCGGTCGCGCCGCGCCCGTGCATCTTCGAACATGTCTATTTCTCGCGTCCCGATTCGATCGCGGCGGGCCAGTCGGTCTATTCGATCCGCAAGGCGATCGGCGCCGAACTGGCGCGCGAGACGCCGGTCGAGGCCGATTACATCATCCCCGTCCCCGATTCGGGCGTGCCCGCGGCGATCGGCTATGCGCAGGAATCAGGCATTCCGTTCGAGCTCGGCATCATCCGCTCGCATTATGTCGGCCGCACCTTCATCCAGCCGGCGGACAATATCCGCCATCTGGGCGTGAAGCTGAAGCACAACGCCAATCGCGCTCTGCTGCAGGGCAAGCGGATCGTGCTGATCGACGATTCGATCGTGCGCGGGACCACCAGCGTGAAGATCGTGCAGATGATGCGCGATGCCGGCGCGAGCGAGGTGCATATGCGCATCGCCTCCCCGCCGACGCGCCACAGCTGCTTCTACGGGGTCGACACACCCGAACGCGCCAAATTGCTCGCCGCACGCATGTCGGTCGATGAGATGGCGAAGTTCATCAATGCCGACAGCCTGGCCTTCGTCTCGGTCGACGGCATGTATCGCGCGCTGGGTGAACCCGGCCGCATCGCCGGCCGTCCGAGCCATTGCGACGCCTGTTTCACCGGCGACTATCCGACCTCGCTGACCGACCATGAAGAGGTCGACCAGCTTGCACTGGCCAAGGTAGCCGTTCCGGCCTGACCCCTTCGCCGTCGGCTAGCCTCACGCCCAGAAATCGTCACTGCGAGCCCAGCAGGTAGTGCGGCAATCCAGACCGGCGGGCCTGGATCGCCACAGCGCTGCGCGCTTCGCGATGACGTAGGGCGGCGTCGCGACAACGTCCCCCTATGTCTGACCTCCGACGATCAGCCCCCCCGCGCGAATATTTCTCAACTTGCGCCATCAGGAGTAGAATCGGCGACACTCGTCGCGAGTCGCGCGGACGCAATCCCCGGGGCGTAGAGACGGGCCCATCGTGCTTCAGGCCGGGAGGGCGCCATGACGGACTGGGAGATCAAGGGGGCGGAGCTCGTCAATTGCAGCTGCGAATATGGCTGCAATTGCCAATTCAATGCGCTGCCCGACAAAGTTTATTGCCACGCCGTCGCCGGCATCCAGATCGACCAGGGCCATCACGGAGAGACGCGGCTCGACGGGCTGCGCGTCGCCGCCATCTTCAAATGGCCCGGCGCGGTCCATGAGGGAAATGGCGAAGTGATCGCCTTCGTCGATCGGCGCGCGAATGAAGCGCAGCGCGACGCGCTGCTGCGGATCATGACCGGCCAGGATACCGATCCCTTCGCGACCATGTTCGCCGTCTATGCCTCGACCATAACGACGATGCACCCGCCCGTGTTCACCGACATCGATCTGGAGCTGGATGTCGATGGCCGCAGGGGGCGGATCCATGTGGACAATTTCATCGACACGACCGGCGAGCCGATCCGCAACAAGGCGACCGGCGCGGAAACGCGAGCCCAAATCGTGTTGCCCAACGGGTTCGAATATACGGTGGCGGACATTGGCAGCGCATCCAGCCGGACGTCCGGCCCGGTCGTGGTCGAGATGAGCGACAGCTATGGCCAGTTCGCGCGACTGCATCTGAACAATCACGGCGTGGTCAGAGCCTGAACGGGTGCCCGTGCCGGGGCTATTGCAGCGGACCCTGCGGTACGATCGGCTGATCACCATGGCCGCGCTGCTGCTGGCGTGGCTGCTTGCCTGCCTGTACTTGCTGCGCGGCGCCGGCATGAATCATATGATGATGCCCATGAATGGCGCGCCCGCATGGGATGCGGGCACCGTCACGACCATGATCGCGATGTGGTGGGTGATGATGGTGGCGATGATGATCCCCAGCGCCGCGCCGACCATCCTGCTCTTCAGCACGGTCCACCAGTCGCATGCGCGCCGCGGCACACTCCCGGGCACACCCCCTGCTTTGCTTTTCCTGGCCGGCTATCTGGGAATCTGGTTCGTCTTCTCGCTCGCCGCCACCGCGCTGCAATTCGCGCTCTCGCGCTTGTCCTGGCTTTCGACCGACACGATGGCGATCCACGGCACGTGGATCACCGCGACGGTTCTGGCGCTTGCGGGCCTCTATCAGCTCTCGCCGATGAAACAGGCCTGCCTCGCGCATTGCCGCGCACCGGCCGCTTTCCTCGCCGCGCACTGGCGGCCGGGTCCGGTGGGCGCCGCGCGGCTCGGAATCATCCACGGCAGCTACTGCCTGGGCTGCTGCTGGATGCTGATGCTGCTCCTGTTCGTCGGCGGCGTCATGAACCCACTCTGGATCGCGGCGCTGGGAAGCATCGTCCTTGCGGAGAAGCTTGCGCCCGCAGGCGATAAAGCGAGGAGGCCCTTGGGCATAATGCTTCTGCTCGCGGCAGCCGGGGTGACGCTCGGCTGATCGGGGCAGCGCGAAGCGCTTCCATCCCGCATCCCAGTGGCGCGCCCACCCCCGTCATTGCGAGCCCCGCAGAGGCGCGGCAATCCAGACCTGCGGGCCTGGATCGCCACAGCGCTTCGCGCTTCGCGATGAGGCGGGAGCCGCTTGGCCGTGCGATGGTGACACGAAAACGATCAGGCTTTAGGGCCGCGCCATGTCCGACCAAAGCCTTTCCGACCAGATCGCCCTCATCACCGGTGCCAGCCGCGGGATCGGCGCCGCCACTTCCAAGTCCCTTGCCGCGCGCGGTGCGCACGTCATCCTCGTCGCGCGCACCGTGGGCGGGCTCGAGGAGACCGAAGAGGCGATCCACGCCGCCGGCGGCAGCGCCACGATCGCCCCACTCGATCTGGCCGACGGCGATTCGATCGGCCGGCTCGCGGCCGCGATCGGCGAACGCTGGGGACGGCTTGATATCCTCGTCCTCAATGCCGCCATGCTCGGCGCGCTCGCGCCCGTCCCGTCGATCGACGCCAAGGAATTCGGACGGCTGCTGACGCTCAATGTCGGCGCCAACCAGGCATTGATCGCGGCGTTCGATCCCTGGCTGCGGCAGAGCAAAAAGCCGCGGATGGTCGCGGTCACCTCCAGCGTCGGCGCGTCCCCGCGCGCTTATTGGGGTGGCTATGGCGCGTCCAAGGCCGCGCTCGAGACGCTCGCGCTTGCTTATGCGGACGAGATGGAGGGACTGGGCGACCTGCGCGTCGCGATCGTCGACCCGGGCGCCACCGCGACCGCGATGCGCAAGGATGCCTTTCCGGGTGAGGATCCGGCAACGCTCAAGCAACCGTCTGTGGTCGGCGAGGCGATCGCCGACCTGCTCGCCTCGGACTTCGCGACCGGCAGCCGGATCAGGGTTGAGAGCTAGGCGACGCGCCTGCCGTCGGCGCCGCCTGTCGCGTGCGCGACAGCAGCAAGGTACGCAGCACCGTACCCCGATCCTCGCCGGGCAATTGCTTGAGCACCGTGATCCAATGTTCAGTCTGCTGGGTGCGGATCTGCGTCTGGAGCGTGTCCTGCTGGCGCAGGATGCCAGCGACCTTGTCGGCGTCGATTGTCGGCGCCATCACCGCGCTGGTGAGCTGATCGCGCACCGTCTTCAATTGGCGGAAGAGCGACTGGATCTGGGGATCGGTCGTGGTCTGCGCCTTGGTGAGGATGGCATTGCCCGCGTCCGAAACGCCCGGAAAGCGAACCTGCGCCGGAGCCGGAGCGCCGGGTGCCGACCCGGCCGAAGCCGATGGGGCCGGTTTGGCCGGGGCTATGGGCGCCGTATGCGCAGCGGTGGCGGCCAGCAGGGCCAGGGGAAATAGGATCTTCATCGAAATCTGCTCCAGCGGTCGCCTGACGACTTAGTAGGATCAGCCGCCTGAACACAATCTTGATCCTGTCGCCGATCTGAAGGAAGCCGCAAGGATGGACCATCTTCCCTACCGCCCCGCCGCCGGGATCATGCTGCTCAATGCCGAGAACAAGGTCTGGGTCGGGCAGCGGATCGATAATATCGCCGAAGCCTGGCAGATGCCGCAGGGCGGACTCGATCCTGGCGAGGATCCGCAGACCGGCGCGTTGCGCGAGCTGGAAGAGGAAACCGGCATCGCGGCGGACAAGGTGGAGATCATCGCCTGCGCGTCGCGTCATTTCGACTATGACCTGCCGCCGGAGCTGATCGGCAAATTGTGGAAGGGCAAATATCGCGGGCAGCGCCAGACCTGGTATCTGATGCGCTTCCTCGGCAGCGACGTGGACGTGCATATCGATACGCCCCACCCGGAATTCCGCGCCTGGAAATGGGCGGAGCCCGGCCATCTTCCCGACATGATCGTGCCGTTCAAACGGCAGCTCTATCGTGACGTGGTGGACGAATTCGCACCTTATCTGGGGAAAAACCACACCGTTCGCCCCGAGTAGCCATCAAGCCTGTCGAGATGGCATATCGAGGGGTAGTCCCTACCGTCTCGATATGGGTTCTCGAAAAGCTCGAACCCTACTCGACACGAACGGCGCGGATTATGGTACGAGAGAAGGATCGATGCGCTTGAGACGTGGTCATCTCCTTGTGCCCCTTCTGGGCCTACTCGGCGCGCCCGCGCTTGCCGACACCCAGCCTGCCCCGCCGCCGCGCGCGATCAATCCGACCGATACGATCGCGGCGATGCTGGACGCGGCCTACCGCACTGGCGACGATGCCACGATCCGTGCGGTGGTCGGTGTCGCCAAGGCGACCTTTCCCGATCAGGCGGTGGAGATCGATCGGCTCGCGGCGGGGGACGCGGCGGTGCTCGCCGCCAGCCGCCGCGACGAGCAGATGCGCCAGCAGCAACGCATCGCGGAAGCCACCTTCTTTGAGATCTGGAAGGGCGAGCTGGAGGTCGGCGCCAGCCAGTCCAGCGGCTCGTCGAGCGTGACCGGCATCTATGCCTCGGCCAAGCTCAGCCGCGACGGGCTCGCCTGGCGGCAGAAGTTCAACGGCCGGATCGATTATCAGCGCACCAACGGCGTCACCACGACCGAGCGCGCGTTGATCGCCTACCAGCCCAACTATAAGCTCAGTGACGATAGCTATGCTTATGGCCTGGCCCAATATGAGCGTGACACGTCGCTCGGCATCTCCAACCGCGAGACGTTGGGCGGCGGCATGGGCATCACCGCGCTCAAGACGGCGCGGGGGAAGATCGACCTCGAAGGCGGGCCAGCCTTGCGCGTGACCGACTTTATCGGCCAGCCCGCGCGCACGACGATCGCGGGGCGCGCCAGCCTCGCCGCGCATTATGCGCTTACCCCCACGCTCAATTTCAGCGAGGATGCCTCCATCTTCGTCGAGACGGGCGACACCACCGCCAGTGCGACCAGCGCGATCGATACGAGGCTGATCGGCCGGCTCAAGGCCAAGCTGTCCTACAACATCCAGTTCGAGCAGGATCAGACGCAGGGACATAGCTCGCTCGACACGGTCGGCCGGGCCTCCCTGGTCTACGCCTTCTGATGCCTGCCGCCGTCCGCATCGCCCGCTCCGAGGATATCGACGCCCTCTATGAAATGGCGAAGCTGACGGGCGGCGGCTTCACCAATCTGCCTGCGGACCGCGGTGCGCTCATGGCCAAGCTCGCCCGATCCGACGCGGCGATCGCCGAGGATGAGGATCGGCCGGGCGACCATCTCTACGTGCTGATGATGGAGGATCTGGAGACGGGCCGCGTCGCCGGTACCGCGCAGATCATGAGCCATGTCGGCGCCACTCAACCCTTTTACTCCTATCGCCTGGGTGCGGTGACGCAGCATTCGGCCGAGCTTGGCCGCACCTTCCGTGCCGAGATGCTAACGCTCGTCACCGATCTGGAGGGCTCGTCCGAGGTCGGCGGCCTGTTCCTCCACCCCCGCTATCGCGCCGGGGGCTTGGGGCTACTGCTCGCACGCAGCCGTTATCTCTTCATCCGCCGCCACCGTGCACGTTTCGCCGACCGGCTGCTCGCCGAATTGCGCGGCGTGATCGACGAAGCGGGCAATGCCCCCTTCTGGGATGGCCTGGCCGGCCGCTTCTTCGGCATGAGTTTCCGCGACGCCGACGCCTTCAATGCGGTGAATGGCAACCAGTTCATCGCCGATCTGATGCCCAAGCATCCCATCTATCAGGCGATGTTGACCGATGCGGCGCGCGCGGTGATCGGCATCCCCCACCCCACCGGCCGCGCCGCGATGCGCATGCTGGAAGAAGAAGGCTTCACCTGCGAAGGCTATGTCGACATTTTTGACGGCGGCCCGACCATGACCGTCGCCACCGATCACGTCCGCACCATCCGCGACGCGGGCGAGGCAGTGATCGAGCATCTGGGGATGGAACGCGGCCAACGCGCGATCCTCTCGACCGGCCGCCTCGCGGACTTCCGGGCGACACTGGGCGAGGTGTCGGTCAGCGACGGGTTCGGCATCGACGAAGGCGCCGCCAAGGCGCTGGGAGTCGGGATCGGCGACACCGTCCTCCACGCGGCGCGGTAGCCCGCGCCCCGTCATCAATCCACCTTCGCGACGATGACCGGGAATGGTACCCCCTCCCCCCATGATCCGCGAAATCAACTTCGACGGGCTGGTCGGCCCCAGCCACAATTATGCGGGCCTCAGCCCCGGCAACCTCGCCGCGAGCAACAATGCCGGCACCGTCTCGCACCCGCGCGCCGCCGCACTGGAGGGGATTGCCAAGATGCGCGCCAATCTCGCGCTCGGGCTGGCGCAGGGCATCTTCCTGCCCCACCGCCGGCCAAATCGCGCCTGGCTCGCCAGCCTCGTGACCGATCCCGCCGCAGCTGAGCCCTGGCTGCGCGCGGCGGCTTTGTCCGCCTCGCCGATGTGGGCCGCGAACGCGGCGACGGTTTCGCCCGCCCCCGACACCGCCGACGGACGCTGCCACCTGACCCTCGCCAACCTGATGACCATGCCGCATCGCAGTCATGAATGGCCCGAGACATTGGCCCAGCTCCAGCTGGCTTTCGCCGACCCGGCCTTCGCCGTGCATGGGCCGGTGCCGCCGCCCTTTGGCGATGAAGGTGCTGCCAATCATATGCGGCTTGCGCCCGCGCATGACGCGCCCGGCGTGGAGATCTTCGTGCATGGTGTGTCGGGCGGCGGCTTTCCGGTGCGGCAACATGCCGAAGCCGGCCGTGCCGTCGCTCGCGCGCATGGCCTCGATCCCGCGCGTACGCTCCACGTCGCCCAGTCGGAGGCAGCGATTGCGGCGGGCGCCTTCCACAATGACGTGGTCGCGGTCGCCGATGGGCTCACCTTGCTCGCGCACGAACAGGCCTTTGCCGATCCGGCCGGCTTCTACGCCGATCTCCGCCGTCTGCTGCCCGAGGTGACGATCGTCGAGGTGCCGACCAGCGCGGTGCCGCTCGCCGACGCGATCGCCTCCTACCTGTTCAACGCCCAGCTCGTGACGTTGCCCGAGGGCGGCCAGGCCTTGATCCTGCCCGCCGAAGCGCGCGAGACGCCATCGGTCTGGGCCTGGCTGCAGCAGATGATCGCAGGCAACGGCCCGATCCGCAGGTTGGAGCTGGTCGACGTGCGCCAGTCGATGGCCAACGGCGGCGGCCCCGCCTGCCTGCGCCTGCGCGTGGCGTGCGATCCGGCAACGGTGGACCCGCGCTTCCTGGTGGACGAGGCCAAGCTGGACCGGGTCGCGGCTGTGGTGGAGCAACATTGGCCGGAAAGCATTGCGCCGGAGCAGCTGGTCGATCCGGCGCTGTGGGAGCAGGTCGAGGCTGCTCGTGCGGCTCTGCTGCGGGCGTTGGGGCTGGAAGAGCTGGTCTAAATACCCCGTCATGCCCGCGACGCGGGCATCCAGCTTCTTTCTGGCGAACAAAACGCGGAGGCGCAGAAAACGACACCTCGGCGCCTCCGCGTGATTCAAGAAAAGCTGGATACCTGCCTTCGCGGGTATGACGGAGGTTTCAAGACGGCGGGTCGAGCTTGGCCTGATCCACCGCGCGGCTCAGCTTTTCCGCCTCCGCTTTCTCCAGCGCACGCTCCGCCTTCGTCCGGCCATGCCGCGCCCGCGCCTCGCTCGCGGCCTGCGCGGCCGCCTTGCGGTCCCGCGCCTTGCGCGCCTGGCGAAGGTTGATCACGTCGCCCATCAGCGCGGGATTGCCACCAATGCCACCCGCCGCGCAAGCCGCGCCACCACCGGCGTCGTCGCCAGCACCTCGCCGTCGATCGAAATGGGAAGCGGCGGATCGGTCGCGATTCCAAACTCCCTGCCCCTGAATTCGCGCACCGTGCCGCGCACCTGATCGGGCCCGATCAAGCCCAGCCCCCAACTCCATAGCAATTTGAGGCGCAGCCGACCGGCGATCGCCTGGACAACGATATCGCCATCGTCCACCTCGGTGTCGACCAGTTCGGTCCCGCCGTGGAAGCGGCCATTGGCAATTCGCACCTCCAGCGCATCCAGCGTCTCCACCTCTCCCCTATGGCGGATGGCCAGGCGGAAGGGCTTGAACCGCGCCATCTGCAGCGCCGCCCAGGCGAGATAGCCCGGCCGGCCGAGCCATTTCTTCAGGCCATGCGGCACGCTCTTGGCGATCAGCGGCGACAGGCCGATGGCGGCGCAATTGGCGAAATAATCCGTCCCGATCATGCCCAGATCGATGCATTTGACCCGGCCGGTCGTGATCGCCCGGACCGCGCCTTCGACATTGAGCGGGATGCCGAGCGTGCGGGCGAAACTGTTCGCGGTCCCGAGTGGCAGCAAGGCAAAGACAATATCCTTGCCCACCACATGATCGATCGAGGACGAGATGGAGCCGTCGCCGCCGCCGACGATCACCATCGGCACCCCCGCCACCACCGCCTTGCGGACCTCGTCGGGCAGATGGGCCGGATCCTCGACCGCCTTCCGGATCACGAGCTCGATCCCCGCCGCGCCCAGCAGCCGACAGGCATCGCGAAAGGCGGCCTGGCCCTTGCGCGACTTGGTGTTGACGATCAGGGCTGCGCGACGGGGAGGCTTGATCACCCCTCTCCAACGCCCGCATCACCGCTTCGGGTGCGAGACATTACCACGCGAGCGCTCGCCCTTAGCGCATCGTCATTGCGAGCCGCGTAGCGGCGCGGCAACCCAGTCCCGTGCGCCCGGCTCAGCTCCGCCAATGCCGCACGAGCAACAGGATCGACCAACCGAACATCGCGAGCACGACCAGGCTGGACAGCAGAAAATCGGGCTCGCGCAGATGCCATGCTCCACCGTTCGCAAGTTCGGCCGAATGCACCGCCGCGATCAGTGCAAAGATGATCGTGCAGACGATCAGATAGGCTTTCACGCGCAGCTCCTGTTGGATCGCGACTCACTCATCCCATCGAAACAGATCGTCCACCGTCATCCCGAACAGCCGCGCGATCCGGAAGGCCGCCTCCAACGAGGGCGAGTAATGACGCTGCTCGATCGCCGCGATCGTCTGGCGGGTGAGCCCGATCGCGGCACCGAGCTCGCTCTGCGTCATCCCCCGCGCCTCGCGCTCGGCGCGCACAATATTGGCGATCGGAAACATCAGGCTGCCCGATGATGCGCGATCAGGAACACCGCTTGGCGCGTGCATTCCGCGAACACGATCGCGAACAGCACCGCATCGCCGACCATCGGCCCGTCAAAGCCCAGGTGCAGCGTGCCGATCCCGATCAAGGCGCCCACGATCAGCACATAATAGCCGACCTGCGTCGCACGCCGGTCGAACGCGCGCTCGCGTTCGTCCATCCGGTCATATTTGTCGGAGGAGGTTCCGGCGATGATCGCGTGGCCAACGATCTGGATGATCGCCAGCGCGACGATCGTGCCGATCAGATGCGCGACCGGATTGAAGGGGTGCCCGGTCTCATAATGAAGCACCAGGAAGAAGAAGAACCAGGCATAGATCGCCGCCATGCTCACCAGCGACAGCAAGGCACTCTTGTAACGGAACGACATGATCCGACTCCGTGTCAAAAATCTTTGACACGAATGCGCTGGTCAGGACAGTATGTCAAACTTTTTTGACATCGGATTCCAGCTTGCGCGGATGCTCTCCATCCCTAACGTCGCCTTGTGGTGTTCGCCTATCCGCTCATCTTCGTTGGTCTTGTAATATTCGGTCTCGCGTCAATCTCGACGCTGAGATGGCGTTACCGCGGAGGCAGACCCCATCTGTCCGATCGATTCGGAAAGACAGGTCTTGATCGACTTAGGGAAAGCCGCGCTGCTCCGGCGAACTCAAGTCGCCCGAAGCAGGAGGATGGCACCAAATAAGGCGCGGGAAAGTTCAGATCGCGAGAGGCGTTCCGGTCAGCGCGTGGTAGCCGCAATAACCGAACAGTCCGATGCCGACGGTCAGCGAAAAGGCCATCAGCATCCAGCCGAAGCCGATCAGCAAAGGCGGATGCGCGCGCTGTTCGCGGCGATTGCGGCTGACGCTGGCCATCACGAAACTGGCGATCACGCCATAGGTCAGCGCGGCGAACTCGAACATGAAACTGATCCCCCCGGATCGGGAAAACTGAACACAATGATGTGGTTAACGCACCTTCTCCTTCAGATGCGTTAACGCGCGGCGCCGAGCAAGCGATTCGGCGCCACCGCCGCTCGGTTCGTCGCAACCCCGCCGCGTCCTCCCGTCATGCCAACGAAAGTTGGCATCCATCTCGCGCCGTTGACTACGGCCAGGCGGGCAGGAGATGGACCCCAGCGTGCGCTGGGGTGACGTGGGATTGGTTGGCATGCGACGGCCGGTGCGATTCGCGCATCGCTTCCCCCAATGGTCATAAGGCTTTAGGGAACGCTCCCATGAGTCACGCCGCTTATCCCGCGCTTCGCCTGCGCCGCACCCGTTCGGCTGCGTGGAGCCGCGCAATGGTGGCGGAGACCGTGCTGACCCCCGCCAACCTGATCTGGCCCCTGTTCGTGACCGAGGGCGAGGGCGTGGAAGAACCGATCGCGACCCTGCCCGGCGTGTCGCGCTGGTCGGTCGACGGTATCGTCGCGCGTGCGAAAGAAGCGCACGGCCTCGGCATCCCCTGCGTCGCGCTCTTCCCCAATACGCCGCGCCATCTGCGCACCGAAGGCGGCGAGGAAGCGCTCAATCCCGACAATCTGATGTGCCGCGCGATCCGCGCGATCACGGATGCGGTGCCGGATATCGGCATCCTCACCGACGTCGCGCTCGATCCCTATACCGCGCATGGCCATGACGGCCTGGTCGACGACCAGGGCCGGGTCCTCAACGACGCCACCATGAACGTGCTGGTCCAGCAGGCTTTGGTCCAGGCGCGCGCCGGGGCGACCATCATCGCGCCATCGGACATGATGGACGGCCGCGTCGGTGCGATCCGCACCGCGCTCGAGGCTGAAGGTTTCCACGACGTCCAGATCATGGCCTATGCCGCCAAATATGCCTCTGCCTTTTACGGCCCCTTCCGCGATGCGGTCGGATCGGGCGGGCTGCTGAAGGGCGACAAGCGCGGCTATCAGATGGATCCCGCCAATGCCGAGGAAGCGCTGCGCGAGGTCGCGCTCGATCTGGCCGAAGGCGCGGACACAGTGATGGTCAAGCCCGGCCTACCCTATCTCGACATCATCCGCCGCGTGAAGGACCGGTTCCAAGTCCCTGTTTTCGCTTATCAGGTTTCGGGCGAATATGCGATGCTTGAGGCTGCGGTGGCGGCAGGCGCGGGCGACCGCGACGCCCTCGTGCTGGAGACACTGATGGCGTTCCGCCGCGCCGGCTGTTCGGGCGTGCTCACTTACCATGCCGCGCATGCGGCGAGACTGCTCGCGCGGTGATCGAGACCGAGCGCCTTCTCCTGCGGAGCTGGCGCGAGGCGGATCGCGATCCCTTCTTCGATCTGTGCCAATCGCCGGCAGTGATGGCCTGTCTCGGCGGTCCCGCCACGCCCGAGCAGGCGGACGCGGCGATCGCCCGCATCCGCGCCTGCGAGGCGGCCAACGGCTTCTGCTTCTGGGCGATGGAGCGGCGCGCGGACGGCGCATTCCTGGGCTTTTGCGGGCTCAAGATCGCCAATGAACCCGACATATCGGTGACCGGCGAAGTTGAGATCGGCTGGCGGCTGCGCGAGCAGGATTGGGGCATGGGCTATGCGCGCGAGGCGGCGCTGGCGACGATGCGCTGGGCCTGGGCGAACACGAAGGCACCCCGTGTCATCGCTATGACGGTTGCCGCCAATCGCCGCAGCTGGGGCCTGATGGAGCGGATCGGCATGACGCGCCGGCCCCGGCTCGATTTCGACCATCCGCTCTTTCCGGACTATCATCCGCTGAGAAGGCATATCGTCTATGCGGCGGACCGGCCGGGGTCTTAAGCCGTTGGCGAGGCCACCGGCTCTCACGCACGAAATTGAAAGGTGGGCCCCTACCCCAGCTTCGCGCCGAGCGCGGTCACCTTTTCCGTCTCGGCGCGCTCGATCTCATTGACCCGCGCCGCCGCCGCATCGACCGCGGCACGGTTGCCGGTCGAGGCATGAGCAGGATCGTCGCGCAGCGCTTCGATCGCGCTCGCGGCATCGCGGACCGCCATGCGCGACGGCTCAAGCGCCGTGATCGCCTCCTGTGCCTGCACCCAGGCTTCGCTTCCCTGGGCCGTGCCAGCCGCGGCGGCGACTGCCTTCTCGGCAATGTCACGTTGCGCCATGAAGTCCTTGTCGCCCGCCTCGGCGGCCGCCACCTGCTTCGCCAGCGCCGCCTGGAGCACAGGATCGGCCGGGCTCTCGCGCTCGACCGGTTCGCTGACCGGCATGTCGATCGGCTGCTTCTCGACCGCGCGCGGCATCAGGGACGGCGCGCCGATCGGGTGGGCGCAGCCGGCAAGCGACAAAGCGGCGGCGGAAAGCAGGAGAGCTGGGACGATGCGCACCCGCGCGCCCTAATGCCCGTATCAAATAACCGCAACTGATGGGGTTGCGCGCCCCGGAATGCTCGACTAGGGGGAGCGTCCCACGCGCCCGTAGCTCAGCTGGATAGAGCATCAGACTACGAATCTGAGGGTCGGACGTTCGAATCGTTCCGGGCGCGCCATTTTCCTAAATCGGAACTTGCCTTCGGGCTGATCGGGAGTTCACGACCGCGCTGCGGCGCCGTCCTGACCTTGGTCGGTTCAGCCCGCCGCGATCACCTCGATTTCGACGAGCCATTCCGGGCTGAGCGTCTGGACGACGATAGCTGTCGTGGGAATGCGGCGATCACCCAAGGCCGCCGACCGAGCATTTGCATTGGCCTCGGCATAGGAGACGTCGCCCAGATAGCTCGTCAACCGCACGATATTGTCGGTCGTCATGCCCGCTTCGCCCAAAATGCGCCGGATATTCCGCCAGATCAGCGCAAGCTGCGCCTCAAGCGACGGCGGCGCCACGCCGGTGTCGTCCAGGCCCATCGTGCCGGCAACGAACAGCAAGCGCGTCGCGCCGCTCACCTCGATCGCGTGCACATAATCCGAGCTTGCCGGATAGATGCCATCGGCCGGATTTATGGTTCGTGTCTGCAACACGCCGCCCCTCTCGATGCTCGCCGCAAAGACGCTGTCCGATCGAGCGCCCGGACGCTGCGCGCGCCCTCGCCCTCTCCTCTAATATGGGTAGCCTCTTCCGCAACTCGCTTTCATTACGCGTCAGGCTCGACGCTCGGGCGCTCCGCCGGCATTCGCCACTTTCGAAACGTCGAAAAAGGATGAGCTGCGACGGGAGTCCCGCCGCAGCCCATCCGTCCTCATGCTTCGTCAGAAGCTATAGCGAACCGACGCCGTCACCGTCCGGCCATTGATGGCACGACCCGATCCGATCCCGTTGGCGGGAACGGTCGCCTGCGAGATTTCGAAGAAGCCGATCGTGTTGAACAGATTGTGCGCGTCCACCATGAACTGCAGGCGGTCGAGCGGCCGATACTGCACGAACCCATCCACCGTGGTGAAGCCGGGCATGCGCAGCTGGTCGCTATCCTGCGCATAGCTGCTCGTCATCCCGACAATGTTGGCGCCGACCGTGAAGCGCTGCGTCTCGATCTGCGGCGTGGCCTCGAACGTCCAGGCCGGCTGGTGGCGCGGCTGCTTGCCGGTCAGCGTCGCATCCAGCTTGTCCAGCGTGATCTTCGCCTTGGTGTAGGTCGCACCGGCCGTGATGTTGAAAATGCCGCGGCGGTAGCTGCCTTCCAGCTCCAGGCCATGCGCGCGATAGGTGCGGATGGTCTGGTTGGCCGAACCGTTCAGCACGTTATGATCGTCGGCATTGGCGAGGAAGGCGGTGGCGTTGAGCGTCGCACCGCCGGTGCGGAGCTTGAAGCCGCCTTCCAGCTGCCGCACCTCGTCATATTTGTCGCTGTCATTGGCGACGCTTCCGTCGGTGGTGCTGACGACCGGCGTGAACAGGATCTTGTCCGCATTAGCGCGGCCGCCGACGCTGTAGCGCGCAAAGACCGAGAAAGGCTCGGCGACGCGGTAATTGACGCCCGCCGAATAGCTCAGATAGCCATAATCATAATGGACCGGCGCAGGCTGCGACAGCGGCAGGGTCGCGACGCTCTTTTCAGGCACGGAGATGATGCCGTCGCCATTCATGTCGAACGTGGTCAGGCCGACGCGGCCACCACCCAGATCGGCGCCGTACAAGGTGCCACGCACGCGACCGGTGTCGTAACGCAGGCTGCCGCCGATCGCGATCTTGCCGAAATGATAGTTGACCGAGCCATAAGGCGCCGTGATGTCATATTTGACGTCGAAGATGCGCCGGAACTTGCTCGTGCGGCCGCGGCCAAAGGCATAATAGCCGCCGATCGTCTGCGGCACGCCCGTGGCGCTGGTGATGTTGACCATCGCGGTCTGCCCGTCGCCGGCAATATCGGCGTCGATCGCGGAATGCAGCCATTCGGCGCGCAATTTCTGGATCGCCTTATAGACGCCCCCGGTCACCGTCAGGTCGCCGTCGCCCACGTGCCAGACGCGCGTGGTACGGAAATCATTGGTGAAATTGTCGAGCGAGCGCGCGCGCGTCTCTGCCATGTAGAAGAGCGCGAGCAGGTTGTTGCCGTTGATCTGCGCGCTGGGCAAGATCGGCTGTCCCGCCTTGGGTCCGGTGGCATAGCTTGCGGTCGCGCCCGCCCCACCTTGCGAAGCGGCGAAGGCCGCGACCGTGTCGGCGGTGTTGGGGAAGACGCGCAGGAAGTCGCCCTTATTGGCCGAATAGCGCGCGCGATCGGTGAAGGTCCACCCGCCGAAGTCGAACTGCCCTTCCAGGCCGACCGACTTCGAGACCGGATGCATGCCGCGCGCGAGCGGGAATTTCGAAAGCTGGTTCTTGCCGTCCAGCGTCACGACCTGGCCGATATAAGGCGACAGGACCGAATCCTTGCGGATGTCGAAGCCAGGCAGATTCTTGATGACCGGATTCGAATCCGTACCGGTCAGGCTGAAGAAATAAGGCGCGAAAGTGGGCGAGCGATCGTTGAGATATTTGCCGTACAGGCGGATATAGCCGTTGCTGAACTGCTTGGTGACGTTCAGCTTGATCTGCCCGCCTTTATAGCCGGTGAAGCCGATCTTGCGGGGGCCTTCGCCCCAGCGATAGAAGCCGCCGACATGGAAGCGCAGCGTATCGCTGAGCTTGCCGCCATAATCGGCATCCACCCGGTTCTCGCCATAGTCCAGCCCCTTGGTCAGCTGGACCGCGCCGCCGGGCGTATCGCCGGTCTTGGAGATCAGGTTGATCAGGCCGCCGGGCGAATCCGACGCAAAGGTCGATGCCGAGCCGCCGCGAATGGATTCGATCTGGGCGAGATTGAAATCGGCGCGGAGGAAGACGTCAGCGGCGAAGTTGAAGAGATCGCCGAATTCCACGACGGGAAGCCCGTCTTCCTGCAGCTGCATATATTTGGAGCCGCCGGCCGCCAGAGGGAGGCCGCGGACGGTGTAATTGGCATTGCCCTCGCCAATCCCGGATTCGACGCGCAGGCCGGGCATGCCGCGCAAGATGTCCGCAAGCGGACGGGGACCGAGCTTTTCAGCCTCGCTGCCCCGCAGGGCGCTGGTCGAGGTCGCGCTGTCGAGACGATCGCGTCCCTTGGCGACACCGGTGGAGAAGACGTCCTTTTCGGCTGCCTTGGTCTGGGGTTTCTCGGTCTTGGGATCCGCTGGAACGCTCTGCGCGAATGCCGGCGTTGCGAAAAGAAGCTGGGTCCCCGCCAGCAGCCAGGCCGTATTCTTCATAAATTACATCCCTCTAAGCCACCAATACGCGGTCGGTCGAGTATTTGGTCTCCCGCGACCTATGGGGATTTGGTAGCCAATCGGTTAAGCACGCGCCCCCGGGAAACTACCTATGCCATCGGTAATTTGCAGTTTAGAAAAGGGAAAACGATCAGTATTTCCAGGAAGATAAACTCGACTTAATAAAGTGTTATATTACACTATAATGGAGACGGCACCGCTCCGACGGAGCCGATTGGTCGCCGAGTGGTTGATGGCCGGGTAGTGGCGGGCGCCGCTCCGCAACGAGCGTGGCGACCTGGCCCGCCGATCTGCCGTCGCCACGGCAGGCATCGAGCGGCATGAAGGTTGGTTCTGATGATCGTTGAAAATCGTGCCGATGAAACACCGCCGCCGGATGCTTTCCATGCTCAGGCGACAATCACCGTGCAGGAGAGCCACGCAGAGCCGTACGATGAAACAAGCGGCCCTCCCCTAGCGATCCTCGCCATCCGGGAGACGTTCGAAGGCGATATCCAGGGGGAATCGATCGTCCGCGCGCTTCAGATCCGTCAGCAGGACGGCACGGTCCACATGATCAGCCTGCAGCGCGTAAACGGAAGCCTTGGCGGCCGCACGGGCAGCTTCGTGCTGCAGGGTGCAGAGGCGATCGAGGGCAAGACGATCAAGGCAAGCTGGTTCGTGGTACCAGGCTCCAGCACCGGCGAGCTATCCGGCCTGCGCGGAACCGGCGGGTTCGAAGGCCGCTTCGGCGAAGGCTCGAACGGAACGCTCGATTACTGGTTCGACTGAATCCGCTTGTTCGAGCGGCCGATCCGGGGAAGGGCGTGCCGCCCCTCCCCGCTGGTGACGGGAGACCGACACTCGGAACCTGTCATTGCGAGCCCCGCAGGGGCGCGGCAATCCAGTCCGGCGGGCCTGGATCGCCACAGCGCTGCGCGCTTCGCGATGACGTGAGCGGTCGGTCGGTTCACGTTCTTGGCGGCGACGCGAAGCCCGTCCGCCACAAAAGGATCAGACTATCCGGCCGAGCGAACTCAACCCTTGCGGATCCAGCCGACGAAACCGCCGCGCGGGGCGAGGTCCAGCCGGATGTGATCGGTACCGGCGACCGCACGGTCCTGGCGGTCCCAGGCGTAGGGATTGCCTTTCGCGTCGAACAATTGGCTCGACGTCCATTTGCCCGCGCCCAGGAAATCGAGCGGCAGGTCGAGGGTCGAGGCGGAGCCGCCATTCATCACCGCGACGAACCATTGGTCGCCCTTGCGGCGGGCTTCGGCGACGACCACGCCCGGCTCGCTGCCCTTCAGCACGCGCGTTTCGTCCCAGGTCGACGGAAGCGCCATCAGCACGTCCTTCGCCGGATTGGCGACGAAGTCCTTGGGATGGCCCCCGAAGCAAAGGAAAGGCGAGGTGAAGGTGATCGCCTGCGCCACCTCATGTGCCCAGCTGATGCCGCGCAACTCGACCGGATCGAACACGGTCGGGGTATAATCGCCCGGCCCCGCGACATAGCGGGTGAAGGGCAGGATCGTGTCATGCGCGGGTTCGAGCGTGCGGTTGTAGCGCGTCATATGCCATTCGTGGCCGCGCACGCCCTCGCGCGTCAGCACGTTGGGCCAGGTGCGATCCATGCCGGTCGGCTTGTTCGCGCCATGAAAGTCGACCAACAGCTTCACCGCCGCGGCATCGCGCGCCGTGTCGTGATACCAGGTCGCCCACCAGCGGTTGGCCTGCTGGGGAAAGTCGATCTTCACGCCGACGACGCCCGCTGCCACCGCCTTCTGGAAATAGACGCGGCGTGCCTCCGGCGTCTGGACCTGATTGCTGTGCACCCATAGCCAGATCTTGACGTTGCGCGGCTTGGCGTAAGCGACGACCTTGGCCAGCGATCCCCACGGATCGCTCCAATGCTCCCAGCCTTCGTCGACCAGATAATATTCGTAGCCAAGCTGCCGGGTCCAATCGACCCACTGCTCCTGGTCATTCTCCTTGGGGT
>Ga0207698_10000125_pt1 | contig 48032 bp, 51 predicted proteins | sample KBSCornC22_FD_184298 | JGI IMG/M metagenome (GOLD analysis project Ga0207698, IMG submission 184298) | Corn rhizosphere microbial communities from Kellogg Biological Station, Michigan, USA - KBS Corn C2-2 (SPAdes) (version 2) | ecosystem: Host-associated > Plants > Roots > Rhizosphere > Soil ... | reverse complement strand
ACAGCGCGCAACTTTGGCAGCGCTGGCCATTCTTCGGCACCGGCTGGTATTTCGCCTGCTGCTGACTGAATTTCTTGGGCGCTGCCGATGCTCCTGCCGTCAGGCTCACCGCCATCAGTGCGCCGCCGCCGAGCCCGGCAACATTCAAGAAGTCTCGCCTGGAGAGGCGCCTGCAATTTGTTCCGGGCTGTCGGGACATGACACTTGCTCCACTTCAATTCAGAAGAGTGCGCGCGTCATTTCCCGAGTGGAATAAGTAGATCTACTACCCCGCCATGGCCCATTCCCCGTTAGCTTACGGTAGCTTTCCACCCATTGCAGACATTCGGACGAACAGTCATCCACAGACGGTGGACATAAGGCCTGAGATCCCTGCCGATGCGGCCGCAATCTCCAGTGTGATAACTTCGGCGTTCCTTGAAGCCGAACATACTGGCGGCAACGAAGCCGTGATCGTGGACAAGCTGCGGGATGCGGCAAGCCTGTCCGTCTCCCTTGTCGCCACGGAGAACGACAGGATCGTGGGACACGTGGCATTCTCAGCCGTGACGGTTGATCGCCAGAGCGACGGCTGGTTCGGGCTTGGTCCTGTCGCCGTCGTGCCGGACCGACAGCGAGGTGGCATCGGAACCGCATTGATCGAAGCGGGGCTGCATCAGCTGCGCATCATGGGTTCAAGCGGGTGCGTCGTCCTAGGAGAGCCCGCTTATTATGGCCGGTTCGGGTTCGTACACGACCCAAATCTGAGGTTAGCTGGAGTTCCTCCCGAGTATTTCCAGTCGCTCATGTTCAAGGGGCAGCCATGCGCCGGGCTGGTCAAATACCATCCGGCTTTCGACATCGGCTAATGTCGGCTTTCGACCCATTCCTGCCATTGGCCTACCGCTCCAGCAGGGTTGAGATCGGGTCGACGAGGTTCAGGAAAACAAGAAGCGCTAGGATCGCGATGATCGGCTTGCGCCCGTTCACGAAGATGCCGGCGGCGCAACCGGCGAGGAACAGGCAAAGTTCGGCCCAGTCCGCCCAGCTGAAATAGGCAAAGGTTCGCCAGCCCATCAGCGCGTAGCGCGACCCGTAGGCGAGCAGGTTCGCGAGGAGCAGGCACCCGAGCACCTTCGCCTTTTCCGAGAAGAAGTGCTCGTCGAGGTCGCGGCGCTGCGCGATGTCGCTGGGCAGGACGAGGATCGCGGCAAAGTAGAGCAGACTGCAAATGATCAGCGATCCGAACAATGCCGCCGAATTGTCCGGCACGGCGTCGCGCGCCCGCCACGCGATTTCCCAGAAGATCGTCAGGCTGGACATCATGAGCAGCGCCAGCAGCGCCGTCGGCCAGCCGAGCCGGATCTGCGGCCGTGCCTCCACCACCTTGGCAAGCCCGCTCAGCAGGTGCGCCAGGGCCAGCCCGAGCAGCAACGAGTAGAGCGAGAAGACATATTCGAAGATGCTCATCCGTCCCCCGCCGGCCTGCATGGAGCCGCTGCGGCGCAGGCACAAGCGTCCCGCCCCGGCCATTGCGGCATCAGTGCATCCACCGTCGTGGATACCGGATGGTAAGGATTGCTCCGCTACACGAGGCTGCGGTCTTGTGCCCCGCCCGTCCGGCGGGTCGGCCGCGTTGGGAGGCGAGCGATGAAGCCGTACATCATCGGCGCGATTTGCGTGTGGTTCGTCTGCGGCATCGCCGGCGCGGTCATGCTCGGCCAGCAGCGCGTCGACATCCCGACTATCTGCGGCGGCCCGATCGCCCTGTGGAACGGCCTCAACAAACCGGTCGACAGCTAAGCCCCGCACGCGCGGCTTGTTCGCTCGATCGTAAGGCGCCGCAACGCGAGGGTGCGGCGGGCCGCGCGGCGCGCTAAGCGGTCGCGATGGACGGATCGTCGGAGCAGCGTTCGAGCGGCGAGGAAGAGCGGCAGCTGCGCGAACGGATTGCGCGCGCGCCCGGCGATGCCGATGCGGTCGCCGCGCTTTCCGACCTGCTCGCACGAACCGGCCGGATCGGCGAATCCGCCGCGTTGCTCGACCGCGCGCTCGCGGCCGCCCCGGAAGCGCACGCGCTGCGCCTCCGCCTGTCCCTGCTGCGCGAGCACCAATCCCACTTCCCCGCCGCGCTCGCTCTGCTCAGGGACGTTCCGCGCGCGCTGCGCCGGTCGTTCGAGCTGAGAGCCCGTGAAGCCTCGCTCCTCGCCCAGCTCGGCCGCCGCGACGAAGAGATCGCGATCTACCGCGACCTGCTGCGCGAGCAGCCCCGCAACGCGGCGTTGTGGATGAGCCTCGGCAACGCCCTCAATTATGCCGGCGAGGGCGCCGAAGCGGTCGAGGCTTTGCGCACCGCGACGGGGCTTGCGCCCGCATTCGGGGAGCCGTGGTGGAGCCTCGCCAACCTCAAGCGCTTCCGGTTCGAGGACGGCGACGTAGCCGCGATGGAGCAAGCGCTTCGCACCGAGCTCCCGCCGGCGGACGCCTTGCACTTCCACTTCGCCCTCGGCCGGGCGTTCGAACAGCGCGGCGATCCTGCCCGGGCGTTCGATCATTATGCCGCCGGCAACCGCATCCGCGCCGGGGCGCTGGCTCCCGAGCAGATGCTCGTCACGCCGTTCGTCGACGCTGCCGTCGCAACCTTCACCAGGGCTCTGTTCGACCATTACCGCGGCGCCGGGGCGGACGCGGAGGGGCCGATCTTCGTCGTCGGGCTGCAGCGCTCGGGCTCGACTTTGATCGAGCAGATCCTCGCCAGCCACCCGCAGATCGAAGGCACCGCCGAGCTCGCGACGATGAAGCAGCTCGCCGACGAGCTTGCCGCGCTCGCGGCGGCCAACGGGCGCACCCTGCTCGAGCAGATCGCAAGCTCGCCGGGCGAGCTGTTCCGCCGCGTCGGCGAGGAATATCTCGCCCGCACCCGCCCCTACCGGCTCGAGGGCAAGCGCTTCTTCGTCGACAAGCTTCCGGCGAACTGGATGAGCATCGGGCTCATCCGCCTCGCCCTTCCGAATGCGCGGATCATCGACGCCCGGCGGCACCCGATGGCGTGCGGCTTTTCCAACTTCAAGCAGCATTACGCGACCGGCGTGACCTTCGCCTACGACCTCGAATCGATCGGCCGCTTCTACGCCGACTATTTGCGCCTGATGCGCCACTTCGACGCGGTCCAGCCGGGCGCCGTGCTCCACGTCCTCAATGAGGGGCTGGTCGAGGACCCCGAAGCCGAGGTCCGCCGCATGCTCGATTATGTCGGAGTCCCGTTCGACCCGGCCTGCCTCGACTTCCACGCCAATACCCGGGCGGTGCACACGCCGAGCGCCGAGCAGGTCCGCCGGCCGATCAACCGCGACGGCCTCGACGCCTGGCGCAGCTACGAGCCGTGGCTCGGCCCGCTCCGCGATGCGCTCGGCCCGGCGCTCGACGACTGGCAGGACTGACAGCCGCGCATCCGCCTGCTAGCGCCCGCCTCAAATGGCCGAGCTCAGCAGAATCCGTAACTTCAGCATCATCGCGCATATCGATCATGGGAAGAGCACGCTTGCCGACCGCCTGATCCAGGCGACGGGCGGGCTGACCGACCGCGAGATGAGCGGGAACCAGCAAGTGCTCGACAACATGGACATCGAGCGCGAGCGCGGGATCACGATCAAGGCGCAGACCGTGCGGCTCGAATGGAAGGGCCACGAGCTCAACCTGATGGACACGCCCGGCCACGTCGATTTCGCTTATGAGGTGAGCAGGTCGTTGGCGGCTTGTGAGGGCGCCTTATTGGTCGTCGACGCCGCGCAGGGGGTCGAAGCGCAGACCCTCGCCAACGTCTACCAGTCCATCGAGCACGACCATGAGATCGTGCCGGTGATCAACAAGATCGACCTGCCGGCGGCGGACCCGGAGGGGGTGCGGCAGGAGATCGAGGAGATCATCGGGCTCGACGCCTCGGGCGCGGTCTTCGCCTCGGCCAAGACCGGGATCGGGATCGAGGAGGTGCTCGACGCGATCGTCGCCAAGATCCCGCCGCCCAAAGGCGACGCGGCGGCTCCGCTCAAGGCCATGCTCGTCGACAGCTGGTACGACCCATATCTCGGCGTCGTCATCCTCGTGCGCGTGATCGACGGCGCGATCCGCAAGGGCGCGCAAGTCAAGTTCATGCAGGCCGGCACCACCCACCTGGTCGACCGCGTCGGCTGCTTCCGCCCCAAGATCGAGCAGCTAAGCGAGCTCGGCCCCGGCGAGATCGGCTTCATCACCGCGCAGATCAAGGAGGTCGCCGAGACCCGCGTCGGCGACACCATCACCGACGCCAAACGCCCGGCCGCCGAGCCCCTCCCCGGCTTCAAGACCGTCCAGCCGGTGGTCTTCTGCGGCCTGTTCCCGGTCGACGCCAACGACTTCGAGAAGCTCCGCGACAGCCTTTACAAGCTGCGCCTCAACGACGCCTCGTTCAGCTTCGAGATGGAGACCAGCGCGGCGCTCGGCTTCGGCTTCCGCTGCGGCTTCCTCGGCCTCCTCCACCTCGAGATCATCCAGGAGCGGCTGACCCGCGAATACGACCTCGACCTCATCACCACCGCGCCGAGCGTCGTTTACGAGGTCCATCTGCGCGGCGGAGAAATCCAGGAAATCCACAACCCGGCCGACTGGCCCGACGCGAGCCAGATCGAGAGCGTCGAGGAGCCGTGGATCGACGCCACCATCTACGTCCCCGACGAATATCTGGGCGCCGTGCTCAAGCTGTGCCAGGACCGCCGCGGCGTCCAGAAGGACCTGACCTATGTCGGCACCGGAAGCCACGCCCGCGCGATGCTGCGCTACGAGCTTCCGCTCAACGAGGTGGTGTTCGACTTCTACGACCGGCTGAAGTCGATCAGCCGCGGCTATGCGAGCTTCGACTACCACCAGGTCGGCCACCGCGAGGGCGACCTCGTCAAGATGAGCATCCTGGTCAACAACGAGCCGGTCGATGCGCTGAGCATGATCGTCCACCGCGCCAACGCCGAGGCCCGCGGCCGCGGCATGTGCGAGCGGCTCAAGGACCTCATCCCCCGTCACCTGTTCAAGATCCCCATCCAGGCCGCGATCGGCGGCAAGATCATCGCGCGAGAGACGATCGGCGCGCTGCGCAAGGACGTGACCGCCAAATGCTACGGCGGCGACGCGACGCGGAAGCGCAAGCTGCTGGAGAAGCAGAAGGAAGGTAAGAAGCGGATGCGGGAGTACGGGAATGTCTCGATCCCGCAGGAGGCTTTCATCGCCGCGTTGCGTATGGGAGACGACGCTTAAGCCCTCCACGCGTTACCGACAGCAACCGCCTCAACACCGAAAGTCCCCGACCGCATGACCTACAAGAGCACATTCCAGGACCGCGCCACCCAGGCCGCCGAGGCCAAGCAGAAGGCGCTCGAGCAATATCGCTCGCGCCCGCCGGTCGACGAGAAGCTAGCCGCCGAGCGCGCCGCCGCCGGGGAGGAGCGGAGCGCGGCCAAGGCCGAGAAGGCCGCGGCGAAGAAGGCCGAGCGCAAAGCCTCCGACGAAGCCGCAGCGGCGGATGCTGCCCGAAAGGCGGCTGCGGCGGCGCCGAAGAGCGAGGCGGAGCTCAAGGCTGCGCGCGATGCCAAATATGCGAAGAGAAAGGCGCGGAAGTAGCGGATGCGGGAAGTGCGAGCACGCGTCAGTCCGGGGGACTGACCAAGCGCAGCACTGGCTCAGTAAGCAATACCGCAGGAGGCGTTTATTGCTGCGCTGCGGATGGGGGATGAGGGCTAGTAGCCTCTTCGCTCCGATCGGTTCTTATTGCTACTCCGGAAGCGGTAGGATTCCAGCGATAATCAATCGCACAGGCTCTTTAGCAAGGTCGCGCACGATGTATACCTGAAGGTAAACCTGATCGCGACCCATTTGGTCGAGTAATGTGCTCTGAAGTGCTCGCTTTTGATCCGACGGAACGCTGAAGCTCAACGGCTGCTTTGCGATCGCAACGCGGACTTTTCCCCAGCCATTCTCTTTGTTGTATTGAATTATGTTGCCGAGGATAGACGTTATTTCTTGATCAACCTTGGTCGACTCGATGTCCTCAGCCATGGTCTGGTCGAGATAAAACACATTTGCGCTGCGGCCGGCGAATGCTGTTTTAACCGTGAGGGTGCTCGCGCTCCTGCGAAATGCAGTTGCCATCTCTGTCACCAGCGGCGCCGCCATTGAGATAAGCTTCTGCTCACGGACAGGATCGATCTTAGTTACTTGGGCCGTCTTCGCGTCGAGGCTTTCTTGCCGGCCCAGCTCACTGATCCGTCGCTCGATCATTGCGGCCGACTCTGGAAATATCGTCGCACGGAGATCCGGATCGTTCATGAGTGCCCGAATGACCTCTTGCAACCGCTCTCCGTCGCCGGGCGGGATTCTTCCCCACTGATCCACGATGGCCGGCTGTGCATTCAGTACATTTGTGAGCACCTCATCATCGGTCTTCTCAATCAACCGTTCAGCCACGTATGAAAACAGATCGCCCAGTGACATTGTCACGAAAGAATTCGCATCGTCTGAAGCTGCGGGTTGTTCAGGGGCATCAACGTTTATCCGAAAACTTCCTGACTCTTGCGCTGTCAGAACAATGCCAACGTTCGTCTGCGAGGTAACTTTCTGGCCGAACCGCCCGCTATCGCGAAACTGCGAGAGCTTCACGAGAAGGCGAGACGCAGCATATTGAAATCGCGACGCCTCATAGAAGTTCATCATGTGCTCATTCGCGAGCCGGCCAGCGAATTCGAATTGTATTCTTTCCATATCCGCGCACCCACGCGACTGTTGACGCCACGGTATTGTTGTCGAACACTGCTGTAAAGGTCGCGGCGGCGCAGGAGAATGGCCGTGGAGGGAGTCAGTCTAGGCGCAGTCGGAGCCGCGCTCATAGCGGCGATTGCTTCTGTGATCGTTCTAATCCTAGGCAAGGAAGCCAAAACTTCTGAATTTCGGCAAGAGTGGATTGACTCGCTCCGAGCCGAGATTTCGGAGTATCTATCTTCGTTAAACACTATCTCTACGCATTTGCTGCGATCATTTAAGGACGCAAATGAGAAAATAACAGACCTTGCCCCATTCTACACTAAAGTAAACTCAGCTGCGTTTATGATTCGTCTAAGACTTAATTCTCGTGAGGTAGAGTCCAAGTCTGTTTTGGATTTAATGGATAAATATGAACGTCTCTCAAAAGATGATAAGACATTCACATCAAGCGCCGTGGACCAGCTTGAAAACGAAATGCTCGCGGCTAGCCAAGTTCTACTTAAGGCCGAATGGAAGAGGGTGAAGGACGGCGAGATCACGTTTCGCATCGCAAAATGGGCGTCAATTGCTCTCACAGTCGGCTTGATCGTTCTGGTGCTCGCTGCTGCCGCTCTCGATCTGATTCGAGGTCGTGCTTCGCGTAGCGGGACGCCGGCACCTGGCGCGGTCGTGCAGTTGCAAATAAATGCCGCGCAGGTGCCCTCCAGCGCTCAACACGCAAAAATAATACCAATGATCAACCCGCAAGTAACCCTTCGCGTGACCACCCAGCCATAGGAAGCGAGACGCCGTATCATGTTGGCCATCGCAACGGTCGCCCTCTTTGGGCTGATCCTTCCCGCCTCTGGCACAACGGCCACCTTCACCGGCGTCGCGCGCTCAATCGACGGAGACTCTCTCTACGTCGGAGACCGCGAGGTCCGATTGTTCGGCATCGATGCGCCGGAGTACCACCAGACCTGCACGCGCGACGGCAGAGCATGGGCATGCGGCGCTGACGCTGCAAAACAGCTTTCGAGCTTGGTGACCGGGCGGCCGGTTCGATGCGAGCAAGTCGATACAGACGAGTATGGTCGCATCGTTGCGCGATGCGCTGTGGGCGGAGTTGAGCTGAACCGGATCATGGTGCTGACTGGTTATGCAATTGCCTATCGGCACTATTCGAATGACTATGTCTCAGCCGAGCAAACCGCGAGGACCTACCGCCGAGGCATTTGGGCGAGCACGTTCGAAATGCCCAGCATGTACCGGCATGAGGGCGAATTGATCCGGCAGGTTCCTCAAACGCCCGTTCGTCGAGTCGAGCCGCAGCACTCACGGTCAGCTGTGACCTCGACCGGCTCCTGCAAGATCAAGGGCAACCGCGGCGCGCACGGTTGGATCTACCACCTGCCCGGAATGCCATACTACGACCAGACGCACGCTGAGCAATGGTTCTGCTCGGAAGCTGACGCTCAGGCCGCTGGATATCGGCGAGCAAAGGCGCGGTAAGATGAAGTTCGGCCTGAATTCGGACAGCTTGCTTTCGATGCTGATTATTGGGATCACGGTCGGACTTTCAGTAGCTTGCGTCTTTATAGCGGCGAGCTGGGCGCATGATCCGGGCGATATTCTGCGTTTCTTCGGCGGGGCAATTGGCGCCGGTTGGGCGGTAATTGGCGCCGTGTGGATCGAGGATCGGAAGCGGGCGCGCAAGCGAGAAGACACGAAAAAGTTATTCGTCGACGCATTGAAGGCGGTCGGTGTCACCGCAGAACGCTTGGATCAATTGCCCGACGCGGCTGTCGCGGCTGGTATTCTGACGTTCCTGCAAGGCGTGGAGACCTTTCAAGTGGTCTGTGCTCGTGCCACGATCGACGATGTTACGGGATTCTTTTCGATGAGTTCGGTTATCTATTGGGCGCGAACCTTCGACGCAGAAGCGCGCGGCCTGTTAGAACAGCTCAACACCGGGCTCTTCCAGCCGGCGCAGGTGCGAGCCGTGCTTGGTCCCAAGCTAAAGACCTTTTCCGCAATTATTAGAAACACTCTCTCTGTTCCGTACTGGCCGCCGGAATCCGTGGCGGAATACGACAAGATGATGCAGACGCCGATGAAGGTCGACCCGACAACCGGAGCAGTCTCGCTCGACTAAACCATCGAACTAATAAGAGCTAACCCTCACCACCAATCCGACCTCCCCGAGCATTCCACCGAACAACGTTCGGCGGAGCCTTGAAGCCCGCTCCGCCAGCCTAACGCGGGCCGCCGATGCGGTCCGCCTCCACATGCCGCATCCACTCACGCAGCGCGTCCTCCGCCTCCGCCTCCCTCTCCCTTGGAGGGAGAGGGTGTTTGGGGGCTTTCCCTTGAAGGGAGAGGGAGTTTGGGGGGCTTCCCTCGAGGAGAGGGTGTTTGGGGCGCGGCGGTCGGTGGCGGCTACAGCCCGCCGAAATACAAATGCGCCGGCCAGCGGTCGTGCTTGATCACGGCGTCGATCTGCGCGTGGAGGGCGTCGACCTCGGCCTGCTCGGGCGGGTCGGGGAGGTTCATCGCTTCGAGCTCGTCGTCGTCGATGTCGTCGGGCAGCGCGGCGAAGATGCGGTCCCACGCCTCCTCGACCCGCCGGTGCGCGTCGCGCAGCGCGGCCACCGTCGCCTTGATCCAGGCGACGCGCGCCGCCTGGCGCCGCCATTCCTCGGCGCTGGCGGCGGTGTGGCCGCGCTTGAGCATCTCGATCGTCGCGTTGGTCATCATGCCTGCTTTCCTTCCTTGCCGTCGTGCTCGCCGCCGCCCTTTCCGGCCCAGTCGGGGATCCGGTCGGTGCCCCATTCGACGGGCGCCTTGCCGATGGTGACGAGATAGTCGTTGAGCGCGTGGCGCAGCTCCTCGAGCTTGTTGGGGCCGTGGGCGATGTCGCCGAGCCAGCCGTTCTCCCCGGTCAGGAGCATGTCGGCCTTGCGGAAATTGGGGATGGTCCAAGGCTCGTCGGGCTGCTCGTCGAGGGTGCGGGCCTTGTCCCAGTCGACCGCGAAGCTGGACAGGATCTCGAACGCGGCGCGCTTGCCGGGGCAGCCGCTGATCTCCTGGAGGTAGAGGCGGCGGGCCATGCGCAGCTTGGTGGTAATCCGGTCGCGCCATTCCTCGACGAGGCCGAGGTCGTCCGCCTGCTCGGCGGGCGCTGCGGCGGGTCCGGGAAGGCCGCGGAGGCGCGAGGGCGGAGTCAGCTGCGCGTTGCGGGCGGCGGCGTCGGCGACTCCCTGAGCGAGCTTCATCGCGCCGTTCTCGGCGGCGATCTTGAGCGCTCGCTCGACCGCGGCCTTGAAGCCGGCGCCGTCGGGGCGCTTCATCAATTGCTCGGCGCCATGGGGAGCGCGGTTGATGGCGACGGCGGCGCGGCGCTTCGAGCCGGTCGCGGCGAGGAGGGCGACGAAGGCGCGCTGCGCCTCCGGGTCCCAGCCGTTGACTCGGGGCTTGACCGGCACCGGATCGAACTCGAGCAGGTCGCCGAGGTTGGAGAAGTCGGCCTCGCCGGCGATGCCGGTCGAGCGACAGCGGTCGCAGATGACAGGGATGCTCATCCGCGAGCGTGGAGCAAATCAATTCCAACATTGGAAGGGGAAGTGTGCTATGCCCCTGTCATCGCACGCCCACTCCCCCGCGTAGGCAGCGTGCGGCTGAGAGACTGGCTTGTGCTCCCGCTTACCGGAACGGAGCGCTTCCCCGCATGGACCTGAACGACGAATCGCCAGAGCCGTCCACGGCGGCGCCCGGCAAGCGCGAGGATTCGGCGGCGGGCTGCCGAAGCCTCGCCAGCGACGACCGCGACCGCGCCAAGGACAGCGACAGCGACCGGATGCGCTTCCGCCTCGCGTGCAGCGCGGAGGCGTGGACCAACCGCGCCGAGCTGCTCGACCGGCTCGAGGCCAACCGGCTCAAGATGAACCCGCCCCAAGGAGACAATGACGATGCATAAGGGCAAGACCACAGACGCCGAGCTCGACCGCTACGGCATCGAGCGGGTTCCCGCGGACGTCTATCTGTGGGGCGGATACCGCTATTCGAACCTCAGCGACGCGATCGCCGCCGCCAAGCGCGGGGCGAAGGCATGACCCGGGTCCTGATCCTCGACATGGCCGAGGGCGACGTGATCGCCAAATGCCTCGCGGCCAAGGTCAACGTCTCGGCGATCGAGCGGATTCCGGCGGGCGGGGTGCGGCTGGTCTGCTCGAGCGTCGACGGGGCGGCCAAAATGCGCAAGGCGCTCAAGGGGCATTTGGTCGACGGCGAAGTCACGCGGACGCGGCATCGGCCGGTGACTCCGCTCTGGTGACCCGAGGCGGGACGGGCTTTTTCGTCCAGCTTTGAAACGCTTGCGGAACAAGTCTCGCGTTATCAGCGTCCTAGCGCGATGACCTGTAACGCAAATTATCGACTCTCCGGGCGAAGCGCGTAAGCTCGCCGGCGATGGCCAACCGGGGGGACACGCGCGACGGGAAAGCGGCCGGGCGGACAACGCCGGGCGGGCCCGTGCTCGACATCGGCCTCGACGACATGCTCCAGCAGCCGCTGCCGCAGGACCTCCCGCCCGAGATGTTCACCGGGCCAGGGCTTCTCGCGCTGGCGGACCTGCTTCCGGTGATGACCGCCTACGTCGACCGCGACCAGGTCGTGCGGTTCCTGAACAAGCCGCTCGCGGACTATTTCGACCAGAAGAGGAGCGAGCTGCTCGGGCTTCCGGTGAGCGAGGTGATGGGCGCGGAGACCTACGCCGAAAGGAGGCCGCTGATCGAGGCGGCGCTGGCCGGCGAGCGGCAGTTCTTCGTCGCCGAATTCCCCCACCCGACGCGCGGCCAGGCGGCGATCCAAGCTGAGTATATCCCGTGGACGCGGCCCGACGGCACCATCCCCGGCCTGGTCATGGTGATCAAGGACGTCACCGAGCAGATGGTCGCCGAGCGCGCGCTCAAGGAAAGCGAGAAGCGCTTCCGGCGGATCGCCAACCAGGCGCCGGTGCTGATGTGGGTGACCCGGCTCGACCGGCAGCGCGATTTCGTCAACGACGCCTACATGGAATATCTCGGCACCGACGACCGCGAGTTCGCGAGGCGGTACGACTGGCGTTCGGGGATCCATCCCGACGACGCCGAGCGGGTGCTTGCCGAGAGCATCGCCGGCGAGGCGTCGCTGCAGACCTTCACCATCGAGGGCCGGTTCCGGCGCGCCGACGGCGAGTATCGCTGGCTTCGCAGCACGAGCTCGCCCCGCTTCGGCCCGGATCGCGAGCATGTCGGCTTCATCGGCGCGGCGGTCGACATCACCCTCGCCAAGGAGGCCGAGCTCGCGCTCCTCGCCGAGGTCGAGAAGCAGACGCGCGAGCTGGCGCTCAGCGAAGCGCGGTTCCGCGCGGTGTTCGATACGGTGCTCGAAGTGCTCGTGCTGATGGAGCCGGACGGCACCGTGGTCGAGCTCAACCGCAAGCACGCGCCGTGGCGGGCCGACAATTTCCGCGATTCGGTTGGCAGGAAGATCTGGGAGTCGCCGACTCTCGGGATGTACGTCGACCATATCGGGTTGATCAAAAAGGCGGTGAAGCAGGCCGCGTCCGGGCGGATCTTCGAGCAGGAAGTGCGGCTCGAGCGGGCGGGCGCGCCGACCGCCCACCTCGACGTCTCGGTGCAGCCGGTGCACGGACCCGAGGGCAAGATCGTCTATTTGCTGTTCGAGGCGCGCGACATCACCGACCTCAAGGCCGCGCAGGAGCAGCTGCGCCAGAGCCAGAAGATGGAGGCGCTCGGCCAGCTCACCGGCGGCATCGCGCACGACTTCAACAACCTGCTGACGGTGGTCGTGGGCGGGCTCGACATCATCGCCAAGCGCGCCGAGGACGAGAAGCTCAAGAACTATGCGACGAACGCCCTGGCGGCGGCGGAGCGCGGGGCGCGGCTGACGGCGCAACTGCTGGCGTTCAGCCGGGTCCAGCGGCTCGAGGTCCGGCCGACCTTCGTCGAGCCGCTGATCCAGAACATGCGCCCGCTGTTGCGCAACGTACTCGGGCCCGGAATCAACAAGCAGTTCGCGCTCGACGAATCGCTGATCCCGGTGATGGCCGACCCGACCCAGCTGGAGGTCGCGATCCTCAACCTCGCGATCAACGCGCGCGACGCCATGCCCGACGGCGGCGTGCTGAGCTTCGCCACGCGCACGCTGACGGTCAAGAACGACCCCGAGCTCGAGGACGGCGATTATGTCGAGCTGACGATCAGCGACACCGGCGTCGGCATGCCGCCGGAAATCGCCGAGCGCGCCTTCGAGCCCTTCTTCACCACCAAGGAGGTGGGCAAGGGGACGGGGCTCGGCCTGTCGATGGTCTACGGCATGGCGCGGCAATCCGGCGGAGCGGCCCGGATCGAAAGCCGGATCGGGGAAGGAACCGCGGTCAAGCTGCTGTTCCGCAAGGCCGACCGCAGCAGCGAAGTGGATTCCGCGCCGGGCGAACCCGAACTGCCGCAAGCCGAGCGGGAAGAGCTCCCCGCGTCGGTGTTGGTCATCGACGACGACCCCGACGTGCGCGGATTCATCGCCGACGCGCTCAGCGAGCAGGGCTACCGAGTCCGGCAGGCGAGCGACGGGCGCGAGGGGCTGGCCGAGCTCGATCGCGAGAAGGCCGACCTGGTCATTGTCGATTTCGTCATGCCCGAAATGTCCGGTGCCGAAGTGGCAAAACGAATTCGCAAGAAGATACCCGACCAGCCGATCCTGTTCGTGTCGGGCTACAGCGAGACCGACGCGGTCAAGCGCACCGCGCCCGAAGCGCCGCTGCTCGCCAAGCCGTTCCGCGCCGACGCGCTCGACAAGGCGGTCCGAGCGGCGCTTGCGCCTGGACTAACGGGTTCGTAGCCGCAGCGCGGCGCGATGGCCGGGCGTCTGGTCAGCCAACATGCGCGGGCGCGAGTCCGAAGGCGCCGAGCGCCATCCACACCGCCATTGCGATCATCATCAGATTCTCGGTCAGCGAGACGAAGCCGAGCGGGACGGTGCTCGAGCCGCCGACGCAGGCGCATTTGAGCTGGCGCTTGTCGATGTACACCGCCTTGAACACCGACACCGCGCCGACCGTGCCGATGAACAAAGCGACCGGGACCGATAGCCAGGTGAGCGCGCCGGCAATCATCAGGACGCCGGCAAGCCCCTCGGCGAAGGGATAGACGTAGCTGTACGGAACCCAGCGTTTCGCGAGCAGGTCGTAGTTCAGGAACATGGTCGCGAAGGTCTCGACGTTCTGCAGCTTGAGCAGCGACAGGACGACCATCGAGATGGCGATGAACCATTCCGCCGCCCGGATCGTGAGGATGCTGCCGGCGACCGCATAGCTGGCCGCGCCCGCCATCAGCGCGGTCATGACGAACAGCGCGATGACGGGGCGGTAGCTGGGCGCCTTCGGGTCGGCCACGCGCTTGCCGAGAAAGCGGCGGAGGTCGTCGTAGCCGCCGACGCGCTTGCCGCCGATGAACACCTGCGGCGTGGTCGGCACCTTGTGCTTCGCCTTGAACGCGTCGGTTTCCTCGCGCGTCCTCAGGTGGTGGTCCTCGACCGCGTAACCGGACCGCTTGAGCAGGTGCTTTGCCTTGAGCCCGTACGGGCAGGTATGAGCGGGCATCACCATCCGGTACAGCACCGCCGTCCGGGTCGCGGTGGGGTGGCTGGACATGTCCGACATCTCACTCTCCTTGTGATCGCGCCGGTGCCGATATAGGTTCTGTACCATGGTACAGAGTCAAGGGGCGCTGCCGCTCACCATCGGAAAGCTTGCCGCCGCCGCCGGAGTCGGCGTCGAGACGATCCGCTTTTACCAGCGCAAGGGCCTGATCGAGCAACCAACGCGCGACAGCGGGATCCGGCGCTACGGAAGCGAGGATTTGCGGCGGCTGCGGTTCGTCAGGCAGGCGCAGACCGCCGGCTTCACGCTCGCCGAAATCAGGGAGCTGCTCGCGCTCGACGCAAGCGACGACCGGCCGCGCGCCCGCGCGCTCGCCCGGGCGCGGATCGAGGCGCTCGACGCGAAGATCGCGGAGCTCCAGCAGGCGCGCGACGCGCTGAGCCGGCTTGCCACCCAATGCGGCGACGGACGCGGCGGCCCGTGCCCGATCCTGACGAGCTTCGGCGTCTAGGCCGAGCCGCTGAACAGGCGGACCGCTCGCGCGTTTGGGGCGCATGTTGCGGATCGTCATGGCAATGTCCCTGCTCGCGTGCGCCGCGCCGCTCGCTGCTCAGCCGACCCCGGCCCGCCTCGAAACGCCGGCCGCCCTGCAGCTGTTCGAGCGCGACTGGGTGCTGATGAACTGGGCGCTCAAATTCTACGACGCCAACCGCGACATCTTGATCGAGCCCAATGAAGCGCAGGCGGCGGCGGAGGCGTTCCGTAGGCTTGCCGACGCCGACCATGACGGGCGCGTGACTCCGCAGGAATATCAATCCGCGCGCACGGCGATCCTGACTCACGAGTAACCTTGGCGGTCAGTGGTCCTTTGCGCTGATCGCGTCGGCCAGCGCCTGCGACAAGGTCGCCAGCCGATACGGCTTGAGGATCACGGGGCGACCGCCGCTCCCCGACTGGGCGATTTCCTGGCTGTAGCCGGTGGCGAGGATCACCGGGAGCTCGGGCTTTTCCGCGGCTAGCTGCTCGGCAAGCCGAAGGCCGCCCATGCCCGGCATGACGACATCGCTGAAGACCACGTCGAAGTCGTGGCCACGCGCCAGCTCGAGCGCCTCCTCGCCGGACGTGGCGAGGGTCACCGAGTGGCCGAGCTCGGTGAGCAGCGTCTCGGCGAACTGGCCGACCTCCTCATTATCCTCGACGACGAGGATGTCCGCGCGCGGCTGGTCGGGAACCGCGTCGTCCTCGGCGACGGGCTGCGCGACGATGCTGCTTTCGCTGCACGGAAGCAGGATCGACACCGTGGTTCCCTTGCCGGGCTCGCTGTCGACGACGACGTCGCCCCCGGACTGGGTGGCGAAGCCGTACACCTGGCTGAGGCCGAGGCCGGTGCCCTTGCCGGTCTTCTTGGTCGTGAAGAAGGGCTCGAAGATGCGGCTTGCAGTCTCCGGGTCCATTCCGGTGCCGGTGTCGCTGATCGAGATCGCCGCCATCGGCTCTCCCGCGCCCGAAGGGGCCGGCGAGACCGCGATGCGCAGCGTGCCGCCGTCGGGCATCGCGTCGCGCGCGTTCGAGCCGACATTGAGGATCGCCGACTGGAGCTGGCCGCGGTCGACCTTCACCGGCGGAGTCGCGCGGTCGAGATCGGTTTCGATCCTGATCCGCTCGCCCATCGTCCGGTCGAGAAGCTCGGTCATGCCGCCGACCAGCTCGCACAGGTCGACGATCTCCGGCTTGAGCGGCTGGCGCCGCGCGAAGGCGAGCAATTGCGAGGTCAGCACCGCGGCGTTCTGAGCGGCCTGGACGATCGCGTTGGCGAAGCGCTTGCGGCGGTCGTCGGCGAGCTCCTCTCGAGTGAGGATGTCGGCGGACCCCTGGATGACAGTCAGCAGGTTGTTGAAATCGTGGGCGATGCCGCCGGTGAGCTGGCCGAGCGCCTGCATCTTGTGGCTCTGGCGCAGCTGCTCCTCCGCCTTGGCACGCTCCTCGATCTGCTCGGCGAGCAGCTCGTTGGCCTGCCCGAGCGCCTCGGCCCGCTCGCTGAGCTCGCGATTGGCGCGGTGCAGCGCCGTCTGCGCAAGGCCGAGCGTGACGATCACCAGTGCCGCGAGGAGCGCGAGCGCGCCGAGCGTCAGATAGCGAGTCAGGCGCCGCGACACCGCCTCCCGCTGGACGCTGTAGACGATGGTTCCGATGCGCTGCCCGGCACTGACGATCGGCAGCAGCACGCGATAGCCCGATGGCCCCTCCGGCATCAGGTGCGCGAGCGTTTCGCCGCGGTGGTCGCCGAGCGGATCGTAAGCGGCGAGCGGCCTTCCGGCGCGGTCGTACACGCCGACATAGCGCACCTCCGGGTTCTCGCGGAACGCGTCGACCGCCTGCCTTGCGGCGAGCGGATCGCCGAAATCGACCGCGGCGCTGACGGAATCGGCAAGCACCTGCGCGGCGACCTGCGCCTGGCGGTCGCGGCCGGCGCGGAACGTCGCTTCGTTCTGGAAGATGATCGCAATGCACCCCGCGAGGATCAGCACCGCGACGACGAAGATCATCGCCGGTGCCGAGCGCCATTCGAGGAGCGACTTGCGGAACGTCCTCATCCCTGATTCACCCCGATGGCGAGGGCCAGCAGCCGCGAGCTGATGACGAGCCCGTGCGCCTGCGCCTGCGCTTCGTCGATGTAGAACCGCACCCGCCCGCCGACGATGGCGAAGTGGATGATGCCGTGCTGCGCGCTGCTTCGCGAATCGGTGACGGTCAGCACGGGGTTGTGCCGGAGCGCGGCGAGGACCTCCCCGGTCCGCGGCCCGTCGACGAAAGCGATGGCGCAATCGGAGGCGCCCGCGGCGGACGACAGCCGTCGAATGACGAAGCCGCGGCCGTCGACCTGCTGTCCCGTGACCGACTGGTTGAGCATGGTGCCGAACGGATCGTCGCCGATGACGCAAAGCACCATCTGCCCGTTGTGCGCCAGCGCCGACGCGGGCCAGGTGACATAGCGCGCGAACTTCGGGAGGAACGCCGCCTTCACCGCGAGATCGCTGACGTCCGCGCGCGCGGGTGCCGGGGCGAGCCATGCCGCCGCCACCGCCGCGGCGAAGGAGAGTGCAGCGCGGCGCATCAGAAGCGCAGCCGAGTCCCCGCATAGATGCTGCGCTTCGACAGCTGGGCGGCGCCGGGGTCGCCATTCTCGGCATGGGTCCTGTGGACGAGGTTCCGGCCGGCGACGAACAGCTCCACCCGATCGTTGAAGTCATAAGCCAGCCTTGCGCCGGCATCGGCATAGCCGGGCACCGCCGGCGGGAGATCGAGCGGGGCGACGTCGCGCGCGTCGATCGTCAGGCTGAGCCTGGGCGTCAGCTCCATGTCGGAGCTGCCGACGACCTGCCAGCGGGGGTCCGCGCCGAGCGAGTTGCGCGGCTGCAGGTCCATCCGGTCGTCGAGGAGATGGAAGTTCTTGTGCAGCGTCGTCACGCCGAGCGAGAGCTGCCACCACGGCGTGACCTGCGCCTTGCCCCACGCCTCGATGCCGTAGGTGCGGCCCTTTCGCCCGTTGAGCAGCTCGATCGGGATCGTCTGGCCGTCGAGGAATTCGGTCGTCCTGAGGTCGTTGTAGAAATTGTAGAACAGGTTGACCGACAGGCTGAGCCAGCGCGCCGGCTGGCCGCGATAGCCCGCCTCCAGCGCGGTCAGCTGCTCGGCCTCGAAATCGGTCGAGGGGGCGAGCAGCGGCAGGAACTGGAGCTGGCGGTCGATCCGCGACGGGGTCCTTACCGCCTTCGATACCGCCGCCCAGACGAGATCGTTGCCGCTTGCCTGATACGAGAGGCGGACGTTCGGCAGCACCTGCCAGCCGACGAAGCTCGATCGCTCGAGCTTCACGCCGCCGATCAGCGACAGGCGCGGGGCGACCTCCAGCCGGTCCTGCGCGAAGACGTTGTAGACCCACAGCCGGCGCTTTTCCGGATCGAGCTCGAAGGCGTTGAGGTTGTTGATGAAGAGATCGTTCGTGGTGCGCACGCCGGCACCGGCGACGATCTGGTTGGACCCGGTGGCGAGGTTCAGCTGCGCCTCGTTGTCGATCGTGGCGAGCGATTGGCGGACCAGCGTCACGTCGCTGCTGTACCAGTCGTAATAGCTCTGCAGCTGGAACGAGGCCGAAGATCCGAGCGCGTGGGTCCATCGCGCAAGGATGTTGCGGGCGTTCGAGCGATCGCCGCGGGACTCCTGGTCGGTCGCGTGGAAAAGGTCGCCCTGCACCGTGAACTTGTCGGACTCGCCGCCGAAATCGGAGCGGAACCCCGCCTGCCAGCTGCGGAAATGGTCGTCGATCAGGTTTGCCGTCGCGGTGGGCAGCCCGTCGCGGTCGTCCCAGTCGGCGTAGACGCGCATGGCGGCCGACCCGCCGAGCGAAAAACCGTAGCGGGCGGCAGCGGTCCTTTCCTCCGGGCCGGCGGTCCCGCGGACCAGCGCGCCGATCGTGTCCTGGGCGCTCTTGGTGGTGATGTTCACGACCCCGTTGACGGCGTTCGGGCCGTAGAGCGTTCCGCCGGGGCCGCTGATGACTTCGATCTGCTGGATGTCCTCGAGCATCGGCTGATGCAGCTGCCACACCACATTGTCGGCGAGCGGGGTGTAGATGGAGCGGCCGTCGATCAGCACGAGCAGCTTGTTGCCCGCCTGCAGTCCGTTGAACCCGCGCGCGGCAATCGCATACTGGCTCGCGTCGACCTGCTGGACGTTGAGGTTGGGCGCGAGCCGGAGCGCTTCGGGAAGCGACGTCGCGCCCGAATGATCGATGTCCTGCGCGGTGATGACATAGACGGCGGCCGGCGCTTCGCTCAGCGGCTGCGGCTGCTTGGATACCGACGTGACCTTGATCTGGGCGAGCTGCTCGATCGACAGGTTCGAGAGATCCGGCTGTTCGTCGGCATGGGCGACGCTGGCCCAAAGGAGGACCGGCCCGAGCGCGACGGCGCTAACCGCAGTTCGCATGATCGTTCCTACTCACCGGGGCCCCCCGCCGGTGCCCGTGTTCATTGGGCATCCGTTCCGGCTGGTCAAGGGACGCGCCGGCGAGGCGCGCTCTAAATGACGAAGGTTCAGGAATTGTAATCGGCCCGGCGCTTGCGACGCTTCCGGCAAGCTGGCACGCGGGCGCCGGAAAAACGGAGATCCGGGCGAATGAACGAGCGAGAGGCGCGCGACGCGTACAGCAAGGTGCCGGCGGTCACGCTCGGCTTCTGGATCATCAAGATCCTGGCGACGACGCTGGGCGAGACCGGCGGCGACACGGTGACGATGAGCTGGCTCGGCGAGACGACCGACCATCCTGTCACCGGCGGCTATTTGATCGGGACGGCGATTTTCGGAATTGCGCTCGTCCTGCTGGTCTGGGCGCAAATCCGTGCGCGGAAATTCAACCCGTGGCTGTACTGGGCGACGATCGTCGCTTCGACGACCTGCGGGACGACGCTCGCCGACTTCTCCGACCGGTCGCTCGGGATCGGCTATCCGGGCGGGTCGCTGCTGCTGCTCGCTTGCGTGCTCGGGTCGCTGTTCGCGTGGCACCGCACGCTCGGCCACGTCGACGTGCGGCGGATCGTCGGCCCGCGCGAGGAAACCTTCTACTGGGTGACGATCACCTTCTCGCAAACGCTCGGCACCGCGCTCGGCGACTGGGCGGCGGACGGCGGGCTCGGTTATTCGGGTGGAGCGATGGTCTTCGGCGCAGGGCTGGCGGTGCTTGCGATCCTCTATTTCACCACCCGCGTCAGCCATGTCGCGCTATTCTGGGCGGCGTTCATCCTGACCAGACCGCTCGGCGCGACGGTCGGCGATTTCCTCGACAAGCCGGTCGCCGACGGCGGGCTCGAATGGAGCCGCACGCTTGCCTCGGCGGTGCTTGCGGTGGTGATCATTGCGCTGGTCCTGATCCTTCCGCAGCGGCCCGGGCGCCACCCGGGAGAGGCGGAAGCGCGCGCGTGAAGCGCTGGCTTGCGGCGGCGTTCGCGTTGATGAGCGGGACCCCGGCGATTGCCGGGCCGCCGTACATCACCGACGATCCTGCCCCCACCGACGCCGGCCACTGGGAGATCTACGGCTTCGCCACCGGCGACGGGCAAGGATCCGACGTGGATGCGGACGCAGGACTCGACCTCAACTACGGCCCCGTGAAGGGCGTCCAGCTGACCGCGACCCTGCCGCTGAGCTTCACGCACGATTCGGTCGGAGGCTGGCGGAGCGGAACGGGCGATGTCGAGCTTGCGGTCAAGTACCGCTTCCTGGACGACGAGAAGAGCGGCTTTTCAGCGGCAATCTTCCCGCGGGTGTTCCTGCCCACGTCGAGCCTCGAGAGCCACGAGCGCACGCGGCTGCTGCTTCCGGTGTGGATCGGAAAGGACTTTGCCGGCGGGACGAGCCTGTTCGGCGGCGGGGGCTATGAGATCAATCCGGGGCCGGGAAACCGCAACTTCTGGCAAGCGGGAATCGCGCTGACGCACGACGTGAGCAAGACGGTGTCGGTCGGCGGCGAACTGGCGTGGCAGCAGCGCAGCGAGACCGACGGGACGAGCGAAACCGACGCGGGCCTGGGCTCGATCGTCAAGCTGTCGGACCATTATGCGCTGCTCTTCTCGGGCGGGCCGACCTGGGCCGACCACCGCACCGGCTATCATTTCTACGGCGCCCTCGGACTGTTCTTCTAGGGCGCGACGACCAGCACCCTGAAGCTGCCGGGCACCGCCTTGGGCCGCTCGCCCGCCGGCGCCGGGGAAAGGCTCGCCGACGGCAGGTAGGCGCGGCCGGTGGAGGGATCGACGGCGATGGTCCGCGCACTGACCGCCGTCGCGACCTGCCCGACCACCTGCGGCTTCGCGCCGAGCCGGATCACCGTGAGGTTGCCGTCGCGGCCGCCGGGGACGAGCGCGACGCCGTGGACCGGGTCGAACGCCGCGCCGTCGGCGCCCTTGCCGATCGGCAGCCTGGCGATCTGGCGGCCGTCGGGAGCGGAGACGATGGCGACCGCGTTGCCGCCGCACGCGGAGACGATCTCGCTGGCGCGGGAATCGACCGCAATGCCCGTCGGTCCGTCGCAGCCGTCGAGCGGGAAGCGCTTGACCAGCTTGCGCGCGCGGGTGTCGAGGACGGCGACTTCGTTCTTGTCCTCGATGTTGACGTACATCCGGCCGCGGCCGTCGGCTTCGCCCATCTCGAGCGAGCCGCCGACCGGCACCGTCGCAAGCACTTTCGCGCTCGCCGGATCGACGACGGTGATGTCGCCGCTGCCCGGGTTCATCACCCAGACGGTGCGGGTCGCCGGATCGTAGGCGGCGGCGTCGGGTTTGGTGCCGGTCGGGATCGTCGCGCGGACCTTGCCCGTGCGGCCGTCGAACAACAGGGCGGTGTTGGTCTCGCCGTTGGTGGAGAGGACCTCGTGGGTGCGGGGAATGGCGAGCGCCGCGTGGACGCGCTGGCCGGCGACGAGAGTGTCGGTCGCGGTGCCGGTCCTGAGGTCGAAGGCGGTCACCCGGTCGCCGTGCGCGACATAGAGCCGCTGGTCGGCGGGAGCGACGCTGAGCAGGTCCCAGCCGCCGTCGCCGGCCGCCAATCGGGCGACGACATGGTAGCCCGGCGCGGGCGCGGCGGACGCAAGCAGGGCGGCAAGAAACAATATCGGCTTCACTGGGCGGCTCCCTCGTTCGAGAGCGCCAAGCTAACGCGCCCGGCGGCCCATGCCCAATTACTTCGCTGCAAGGCGCGGCGGCCTAGCTGCCGAGCAGCTCCTTCGCGCGCATCGCGAGCTCGGTGCGGTTGTCGACTCCGACCTTGTCGAAGATCGCGTGGAGATAGACCTTCACCGTCCCTTCGGTGACTCCGAGCTGGCTGGCGATGTCGCGGTTGCGCAGGCCCTGGCGGACGAGCTCGACGAGCTCGCGCTCGCGCGGCGTCAGCGACGGCGCGCGGGCGGCGCGTGCCACCGCGTCGCGGGTCCGCTCGGCGACCTCGGGATCGACCCACCGCTCGCCGTTGCGGACATGCTGCATGCATTCGAGCAGATGGGCGGGATCCGAGGTCTTGAGGACGATTCCGTCGGGGTCGAGCGCTTCGGCGGCGACGAGCTGCGAGTCCTCCATCCCCGCGGTCAGGAGCACGGTCGCGGGCGCACGCCGCCCCTCGCGCAGGCGGCGAAGCACGTCGAGGCCCGACCCGTCGGGCATGTTGACGTCGAGCAGCAGGATGTCGGGCTTCAGGCTCTGCACCTGCGCGAGCGCATCGGCGCCGCTGCGGGCGCGGCCGACCAGCTCGTAATCGGTCCCGCGCAGCAGCACATCGAGCGCCGCGGCGATCATCGGATGGTCGTCAGCTACAAGGACTCGAGTCATGCGGTGGCACCATTGAGAGGGAGGGTTATCACGAGGTTCGTACAGCCGGGCTTCGACAAGAGCGAGAGCGATCCGTGGGCGCGGTCGATACGCTCCTTGAGCGACCAGGGCTGGGTCGACGGGCCGCCGTCGTGGGCGGGGCCGAAGCCGCTGCCGTTGTCGGTCACCTCCATCCGCAGCTGGTCCTCCGCGACGCCGACGCCGACATCGATTCGGCTTGCGCCGCCGTGGCGGACGGCATTGGCGACCGCCTCGCGCATCAATTGCTGCAGGTCGAGCTGCAAACGGATGGGGATCGATGCGTCGTCGTTGCTCGCCTCGACCCGGCATTCGATCGACCATTGACGGGCAAGGCGCCCGGCGAGCGTCTTCAGCTCCTCCACCGCTTCGGCAAGCTCGAGCTCCCGATCGTGGCGGAGTGCCGAAACGAAGGCGCGGATCTCCGCTTGCTCCTCGATCAGCAGGCGCTTGAGCTCCTTCAGCTCGGACTCGGATTCGGCGGACGACCTGGTCGCGCGCATGATCGCCTCGACTCGAAAGGCGGCGCCGGCGAGGAACTGGACGACGCTGTCGTGCACGTCGCGCGCGAGCGACAGCCGCGTTCGCGCTGCGGCGCCCTGCTCCATCGCCGAGACCAGCGTGTCGTGATCGAGGACCGCGCCCGCGGCCCGGCCGAGCTGCGCCCCGAGCTCGAGGAAGTCTCCCGAGAGATCGGGAATGTCCCACAGGACCAGCCAGCCGTTGCGATCGCCCGTCCGAACAGCGGCGACCAGGCCTTCGGTCGCGCCGATAGCGTGCAATTCGCCGGTCTGGAGGAGCCTCGACGCGGCGGCGAAGCGATGCCATCCGTCCGTGCGCATGCTGAGCGTGCGATCGCGTTGCAGGTCGAACAGGAGCACGGGAATCGGCTCGTTCGTCAGCGGTTCTTCGAACGCTGTCGGATGCTGGTGGCCACCAACGATGCGGATGCCGGCGAAGCCTTCTCCGGCAGGAGAGGCGAGGACCAGCGCGCCGGAGCGCGCCCGCGTCGCCTCGGTCGCAACCGCCAGCGCCTGCGCGAGCGGATCATCGCGGCCGAGCCGCCGGTCGATCTCGTCGAGCCCGAAGAACAGCCGCCCGAGCTGCTGGTGCATCCCGAACCAGATCAGCATCGCGGAGAGGATCAGCAGGTGGCCGCTGCGGACGATGAAGCGCTGCAGCTCGAACGCCTCGCTTCCGGCGACCAGAAGCCCGGCCGTGAGATAGAGGAGGACCAGCGCGCTCGCCGTCAGCGTCGTTTCCCGCCAGCCCCAGCGCAGCGCCGCCGACAACAGCGGCAGGATGAAGAACAGGAAGAACGGGCTGGTGTAGCCGTTGGTTGAAAAGACGATGGCGGTGAACACGGCCATGTCGACGAGGTGCGCCGGCGCCGCGAGCCGCGCGTCGAGCCACCAGTTGCGCCAGGTGAGTGCCGCTACTCCGAGCGCGAAAAGGACGTAGAAGAGCAGCAGCGCGTAGGTCTGGGCTGGTGCCTGCGCGGGCTGGCTCTGGTCGAGCCAGATCGAAACCAGGAACAGCGACGACAGCATGACCCGGCCAAGCGCGATCACTCGGCCGCTCTGGTACTGGAACAGGCTCTGCGGACGCGAAAACTTCACCGCGAGCTTCCCCCTCCCGTGGAGCCGGAACCTTAGACGGAAGCGCGTTCGGGTAAAGAGCGTTGGTAGGCGGCCGTCAGCCCGCCATCCGCTGCGTGCCGAGGCCGATCACCATCTGGTTCGCGCGCTCATAGGCGAGCGGCTTGCCGAACAGGTATCCCTGGATGGTGTCGCAGCCGAGCTCGCGCATCCGCTCGAAGTCCTCGGCGGTCTCGACCCCTTCGGCGGTGATCGACATGCGGAAGCTCTTGGCGAGCTGGACGATCGACTGGATGATCGCCACGTTCTCCGGCCTGGAGCCGGCTTCGCGGACGAAGCTGCCGTCGATCTTGAGCTTGTGGAAGATCGCCTTGTTCAAATAGCCGATCGACGAATAGCCGGTGCCGAAATCGTCGAGCGCGATTCCGACGCCGAGCGCGCGAAGCCGCTTCAGAACGTCGAGCGTCGGGCCGTTGTCGCCGAGGAAAATGCCTTCGGTCACCTCGAGCTCGATCCGGTTGCCGGCGAGCTTGTAGCGGGCAAGCGCCTCGCTGACGGTATTGGGCAGCGCCGCGAGCACGATCTGCTTGGGGCTGATGTTGAGCGCGACGGTGATCGGCTCCGGCCACGTCGCTGCCGCGCGGCACGCTTCGTCGATGACCCAGTCGCCGATCGCCGGCATGAGCCCGGTTTCCTCGGCCACCGGGATGAAGACGGCCGGCGGCACCAAGCCGCGCTTGGGGTGATTCCAGCGGATCAGCGCTTCAAAGCCGATCAGCTTTTGAGTCTTGGCGTTGATCAGCGGCTGGTAGACGAGGTGGAATTGCTTCGACGCCAGCGCGCTCCTGAGGTCGCCTTCGAGGCGGACCCGATCCTCCTGCTCCGACTGCAGCTCGGACGAGAAATAGCGCGCGCACCCGCGCCCGGCGTCCTTCGCCTGGTAGAGCGCGAGGTCGGCCTTGAGGATCAGATCGTCGACCGTCGCACCGTCGATCGGGCCGAACGCGCAACCGATCGAGACTCCGATCCGGATCTCGGTCTGGTCGACGATATAGGGCTCCTTGATCGCGTTGATGATCCGCTCGGCGAGCTTTTCGACCTTGGCGCGGCTTTGCGCATCGGCGACCACGATCGCGAACTCGTCGCCGCCCATCCGGCCGACTTCGCCTTCGGCGCCGACTTCGTCGACGAGGCGCTTGGCTACGGCACGGAGCACCGCGTCGCCCTTCGGGTGCCCGAAGGTGTCGTTGACCGGCTTGAACCCGTCGAGGTCGAGGAACAGGATCGCGCACGGCACATTGCCGGTGGTGGCGGCACGAAGCGCTTCGCCGAGCAACTGGCGGACGCGGCCGCGATTGGGCAGGCCGGAGAGCACGTCGACATTGGCGAGATGGGTCAGCCGCTCCTGCGTCTGGCGGATCTCGGTGATGTCGGAGCCGACGCCGCGGAAGCCCTCGAAGCGGCCGGCGGTGTCGACGATCGGGTCGCCGGCCATCGAGATCCAGCGCACGCCGCGCGGAGTCTTAAGCTCCATCTCGAGCGCGTTGAACGGCTGCTTTTCAAGCAGGATCCGGCCGAGCTCGGCGTGGCCGCCAAGAAGCGCCGGAAGCGAATGGCCGAGCAGCTGCGTCGCGGGCTTGCCGAGCAGCGCGGTCATTCGCGAGCTGATGTAGGTGACGCGGTTTTCCGGATCGACCTGCCATAGCCAGCCCACGCCGCGCTGTTCATATTCCTGGAGTAGCAGGCTCGCGCTTTCGCTCTGGGTTCCGACGTCCGCGTTGGTCTTGAGCTGGTGGAAGGCCCAGCGCGCGACGGCGAGGATGCCGAAAATCGACACGCCGAGCGTGAAGACGATCGCCAGCATGTCCTGGAACGGAATCGTGTGCCGGCCGAGCAGCAGCGCGCCGGCAACGCCGCCGGTGAAGATGATCATCCACGCGCTGGCGCACGGCGGAATGACGACGAGGCCGAGCGCAGCAATGCCGACGCCGGCCATGACCGAGGCGGCGATGACCTGCGTTCCGGGATCGAGCGAGGGAAAGATATAGAGCGGAAGCGATAGCCACACGAGCGCTCGAAGGACCACGTCTGAGACCATCGTCCACATCGGGACCCGGCGGCCGGAGCGGCCGACGCAGGTGATCGACTGGCTTCGCGCAAGCTGCATCGCCGCGATATTGACCACGGCGACGGCGCCGACCCACGGGAGGAGCCAGGTCGGCGCGACCGAGCCCAGCAGGTTGGCGGCCATCATCAGCGCGGCGACGATATTGGCCGCGGCGAAGAAGGGCGCGAGATGCGCGCGCGAAAGCAGCTGGATGTCGCGCAGGGGCGAGCTTTCGGGCTCGGCCTCGGCCGCGACGCCAGCCGACTCCCCGCCCGGAAGTCGAGCCGAAATCAAGCGCTTATAGCGATCTGGTGCTTCGTACATCCGCCAGCCGTTCAAGGTTCGATCGCCTGATTAGACAAAGAGAGTTGAAGCGGAGTTAAGCTCATCCGCTGTCGACCGAGCGATTTTCGGCGATTTCATTGGCGTGGATCCGGACCGGAAGTGCGCGAGAGGCTCCTCGCAATGGCCGCCAAGCCCCTCTATATGCCGGCTGATGGCGACCGACAGCGCGACCCTCGACCGGCGGGTAACGGCGTCACGTCGCGCGTCCGACAGCCCCAAGATCCATTCTCCCGCGGACCCGATCGCCCGCGGAATGGGGCTCAACCGGCCCTTCTTCGAGGACAAGAACCGCGCCTTCTGGATCCTCCAGTCGATCGGCTGGAGCGGCTATTTCTTCCTGAGGACCCTGTCCGGCTTCGCCAACAACCTTGGCTGGATGCTGCTGGTCCACACGCTGCTGCTGACGGCGACCGGCTATTCGCTGACGCTGTTGATGGGGTCGCTGTACCGGCGGCTGATCCGGATGAAGCCGCTGTGGACCCTGATGCTGTCGCTCGCTGCCGTGGTGCTCGCTTCGAGCATGTTCTCGGTGATCGAGACGTGGAGCGTCGCGACATTCCTCAAACCCGACTTCAAGCCGCAGGGCGTGGCCTGGCTCGGCGCGCTCCCGCTCGACTTCGCGCTGCTCGCCGCGTGGACGGCGCTTTACTACGGAATCAATTATTTCCTGCTGCTCGAGGACCAGATCCGGCTTCGCGAGCGGCTCGAGAGCCAGGCGTCGAGCGCGCAGCTGGCGATGCTTCGCTACCAGCTCAACCCGCACTTCCTGTTCAACACGCTCAACTCGATCTCGACGCTCGTGCTCCTGAAGCAGACCGAGCGGGCGAACGCGATGCTTGCGCGGCTGTCGTCGTTCCTGCGCTACACGCTGGCGAACGAGCCGACCGCGAAAGTGACGCTGGCGCAGGAGGTGGAGACGCTGAAGCTCTACCTCGAAATCGAAAAGATGCGGTTCGAGGACCGGCTGCGGCCGCACTTCAAGATCGAATCGGAGACGATCGGGGCCCGACTGCCGTCGCTGCTCCTGCAGCCGCTGATCGAAAATGCGATCAAATATGCCGTCACGCCGGCCGAAAACGGCGCCGACATCTGGATGACCGCGAGGCGGGAGGGAGAGGCGGTGAGGCTCGAAGTCGCCGACAACGGCAACGGCGAAGGCGCGGAAATCGCCGCGAGCCCGTCGACCGGCGTCGGACTGGCGAACATTCGAGACCGACTGTCGCAGGCCTATGGCGCGGCGCACCGCTTCGAGACGAAACAGAACGACCGTGGGGGGTTCAGCGTTATCATCGAAATCCCCTTCGAAACCGGAGAAACAGCCTGATGACCATCCGGACCATATTGGTCGACGATGAACCGCTTGCGACGCAGGGCCTGCAGTTGAGGCTGCAGGCGTTCGAGGACGTCGAAATCGTCGCCACCGCGGCCAACGGGCGCGAGGCCATCCGCCAGATCAAGACCCACAAGCCCGACCTCGTCTTCCTCGACATCCAGATGCCGGGCTTCGACGGCTTCTCCGTGATCCAGGGACTGATGGACGTCGAGCTCCCGATGTTCGTGTTCGTCACCGCCTACGGCGACCACGCGCTGCGCGCGTTCGACGCGCAGGCGGTCGACTATCTGATGAAGCCGGTGGACGAGGACCGGCTCGCCGCGACCATGGACCGGGTGCGCCAGCGGCTGGCGGAGAAGCGCAGCGCCGAAGAGGCCGAGCGGCTCAAGGAAGTGCTCCAGGAACATGCCCCCGAAGCGGCCGAGGAGCTCGCCGAAAGCACGCCCGACGCGGCGCCGGCATCGAACCGCTACGAAAGAATGATCAACATCAAGGACCAGGGGCAGATCTTCCGCGTCGACGTCGACACGATCGAGCGGATCGACGCGGCCGGCGACTACATGTGCATCCAGACGGGCGACAACACGCTCATCCTTCGCGAGACCATGAAGGACCTGGAAAAAAGGCTCGACCCGCGGCGGTTCCAGCGGGTGCACCGTTCGACCATCGTCAACCTCGACCTCGTTCGCCAGGTGAAGCCGCACACCAACGGAGAATGTTTCCTCGTCCTCGATTCGGGAGCGCAGGTGAAGGTTTCGCGTTCATACCGCGATGTCGTCGCGAGATTCGTCCATTAAGACCCATCGGCCGCCGCCGATGAAACCCGGGCTCAAGGGCCGCAGGATCCTCCTAATCGAAGATTCCCCGGTGGTGGGACCGTTCACCGCCGACCTGCTCGACGAGCTCGGCTGCGTCGTGGTCGGGCCCGCGCCGAACATGGCGGCGGCGCGCGAGCTGGTCGACGCCGGGGAATTCGACGCGGCCCTGATCGACGTGCACATCCGCGGCGAACGCGTGTTCCCGCTGTGCGAGATGCTGCAAGCGAAAGGCCGGCCGTTCGTCCTCACCAGCGGCTATGCCGACTGGCAGATGCCGGAGAAGTGGCAGGACCGGCCGCGGCTGCAGAAGCCGTACACGCTCGACCAGGTCGAAGAGGCGCTGAGCGGATTGTTCGACTGACGCTCCGGAGACGGAGCCGCTAGCGATTGTGCCGGCACGCTGCCGTGATTAGGCGGAGCGACATGGCCACAAAATTCCAACGCTTCGCCGCGCTGCACGAACCGGGGAATCCGGTGATCCTCTACAATATCTGGGATGTGGGCAGCGCGCTTGCGGTCGCCGGCGCCGGCGCGAAGGCGCTTGCCACCGGCAGCCATCCGGTCGCGGACGCCAACGGCTGGCCGGACGGGCAGCAGGTGCCGATCGACTTCGCGCTCGCCAACGCGCGGCGGATCATCGACTCGACCGACCTGCCGGTGACGGTCGATTTCGAGGGCGGCTATGCGACCGAGCCGGACGAAGTCGGCGGCAATCTCGGGCGGCTCGCCGACGTCGGCGCGGTCGGCTGCAATTTCGAGGACCAGGTGATCGGCGGAGAGGGAGTGCATCCGCTTGACCTGCAGGTCCGGCGAATCGGCGCGATCCGCACCGCGGTCGGCGATTCCTTCTTCATCAATGCGCGGACAGACCTGTTCCTGAAGACGCAGACCTACGACGATGCGCTGGTCGACCAGGTGGTCGAACGCGGCAAGGCATTCGCCGACGCGGGCGCGAGCGGCTTCTTCGTGCCGCGGCTATCCGACCCGAAGCAGATCGAGCGCGTGGTGCGCGAAGTGCCGCTGCCGCTCAATGTGATCGCGTTCCCGGGAGCGCCCGACAAGAAGGTATGGGCCGAGGCCGGCGTGGCCCGGATCAGCCACGGCCCCTTCCCGCACCGGGCGTTGATGGCGAAGCTGACGGAAATGGCGCGCGAAGCGATCCGCTAGGCGCGGCCGAAGCGCCACCACCGGGTGCGCGGACCGGACTTGAGCACTGTCTTTCGGAACAGTTGCGACCCGATGCGCAGGATCAGCGCGACCCACAAAGCCTGCCACAGGATCGCGACCACGTGCGGCCACCATTCGGGCCTCTCCGCGGCGCGGGCGAGCATCGTCAGCGGCGACGACAGCGGGAAGGCCGCGGCAGCGAGCGCCGCCGGCGAATTGGGCGCGCCGATCGCGGTCGAGGCGAGGAGCAGGAGCAGCATCTGGCCGAAGGTGACCGGCATCGACATCGTCTGCACCTCGCGCGCGGTCGAGGCCTGGGCGCCGATGGTCAGGAAGGCCGCCCCCAGAAGCAAATAGTTCATTGCGAAATAAATGATGATCAGCGCGAGGAAGCCCGGCCAGCCAATCGCCGGTGGCGGAAGAGTCGCAACCCCGCCGTGCTTGATCATCTGCACCAGCAGCGCGCCGGCGCTGACCCACACGATCAGGCCCGTGACCGACGCGGCGAGCATCGCGAAAAGCTTGCCGACGAACATCGCGTCGATCGGGACCGCGGCGGCGATGACCTCGATGATCTTGTTCGATTTCTCCTCGATCAGCTGGGACAGCAGCATGCCCGAAAGGAGGATCGTCAGGACGAACAGCAAGGTCTGGGCAATCTGCGCGGTCACTGCGCGGTCGTTCGTCAACGACCCGGAAGAGGCCTGGACGTTGGTCACCGGCAGCGACGGCGGCGCGGCGGCGGACGCCCGCGCGTTCGCGATCAGGAGGCGCAACTGGCCCGCGGTGGGGCTGTCGCCCGCGACCGGCCCGGTGAGGTGCGGCGCGCTCAGCCCGCCGGTCAGCACGGCGCGGACCGGAACGTCGGTGTTCGCAAGCAGCTGGTGCGCCTGCGCATCCGTGTCGGCAGCGGGCGCAAAATGGACGAACTTGGGAACGGCGAGGTCGCCGAGCGCGTCGGCGAGCTGGTCGCGCGCGCGCGACAGCCGGTTGAAATCGGACTGGCTCGAGACCACCGCGATCACCGGCCGCTGCGTCTGGCTGGCGAGCCGCGCGCTCATGCTGCCGAAGGTGCCGCCGAAGAGCAGCGGGAACAGCGGGGCGAGCAGGAAGAAGATGAAGGTCTTCGACAGCACGGTCGCGCTGAAGTCGCGGCGGGCGATCACATAAGCCGAGCGGAGGAAGCGCATCATTGGACCTTCTCCTGCGCCATTTCCGCGGCGGCCTTGTTGCCGGCGATGGCGACGAAGGCGTCGTGGAGGCCGGGGCGTTCGATCGCGAGGGTCTCGATTCCGGCCCCGCCGTCGATCAGCGCCTTGAGCAGCGGCTCCGGCCCGCCCTCGGGCAGCTCGAAGACCCATTCGTCGCCTTCGCGCCGCGCGCCTGCTGGGATGGCCGAGCGCCACGTGCCGTCCTTCGCGCGGGTGCGCAGGCGGACGATCGGGCGGAGCTTCGAGCGAGCCTCGTCGACTCCCCCGTCGAACGCGACCTTGCCCTTGGCGATGATCGCCACGCGCTCGCACAGCCGCTCGGCATGGGCGATCACGTGGGTGGAGAAGAGGACGGTCGCGCCGCTGCGGGTTTCGCGCCGGATCAGCTCTTCGAGGCGGCCCTGGTTGAGCGCGTCGAGGCCGGCGAATGGCTCGTCGAGGACGATCAGCTTGGGCCGGTGGACGATGGTCCCGAGCAGCTGCACCGTCTGCGCCATGCCCTTGGACAGCGAGCGGATCGGCTTTCGCGCCCATTCCTCGAGATTGTGCTCGGCGAGCAGCCGGTCGGCGCGGCGGCGGCCCTCGTGAATCGGGAGGCCGCGGAGCGCGCCCATGAAGGCGATCGCGTCGCGCGCATGCATCGCCGGATAGAGGCCCCGCTCCTCAGGCAAATAGCCGACCTCGGCGGCGGCCTCGAGCGGGCGCGCGCGGCCGAGGACGCGCCGGGTGCCGCTTGACGGGTCGATGATCCCGATCAGGATCCGGAGCGTCGTGGTCTTGCCCGCGCCGTTGGGGCCGAGCAGGCCGTAGATCGAGCCCGTCGGCACCGCGAGGCTCACGCCGTCGACGGCGCGCGTGTTGCCGAACTCCTTGACCAGGTCGACCGCTTCGACCGCGAGATCACCGGACGCAGCCAATTGCGAAGCATGCTGGAGCACTGAAATTCCTACGATAATCGCCGCGGCCGATGTAGAGCGCCAGCGTGCATAAGGGGCAAAGGCTTGAGGAAGCAATAAGGGCGAAAGCCGCCGAGCTGGGCTTCGTCGCGTGCGGATTCGCGCGTGCCGACGCCGCCGACGGCGCCGGCCTCGAACTCCGGCGCTGGCTCGATGTGGGCCATCAGGGGAGCATGGGCTGGATGGAGGAGCGCGCGCATCATCGCGTGTCGCCGCTTGCGCTGTGGCCCGACGCCAGGTCGGCGATTGCGCTCGGGATGAGCTATGCGCCCGCCTCCGATCCGCTGGCGCTCGGTGAGCGCCCCGAGCTCGGGAGGATCTCGGTTTATGCGCAGGGCGGCGACTATCACAAGACGGTGAAGAAGGCGCTGAAGGCGCTCGCGCGGTTCATCGTCGATGCCGCGCCGTCGGAGCTCAAAGTGTTCGTCGACACCGCGCCGGTGATGGAAAAGCCGCTCGCCCAGGCGGCGGGGATCGGCTGGCAGGGCAAGCACACCAACCTCGTCAGCCGCGAGCATGGGAGCTGGCTGTTCCTCGGCGTGATCCTGACCAGCCTCGAGCTGGAGCCCGATGCGCCCGCCGACGACGGCCGGCATTGCGGAACGTGCACGCGCTGCCTCGATTCGTGCCCGACGCAGGCGTTCGTCGGTCCGCACCGGATCGATGCGCGGCGGTGCATTTCCTACCTTACGATCGAGCATGACGGGGCGATCCCGACCGAGCTTCGGGCGGCGATGGGCAACCGCATCTACGGCTGCGACGATTGCCTCGCCGTGTGCCCGTGGAACCGCTTCGCCGACGCGGCCGCGGCCAATCGCGCGTTCCTTCCGCGCGCCGAGCTTGCCGCGCCGCGCCTCGCCGACCTGCTGGCGCTCGACGACGCGTCGTTCAGGGAGATGTTCGCGGGATCGCCGATCAAGCGCATCGGGGTGAAGCGGATGATCCGCAATTGCTTGGTCGCGGCGGGCAACAGCGGCGATGCGGGACTGGTCGCCTCGGTCGAAAGGCATCTCGGCGATCCCGACCCCGTCATCGCCGAAGCCGCGCGCTGGGCGCTCGATCAGCTCGGATATTCGAGGGCGGAGATGCAGCTCGCCTGATCGCTGTCGACCCCGGTGGGGCTTCGCGTGTCGACGTGGGTCACGCGCAGGATGCCGCTCGGGTTGGGGTAGAGGTACGCGTCGAGCACGCACGATCGGCCGCGAAACTGGAGCTTGAGGCTGGTCCCCTCGCGGACCTGGAGCGCGGGACGACCGAAGCGGCCGACGAGGTCGGACGTGCTCATTCCTTCGAGCCGCTGGACGCCTCCCGGAGGAGTCGCGGCCTGGGCGGGGGCTTGCGGCTGCGGCTGCTGCGGACGCGTGGCGCAGCCGGCGAGAAGGAGGCTCGAAGCGATGAGGATGCGGCGCATGGCGGCAACCCTGCCTTGTCGCGATTGCCGAGGCAATGTTGCTCGTCGCCCAACGGACCGCTAGGCCGCGCGCTTTCCACAACTTTCTGAAGAGATCCCATGCCCGAACCGAGCCTCGACGTCCTGTGCATCGGCAACGCCATCGTCGACGTGATCGCCGATACGACCGACGCGTTCCTCGATCGCGAGGGGCTGGTCAAAGGGACGATGCGCCTGATCGAGGCGGACGAGGCCGAGCGGATCTATGCGCACATGGGCCCCGCGCACCAGGTGAGCGGCGGGTCGGCGGGGAACACCGCGGCGGGCGTTGCGGCGCTCGGCGGGCGCGCCGGCTTCATCGGCCAGGTCGCGCCCGACCAGCTCGGCGAATTCTACCGCCACGACCTGACCGCCGCGGGCGTCGAGTTCATCACGCCGGCCGCCGACGTCGGCGCGCCGACCGCGCGATCGATGATCCTTGTCACGCCCGACGGGCACCGGACCATGAACACCTTCCTCGGCGCGGCGCAGCACTTGCCCGCGAGCGCGCTCGACGAGGAGCAGATCCGCAATTCGGCGATCCTCTACCTCGAAGGCTATCTGTGGGACCCGGAGACGCCGCGCTATGCGATGGTCCGGGCGATCGCCGTCGCGCGCGAGGCGCGACGAAAGGTCGCCTTCACCTTGTCCGACATTTTCTGCGTCGACCGGCATCGCGACGGGTTCAACCGGCTGCTCGACGAGCGCCGGATCGACATATTGTTCGCCAACCAGGCGGAAATCGAGGCGCTCGCCGGAGTCGCGCATCTCGAGACCGCGGTGGCCGCGATCGCTCCGAAGGTCGAGACTCTGGTCGTCACTCGAAGCGAGGACGGAGCGCTCGCCGTGCGGGGCGATGAACGTTCGGACGTCGCGGCCGAGCCGATCGCGAAGCTCGTCGACACGACCGGCGCCGGTGACCTGTTCGCCTCGGGCTTCCTCGTCGGGGAGGCGCGCGGACTCGGGCTCGAGCGCTCGCTCAGGCTCGGCGCGATCTGCGCAGCCGAGGTGATCCAGCATTACGGCGCGCGCCCCGAGGCGGACCTCAGGGCGCTTGCCGGCGGGCTGCTCGCCTAGGGCTTCTCGGCGAGCTCCGGCTGCAGGTTGGGATCGTCGACGACTTCGACGATGCCGCGGCCGACATAGCTGCGGCTCCGCGAATAGCCGAAGTAGATCAGCAGCCCGATCGCGCCCCAGACGATCAGCACCAGCTTCGCGAGGGTCGGCAGGTAGAGATACAGGCCGACGCAGCCGATGATCGCCAGAGTCCCGACGACGTAGACGGCGGGCGTCCGGAAGGGGCGGCGACGCTCCGGGTCCTTCTTGCGCAAGACCATCACGGCCAGGGCGACCATCGCGAACGCGAACAGGGTGCCCGAATTCGAATAATCGGCGAGCTTGCCGACCGGCAGGAAGGCCGACGCCAGCGTCACCACGATGCCGGTGAAGGCGGTGACGATGTGGGGCGTCCGGAACTTCGGGTGGACCTCGGCGAGACGCTTCGGCAGCAGGCCGTCGCGGGCCATGACGAAGAAGATGCGGGTCTGGCCGAACATCATCATCAGGACGACCGAGGGAAGCGCGACGAAGGCGGCAATGCCCATCAGGTCGCCGATGCGCTGATAGCCGATCGAACGCAGGACGTGAGCGAGCGCCTCCTTCGAGCAGACCAGCGGCTCCATCGCGCCTCCGGCGACGATCGCCTGGCATCGCGCCGCCATTTCCGCGGAGCCGGGCGCAAGCGTCGCGCCGGTCGCGGTCCGAACCGGCTCCGCGCCGATGGCGCCGATCGCTCCCGCCGCCACCAGCAGGTAGAAGACGGTGCAGAACAACAGGCTTCCGATCAGGCCGATCGGGACATTGCGCTGCGGGTTGATGGTTTCCTCGGCCGCGGTGGAGACCGCGTCGAAGCCGACATAAGCGAAGAAGATCGACGATGCCGCGCCGACCACGCCATAGGTGCCCCAGCCGTTCGGAATGAACGGAGTGAAGTGCGCGCCATTGAGCACCGGCAGCGTCAGGATGACGAAAAGGGTCAACGCCGCGACCTTCACCAGCACCAGCGCCGACGTGAATCGGGCGCTTTCCTTGGTGCCGATGATCAGCAGCCAGGTGATCAGGCCCGAAATCACCACCGCCGGCAGGTTGATGAAGCCCCCCTGGCTCGGGCCGACCGCGAGCGACAGCGGGAAATCAATGCCCCAGCTCTTGAGCAGGCCGACGAAATATCCGGACCAGCCGACGGCGACCGCGCTCGCGCCGACGGCATATTCGAGGATCAGCGCCCAGCCGACCATCCAGGCGAGAAGCTCGCCCATGACCGCATAGGTGTAGGTGTACGCGGAGCCCGAAACCGGCACCATCGAGGCCAGTTCGGAATAGCACAAGGCTGCCACCGCGCAGACGAAACCAGCGATGACGAAGCTGATCATCATGCCCGGGCCGGCCTTCTGGGCAGCCTCGGCGGTGAGCACGAAAATGCCGGTGCCGATGACCGCGCCGATGCCGAGCAGGGTCAGCTCGAATGCGCCGATCGAGCGCTTGAGGCTCTTCTTTTCAGCGGTGGCCAGAATCGCGTCGAGCGACTTGACACGTCCAAGCAACAAGCCCTCTCGCGGTGCTACACTCGCCATCTCGATCCCCTCTGCAATTCGGTCTTGGCGCGCGAACCTAGCGGCTGGTCACCGGAGGGCAATCCTCTTTCGACGGCGGGGCTAACGAACGAGCATCGGCCCGAGCGGCCGGCCGGCGAAGATGTGCATGTGCAGGTGCGGCACTTCCTGGCCGGAGTCTGTCCCGGTGTTCGCCAGCACGCGGTAGCCGCTTTCGACCAGCCCAGCCTCGCGCGCGATGCGGCCCGAGGCGCGGACGAAGGCGGCGATCTCGGCGTCGGACGCTTTCTCCGAAAAGTCGTCCCACGACACGTAGGCGCCCTTCGGAATCACCAGGATATGGGTCGGCGCGAGCGGGTTGATATCGTGGAAGGCGAGCACATGCTCGTCCTCGTAGACCTTGTTCGCCGGCAGCTCGCCGCGAAGAATGCGCGCGAAGATGTTCGTGTCGTCATAGGCTTGGCTTGCATCGACCGCCATGTGCGACTCCCGCTTGACCGTGCTCGCCCGCCCGCTACCACCAGAGGCGATGAGCGACGAGCCCCCCGAGAGCCTGATCCCGTACGACGAGATCGTCCAGGACGCGCTTCGCGCGGTCGTCGGCCGAGTCCTCGGCGAGGTCGAGCAGACCGGGGGCCTCCCGGGCGAGCATCATTTCTACATCACATTCAAGACTCGCGCGCCCGGCGTCTCGATCCCCAAGCACCTGCTCGAGCGCTTTCCCGACGAGATGACGATCGTCATCCAGCATCGCTTCTGGGACCTGAAGGTCGAAAGCGACGCTTTCTCGGTCGGCCTGTCGTTCGGCGGAGTGCCGGCGACGCTCCACGTGCCGTTCGCCGCGGTCACCCAGTTCCACGATCCCGCGGTCGAGTTCGCGCTCACCTTCCACGCCGACTCCGAGGAGGAGCCGCCGGAAGAGCATGAGGAGGCCGAAAACGACGCCCCCGAAGGCGCGGCCAAGGATGAAAGCGCCGACGACGGGTCGAACGTCGTCAACGTGGACTTTACGCGCAAAAAATAACAGGAGCGGTCCTCGCCAACGACGAGTTGAAGAGGACTGATGCCGAGCACCGCCAACCGCACCGAGACCGACAGCTTCGGGCCGATCGACGTTCCCGCCGATGCCTATTGGGGCGCGCAGACCGAACGCTCGATCGAGAATTTCCCGTTCGGCCCGCGCGAGCAGATGCCGGTCGAGATCGTCCACGCACTCGGGTTCATCAAGCAGGCGGCGGCGCGGGTGAACGCCCGCGTCGGTTCGCTCGACCCGAACATCGCCGAGGTGATCCAGCAGGCGGCGAGCGAAGTCGCGCGCGGCGACCTCGACAGCCAGTTCCCGCTGGTGATCTGGCAGACCGGCTCGGGCACCCAGTCGAACATGAATGCCAATGAGGTGATCGCCGGCCGCGCCAACGAGATCCTGACCGGCAATCGCGGCGGCAAGGAGCCGGTCCACCCCAACGACCATGTGAACAAGAGCCAGTCGTCGAACGACAGCTTCCCGACCGCGATGCATATCGCGGCCGCGATCGCGGTCACGCGGCGCCTGATTCCGGCGCTCAGGACCATGCGCGACCAGCTCGCGAGCAAGGCGCAGCAGTGGGACGCGATCGTCAAGATCGGGCGCACCCATCTGCAGGACGCGACTCCGCTGACGCTCGGGCAGGAATTCTCGGGCTATGCCGCGCAGGTCGGCGATTGCATCGAGCGCGTCGAAAGCGTGATGCCGCGCGTGCTTCGGCTCGCGCAGGGCGGGACCGCGGTCGGCACCGGCCTCAACGCGCCCAAGGGCTTCGGAGCGGAGTTCGCGAAGGAAGTCTCCAACCTCACCCGGCTGCCGTTCACCTCGGCTCCGAACAAGTTCGCCGAAATGGCCGCGCACGACACGATGGTCGAGCTGTCGGGCGAGCTCAACGTCATCGCCGTCGCGCTGACCAAGATCGCCAACGACATCCGCCTGCTCGGATCGGGCCCGCGCTGCGGCATCGGCGAGCTGAAGCTTCCGGAGAATGAGCCGGGGAGCTCGATCATGCCGGGCAAGGTCAATCCGACCCAGGCCGAGATGCTGACGATGGTCGCCGCCCAGGTGATGGGCAACCATGTCGCGGTGACCATCGGCGGGATGCAGGGCCATTTCGAGCTCAACGTGTTCAAGCCGCTGATCGGCGCCAACGTGATCCGCTCGATCAACCTGCTGTCGACCGGCATGGAAAGCTTCGCCCGGCGGATGCTCGAGGGCGCGGAGCCGAACGTCGAGCGGATCAAGGAGCTGATGAACCGCTCGCTGATGCTGGTCACCGCGCTCGCGCCCGAGATCGGCTACGACAATGCCGCGGCCATCGCCAAGCACGCCCACAAGACCGGCAAGACGCTCAAGGAAGCGGGACTCGAGCTCGGCCTGATCGACGAAGAGACGTTCGACCGGGTGGTGAAGCCGGAGAAGATGACCGGGCGCTAAAGCGCGAGGTTCAGCCGGACGCCGAGATTGTCGATCCCCGGATTCTGAGTCCCGAACAGCTGCGCGTGGCTCATGTGGATCCAGCTCGCCTCGATGCTGAGGCGGCTGTTGATCCGCGTGCCGACCGCCAGCTCGGGCTCGAACAGCAGCCGGCTGCCGAAGTCGATCTCATTGTCGTTGGGATCCTTGAACTTCTCGGCCGAGCCGGTGTGGATTGCGACCCCGAGTCCCGGCCGGATGTAGATGCGCCGACCGAACTTGGCCGAGAGGCCGACGACGGCATAATCGGTCTTTCCCGCGCTGTTGATGGCGGCGAAGGCGTAGGGCTGGAGCGGCGTCAGGGCGATCCCGCCGCCGCGATAGCCGATCTGGAAGTCGAGGCCGCCTTCGACCCCGCTAAGGTCGGTCGGAAGCTTGACGTCGTGGACGTAGACGCCGCCGAACAGCTCGCCCGCTTGCGCCGGAGCGGCCGCAAGCAGGAGCAGGGCGGGGCACAGCATCGCTCGCAATCTCACGGACGCTTCTCCCCTGGTCGGTCCGCGTATCAATGATCGTCGTGGCGATTCGTGCCGTCAGCCGCCCGCCTGCCAGGCAGCGACGGCGGGGTTCGGCGCAACGAGGTTCCAGATGTTCAGCGCCAGGTTGTCGCGGATCACGAACAAGGGGATAAGCTCGAGCAGCACGACCATGAGGACGGACGCCCAGACGGGAAGCTTCCGTGCGACCAAGAACCCAGCGCACATCATCAGCATGTCGGACAGAGAGTTGACGATGCTGTCCCCGCTGTAGCCGAGCGCAGCGGTCGTCTCGCGGTAGCGGTCGATGACAAACGGCGTGTTTTCCACCACCTCCCAGCTCGCCTCGACGACCACGGCCGCGATGAAGCGCGATGACGTCGGCCAGCGCCGAAGCGCCAGCCACAGAATTGCGTAGAACAGCAGTCCGTGGACGATGTGACTGAGGCTGTACCAATCCGCCAGCATCTGGCTTGTGCGCGGACTGTCGCGCGCGCCGACCCACAAGTCGACCGCGCCACAGGTGCAGATCGGGTGACGGCCCATCGCAAGCTCGATCGCTGCGGCCGCGGCAACGATCAGGAAAGCTGCGACTGCAGTTCGGCGCCCGGTCATCGAGGAACGGCTTAGCAGAGCGAACCGGCTTGCAAAGAACTGCCGTTCAGCGGAGAGACGCCCGAATGCTGAGAGCGTACGGTCCGGGCTGCGACGGACGGGTCATCGACCCGGCAAGCGAGCGCATTCCCGACGAAGCGACCTGGATCGACCTTCTGGAACCGACCCGGGACGAAGAGAAGCTCGTCGAGCGCTGCATCGAGGTCAACGTCCCGACCCAGGCCGAGATGTCTGAAATCGAGCCGTCGAGCCGCCTCTACGAGCGAGACGGCGCGCTTTACATGACGGTGAGCGCGCTTCGCGGCCTCGAGGAGCATCATCCGACCACGGCGCCGGTCGGCTTCGTTCTCGCCGGCAACCGGCTGGTGACGATCCGCTACAGCACGCCCAAGCCGATCCGGAGCTTCGAGAGCCACGCCCACCGCGACCCCGAGCTGGTGCGCGACGGTCCGACGGCGCTCGTGCGCCTGCTCGATGCGATCATCGACCGCCTTGCGGACGAGATCGAGACGGTCAGCGCGCGGATGGAGCAGCTGTCCGACGAAATCTTCCAGGAGCAGCAGGACCAGCGCCGGATTCCGGCCGAGAAGCTGACCGCGCTTCTGACCAGCATCGGGCGCACCCAGACTTTGCTCACCAAGATTCGCTATTCGTCGGTGAGCACGCTGCGCATGCTGAGCTTCTTCGGCGGGTCGAACCTCGTCCACGAAGAGGCGCACAAGGAGGTTCGCCACCACGTCACCAGCCTGACGACCGACGTCACCTCGCTCAGCGAGCATGCGAGCTTCCTGTCGGACAATCTCACCTTCCTGCTCGACGCGTCGCTGGGGCTGATCAGCATCGAGCAGAACGCGGCGATGAAGCTTTTCTCGTGGGCCGCGGTGGTGTTCCTTCCGCCGACCCTGATCGCGGGCATATTTGGAATGAACTTCCACTACATGCCCGAGCTGGGCTGGCGCTACGGCTACCCGCTGTCGCTGGCGCTGATGTTCGCGACGGCGGTCGGGCCGTACCTTTATTTCAAGAAGCGCGGCTGGATCTAGGCGAGTTCGGCGGCGGCCGCGGCAGCCGGAATCGCCGCGGCTTCGTCAGCGGCGGCGCGATGACGGGCAAGCGCGGCGTAGGCCAGCGCGAGCTCGCCGGCCACGGCGGCTTCCTGGCCGCGCCCCTTCGCGGAGGCGGCGGCGCGCGCTTCGGCCGCCCGTTGGCGGAAATAGGCGCTGTCCCGTGTCATCAATTTCCCATTTAACGCGGCGAGCTAACGATTACGAGCGCAGGTGAGACGCTCCGCCGCAACGGCTGTTCCGTTCATCGCATCGACGCCGGGCGAGCGCCGGTTTGCGAGCATCGGAGCGGATTGCTAAGGGCCAGGTCATCCCCCGTTTTCGCGCCGCATGCCGTGCGCGTGACGAAGATTCGAAGGACGCGATGAACCCCACCGGCCAGGACAGCCTCCGCACCCGCTCGACCCTCGAGGTCGAGGGCAGGACCTACGCTTATTATTCGCTGGAGAAGGCCGGCGCGGCGCTCGGGGACGTATCGCGCCTGCCCTTCTCGATGAAGGTGCTGCTCGAGAACCTCCTCCGGTTCGAGGACGGCAAGACGGTCACCCGCGACGACCTCCAGGCGATGGTGGACTGGCTGAAGGAGCGGCGGATCAACCGCGAGATCCAGTATCGCCCGGCGCGGGTGCTGATGCAGGATTTCACCGGCGTTCCGGCAGTCGTCGACCTGGCGGCGATGCGCGACGCGATGGTCCAGCTCGGCGGCGACCCGCAAAAGATCAACCCGCTGGTGCCCGTCCACCTGATCATCGACCACAGCGTGATGGTCGACGAGTTCGGCAATCCGCGGGCGTTCGAGAAGAACGTCGAGTTCGAATATGAGCGCAACGGCGAGCGCTACGAGTTCCTCAAGTGGGGAAGCCAGGCCTTCGACAGCTTCAAGGTCGTCCCGCCGGGCACCGGTATCTGCCACCAGGTCAACCTCGAGCATATCGGGCAGTGCGTGTGGACCGACGTCGACGCCAACGGCGAAACGCTAGCCTATCCCGACACTTTGGTCGGCACCGACAGCCACACGACCATGATCAACGGACTCGGCGTGCTCGGCTGGGGCGTGGGCGGGATCGAGGCCGAGGCGGCGATGCTCGGCCAGCCGGTCAGCATGCTCATCCCCGAAGTGGTCGGCTTCCGCCTTTCGGGCGAGCTCAAGGAAGGGATCACCGCGACCGACCTCGTGCTCACGGTGACGCAGATGCTTCGGCAGAAGGGCGTCGTCGGCCGGTTCGTCGAATTCTATGGCCCCGGTCTCGAGAAGCTGCCGCTCGCCGACCGCGCGACGATCGCCAACATGGCGCCCGAATATGGCGCGACCTGCGGCTTCTTCCCGATCGACGAGCGGACCATCGATTATCTGCGCCTGACCGGCCGAGACGACCATCAGATCGCCCTCGTCCGCGCTTATGCGCAGGAGCAGGGCCTGTGGCGCGACGGCGGCTCGCCCGAGCCGCTGTTCACCGACACGCTCGAGCTCGACATGACCTCGATCGAGCCGTCGCTCGCCGGGCCCAAGCGGCCGCAGGACCGGGTGCGGCTGAGCGAGATCGACGACCAGTTCAACGCCGAGCTCGACGCGGCCTACCACAAGGCGAACGACCCGCGGGTGAAGGTCGAAGGCGAGCCATTCGACTTCGGCAACGGCGACGTCGCGATCGCGGCGATCACCAGCTGCACCAACACGTCGAACCCGTCGGTGCTGGTCGCCGCCGGGCTGGTCGCCCGCAAGGCGCGCGCGAAGGGCCTCAAGCCCAAGCCCTGGGTCAAGACCAGCCTCGCGCCCGGAAGCCAGGTGGTGACCGATTATCTCAACGAAAGCGGCCTCAGCGACGACTTGAATGCGCTCGGCTTCGACCTCGTCGGCTACGGCTGCACGACGTGCATCGGAAACTCAGGCCCGCTGGCCGAGCCGATCAGCAAGGCGATCAACGACAACGATTTGGTCGCGGTCAGCGTGCTTTCGGGCAACCGCAATTTCGAAGGCCGGGTCTCGCCCGACTGCCGCGCCAATTACCTCGCCTCGCCGCCGCTGGTCGTTGCCTATGCGCTCAAAGGCACGGTCCGTTCCGACATGATCAACGATCCGATCGGCACGGCTTCGAACGGCGAGCCGGTGTTCCTCAGGGACATCTGGCCGACCAACGAAGAAGTCCGTTCGCTGGTCGACGCGCACGTCCATTCGGCGATGTTCCGCCGCCGCTACGCCGACGTGTACCGCGGCGACGACCGCTGGCGGGCGATCGAGATCACCGGCGGCGACACCTACAGCTGGCCGGCGCTATCGACCTACATCCAGAACCCGCCCTATTTCACCGGCATGAAGATGGAGCCGACCCCGCCCAAGGACATCGAGCGGGCGCGCCCGCTGGCGATCTTCGGCGATTCGATCACCACCGACCACATCTCGCCCGCCGGGGCGATCAAGCCGGACAGCCCGGCGGGCCGCTACCTGGTGGAGCACGGCGTCACCCGCGGCGAATTCAACAGCTACGGATCGCGCCGCGGCAACCATGAAGTGATGATGCGCGGCACCTTCGCCAACATCCGCATCCGTAACCGCATGCTCGACAATGTCGAGGGCGGGTTCACCCGCTACGCCCCGACCGGCGAAGTGATGCCGATCTACGACGCCGCGATGCACTACAAGAACGACGGGCGGCCGCTCGTGGTGATCGCCGGCAAGGAATATGGCACCGGAAGTTCGCGCGACTGGGCGGCGAAAGGCACCGTCCTGCTCGGAGTCCAGGCGGTCATCGCCGAGAGCTTCGAGCGGATCCACCGCTCGAACCTGGTCGGCATGGGCGTCCTCCCGCTCCAGTTCCGCGACGGCGAGACTGCCGCGACCTACGGGCTGACCGGCAAGGAGAAATACACGATCACCGGCATCGCCGCGATCAAGCCGCGGCAGGACGTCGAAGTGAAGGTCATCCGCGACAGTGGCGAGGAGCTCGCCTTCACCGCGCGCTGCCGGATCGATACCTACAACGAGCTCGAATATTTCCGGTCGGGCGGAATCCTCCATTATGTGCTGAGGCGGCTGGCGGCGGCGTGATGGCGTTGCCGGCCTGGGACCTCACCCGCTGGCTGGTCGAGATTGCAGGTTGGGGCGGAGCGGTGCTCATCCTGCTCGCCTACCTCCTGCTTTCGGCCGGCAGGACGACGGGCCAGTCGCTCGGCTACCAGGGCATGAACGTGGTCGGCGCGGCGGGATTCGTGATCAACGGCTGGTGGCACGGCGCAATCCCGTCCGCCGCGCTCAATGTCCTGTGGCTTCTCATCGGGGGGATCGCGTCGTGGCGGATCATCAGGAAAAGGCGATCGTCGACCTCAGCCATGTGATCGAGCATGGCATGACGACGTACAAGGGACTGCCCGGGCCGCACATCTGCGACTTCTGGACGCGCGAAGCATCGGCGGCGAATTACGACGACGGATCGACCTTCCAGATCGGCCGGATCGACATGGTCGCGAACACGGGGACCTATCTCGACACGCCGTTCCACCGCTACGCCGACGGCAAGGACCTTGCCGGGCTGCCGCTGACGTCGCTCGCCCACCTTCCGGGCATCGTGGTGCGCCAGCCGTGGGCGGAGGGAATTGCCATCGCCCCGGGGGCGTTCGAGGGACTCGATGTGCGCGGCAAGGCGGTGCTGGTGCACACCGGCTGGGACCGGCACTGGCGAAGCGAAGCCTATTTCGGCGCGCATCCCTTTCTCACCGCGGATAGTGCGGACTGGCTGGCCGCCAACGGCGCTGCACTGGTCGGCATCGACAGCTGCAACATCGATAACATGCACGAGCGCGCACGCCCCGTGCACACGCGGCTGCTCGGCGCCGAAATCCCGGTCTGCGAGCATATGACCGGCCTAGGGCAGCTTCCCGACGAGGGCTTCCGCTTCACCGCCGCGCCGCCGAAAGTGCGTGGGATGGGGACCTTTCCGGTCCGTGCCTATGCGGTGGTCGACTGAGCGAGCGCCGGCGCGAGCCAGTCGGGGATGATGGCGTTGTCGGGGATTGCATCCACCCGCGCGTGAACGACCGACCGGTCGAGCTCGGGATAGTCGACGCGGGCGCGCTCGCCGCCGCCGCCGACGGTCACGAACAGGCGCCGGTTGATCTTCTGCCGCCAGTTCATCCGCGCGGTATTCTCCTGGCCGACGAAGCACCCCTTGGTGAAGCTGACGCCGTTCAGCTCGGCGGCGTTGCATTCGAGCCAGAGCAGGTCGCCGAGCTCGGCGCGGCCTTCGCACACGCCGAGGCCGAGGCGGTGCTCGAGCCAGCCGCTCGCCGGCTGCGCGGCAGGCGCAAGCCAGCGCGTTCCGAGCGCCGCGAGCCTCGGATCGGCGCTCCCCTCACTCACCTCCTTCGACCAGTGAACCGCAAGCCGGTCGTCCCGGCCAATCTCGATCGGGCGCCGCAATCGATACATCGCCAGCCGCCTGGCGAGATCCTCCGCGGCATGCGCCTCGCAGTCGAGCAGGAGATCGTCGGCTTCCTCCCAGACGATGAAATCGAACAGGCACTTCCCCTGCGGGGTCAGCAGTCCGGCCCAGACGGGCAGCGCCGCGGTCACGTCGCTGGTGACGAGCCCCTGGACGAATCCGCGGACATCCTCGCCGGAAAGACGGATGACGGCGCGGTCCGCGAGGGTGGTTGCTGGCATGATCATCAGTTAGGGAGCGGCGCGTGGCTTCGCAAACGCTGACCATCCGCCGCCCCGACGACTGGCACGTGCATTTGCGCGACGGCGACATGCTCCGGGCGGTCGCCCCTTATACCGCGCGCCAGTTCGCGCGGGCGATCGTGATGCCCAATCTGGTCCCGCCCGTGACCACGCCCGAGGCGGCTGCGGACTATCGCGACGGGATCGTCGAAGCCGCGGGGCCCGGCTTCACGCCGCTGATGACCTGCTACCTGACCGACGAGAGCCGGCCCGACGAAATCGCGCGCGGGTTCGAGCAGGGCATCTGGGTGGCGGCGAAGCTTTATCCCGCCGGCGCGACGACCAACTCCGCTTCGGGAGTCACCGACATCCGCAACATCTACCCGACGCTCGCACGGATGGCGGAGATCGGCATGGTGCTGTGCGTCCACGGCGAGGTGACCGACCCGGACGTCGACGTGTTCGACCGCGAGGCTGTGTTCATCGACCGCATCCTGTCGCGCCTGGTCGAGGACTTCCCGGCGCTCAAGATCGTGCTCGAGCATATCACGACCGCCGATGCGGTCGATTTCCTCCGCGGCCGCGAGACGGTCGCCGCGACCGTCACGCCGCAGCATCTGCTGATGAACCGCAACGCCCTCTTCGCCGGAGGGCTGAGGCCGCACGCTTATTGCCTGCCGGTCGCCAAGCGGGAGAAGCACCGGCTCGCGGTGCGGGAGGCGGCGACCTCGGGCGATCCGAACATCTTCCTCGGCACCGACAGCGCCCCGCATGCGCGCTCGGCGAAGGAGTCGGCCTGCGGCTGCGCGGGGATCTTCAACGCGCCCTTCGCGCTGGAGATTTATGCAAGCGTGTTCGAGGCCGAAGGCAAGCTCGATAGGCTGGAAGACTTCGCGTCGGTCAACGGACCGCGCTTCTACGGGCTGCCGCTCAACCAGGGCACGATCACGCTCGAGCGAGGCGAGGCGACAGTGCCCGAGCGGATCGAGTCCGGGGGCATCGAGCTCATCCCCTTCCTCGCCGGAGAGACGCTCGGCTGGAAGCTCGCCGGCTGATCAGGCGCCGGTCCCGCTCGGGCCGATCACCGCTGCATAATGGTCGAGCATCCGCTGGTAGCATTCGCACGCGCGGCGCTTGAGGCCGGCGCGGTCGAGCACCCGCACGGTGCCGCGGCTGGTGCCGATGAGGCCTTCGGCGGCGAGCTCCTTGATCACCGCGTTGACGGTCGTGCGCTGCACGCCGAGCAGCCGCGCAAGCGCTTCCTGGGTCAGTTCGATGCGGTCGCCGGCGCGGTCCTGGACATGGAGCAGCCAGCGCGCGGCGCGTTCCGGGATCGAGTGGAAGGCGTTGCACGCCACCGACTGCATGACGGTCGAAAGAAGGTAATCGGAATAGCGGCAGAACAGGTTTGCGATGAACGGCGAGCGCTTCTTCGCATCCTCGAGCGCGGTCATCGGCACCCGGAACGCCAGCCCGCCGACGAGCGCTTCGGCGCGAGAGAAGGCCGGAGCGTGGCCGCAGCTGACGATCCCGCCGACCGCGCCGCCCTTGCCGATCGACGCAACCTCGACCGAGCGTCCGCCGCTCAGCTCGACGACCATGGTGATCATCGTCCCGCCCACGGGAAACAGGCTCGAGCGGACCTGCTCGCCCCGCTGGAGCACCGTGTCGCCGGCGTTGAGCTCGACCATGGTCCCGAAGGGCTCGATCAACGCGCGCGCCTCGCGCGAAAATGTCGAAAGCAGGCGATTGCCTGCGAATGCTTCGTCAGCCTGAGTCAGTTCGTCGGTCGTCATGTCCGCCACGTCATTTCCCCGCGGCCGCGCACTCATCGTTACGAAAGCGGGCCAACCGGGTTAATGATCGTAGGCCGGACTTTGCTCCATTAAGCTTTCACCGCCTCGACCAGCGAGCGGCCGCCGACGAGCAGACAGTCGGCGACCAGCCGCAGCGGCGCAACGTCGACGAGGCTTTTGCGCTCGTCGATCAGGTCGACGAAGGTGCGGTAGATGTCGGGATATTCACCGATCGCGCTGTCGGCGCTCGCTTCGCCGTTGAGGATCAGCCGCGCACCGCCATCCTCGAGGCGGACCTTGGTCCCGTCGGCGGCCTCGACCGCGATCGTCCATTCCTCGCCCTCGGTCCGGCGCCAGTCGAGGCTCGCGCTCAGCGGCGCATCGGCTTCGGGACTGTAGAAGCTGATCTCGGCGGCGATCGCCGTCTGCGCATTCTCCGGCACGCTGAGCTCGGCGGATTGAACGAACAGGCTGCCGGGGAAGATCTTGGTGGCGATCGAGAAGGCGTTGATTCCGGGATCGAAGACGCCGAACCCGCCGGCGTCCCAGAT
>Ga0207698_10000124_pt1 | contig 48337 bp, 72 predicted proteins | sample KBSCornC22_FD_184298 | JGI IMG/M metagenome (GOLD analysis project Ga0207698, IMG submission 184298) | Corn rhizosphere microbial communities from Kellogg Biological Station, Michigan, USA - KBS Corn C2-2 (SPAdes) (version 2) | ecosystem: Host-associated > Plants > Roots > Rhizosphere > Soil ... | reverse complement strand
GCGGTACCAATACCATCACGGTATCGTGGAATGAGTCGCATGCCGTAGAGTGCTGCGCCATCAGCTTCACGAACGTGAGCCAGTCCGCACCTACCGGCACGATCGCGTTGGCGCAAACGCAAAGCGCGGTCAGCATTTCCAAGACCTTGGGCACCTTCACGAACGGCCAATTCATCGTGGATGCCGTGGCATGGAACCAGGGCGCGTTGCCTGCGAATGAGTCCACCGGGCCGCAGCAAACGTTTCGTGTAGGCGGTTCTGGCAGCTTTGCGCGCTGCGTTATCAGCACAGAGTCTGGCAGCGCCACCATTACGATGTCGCACGGCTTCAACACCTCCACCAACGCGGCCTTGGCTTGCATGCCGTTGCAATCCGCCGACTCGCCGTCTCCGCCGCCACCTCCACCGTCTTCTGGCAGCGTCAGCGTCGATACCACCAGCACAATTAACACCGGGGCTTCCGGCACGGCCATCTCGTGGACGCATACCTGTACCGGCGCGAATGGCTACCTGTTGGTGGGCGTGGGCGTCAACGGCGGCGGCAGCGATGTCGTAAGCGTAGAGTACGCGGGTTCTCCGATGTCCTTGTTGGCGGGCAAGCAGGAAGGCCCCTCGGGTTATCGCGCTTCCTTGTGGGGCAAGGCGGGGCCAGCCAGCGGCGTGAATGTCGTGGTGGCGAAGTTTGCGGAGTCGCATGCCATTGAGGTAAAGGCAATCAGCTTTGCCGGGGTGGATCAAAGCACTCCAACGGCTAGAGCCTACTCTGCGGAGACTGCCGCGGCTGCGATTGGGCGAAGCATTTCCAGCTACGCCACCAACAGCAAAATCGTTGATTTTGTGGTGTGGAACCAATCCAGCACACCGGGCACGGAGTCAGTGGGGCCGCAGCAAACGAAGCGAGGCGGCGCGGCCGCTGGCGCGTTCACACGCGCAGCGATGTCCACGGAGTCCGGCAGCGCGGATATAGCCATGACCTGGGGCTTCAACGCGGCGGTGAATTTGGCTTATGTGGGCATAGCTATCCAGCCCGCTAGTGTATCTTCTCCTCCGCCTCCGCCACCACCGCCTGCTTCGTTTGGTGCTCCGGTATTCGATAGCTTCACGCAGGTGCAGAACTCGGCGGTAGGTACGGCAATTACGGTCAACACGCCAACTACGTACAACGCGGGCGACCTTTTTATAGCCGTCATCAACTTCGCGTCGGCCTCGGAAACCATCAACTCAGTTCCGGGTGGATGGACTTCCATCCGTACGGTGGCGCAAGGCACTGCGAACGACATTACCTGTGCCTCGTACTACCACTACGCTTCCGCCGCGGAAGCCTCCAGCTATACATGGCACATGACCGGCACCGGCGTGCAGAACAACGGCATTATTGCGCGCATCACCGGCGCAAGATCGGTTTCTGCGGTTGACACAAGCAGCGGGCAAGGGGGATTTGGCGCTGGTGCATCTGCGCCTGCCGTAACAACCAGCGTCAACAATGAGCTTCTTATCTATGCTTTTGCGCTGCGCAGTAGCGCAGGTGGCCTTACGTTTAATCAGCCTGTTGGCACAAACGTTAATTGGTTGTTGGCTTCCTCCGGCGTGTGTAATGCGTGGGGCGCGTCCAAGTCGCAAACAGGCGCGGGCGCGTCTACCAACAACGAGGCGGTGTTGGCAAACGCAGGTACCACCGATCCGTGGGCCGCCCAGCTTATTGCCATCAAGCCGCCTGACGTGTCGATCGACCCGCGCCAGCCTGGGATGGAGCAGTTTCCGCTTCCGCAGAACTTCTACACCCAACGCAATTGGCCGATGGTTTTTTGCGGGTGGCTGCAAAAAGACCCTACTCCTACGGTATTAACTCCCATCCCACCAACGGCGTTGAGCGGCTTGCCGGATATTTTCTACCGTAGGCGCGTTGCCAAGTACTGGCAGCAGGACTTTGTGCAACCTGTTGTCGGGCCGGATAATCCGTTTGCGCCTCCGCCTCCGCCGCCACCTGCACCGCCCCCGCCGCCAGCTCCGCCACCTGGCGGAGGCTCCGGCGTAACCGACGAAATCCTACCGCGTATCTCCTTGCCGCCGCAGCAGTTGGCGGACGACGCGCAGTGGAAGCGGCAAGCGGCAGCGTGGATGGCTGAAGCCAACAAAGGTCACCTACAGAACACCGGCGTAATTACGTTGGCGGCCAACCAAAATACAACGGTGGTGTTGGATGACAGAGCCGGGCCTACCTCTATGATTGAGTTCATGCCGCGCACGGCAAACGCAGCGGCGGAGTTCGGTAACGGTACAATGTTCGTCGCCTTCCAAGACAACGGGCGCTTCGACATCACTCATAGCAACGACGCAAGCACAGATCGCACCTTTGTGTATGCAATTTTAGGATAAGAGCATGGCCGACTACATTCAGGTTCCACCAGACAGCACCGGCAAAAAGGTGGACGCAGTATCTATGGACGTGGGCGCGAATACTGTCATGCGCCAGCGTATTGTTATTGGCGACAATAGCGCCACAGCGCAATTCGCGGTGGTGACGGGCGGCGCGCTAGTGTGCACCGGCACGTTCAACATCTCGGCTATGCCTACGGTAACGGTAACAGGTGGGGTAGCCATCAGCGGTACGGCAGCCGTTAGCCTTCCCGCCAACTTGGGGACTCTTAATGACATATCCCGTACTGTGCAAGTTGCCATTGGCACTCCCTTCACGGTCAACAACATTAGCGCGACTGTCGTGGTTGCAGGAGTTGTCGGACTTACGGCTGGCACCGCCAACATCGGACGCATTAATGACATCAGCGCAACGGTTAATGTTAGTGGTGTCGTTAACATCTCCGCTATGCCTAGCGTCGTCCTCGCCGCTGGTACGGCCAATTTTGGAACCTTAAATGACATATCCCGTACTGTCCAAGTCGCCATTGGCACGCCATTTACGGTCAACAACATATCTGCAACTGCAGTCGTTGCGGGTGTGGTGGGTCTTACAGCAGGCACGGCTAACATTGGGCGTATCAACGACATTTCAGCCACGGTCACTATTGCGGGTGTGGTCAACATCAGCGCTACGCATAGCGTCATCCTCGCCGCCGGTACTGCGAACATCGGGACTCTCAACGATATATCCCGCACGGTTAATGTGGCCGTGGGGACCCCGTTCACTGTCAATAACATCAGCGCAACTGTTACGGTTGCTGGAACTATCTCGCTAGGCCCTTCCACAGCAAATATTGGCACCATTAACAATATCTCAGCGGCTGTAGTACTTGCAGCGGGTAGCAATAACATTGGCACGATTAACAATATCAGTGCGAATGTCACTGTGGTAAATGCAGCGGGTACTGCAAATATAGGTGCGGTATCGTTGGGCGCGGGAACTGCAAACATTGGCTTCATAAATGCTATCAGCGCCACGGTAACAGTGGCTGTCACTAGTTTTACACCTATCCTAAAGCAGGCAGTGCAAAGCCGGATTTCATTATCGGTATCCGCATTGGCTACGCTTGCCAGTTCAACGTATGTGCAAACAGATATTTACACCTGCAATACCAACAAGCCTAACGACGTTATTGTGGAACTTGGTGTAGGTACAACTAATGCCCCTGCGGGCAATAAACAGGTAGTGGTGTTTATTCAGGAATCCTTAGATGGCTCGAACTTTCGTTCTGGCCCCATAAGCGGGACTACTACAACAGATGAACCTGATTTGCGTTACTTGGGCATTGTTCCAGTGAATAGTAGCTCCACGGGCATTACTCACAGAGGGTTCTTCAGTGTGGCGAATACGTTAGGGTTTATGCCGTATGCGTTTCAATTGGTAATAAAGAACGATTTGGGCGTGGCTCTTACTACGGCAACCTTGGTAACGTCAGAAATTTCTTCCGTAATGGGTTAATGATGCGCAAGAAAATCAAACAATTGAAGCCCGGTCTTTTGCCGTCGCAGGATGGTTTGCGATGTGAGATTTTGTTTAATGCTGCGCAGCCCGGGTATCTTACTGTAGGCGGTAGTTGGTCTTTAGGCACAGCAACCAGGTTAGGACAGCGCAAGTACGGTGTTACATTGGGCAATGGCGCGCAAGCAAGTTACTGTAATTTGCCAAAACAGATTCAGGCGCTGCAAACAAACCAGTTCACGATCATAGGAGCAATACGAAAATCGGGTTCCTCCACCATTTGGTTAGCGTGCCAAAGAAATGGCGGACAAGGATTTTACGTTTCTGCTAGTGGAATGGAAGTTCTACAGTGGAACGTTAAAAACAATAGCGCCGTAGGCGTTGGGGGCGCGGGCTTCTTGTCCGCCATTGCAGGTAATTGTGTGGTGGCGGCTACACGCAACGCCAACAAAATAACATATTACCTAAACGGCAATGTGTATGGCAGCGCTACGGGAAGTACAACTCTGTCATCCACAGCAGGCAATGCAGCGATTGGCGCGCAGGCATCTAGTGGGGCATTCTCTGGAGTAGCCGCTATGGCTACTAGAGATGCCATTTATGGCGTTGCGGTACTTCCTACGGCTGATGATGCCTTAGTACAGAGAATAATCAGTGTTGAAGACTTCTTTTCTGTGTTCTTTATTGAACCAAAACCAACTACTAGACCATAATTGCCATGGTACTTAACCCCGCACAGCTTGCCACCTTTAAGGCCGATATCCTAGCTAACCAAGCGGCTAATGTTACAGCAGGGGATATCGGAGCAATAGTCACTTATTACAATTCCCCTTCCGCAAGCGGTACGATATGGCGATCTGACATCACTACCGAAGAGCTAAATACAGCTATTGTGTGGGCGGATTTTGCCGCGCTAACTGTAGCCAAGCAAAATACGTATCTTGCAATGCTAGCTCCCGGTACCATAGACGCGACTAACGCGAATATTCGTAGCGGGTTTGTGGCTGTGTTTGGCTCGGGTACTGCTAGCACGATAAACCTTACGGCGTTGGCGCAACGTACACCTACCCGCTTCGAGGCGCTATTTACTTCCAACCAAATCAGTGCGGTATACAACCAAAACGTCAATACGGATGTGGTTGTTCGTGCTTTGCATAGCTAAACCATGCTAGCTCTTTGGGAATATTCGTGGACAACTTCGGATTGGACGGGTGCGCCTACTCCTACTCCCCCGCCGCCTGCACCGTCTCCCTTAACTACGGGAGGCAGTGGCAAAGGAAGCAAGCGGAATAGGCCCTATGAGCGAGTAGGCGAAGACTTCTGGATATTGCGCGAGCGGTACCTACGCCGCTTTGCCCCCAAGCCTGCGGCTATCGATGTTTCACTTCCTATAGAGGAAATCAAACAGACTATTCCGCAGGAACCTGTTATCCTGTCCGGCGACCGGGCCGGGGGGCAGGGGTACGATCCTACACTCCTATTGCAGCAGGCCCTGCAAGCGGCGCTTTTGCTTGCAGCGCATTCCCAGGATGCAGCGCAATTGCGTGATGCAATGCAACGCGCATCGCAGTTACAACTTGACATTTCCAAAATCCAACAACAAAATCACAATCGCGCAATAGCCCTACTGTTGCTCGATGCTTTCTGATGTGCCTCTGACCGTGATGGTGGGGTCGCAGTAAGCGAAACCGTGATGGTTCCCAATCCTTTGAAAAACAATTCCGCGTATGCGCGGAGGGAGACATCATGGCCGTTACCAGTTTCGCCACAGGTGATGCATTAGCCGTCAAGCTGTGGTCAAAAAAGATGTCCGTGGAGGCACTCAAGCAAACTTGGGTGTTCAAGTTCATGGGCAAAGACGACAACTCACTCATCCAGATTTACGACGACACCCAGAAGAGTGCGGGTGACCGTATTCGTATTCCGCTGCGTCGCCTCTTGTCCGGCAACGGTATCCTTGGGGATGCCACGCTTGAGGGCAACGAAGAGCGCGTGAACTACTACAGCGACGACCTGTACATCCAACAGCTTCGTCACGCTGTACGCGAAGGTGGCCGCTTTAGCCGCCAACTGGTTCCGTTTGACGTGCGCGAGCACGCCCGCTTGAGCCTCCAAGACTGGTGGGCTGACCGCATTGACACATGGTTCTTCAACCAAATCTGCGGCAATACCTTCCAAAGTGATACGCGCTACACCGGCATGCAATCCGCGATTGCTGCTGACAGCGACCACCTGATTATCGCAGGCGGCAGCGGCGCTCCTACCGCGTGGTCATTCGACAACACCGCTACGCAGAAATTTACGCTGACCCTGATTGACGTGGCAGTCGAAAAGGCCAAGACCTTGGCCGTGCCGATCCGCCCGATCATGATTAACGGCGAAGAGAAGTACGTTATGTTCTTGCACCACTACCAAGTGACGGACATGCGCACCAACGTCTCCACTGGTCAGTGGGCGGACTTGCAGAAGGCAGCCATTCAAGGCGGTCAAATCAGCAATAACCCGATCTACACAGGCGCGCTGGGCGAGTACAACGGCGTTATCCTGCACGCTTCTAATCGTGTACCCGCATTCTCTAGCTCTGGCAGTGCTACCGGCAACGTAGTGCGCCAAGCTGTTATGTGTGGCGCGCAAGCTGTGGGCATGGCCTTCGGACGTGACAACGGACCGGAGCGCTACCAGTGGGTAGAGGACTACTTCGACTACGAAAATCAATTCGGTGTGGCGGCCGGCTGCATGGCTGGCATGAAGAAGATGGTCTACAACGGCTCCGACTTCGCCACAATTGCGGTGCGTACGTACGCTGCTCCGCATACTTCTAACTAAGGGGAACTAACATGGCAACTTATACTGCTACCGCAGCGGAAGCCGGGGTTCCTGCACGCTTCGCAATCAACGGGGACATTACCCGCGTTGTGGACTTTACTATGACTACTGCGTTGTCTGCTGGCGACGTTATTCAAATGGTGAAAGTTCCGGCTGGCGCGCAGATTCTCAGCTTTGCGCTTGGCATGATTGACGTGCCAACCACACACAGCGGCGTGATTACTTTCGACATTGGCGACGGCAACAGTGCATCTGCGCTGGCGACAACTGTTCTCCTGTCCGGCACAGCCGTTTCCACCGCAATGCGCTCTACTGGTTACGGCTACTCCTACAGCGCAGAGGACACCATTGACCTAAAGGTGACGGCTATTTCCGCTGCCGGGGCAAGCGGCGGTCTGCGCTTGTCCTTGCGTTACACACTGGACGGCAAATAATGACGCATCCCGTACTTAACGCCGGTGTAACCTTTCAGGCGACCGCCACCACCCAGACCGTGCAAATCAAGTCCGGGCCGGGTACGGTGCATCGCCTGATCGTAGGTTGCGACTACTCCGGCAACTCCGCCATCGACGTGTTCGTGCAGCTTTTTGACAGCCCGACAACTACTGTTTCCACTCCCAGGGTGGCGCAGCGGTTCACGGCTGGGCAGGTCATGCCGATTGAGATTGACTTTGAATTGGGTATTGTGGTGCGCGTCCAAAAGCTGGGCACAGCTTCTGGCAGCATCTGCATCGTGTACTCATAGGTTATAATGCGTGTGTCATCTCATAGATGGCTCAAGCTGCGACTCACCGACGCCCTCACGTTGGTTTAAGCCCGCTCACAAGGCGGGCTTTTTCTTGCCTGTACCAAATGTTAAAATAGCGGTTCCTCTTCCGCCCGTGATGGGTAACTCTCAAACAGGTTAGCATGGCCGACATTCAGCTATTCCTCGACGAAGCCGCCAAGCGCTTAGTCACCCCTGCAGCCAATCCCGCCCCCAAGAAAGTCAACAACCCCTTCTATGAAGCCACCGAGCTTGAGAAAGCCGGGCAGCGTAAGGAAGCCGAGCGCATTTACCTGGAGCTGCTAAATGAGCAGTTTGATAACCCGGTTATCCACGCCGCCCTGGGGATGAACTATGCGGTGGCCGAGAAGAACGGCCTAGCGCATCGGCTGCTTAAGTATGCTCTCGACAACATGGATAACATGATTGAGGGCTTCAAGCGCGTGGGCATCATCCCCAAGGCGGAGAAGGCCAACCAGTTAGATGACTTCCTGAAGATTAAGCGCAGTGAAATCCTGAATGCCTTGGGTACCTGCTACAAGCATGAGAACAACGTGCCTGTGGCGCGGGCGATGTTCCAACAAGCGCAGGAAGGTTTGCCCATCAACTCTGACATCCAAAACAACCTTGGCACGCTCTACATTAATGAGGGAAAACCTGAGGAAGCCCTCACCCATCTGGATGCAGCAATTGAAGTGCAACCAGATCACGCGCAGGCTCACTGGAACCGAGCTCTGGCCTACCTTGAGATGGGAGATTATGGACGAGGTTGGCCGGAATATCAGTGGGGACTTAAAGCTAATGTCCGCATGGATCGTAATTACACACGCGATCCGCTACCCTACTGGGATGGGACGCCCGGTAAGCGCCTTGTCGTCTATGGCGAGCAAGGAATTGGGGATGAAATTTTATTCGCATCATGCTTACCCGATTTACTCCGTGCATGCCCTGATACAGTTTTTGAGTGCCACAAAAAGCTTCACACGCTGTTTTGCAACTCCTTCCCCAACATTGACATCTACCCGACGCGGGAAGACGAAATCCTTACGTGGCCGCTGAAACAAGATGGAACCCAACGATACGAGTTTGACGCCAAAATCGCCCTCGGAGACGTGCCCAGATTCTTCCGACCCAACCTGAAAAGCTTTCCTGGCACGCCTTATATCAAGCCATCCGCAGCTGCAGAACTCAAGTGGAACGAACGTCTGCACAACTTGCCACGCAAGCCTAACATCGGTATCTCATGGGTGGGTGGACATAAGCGAACCCGAGTCGAAGTTCGCTCTCTTAGCCTTGAGGCCTTGTTGCCCCTACTGCGGCAAGACGTCAACTGGATCAGTCTCCAATACACCAACTGCGAACAAGAAATTGCAGCCTTCAAAGAAAAACACGGCATTGACATCCACCATTGGCCCGAAGCCACGCACAGCCCGAACTATGACGACACGGCGGGGTTGGTGGCGAACCTCGATTTGGTTATCACCGTTTGCACTTCTGTTGTGTGGCTTGCTGGTTCTATGGGAGTTCCTACCTGGGTAATGACTCCATCAAGACCTGCATGGCGTTACAGACTTGACTTAGATACAACACCGTGGTTTAACAGCATAACGCTATTTAGGCAGCAACCCGGTACAGTAGACTGGACGCCGGTTGTTGAGGAAGTGGCGGATAATCTTACATCACTACTTAAAGGAATCGATCATGGCTAAGAAACCCGCTTTCACCCAGAAACCCAAGCCGTTTACTGCGCCCTCCGGCCACAAGTCCGTAGGCATCACGCCTCCGTTCGTGAGCAACAAGCCCGCGCCTTCCACCCCTGCTGTCAATAAGGGTATTGCTCCTAAAGGCAGCAAGAAGGGGATGTGCTGACATGGCTAAACCAAAGTTAGGCAGCGGCGGGCGCTTTAAGGCGCTCTCTGACAAGATCGCGAAGGAACCCGGCTATAGCAAGCAGGAAGCCGATGCGGTGGCCGCCAAGATTGGCCGAGCCAAATACGGAGCCAAAAAGATGGGCAGCATGGCGGCGAAAGGTAGGAAAGGCAAATGAGTAATTTGGCTTCGCAGGTGCGGGGCCAGCTTGCCAACTCCAACGTGGTTGTGTTTAGGCTAAAGCGCCCCTCCGGGAAAGACCTGGAGATGATGTATCCCTCCAGTATGTTTCATGAAGATTTTGACGGCACTATGAAGTTGGTGGAGGACCACCTCCAACATTGGATGGATTGGTGCGATTCCCAACAAGTTTGCCCGCTTAAAAAATGACCCTCATTACCCCCGAATACCAAGCCCTCCAGCAAAAGTTCCACGAGGATCGTCCCGATTACGGCACCTCAAGTTCCCGCTGGTGCGATATGATCCTGGACGCTGCCAAGAAGCTGCAAACGAGAAGTATTCTCGATTACGGCGCAGGCAAGGCGCGTCTTCAAAAAGGTATTCCATTCCCTATTCAAAACTATGATCCCTGTATTCCTGAATATTCAAAACGACCTACTCCGGCTGTCATCGTTGTATGCACAGATGTACTTGAGCATATTGAGCCAGAATGCGTGGACGCGGTACTGGACGACTTGGCCGGGCTTACCGAGCAAATGTGCTTCCTCAACGTCGCTACACGAGCCGCCTCCAAGTTTCTCCCCGACGGAAGGAACGCCCATCTCATCCAAGAAAGTCCGCGCTGGTGGCTCGAAAAGCTTCTCACCCGCTTCGACCTCACATCCTACCAAGTCGGCAAGGGTGAGTTCACTGCAATAATTACGCCGCGTGAGGCTGCTGAATGAGCAGACGTCCGTTGCAGGTCATAATTGGATACGATCCTCACGAAGCCGTTGCCTATCATGTCCTCAGTCACTCCATCATGCGACGGGCCTCCCGGCCTGTCAGCATCACTCCTTTATATTTGCCCCAACTGCGGCAGATGGGCGCGTATACCCGAGAACGAGGTCCTACGGAGTCTACCGAGTTCAGCATTACGCGATTCCTTACTCCCTGGCTGGCAGGCTTTGAGGGAGTCAGCATCTTTTGTGACTGCGACATGCTTATGCGAGCCGACATTTGCGAACTTGAAGACATCGCCTTAGCCGACCCTTACACCGACGTATTCGTCGTACAGCATGACTACATCCCCAAAACCGGATACAAGTTCCTCGGGCACTACCAAGCCGCTTACCCCAAAAAGAACTGGTCAAGCCTTATGGTCTTCAACGGTCACAGATACCCTGTGCGTTCTTTGGTACCCCAGTACGTCAACGCAGCAAACCCATCAGATTTGCATCAATTTAAATGGACCCACAATGTAGGTTCCCTGCCACGTGAGTGGAATCATCTTGTGGGGGAGTACGGGCACAACCCAGAGGCAAAGCTAGTCCATTTCACCATGGGCGGACCTTGGTTTGCGGATTACCAATTCTGCGAGTTTTCACAGGAATGGCGGGCCGAAGCAGCCAATGCGTTGACCACGGACAACAGGGTCTATACCATGCCGGTAGGAGGAAACGAGCATGGCGACGTACAAGGATGTGATAGACCGGATAGCGCTGGATTACCTGAACAGGTTTGATCTCATCCCCGAGGTCAAGCGTGCTATCAACAATACAATAAAGTGCTATGAGGGTTCGCGCTTCTGGTTCAATGAGGCGCAAACCTCCGTAGCCTGCTCCGCGGGCCAAACCTACATTTCCGTTCCCTCAGATTTTCTCTACCTCGACCGCCTGGAGATCAGCGACAGCGGCGGCTGGAATCGGCTCAAAGAAGAGTCTTTCGAGGGCATCCGTACCATGAATGCCATCTCCGCCACTTCGGTACCTACGCATTACCATTACCGAGGCGACCGCTTTGAGCTAGCGCTCATTCCCGATAGCGCCTACCCGGCTATGGTTTACTACGTCAAGAGCCTGCCGACGCTATCGGCAGATAGCGATTCCAACGCCTGGACAAACGAGGCGCAGAACCTGATTGCGCATGCCGCCACGCTGGAAATGCTCATGTCGGTAATCGTTGTGCCGGTACTTGACAGAACGCGAGTTCCCTACCACCAATCAATGTTGCAAATGGCTATGAAAGAGTTAAACTTGCGCAACACCACACGCTTTCACGGGCGCTTGCGCCCCACAACCTTCTAAGAATAGGGCGACGCTATGGCTACCACCTTCAGGGATTTGCAAGACCGCATCAACCTCGACTATTTAAACCGCACCGATCTCACCAACGAGACCAAGCGCGCTATCATTCGCGCCATCAAGCACTACGAAAAGAACCGCTTCTGGTTCAATATGACGGCCACCGCCATCGCCGTAGGCAGCACCTCCGTCACCGTGGCCGTGCCTGCCGACTTCCTGGCGTTGGATTACGTGACGGTGCGCGATGCCTCTACGGATTACAACGTCTCGATCCGCAACTTTGATCGCGTCTCTTACAAGAACCAAGCTGCGTTCGCGGGCGCGCAATCCGGCATCCCCGCCGAAATTGCCTACTTCCGCAACACGCTGTACTTCACGCCCAAGCCCGCCAGCGCCACCTCGCTAACGGTCTACTACACGCATTCCTTGCCTGCACTGTCCGCTGACACGGACACGAACGACTGGTGCAGCGCCGCAGAAGACTTGATCGTCCACCACGCTACTGCTGACATGCTGGCGAATGTGTTGCGCGTAACAGACGTTTCGCAGATCCAGTCGCACAAGCAATGGGAGTTGGAAGCTTACAACCAGCTCAAGGTGGGCAACGACATCCGCCTGATGGTCAACCAAGACCCCGGCGTGGTGGGCCAGAACCACAGCCAGTTGCCCAAGACTCCCGACTCGCAACTACCAAACCTGGGCGGTATTGGTACCGTCTTCGGCAGCCAGAAGAACGGCGGGCAGCAAAACAACTGATGACGCATGGCATTCGGTGACAAGCACACGCCGGAATATGTCCCCGTACCCTTTGGCGAATGGCTACCAGACCAACCACCAACCGGGTTACGGGGCGTTGTCACGGCCACAAACGTCATCCCCGACGCCAACAGTTATCGACCCTTTCCCTCTCTGGTCACTTTTGCCACTGGTGTGTCCGGGCGTTGCCTGGGTGGCATTGTTGCTACTGACGGAGCAGGTAATAATTACAACTACGTTGGCGATGCCAGTAAGCTCTACTCGCTGGTAGCGACCTCCTTTACCAACGTCACCCGCGCCTCCGGCGGCAACTACACCACAGCCACAGACGACTTCTGGGAGTTCGTCAACTGGGGCAACACCGTTATCGGCGTCAACGGCTACAACGACAGCCCGCAAGTCATCACCCTAGGCGGCGCTACCTTCGCCAACCTCTCCGTAGGCGTCAAAGCCAAGCACGTCTGTGTGATGAAGGACTTCGTTGTGGCGGGCAACATCAGCGACAGCGCCCTCAACGTGTACCGCGTGCGCTGGTCAGCCATCAACAATCCGTATTCGTGGACGGTGGACGCTGCCACCATGGCGGACTTCCAAGACCTTCCCTCGGAGGGTGGCCCAGTACAGAAAGTGTTAGGTGGTGAATATGGCGTCGTGTTACAGCAAAAATCCGTATGGCGAATGCTCTTCGTTGGAAGCCCTCTTGTCTTCCAGTTCGATAAAGTCCACGCTCAAATCGGGGCCTACGCTCCGCAGTCCGCAGTCCGCTATCAGAACGATGTCTACTTCCTCGCAGAAGATGGCTTTTATGCTTTCGACGGCTCCACAGTCAGGGGGATAGGCCGTGGCAAGGTGGACAGGTTCTTCTTCGATGACTTGGCTTCAGCCAACGCAGCGCGCATCTATGGCTTCGTGGACGCCCCAAACAAGCTCATCATGTGGGCATACCCTTCCGGCTCCAACAGCGGCGGCAACCCCGACAAGCTCATCCTCTACTCTTGGGCCTACGACCGCTGGGCCATTGTCGAAGGACTGAATATAGAGGTGTTGCTCCCCAGCGTCACCACCGGGTACACAATGGATGGCCTGGACGCGCTTTACTCGAGCATAGACGCTATCCCCGTGAGCCTGGACAGCACGCAGTGGCAAGGCGGCCAGTTCGTCAACGGGGCGTTCAACTCGTCGCATCAACTGCAGCGCTTCAACGGTAGCGCCATGGCGGCCACCATCGAAACCGGCGAGTTCCAACTCTTCCCAGATAGCCGCTGTCAAATTGAGGAAGTACGACCCGCGGCGGACGGCCTGTCGGCCTCCACCAGCGTCATGCTTGTGAACCGCAACAACCTCACCGAGTCGGCCTCTGTGGGCGGCATCCAAACCTACCCCAACGCTACGGGTTTCTGTCAGTTCCGCGTTGATGCGCGCTACTTCCGCGTGCGCTTGGTTACAGCCGCCAGCACGGATTTCCTGCACCTGATCGGCGTAGAAGTTAAAGCCGTGCCCACGGGGAGGCGTTGATGTGGTTACCACCATCACCCCAGACTTCTCCGGCTTAGGCAACGGCGCACCCCTGCCGTCTCCGACGGCATCCATTGGCACCAAATCAGACCCGCAGCGCCTGGCGCAGATGCAAAGCACTATCAACGGAAATGGCTCCATAGGCACCAAGTCCGACCCAGCACGAGTAGCGCTCACAAGTGCCCCGCCTCCCGACTTCGCGTGGCAGCGTATTGCGCAGAACTGGATGCGCGCCGCCAACCAGGGCAAGCTGGCCTCCACCGGCGTAATTACCCTGGCCAACGGGGATAACGTGACTCGTGTGGTGGATGCGCGTGCTGGGCCTACGTCCTCCATCTTATTCATGCCCATGACGGCCCATGCCGCCGTAGAATGGCGTTACCTCGTGGTAATACGGCAGCAGGCTGGCGAGTTCTCCATTGAACATCGCGTGCTGACGTACGCTGACCACACTTACAGATATGCAATATTAGGGTGACAATATGAAAATCGGACTATGGAGTACCACCGCAGGTAGCAATAATGCTACTCCCCCCGATGGCTGGCCGGAGGGACAAGCGCCCTCCACAATCAACGACTGCGCACGGGAGATGATGGCGTCCATTCGGACGTACCTCTCAGATGCGCAGTACTTCGACCCTGGCATTACGCCTTCGTATCTGTCGGCTACCTCTTTCTCCCTTAACACTGCGGACGTGCTCACTTTTCACTACGGCCGCCGTGTGAAAATGTGGGATGGGGCCAATATTAAGTACGGCACCATCAATAGCGTCTCTGCCACGTTCGTGTCGGTGCGCTTAGACCCCAACACCCCAGACTTGACGGCCTCGTTGTCCGCCATCGCAGTAGGCGTGGGCGCGAACATCTACAATTCGCAGCCGCAAATGAACTGGCGGCGCAACGTCATCATCAACTCGTGCATGGATGTTTGGCAGCGCGGTAACAGCTTCACCGCGGTGGCGAATAACGCCACTACCTACACTGCCGACCGCTTCGCCTGGGTGCAGTCCGCTTCCTGCTCCGTCAACATCACCCGCGCCGAGCGCAGCGCCAACGCCGCCAACGTACCGACGGTGGCGCAAGCCGGGCAGTTTCTCACGTCCTCTCTATGTATCTCCGTCTCTGCCGTAGACAGCGCCCTTGCCGCCGGTGAGTTCGGCTATCTGCGCTACGTCGTAGAGGGTTACGACTGGCGGCAGATCGCACATAAGCCGAACGTGCTCTCGTTTTGGACGTACACCAACCGCAGCGGCATCTACTGCGTCTCAATGCGCAACTCCGGCCTTAATGCAGCGTTTGTGCAGAACTACACCATCAGCGCCATCAACACCTGGGCGCGCTTTGCCGTCACCATCCCGGAGGCCACTACCAGCGGCACCTGGGACTACAGCAGCGGCTCAGGCTTGATTGTCTCCTGGGGTTTTGGCATAGGTTCTACGTACCAAGCAGGCGCGGGCAACTGGACAGCCGCGAACGCCCTTGCGACTTCCTCGCAACAGAACTTCCTGGCTTCGGCAGGCAACGTCTTCAAGATCACCGGCATCCAGCTTGAAGAAGGCACTATGGCAACCGACCTGGAGTTCAAGCACTACATGGATGAGTTAGACCGTTGCCAGCGCTACTACTGGCGGGGCATTACCGGCTCAGGCTTCAACATGGCGACCTACACGGCCAACACGGTTTATTCCTACCCCATTTCCTTTACCGTGCCCATGCGCACAACGCCCACGGTAGCCACTGTCACGCCGGGCATTACTATGACCAACATGGTCTCGACGCCCACGGTGGGCTTGGCAACACCCAACGGCGCACGTCTTCTATGCAATGGCAGCTTAGCTAGCGTGAACACGAACTTTACTTACACGGCCACCGACTACTTTGAAGCGGACGCAGAACTATGAGTGATTACGTTGTACGCGGCATTCCGGCGCTCCTCGTGGAGCGCATGTGGCACTTGGCCGAGCCTTACGTTAAGCGTGCCCTGGACCACAGCGCTGGGGAGATCGCCGCTACGGACCTTAAAAGGTCCTGCATGGAACGTGACGCGCAGCTCTGGCTAGTAAAGTCCGGCGAGCGCGTAGTTGGCGCGGCCATTACCGAGATCGTGTTCTACCCCCAGCGCAAGCACTGCATTGTCATCACCATAGCGGGTAGTCACTTCCCTGAGTGGATGGGCCTCATCGACGAAACCCTGGACAAGTGGGCTGCAGCGCAAGGCTGCACCGTAATGGAGGCGCACGTACGTCGGGGCCTTGTACCGCGCCTCGCTCCGCTGGGGTACAAGCATATGCATAGCATTGTTTATAAGGAAATTGGGAAACATGAAGAAACCCGCCTTAAGATCGCCTGAAGATTTTCAAGAATACGTTGAACCTTGCCCTGCATCGGGGTGTTGGTTATGGCTAGGAAAAACCAAGATGGTTTGCAATTACGAACTGCCCCGCGCCACCTTCCGAAAGAAAACAGAAAATGGTGCGCGCATTTCTTGGATATTGCACAAAGGAGAGATTCCAAAAGGCTTGCATGTATTGCATACTTGCCACAATTCCTTATGCGTTGCTCCGCATCATTTGTACTTAGGTACGCATCAACAAAACATGTTGGATACAGCCAAAGCAGGAAAGCGCGGCATAGGGTTTGACGGCCTCCGGCGCGCACATGCAATGCGTGCAGAAGGAATGAAAATGGCCGATATCGCAAACCATTTCGGCGTACACGTAAAGTCCATAAGCCGTGCGTTGAATGGCGGGAAATTCCCGTTTTTCAATAAGGAAGGGAGTTAATAAAATGTCCAAGAAGGGCGGAGGCGGAGAGTCGTCTCAAACCACAGTACAAAAATCTGATCCCTGGGTAGGCGTACAACCTAACCTGTTGGACCTCTACGCCAACGCAGGCAACTGGTTCCATGGCGGGCCGACCACTGTAGGCACCAACCCGGACATGAACGCCGGATGGAACGCGGCGCGTGGCGTCGCGGGCGGCAATCCCTACGGGAACTTGATGACGCAGGCGGGCAACACGGCGCAGAACATCGCCAGCGGCCAATACGCCTTCGGCAACCCGGTGCAATCCGGCCAAATGCTGACGGATAATGCCTGGGCTATGGGCGACGCCTTAAAGCACGGGGACAATATCTTCGCCTCCGGTCAAATGCTTGACCAGGGTAACCCCTACCTAAACAAGATGGTGGATGCGGCCAGCAACGATGTGGTGCGCAACTTCCAGAACTCCATTGCCCCGGCGCTCGCCAGCCAATTCAGCATGGCGGGCCGCACAGGCAGCGGCGCGCACGTGGCGGCCTTCGACCAGGAGGCCAACACCCTGGCAGGAAAGCTGGGCGATATCACCTCCAACATCCGCGGCAATGCTTTCAACATGGAGCAGGGCCTAATGGCCAACGCCTACGAGGCCGAGCGCTCCCGCCAATACAACGCCTTCGAGGCTGAGCGTGGCGGCCAGCGGCAGATGTGGATGCAAAGCCCTACTTTGCAATTGCAAGCGGCGCAGTTTGCGCCTGTGCTGCAAGCCGCACAGCAGCAGTATGGATTCAATAACGCCAACGCCTTGACCGCCATCGGCGGGCAACAGCGAGACATTCTGCAGCAAGGCGTGGACGACCCGCTGAAGAAGCTGCAAGCGTACAGCACGCTGCTGCAGGGCGCATCAGGCTACGGTACCAGCTCCACGTCGCAAAATGGCAGCGCGCAGCAGCCCTACAACAAGCTGACCGGCACAATCGGCGGGGGCCTGGGCGGCTTCATGCTGGGCAACGCCATCATGCCGGGCATTGGCGGCATGGTGGGCGCAGGCATCGGCGCATTGGGCGGCCTCTTCGGATAAGGAACTGACATGTTAAGAATGCCACTTGGAAGCGGCCTCTTTGGGGCCCTGGAGCCTGATCCTAACCAACTGCCGATGGTGCAATCCCTAATGGGCGGTGTGACGCCGACGTTGCGTCCGCCGCGCATGCCCTTGGGCAGCGGCATGTATAACATGCCAGACCAATCCGCCGGAAATATGCCCTTAGGCAGCGGCCTATACGGCCAAACTGTCATGCCCAATATCCAACCAGCGCAGCCCCCGCAACCGGCCACTGTGCAGCCCACACCCCCTGCCGGGGGCTCTCCTTCGACAGGAGACTTCAGCGAAAGGTTCAGTGCTTTATTAAATAATCCTGCATTTCAGTTCGGGCTGTCCCTTCTCGGCTCCAGCAACAGCCCTAACCCCTGGGGTTCCGCTTTACAGACTGCGCTCGCGGGCCAGTTCCAATCCGCGCAAGCCAAGCACTTGCAAGCCCAATCCGAAGCAGAAGCACGGCGCGCCAAGATCGCGGAGGATCAACTAAAAGCACAGCAGCCGCTATGGGCCGCGCAAGCCAAGAATGCCGAGGCTGAAGGCGTGCTGCATGATGTGCAGGGCCAAGTCGCCAAGCGCAACCAGGACATGACAGAGGGTCTTCTCGGCGGTATGGGTGTGCTTCCTGGAGGCCAAGCTGCACAGGGAGCGCAAGGATCACCCGCAGGTAGTGTACAGGGCGGCACAGGGCTGTTTAATCTGCCGCCTGGAGTCGATCCCCGCGCCTTCGCCTTGCACCTCGCTGGCGGCGATATAAAGGGCGCGGGCAGCCTCATTCAAGACGCCACCAAGCCCATTGTGTCCCAGAATGGCATGGTGTACATGCGCACGCCGGACGGCGGCGTCAGTATCGCTCCTGGCAGCTTGGCAGCCATGCAGCAAGTCTATGGCTTGGAGAACAACATTAAAGGTCAGTACGGACAAGTGGAAATCCCGATGTCCAACGGCCAAAAGCTTGCGGTATCGCCAACGGAATGGCAGACCTACCAGTCAACCGGGCAACTCCCGGCGCGCTACCAAGGCGCTGTGCCCGCGCAAGTTGCACCGGCCAACCCAATGGCCGCGCCCGCCAATTGGCAAGCCATCAACAACAACCCGGCTTCCGTTGGTGGCCCGACGCCTACGCTCACCAAAGGTGGAAACGCAGGCAGTGACCGTGTGCAGATATTCCAAGACGAGTTGGCGAAGGAAACCGATCCGAGCAACCGCGCCGCATTGCAGCGGGAAATTGCCCGCGCAGGCGGCACGCCAGTGGTGGGCATGACACAAGACCCGGCGCAAACACCGCAGATGCAACTTGAGCAGCAACGACTTGCGCTTGAGCGTCAGAATGCCGCCAACAACACGCAGCGCACGCAAGCCGACGTAGCTAAAACCGGCCAAGAAATGCAGACTACAGAGGCTAAGCGCAATGAAGGTCAAGCCAACGCCACCATGGAATACAAGAGCATGACAGGTAACTTTGACCGCCTTTCTCAGAATGTAGATGAGTTACTTCAGCACCCTGGCTTGTCCCTTAATACCGGCATTAGGGGCGCGCTTGGTATGGGCAAGATTCCGGGCACGCAGGGAGCAGATGCAGCAGCATTACTGGATACCCTGAAGAACAAACTGGTGATCGGCACCTTAGCCGACTTGAAGAAGTCCAGCGCCAATGGCAGCAGCGGCTTTGGTCAGTTATCGGATCGAGAAGGCGCTCGCTTGGAAGGTTACATCGCAGACTTGCGCGGCGCGCAAACCGAAGAGTCTATGCGCAAGGCTCTTGCCAACATCAAAAACTTCGCGCAAACCTCAAAGCAGAACTTCACGGACCAGTACAACACGTTGTATGGCAATGCGAGTTCTCCGAACGTCTCCGCTGCGCAAGGCGCTACCCCGCAAGGCGGCAGCGCTATGTCGTTGGATGACTACCTAGCCAAGCACAGTGGAAAGAGAAAATAATGCCACTAGTAAAGATGCCGACCGGCGAAATGGTCAACATGCCAGACCACCCGACTGAGGAACAATTAGCGCAACTCAGTAGTCTAATGAAGGCCCCGCCGGGGGGAAGCAGCACCGCTCCTACTACCAGTTCTGCGTCCACAGGGTCCCCGGCTGGGGCGACTTCGCGCCCCATAGGGGAAGAGTTCATGCGGCAGTTGGGCCTAACGGCCCGTGCGGGCATTCAAGGCATGAGTGGCACCGTAGGTGCCGTGGGAGACGCCCTCAACGCCGGAGTCAACGCGGTGGCGGGCACTCATCTTGCGCCCGTGTCCTCCACTATCAACCAGCTTGTTGACAAGTACCTACCACAGCCGGAGAACGACACGGAGCGCGCCGTACAGGCGGTTACCCGCATGGGGTTCGGCTTCGCCGATCCTGTCATGGGTGAGATTACCCAAGGCATCCAAGGTGCAAAGGCCCTGGGCGGCGGCGCGCAGGCCCTCTACGATGCCCCGGCGCAGCTCACCGCGCAGCAGCAAGCCTTGCAGAATGCCCAAAAAGCCGGGTACGTAGTGCCTCCGAAGGAGGCAGGCAGTTCCCCTTTGGGGAACATTCTGCAGACCTTTGCCGGAAGCAACCAGGTGAACAAGATTGCCGAGGCGCGCAACCAGGAACTCACCAACAAGTTGGCGGCCAAGGCCGCTGGACTGCCGGAGGGCACGCCGCTGAGTGCCGATAACCTGCAGAAATTGATTGCGGATACCTCGGAGAATGCCTACGGCCCTGCGCGTGCCCTAACCAAGATGCCAACGGATAACATCTACGGCGGCACCCTGGCCGATATTGCCTTAAACCAGGGTGGCGCAAAAAGCTCTATTCCGGCCAACACCCGGCAGGACATCTTGGACTTGGTGAACGCGCACAACGTGCGCAACTTCACCGGCAAAGATGCTGTAGACGCCATCCAGAACCTGCGCGGCAAAGCCTCTCAAGCCTATAAGGAAGGGGATGTCAAATTTGGCGAAGCGGCCAACGGCATAGCCAAGGCCATTGAAGACAACATTGCTATGCATATGACCAGCGGTGCAGGCCCCGCTACGGAAGGCTCTACCACCGGCCAAGAATTGATTGACGCCATGCGCGCCGGGAGGGAGCAGCTTGCAAAACAGTACGCTGTGCAGCGCGCTATGCAACCGAGCGGTGAAGTTAGCGCGCCTGCGTTTGCGACTGCGCTCAAGAACAAAGCGCCTCTGACTGACGAGTTAAAGCTTATTGGGCAGTTTGCCGCCCATGCGCCCAAGGCGTCTGGCGTACCAAAGGAAGACCCCGCTATCCTGGGTGGCGCGGACATTGTATCCGGTATGCTCCCGGCGCTGCTTGGACACCATCCACTTGGCTTGCTTGCGGCAGCTACTCGGCCAGCGTTACGGTACGGCCTTCTAACGGGGCCCGGGCAGTCCCTGTTTGCGTCTCAAGCTGCGCCCGCTGCGGCAGGACAAGTTCCATTGATGGTGCAGGGCATGCCTGCGGCTTACGCAGGGGTACAGAGTTTATTTGGGCAGTAGGTTCGTACCCAAAGCTGATGCGTAGCTTGTCGATGTCGCGCTGCGTAACACGGGGTTGCATTGCTTGCCTAGCTTTTTGCCGCAGGTAAGCGTAACCCCAAAGCGTACCGACGAACAATGCCCAAAGCATGTTGACGACGACGTAAAAAACGAAGATTCCTAAAGCAACCTGAAGCCACATAACTACCTCCAAAATATACGCTATGGACAAAGAACTGCTCGCTATAGTTCAACCTCTTTTGGAATTGCACGAAGGACGCAAGGCCAAGCCCTACACCGACACCGTAGGCAAGCTTACCATCGGCATTGGCCACAACTTAACCGATAACGGCATCCCCGACGATGTAATCAACCTCCTCTTCCAGCACGACATCGCCAACGCAGAGAAGGACTGCATCACCCTCTTCGGAGAAGAGGTGTGGCAAAGCTTGTCATTACGCCGTCAAGCGGCGTTGCTAGATTGGATGCTAAATCTTGGCTTAAACCGCGCAGCAACTTTTAGTAACACAATTGTTGCAATTAAGAACGGGAAGTTTCAGAATGCTGCTCAGGGCCTGCGCATTTCCCGATGGGCGCAACAGGTAGGGGATCGGGCATTGCGGCTGGCATCCATGGTTGAGAAAGGTTAACAATAAGGAGCCAGACATGAAAGAGCTTGCCGCATTCTGGGCGCGTATGATGCGCTGTAATTGCAACGTCAGGATTAATACTATCCTCGTCACTGCGGTACCGCTTGCGGAGCAACTTGGCAATGTTTGGCCGACCTTCCACGACTACTTGCCCGCCAACCTGTATGGGATGGGTTTCGTCGCGTTGGGCATTGCCAATGTGCTCCTGCACGCCCGGACAGCCTCCCAACAGGAAAAGAACCGTGCCGAGCCTCCCGTCATTGGCAACTAGCATTGCTGTCGCAATGCTGTGTCTTTTCTCGGGTTATTTGTGGGGCCATCATGTCGCACGCCTCAAGTACGAAGCTAAAATAGCTGCTATCACGAATGCTGCGCAGCAGCAGAAGGAACATGCAGATGAGGTTTCCCGACAATTGGCGCGGTCTTTGGCAGACCTGCAAGATAAGGCTGTTGTGGTCAGGCGCAGCGCTGATCTATATCGGGTTTCTCGCGCTGGTGCTGCTAGCTGTATTGGTGGTTCCGGGCTGTCAATCGTTAACGACGCCCTTGCAGGTTCCAAACGAACTACTCGTGCGCTGCCCGTATCTGACGCCCCTCGATAAGGGTACCGCAGGCGAAGTGGTCTGGAAAATAGTGGAAGTGGCCGGCCAGTACTATAACTGCCAAGCCCGTTTGGATGCGCTTATCGACGCGGTTTCAACGCGGCCTTAAAAGCTGGATCGGACAATTTGCACTCATATAGCGTATCGCAGTCGTAGTTCTCAAAGTGTTTTATAAGCACTTTGTACACAATGGTTCTTGTATCTTTATCGGGCAATTCCTTTTTCAAATCCTGGATGATGCACGCCATCAAATCGCTACCACTGCTCCAACCCATTTCGTTTCTCCTATAGATGCCGTAATACAGCCTGGGCCAGCGCTAGCAGCGCCGCACACGCCATAAGCACTTTGTCGGTCAAGGGTATGTGTTTAAACATGCTCATGATCTACTCCCGATATTTAACAATAGGGTCGAGGTCGCTGCCGGACTCAATCACGAGTCCTGCGCGTATTGCGCTACGCAGCGCCTCAATGAATTCATTCCATTGCAGCGTGCTGAAGAAGAAATCTTTGTACAGCTTCTTCCGGTTGATCTGCTTCATGAGCTCCACGGTGGCGACGATGCTCGCTGCCGCGCCGGTTATCTTGGTGTGGCCTATGCAACCCAGTACGCGCCGCGCATCGCCCTCCACCTCTTCCAGCTTTTTTGCGGACTCCAGCATGTCTTCCAGCTCTATGTTGTACCGCCCTTTAGCGGCGGCTACTACCATAGCCAGCTTATGTAGGTGACATTGCTTCCGACCTCTGAAACCCGCCTCAAGTTCCACCAACCCCCCAGAGCGCATTTCATCGCGCTCTTTTATGTACCATGCGCTTCCCCATTCCTTGGCTTCAGGGGTGATGCCAAATGGCCCCATCAAGTCCCCCAACTCCCTCAACTTGTGCAGCAAAGCCATATACATGCCTGGGCGTGTCACGGGCATCACATCCATAGGGTATGGAACATCCTTGTCCGGCATATCCTCCCGTATGAAGATGATGCGGCTCATCATGCCGCCGCCTAGCTCGTCGGCGCTCATGTTGCGCGACACCCATTTGGGCGTGGTGGCTGCTATGAGGTTGATCCAAGGATTGGTGATGCTATTGGAGGCGACGGTGCGCGTCGCCTTCTCCCATGTGTCCAGCTTGCCATCCCATAGATCGGTGAGCACGTCTGTCTGTTCTCGATCCTCGGGCTTGAAGAAGGTACCGAACTCCGACACCGCCTGCGTGATGCAGGCCATCTCGAACATCTCACCATTCGGTAGCGGGAAACGCACCTGCGCTTCCTGCAGCCTGTCGATGAACGCCTGCCACGTTGCACTGGCAGGCCCCATCTTTACGCCATCTACCTTCTTCGCAATCCGTATACCGACGTCGATCGACGTTGACTTTCTGACCACGCCCTGTTCGCCTACCACCAGGATGTAGAAGTTGGGAGACCACTGGAAGTCCCCCATGTCGAACCACACCTTCCGCTGAAGCACCGCCGCTATGGTGGACACACCTACCCACCACATGAGCCGGGGACTGGCCTCACCATAGCTGGCATACTCGAGGAAAGCATCAAGCCAGTTGTGCCGCACTTTTTCTTGAAAGGCGCTGTCCCTTGGCGGCATTGCTAGAACTTTTGACATGGTGCGCTATTGGTTATCCTCTTTTTCTACCTCATCTAAAAGAATGAGCAATTTGAAATTCAATAAAGGACCGCTTATAGCATGCTGTTCAACCAAGAAAGCCAACGAATAAAAGTAGTTGCTCATTCCATCTCCAATTCACTTAACACACTGCCAAGCGTCCTGCCGAACGCCGCCGCAATCTTCAGCGCCATCAACAAACCCGGCTCAGAAACCTTGTTCTCCATTTCCCAAACGTAGGACTTTGAAGTGCCGATGAGCGCCGCCGCCGCATTTAACGTCATGCCCTGCGCGATGCGCTCGCGGCGCATCCACTGTGCAAACGTCTCTGATTGGCTCTTCTTTACGCTGCGTTTTTTAGCGGCCATTTCCGTTCCTCACAAGCTCCCCAAGACTTTGTGGACGTCTTCAAACCCATGCTGATGATGAGCGGGTCTGGGTATGGGATGGGAACCTGAGTTGCTTCGAATAGTTTCGGCAGGATAACATCCTCATCCACGGTCGGATAGATACCCATCACCGAGTCATACATCTGCACCTGGATTTGTGCGCCGCACAAATCTTCCATCCTCATGTGAATATGGCTAGCCACAATGGCAATAGTAGACTGCGGTACCCACGCCAGCGCAGCGCGAAACATGGCGTCATCTACCCTATCGAAGAACACCATGCGGTAGCCGAACTTGTTGGCAACTGTGCGGTTGCGCTCTAACGCTTCCCGCGTACGCTTATGCCACTCCAAGATACCCGGATGGGCGGCAAGCCACCTACGCTGTGCCACTTCAGCTTCTTTGACTGTGCACCCAACAGCGACTGCACACGTGCGTGCCCCTCCACCATAATTTGTAAGATGAACAAAGGTCTTCCCGCGTTCGCGCTGTTCAGGCGTTGGCGATACCGTTCCAAAGATGTCCTTTGCATTTTCAGTATGAATATCGACGCCTGCACGCAATTTGGCCTTGAGGTCAGCATCATCCGCTTCCCATACCACAACCTGTAAATCTGCCCGTGCCAAGTCGCAGTCAAAAATTGTGTACCCGGAAGGCGGTACGATAGCGCGGCGGAAGTTCGGAAGACGGAAGGAAGAACCTTCTTTCCGTTTGCCGCTGGATATGTTGAGTAAATTGCAGCCACGACCGAAGTTATTCCCTGACGAAGTTAATCTGAAAGTTTCCGTGCCCGTTGTGTTGAAACTGCAACGCAGCATTCCGTCTGGATCAAGCTTCGCCCGGAGAAAGTTGTTGCGCACACTCGCAAGTGAGCGCCATTCCAAGACCGCTTGACACATCGCGGCATGCTCCGGATGCCACTTAGCCACCTGGATGAGTGCTTCGTCAGATGTACCGCCAGCCCCGGCTTTGAGCGGCTTCCTACAAGACAAGTCCTTATAAAGCACTTCGGCAACCTGTTTCGGCGAGCCAAGGTTAACTGCGCGCCCAGCTTTTGCAATGACGGCGATCTCACGGGCTTTGCAGGCTTCCTCAACTTCGGCTTCCAGTTGTGCAGTCTCCATTGCGCCTCGGATGACGCCACGTTCTTGCATGTCGAAGACATACCCGTTGTAACGCATACGTTCTGCAAACTGCGCTTCCAATTTTGCCGAAGCAAGCTTGCGTGCCTGCGCTTTAGCAATTTCATACGTAGCGCAAACATCCCGGCAGTTATATCGAAACAAGCCCTCGAAATCCCGTAGATTCTGCCAGTCTCTAGCATCCTCTTTCCAATACGAATGCCAATCGCAGTACATCGACGCCAGAAAGCCGAGTTTCGCAGGGGTACCCGGGAAGAGAACGTTTTGCGCGATCTTCGTGTCATGGTGCACCCTCAATGTGAGTCCAAAGTTGTCCTTGAAGTAGGACGCATCGTAATTAAAGTTTTGTCCAATGATCCTTATCTTTCTAAGAACTCTTCTTATCCGTTCACCCAACTCTATATATGTGTCCTCTTCCCAATACAATCTATAGTTTTCTTTTATAAGAGGAATGCACATAGCACGTGTGGCGCTTACGCCTAAGCCCACGCATACAATACGCCCTCTACTCGTTTCCACGTCTACTGCGGCAGTACCGCGATCTTCTACCTCTTCGAGAAAATCTAGGACTTCAACAAAGTTCGGTTTATAGTTGAATTCCCACTGTGGTTCCTTCGCAAGCCCCTTAAGTAAGCGCCGCTGCACTCGCTGCGTAAGGTCATGTACAAGATGCGCCCGCGTTTCCCACGAGCGAAGTACAGACGCAGGGTGGATGGTTGGCACAAATGAGGTACCTTGAAGCGGTCCAACGTAGTCATCTTGTAGTGTGATCTCGCTACCACGCCAACTTTGGATGCCCCATTCGCCCGTAAAGGCCCATAGTGCGGTGTTTCCCAAACCAATAATAATTTTCGGCTGTCGCCCCGTCACTTCATCGTAGAGTTCAGTAATGCCCTCTTGCACTTCTTCCGACGCATAGCGCCCATTAATACACGGCCAGTCATTTTCTATCCCCACTTTCTTCTTACTCGTTAACCACTTCTCGATGTCATTGCCCGGCGGACGATATTTGCAAACATTCGTCACATAACATTCGCTTCTCCGAATCCCTACCTCACGCAACACTTGATCCAACAGCCACCCAGACGGCCCTGTAAAGGGCGCTCCACTGCGTTCCTCATCCTCACCCGGCGCTTCTCCCACAATCACAACATCAGCGCGTGCAGGGCCTTTACCTAGCACCTTCTTCATAAATCCCTCTCTATCATGTTCGCGATTTCCGTGAAGGGAAGTTCATCACTGTCATTCCATACAGAAATATGGTAATTGTTTACTTGCGGATCGTCGGAATCTAACCCTGCCCACGCTTGCACTGGGGGAGGCAATAACCCCCATTCACGACTTCCTTCTCCATACTCAAAAGCCATGCCACCTTTATCATCAAGTTTTCCCCACCTACCGTCTTTAGTTTTCCTTGCGTATAAATCCGACAGCACCCCAAGACAACAAAATCCATGCTCATCATGTAAGCATCCCCGCGTTTGTGGGTACTCTCCGCTACGCAACGCCTCTAGCCACTTTTGTTTAATCTCTGGTTTCATTCTTCGTCCCCGTAATCCACGTTAAACCTTTTCAAAACTTCTTCAGGCTCTTCCGATATATAACTTAGTACAAAGATTTGCTCAAGAATGGCTTCCTTAAGGTCTTGTGCACTCATCCACTTGCTACACTCATCCTTAATGTCGCCTTCTTTCACAAGAATAAACCTTACTTCACAGGAAGATTCCGCTAAGTAAACGTCTTCAGCTATTTTGTACTCTGTGCCCATACGCCCTCACTTTCCATCGTCAATACTGCGTAAATCCCGAAACTCCAATCGCAAGCCCAACGCGCTTCCCACATCCATCAAGCACTTCAACGTAGTGCCCCTCACTCCCCGCTCTGTTGTGGACAAATGGCTAGCGTTATACCCTGTCATATAGCCCAACTCTTGCAAGGTCAAGCCGCTTTTCAACCTTGCTTCCCTAAGCTGTTTGCCAAGCAGCGGCAATGAATCAAATCTCGCTGTCATTGCATTCCCTTACAATCAGCTACACCACCTTGCACCACACACTCCAGAGGATCATTCATCTTTATCGGCTCCTGTGGCGTGCCGCCGCAACTCGCTAACAACAGCATCAAGGCAAACCCGATTTCTTTGCTTCGTCCCATACTTCCTCCATTTCATGCCAATCAACCAAGTTCTCTTTAAGGTACCGCATCGCTCCTGGCGCAAGCGCCACAGCGCCGCTGTCAACCAAGCCTTGCATGTAGAGCGGATTGCGCTCTATCACTTCCTCCACCGTACACCCGGCGTACTTTGATACAGCCAAGGTCGCGCTCAATTGCAGCGGCATATTCTGTTCATCCATTGCTACAGCCCCTTTTCAGCTTCCTGAATTTGCACCACCACCACCTCCACAATTGTGCTGGCAATGAACGCCTGCATTTGCGCTTCCGCAGCATCTTCAACCTTTACCTGCTTTATCACTGGCCTGGAGGTTTTAGGCTGCAGTGCATCAAGCAAGTGTTTGTCCTGTCGCATGCGCATCTTGTGAATGAAGTTTTCCTCCTTGCTATTGCCATGACTTTGGTTTTCCTCTTGTCTAAAGTCTCGTCGCAACGCCTCAAGCAAGTTTTGAAATTCATGCTCAAAGAGCACTATGGAAGTTTCCTTACCTTGTGAACCCAAACGAATTACAGAAATAGTCATGGCTGTAAATGCGGCTTTCGCCGCATCCCTCAAGTGAGTTGTTATTCCCCCTGCGGTGCTTCCTTTGGTGCTTCCTCCTTTTTCGGCATAACCGTAACCTCAGCTAAGTTTTCCCCTGTGCGGAAAACCTTTACCGATACTGTTTTGCCGGGATCAGTATCAAACTGTTCCTGAATTACCTTTTCCACTTCGTCTTTCGTCAGCAGATATTTCACGTGCGTCTCCATAATTAAAAGCCTCCGTCAGCGCCCAAAGACGGCTGTGCCGGCTCATCTTTAGCCGCCTTGCGGCTATCCTTGGGCTTCAATGCCTTCAGCAAGCGATCCAACTTCACCGGCTGAGTCTTCTTCTCCTGCAACTCACTTACCATCAAGCGCGTCTCTGGTTGGTATACACCCGCAATCAGCAAACGCTCTCCTGTGCCGCCGTTGGTCTTGCTATACAGTTCTTTTTGCAGCACCAAGCCAATAGGCTTATTGCAGAACTCCGGCACTGTCTCGGTTTCCTTCTCGATACGCTCCTTCAACTCCGAGTCGTATCGCTCAATCATTGCCGTGGTGGTCTTGATGGTGCGTACACCAAGTAGGTACTGCATAGCATTCAGGAAGCTGGCATCCGAATATGGCTTATTCTCTGCTGAATGAGTCCACAGCGACAAATCAGCATTGCCTACACCTGGTACCTCAAACGATAGCTCGAAGCCTTTAGCGCCCTTCTTATCGCTCACCTTCACAATCACTTGCTTGAACTGGCCCACATACGCACCCGGCTCCGTCAGATAGCTTGCTGCATTGTCCGCTTTCTTGGCTAGGCTCTCATCATATTCAAAAGTAAAACTCATCTATTGCTCCTTAATTAAAAAAGGCTTTCGCCGCTTATGCGATACCGTAGTAATCGCAAATTCCTTTATCCACTGCTGCCAAATCATTGGCTATTAACTCTTCGGCAAACATACCCTTGGGCGTTTTCACGGTATCATTTCCATTATTGCGCGTACTAAAAAAGTAATCACCGTCACGGACAATAGTGCGCAAGACAAGAGTAAACATGCCCTCCACGGTGATTTTTTCGTCCAGCATTCTGCCGATGGTTTTTGCCTTAACTCGTCCACTATCGCTAGTATCACTGTGAGAAAGGATGTAAACGCGGACATCAGAAGCAAGGCCCCCGGCAGCCACGAGAATATTCCAAGCATTTCTACCTATCTCCGTAAACTTGTCGTATCCACGTTCTTCGCTCCTGCGCATGAACTCATTTGCCATTACATACTGAAAATCATCAATGACAATGATCTTGCGCTTGGTCTTCTGCATCAACGTTACGATCTCAGGCGCTTTATCGGTAACAAAGATGTTACCTTTCTTTGCCTCCATATCAAACTTCTTCCAGCTTGCTGACCTAAACGGCAATGGCTTTTCTAGTGCCTGAATAAGCAGCACATCCTCAGGCGAGAACTTCTCAAGAGACGTGGACTTGCCGCTACCAGTTTCACCTAATACCAGAGTGGCTATGCTCATTGCATTCTCCCCAATCGCTTCTTTGTTTCCTCCAACGCTTCTATAAACGATTCTTGTTCGCGTTCTTGTCGTATGCTAGCAACCAAGCTTTCAAAATTAATACCGCATGCCTCTGCTCTTTCTCTTGCAAATTCTGCTAAAGCTTTTTGAAAGACAGGATCATATTTATACGTTTCCTCTTGATTCAACATTAATGCCTGCTCCCCTTCGGGATTACACTGGAAGATAATGCAGTACTCATCCGCCCAAGCACGAAGGAACAATTGTCGTTCTCCGTGTTCATCTTCCACCATCATGTAAAACGCTTGCATTGGTAGCGCTTCTTTAATTTTTAAGCTCACTTGCTTTCTCCTATTTCCGCTCTAGCGGTGACCAAAATTGAATTTCATATTGATCATAAAATGCTTCCGGGTTTGGTGTGGTGCATAGCCTTGTGTACTCACATGGCCTTGCGTAGCTATAGCAGCTATCGCCCATCCTGTGCAAATAACTGCTAAGTTCAAATGCTTCCACCATATTGCAGACTTCAGCATTTAATACCCGCCACCATTGTGCAAGTTGGAAAGGTGTACGGAATACCGAAACTCTAACATGATCTATGCCACTTGCGGAAACTCCGATGCCACGAATTAACCCACTCGCTGTATCGCCCGGAGCCGCAAATACTGTTGTCGCAAAATACAGATATCCAGTTAGCTGAGTATCCATATCCCATTTGCTAAACCACGAATCGGTAAAGCGCCCCGCGGTCTTCTCATCCACCACCACAATGGCGTCTGTGTCCACATCGCGAGCCAACATATCCATGCGACCGCAATATACCAATGGCTTGCCGGTAGCTGGGTGGTTCATCGGCAGCTCAAGATGGAACTCGTACTCAATGCCGTCATTCACGGGCACCAATGGGTCCTCATCCAATGGCCACTGTCTGAAGTAGCTGCACACAGCATTGAGTAGATTCCCAAGCGTTTTTGAGTTCTTCGCAGGAGGTATGCGCGTGCCATACGATTTAGCCGCAGCCTCGGTCGCGGCATCGACGGCATCAATGCAGGGAAGTCTGTCCACAAAGTAAGCTCGGCGTCCAGCTTCAATGCCCGCAGCCAGGGCCTTGCCGAAGTGCAAATCAATTGATATTTCATCATCTTTCACCTTCAATCCCTGGCAGTGCCGCCGCATGAAGTACTGTGGGCACCGCCGCCAATCTTTCATCATCGTGTTGTCGATGGCCTCTGGAAAGCGCAACTCAGTCATGTACTTCTCCCTTCGTTGCGCGCTCAAGCGCTTCTTTCAAGCGCAATCCGAGCGGAGCCATTGCCTTGTGCCTAAACTCCACGTACGGCGGATCGTCATTCACCTTGCACTCCAGCATGCGTATCTGCGGGTAGAGCATCCTTGCGCCCTCATCCTGCAATACCAATCTTCGAGCTCGGTAAAAGTCCAAGCGGTCGGCTTGCGCCCGCTTTAAATTCTCACAAGGCACTTTCACCACCGTTTCTGGGCTTCTTTCCAGTAGGTCAAATAGCTCCAACCAGTACGGATTGCATCCACGTATATCTTTTGGCGCTGTCATTGTTTCCTCATCAAGTTTGCGTCTAAAAATCACTACATTCTATGTAAAAGCTATGACCTGTCGTCCGGTTAGAAGTTCAGCTTTTTATCTAGGAAAATTCGAATATCTGATAACTGAGGTGATATCAGGGTGATACTAGGCGACGGATGGGGCTTATCTTCAGCGGAGCCCTTACTCAGACCTCTACTAACAGATAGGGCAAATTAGCCCTTCCGTAGCCCTCTATATGTCTCCACTAGCCCCTTAAACGGCACCCCCGGCAATTTTGGGCAAAAAGAAGAAAAGAAAATTTATTTTCGAAAAGGTGTTGACATGCCATCGACGTCTATATAATATAAAGGGTATAAAGGGGGAGTCTATCTATATATAAAAAAATACTCTCGTACAGACATTGTAACAATCCTTTTTGACAACATTGGCGAGTACTTGGCCAAAGGGTGGGGGGTACCCCATTTAAGGGTCTAATAGAGACATAAATGGGGCATCAAGGGGGCTAAGGCGATATACGCGCCATATTTTATAATGCTATTTGGAAACTAACTGGTGCATATTCATTCCACGTTACGCCCTTCGGATCGAGCTTCGCTCGCAAATGTAACAATTTGGCGTACATTTCCTTGCCTTTTCGCCAAATTCTTTGGTCGTCACTGTAGGCAAAATGCCAATCATGTTGTTTCAAAAGTGCAACATACTCATCCATTTCACACCCCTCGCTCACTGTCAAATACCATTTTGGCAATAGCCAATGCATTGTCGAAGCTGGTTTCCTGCATGATGCACGCCGTGTGCATCAAGTCCACCAGCAAATCACACAGATCGCTTTGCGTGACGGGCTGGCCACGCTTGTCCAAATAGCCAAGATAGAACTTCAACGTCTCCAGGCCCGCCTCACGGCCTCGCTTAATCACTTCAGTACGCATCAAAACCTCCATAATCGCCTTACAGGCGTTTATTTACGCCTTGCCTTAGTCAATCTACTGTTGAGCCATCCAAAGCCCTCGTAGAGCGTTTTAACCACGCCTACAACGGCAATGGTCAATAGGCAACTCATGCAGAACAAATAGAACCCAAGCAAAATCATTTGCACCATCCACTCACCTCGCGTTAAAATTGTGCGGCCGGGGTAGGGCAGGCCGCCGCATGCGTGTTAACAACACTCAATCCTTACCATACTTCTTGCGGTAGTAGGCCAACGTCTTCTGCATTTCTGTCTCCCACTCCTGCTTTTCTTTCTCCCAAGCAGCTTTTTGCTCCTCTTCACTCATCAGCTTCTTTTGGGCGGCATCGCCGCCCATAAGCAACGCCGCCACCTCATCCGCATTCACGTCCACCCCAAAATACATAGACGCGCTTGAGTAAATGAAGAACGATTTCGTCTCTGGCGCATCCTGGTTAGGCACTACCGCAACAACCATCTCCGGCTGCACCCAAAGTCCATCAATTTTCACCAACTTCATAGCATCTCCTTCAAACTCTCCAGAAAATCGCAAATATGGTTAAACTTTACAGAAGGTAAATCTATCAAGTTTCGCAGTGCATCCGGCCTCCGCTCCGCCAACGCCTTCAATGCGTCCTCCTGCTCCGCGTTTTCCACATGTAATCGCAACACGTACGGTCTAAACTCGTTCTCTACTTTCTCAATCTTCATTTAAAATCCTTCAACGCAGTATAAAAGTTCGCTAACACTCTCCGCACCACCTCGCCATTCACCAAGTCGGAGCGCTTCCTCAATTCACCCGCAACCGCATTAGCCCAATTCCCCACTTGCCGCAAAGCGCACGCCTCCTCCTGGCTTTCCACAGTCACCACCAGCTCGAACGGCTGGAACCCCGCATCCATTTCCCTGCGCTCAACCTTCATTTCCACCCTCCTTTTTCATCAACTCCATATACGCAGCATGCAACTCCAACACCCTGCGCAGCTCCTCCGCCGTCCACGCTCCCTCCAGCTCAATCTCGCCGTCATCCAAAAAATACACTTCATAGAAACCCACAATTTCCTTCAACTCCGCCTTAATTTCCTCTAACGTCATCACTCACTCCTCACTCTCATTGATCCCGCCCCACTCACTCGTCCAAAACTCCACTTTCTTGCCATTCTCAAACGTCACCACCAAACTCCCGCCATCCACCGCCAATTCCCCTCTATTGTTTATATAAACCAGCGCCTCCTTCACCTCCGCATCCCGCACAATCCCCCCAAATATCTCCCGCACCTTCACAAACAACTCGTAATTCGTCATCGCTCACTCCATCCTATCCAAACAATATCCCGCATCCACAAACCCCGACACAACCTGTTGCCTAATATGCATCCTCATGTACGCCCTCGCCTGTCTGCCCCACATCCAATACCATGCCATTACCTCCTCTCTATATGCCCCTACGGGGCTGACATTTGACATCACACACCTCATGAAAGTTCAACACACGCTACACAAATAGATAAAATTGCTGTAATCACCACAAACGCCAGCGCAATCACAATTCACCCCCACCAATTGCCATCAACTCAAAATCCCGAAATGTATCGGCATCAACGTACCGAGATTCCAGGGGAATCTCGAACCACTCTTGAAAGACATGCATCTTGAAATGCCAATGCCAATCCAGCCTATAAAAATGCGACCACATCATGTCACCTCTTTAGTCTTCGTTACGGGCACGGTGCGGCTTTGCCTTACCAATGTGCAAATTACTGCTCCATACTCCGCATCTATGCGATCTGCGGCTTTGCGGGCCGCGTTGCGTGTTTTGTAGCGATGGATTGTGTTGGTTTTGGTATTCGTGAACTCAAACATCATTGCACCTCATCCGCTTGCAGCAGCGCCAGCTGCAAATAAACGCGCTCTACGCCCTTAAAAATGCGCCTGCCTTCTATCCATCCCCACATATGATCGAAACTCGCAAAATGCGCCTCACTCACCACGCCATCCGCGTATATAACGCGCAACCGACCATTCCACGAATTGCGCTCATCGCGCCAGTAAATGATGCGCACCGCTTTTGCTCTCTCGGTATACCGAACCAACCCACGCAAGTTCTTTGACGTGAAGACAACAGAGTTGTCTATGGCTTTGCCAACGGTGCTCCACTGATCAATTGGATATTTCATGATTGCACCTCTACCAAACGTGGATAAGTGGTGCACACCGCACCGTACTCCCTATCTATCCTGTTGCGCAACTTCATGATGGCCTCCAGCGTGGCACGGCGATAAACCTGTCCAGTCTTCAGATTACGCATCTCATACATGATAACCTCCTATACTACACTAATTTTGTTCACCAAAGATCATTCGCTACATGTGTAAGAGCCTGATCACGGGGCATAAGTTCACACCGGAGATCACGAATCGTAATTGATAGTTTTAATGCGTTCGGAGAACACAATAGTGGGTTTCAAATGGGCAAAACCGCTAAAAAACGCTATCATTTGCCTGTCTCTTTAGCGCCCACAGGGTAGGCTCGTTTGCCGTGCCAAAGGGACAACCCACAAAATGGGGACAGAGTGGAAGTGAACGGTTGTGCTAATTGTTGTGCTAGAACAATAGGGCTGCCATGTATGAGGAGTGTGATCCGTGTCCTAAGCATTACCGCCTATATGAGGGCGTTGCCAAGGTCCTGGCGAAGTACTTAATCGAGCTGGAAGGCGCTTCTGGCCTGGGTTTGGTGGAGTTTGGGCGTGTTCTGGTGTGCGATATTGTGAGTGTGTTCTATGCGGATAACCCGCGCTTTAATGAGGTGCATTTCAGACGCGTGTTGCTTGATGAAGTGAAGCGCATCCAAGACACCAAGGAATATAAGGCCCGAAAGTATGCAGAACGTAAAGCTAAAGTGGAATGCTCAAATGCTCTAAATGCTCCAAATGTGACGCCCGAAAATGCTGCGCACACGCAATCCAATCAATCACAATCAAATAGCGAATGATAGCATCGCGCCCAATTCAATTGTGTACAACCTAATTGCGCGCAACCGAAGTTGTACGGTACAACTCCCTAAAACCGAACTATCTACAGTGCAAACAGGAAATTGATGCCGTCAGGCATCAAAGGGGGGTGTTCCCCGCTAAAGGGTGGTAGGGTAGGCTAGGGTAAGTCTTAGGTCGAAGCCCGCACAAAATTTTTTGGTTTTGGAAATAAAGAAAGGTTATCAAATTGTCTACAGATCAAGCAATTGAAGCGCAGCTTCAGGCCAAGGGCTTAACCGCGCCCCGCGTCACGCCCGCCGACATCGAAGCTAACATTGCAGCGGAGTACTACTTCACCGCGGGAGAAGGCGTAATTGGCGCAACCCGCCCCAACCCTATTCGGTACCGGCCAGAGCTAGACCTCTTGACCTTCTGTGTCCTGGTGCTAAAGAACGGCTTCTCCGTCACAGGCTACTCCGGCTGCGTCAGCCCTGAGAACTTCGACGTCGATATCGGCAGGCAGATTGCTCGGGAGAACGCCGTCAACAAGGTGTGGCCCTTGATGGGTTACGAACTGAAATCCAAACTGGCAGAACAAACATGGCAAAGTACTCCGTAACCCTCCTGGTGGACGCCTCCGTCACCGTCGCGGTGGTGGCCGACTCTGAGGAAGAAGCCATTGCCTTCGCTGAGGAAATCGCGGAAACCCCCTGCCTGTGCCACCACTGCGCCAGCCAAATGGACGTGGGCGACTTCACCGGCGAAGTGGCCGAGGTGTTCGAGGTATAGATCTTCATGAGGCGCTCCCACTTTCAACAGCGTGCACTGGTGCGCACTATGTAACCCGCGATCCCTAACCCTGCCGAAGCCTCAACCGTTGTTCCACCAGCGGTGCATGAACCGGCAGGGCATGGGCAAAGCCTGGGAGCTTAAACACAAACGGGCTAATCGCGGGAACCGAACCAGAAAGCTGGCCTTTTTTGATGAGGGCAAATAGATGAAACCGAGGATTAGACGCAGCACGTGTAGCAATGGGTGGGTGTGCATTGGGGACGGCATTTTTGCACATGGCCCTACTTCACACTCAGCTTATTGGAGGTGGAATATCGCCCTCAACGAACATAAATTTGCAACGGATATAGCTTTACGCCACGCTAGGGATACCCCCCACCCCCCGGCCGTCCCGGCCAGTTTAACATGAAAACCATGAACTGTGTAAATAAATTTTTAGCTTTCATGAAGCGCGCATTCACAGTCCGGCGGCGCAACACCGTTGCTCCAGGTACCGGGATCACAGAAAGTCTTGGTGGTGGGGCTGCCGTCAAGGAGAGCCGGGCTACCGTTGGACGTGTGGTTGATCGTGTCGTACCCAACACAAGCAGAGTTGCTATTCCGAACGTAAAAAACTCGGGCGGGCATCGCAGTGATTTGGTGAGCAGTAGCGTCTCCCGCAGGTTTGTCGAATACGAGGATGCGCAGTGGACTGATGCGTTGATCTTGCATCGTGCGTGTGTCCCACTCCAGAGTAGCGCTTGTGCCGTCGCCGGAGGGCGTGAAAGTGGCGAAGATAGGCGCGTAGTTGAATTGCGGGACGAGTTCAGCATTCCGAATACCTTTTCCTTCAATACGGAAAGTGACGACGCTCGAAAGGATGTCTCTTGCGGGACTTTCAACCAGGGTGGCGCAGAAGTCGGAAGCACAGTAGTCAGTAGCTCCTGCGGAGCCGATTACGGAGGCGGTAGCTATAGCAGCAGCAATGATTTTGGGGGACATGATAGTTACTCCACAACGAACGATTTCTGATTTCATGTTTGCACGCGCCGCCATATTCGCTTTGTGCGAGCGCAAAAGGGGGTGCGATGGGCGGAAGAAAAGCTAAATACACGACCCGCATTGCCAAGCGTATATGCGAGCACATCGCATTGGGTGCTACGCTGCATCAGGCGCTTGCCAAGGAGCCCTTAGGGCCTTCTGTGCCTATGTTTTGGCGTTGGCTGGATGAGTACCCGGAATTTCGGGAGATGTATGAGCGGGCGCGTGTGCTGCAGGCGGACTTGATGTGCGACACCATTATGGTGATGGCTGAGAACGTGCTGAAGCAGCCGCGTTTTGCGGCGGCGTACAAGGTGGCGGCGGACATCCTGAAGTGGCAAGCCGAGATCAGGAACCCGGCGCGCTACGGCTCGAAGGTGACGGTAGAGCATAAGGCGACTCTAGACCCGGCGAAGATGAAGAAAGAGATCATGCAGCTTGAGAAAGAGCTTGGATTGCTGGGCATGGAGGAGCGAACGATTGATGCGGAGATAGTGGAGGCCAAGGGTGAGTAAGAAGGACGAAGGTATTGACCACGCCCGGCTGGCAAAGCTTAAGCGCTTAAAGGAGTTGAAGCGCCACTACAGCATGTTTTTCTATAAGCCCTACCCTAAGCAGATGGAGTTCCATAGGGCGGGCGCATCCTTCCGTGAGCGCTTGTTTATGGCGGGCAACCGCTTGGGCAAGACCTACTCAGGAGGCTACGAGGTGGCTTACCACGTCACCGGCTTATACCCGGAATGGTGGGATGGCTACGTGTCGCACAAAGCGACACGTGGTTGGGTTGGCTCCGTGACCTCCGAACTTACGCGGGACGGCGCGCAGCGTATTTTGCTTGGCCCGGTTGGCCAGTGGGGCACGGGCTGCATTCCCAAGGAATGCATTGTCGATATCAAGCGGGCGCGTGGCGTCCCTGACGCCGTTGAGACAGTGCTGGTGCGGCACATGGCCTCCGGGGATATTTCGCAGATTACCTTCAAAGCGTATTCGGACGGGCGGGAGTCATGGCAGGCGGAGGAGTTGGACTTCATTTGGATGGATGAGGAACCGCCGGAGGATATCTACATTGAAGGTATCACCAGAACGAATAACACCATGGGGCCGGTGTTTCTGACATTCACGCCGCTTATGGGTATGTCGGGCGTGGTCATGCGTTTCATAGGCGAGCAGCACCGTGACAGGCATGTCACGAACATGACCATTGACGATGTGGGCCACTATACGCCGGAGCAGAAGCGCATCATTATTGACGCATATCCCGAGCACGAGCGAGAGGCGCGTACCAAGGGCGTGCCGATGCTGGGGGAGGGGCGTATTTTCCCTGTGGCTGAGGAAGTTATTGTGGAATCTCCGCTTGCGGTGATTCCGAAGCATTGGAAGCAAATAGTGGGGCTTGATATTGGTTGGGATCACCCTACGGCGGCGGCGCGCTTGGTTATTGATCCAGATACCGATGTTGTGCATTTGGTGAATGAGTACCGGCAGCGCAAGGAGATTCCTATTGTGCATGCCTCTGCCATTAAGCCCTGGGGGCCGTGGATACCCGTAGCGTGGCCGCGCGACGCCCTGCAGCATGATAAGGGCGGCTCTTGCGAGCAGATTGCTAAGCAGTACCAGGACGCGGGCTTGCGCATGCTTTCCGAACCCGCAGGGTTCGGGGACAAGCGTGGTTATGGTGTGGAGGCAGGTATTGCGGAGATGCTTCAGCGGATGCGCACAGGGCGTTGGAAGGTGGATGTTAATTGCCGGTTGTGGCTGGAAGAGTTTCGCATGTATCACCGGAAGAAGGGAGCCGATGGCTCCCTGCAGGTGGTGAAGGAACGGGAAGACCTTATCTGCGCCAGCAGATATGCGACGATGATGTTGCGGTATGCATTACCGCAGGAATGGGCACCTATCCCGCCGGATAGGTATTCGAGGATGTCGAGAGGTGGGGCCTCTTGGATGAGTGCTTAAAGGAGCAGCATGGATCACAAAGTTAAAGCGAATTGGCGCAGGCTGGTTGACGGACAAGGCCGGAAAGTGCGGGCGTTGAACATCCACGTGCCGCAGGATCACCCCCAAGTGAAGCGGTACCCGTTGACGCACCAGTATATGAAGGCGTTTTACCTGTCCACTTCTGCAGGAAGTATTAACAACTCGCGCAATTGGCGGCTAGATCAGTTCTTAGTGGTGGATACCGGCTCGAAAATTTCGGCGGTTGATAGACAAGTGGCGAATTTTTGGAAGTTAAACACATCAGCTAGTGCAGGAGCAGCTTAATGAATCTTGAGGAATACCAGCAAATTCAGCCCCATGTAAAGGCCCATGGCTTGACTTGGCTTGTTCCGAACACGCATTGCGCGTGGCGCGTGGACTCGTTGATGGAAAAAGAGCCTGATACGGTGGCTTGGATCGAGAAAATGGGTGAAGGCGACGTGCTTTTCGATGTTGGCGCTAATATTGGTCAATATGCGATGTTGGCTGCAAAAAGAGGTGTTTTTGTGCATGCATTCGAGCCAGAAAGTCAAAATTTTGCGCTCTTGTGCCGCAATGTAGCCGTCAACGAATTGAACAAAAACCTGCGTGTTTGGCCTATTGCTCTGGCGGATCAGCCGGGATTGCACACGTTTTACGTGCAGTCGCTTATTCCCGGCAATTCCTGTAATACCTTGGGCCAGAAGACCGATTACAACCTCAAACCCAAAGACAATTGGGGCTTCGAGCAAGGCTGCGGGGCCATGACGTTGGACTTTTTTGCGGATACTTTCGGCCCGCCGACGCATATTAAGCTGGACGTGGATGGCTTGGAGCATAAGGTGCTCCTGGGCGCGATTCGCCACATGAAGAACGTGAAAAGTGTGCTGGTGGAGACCAATTACAACCTTCCAGAACACCAGATTTTTGATCTTTATATGCAGGAGCACGGGTTGTTTCCGGATGAGGAAACAGCAGAGAAGGCAAAGCGCACGGAAGGGGCGTTTAAGGACATCGGCAACCGCATTTATTACAGAAAATGACAAAGCGAAATCCTTGTGTTTGGGCCTCTCAGAACCCTCGCATTGCTCTCTTCACTAACTTTTTGTCGGATGAGGAGTGCAATTACCTGATTGAGTTATCGGAGCCGCGCATGATTCGCTCTACCGTTGTCGTAGACAATGATGAGCCTGACGCGGTGCATGATGGCCGTACTTCAAGCGGCTGTTGTATTGAGAGAGGAGAAACGGCACGCATCACCACCATTGAGCGGCGGTTGGCGCAGCTAACCGGCACGCCTCTAGAGAATGGTGAAGGGCTGCAGGTACTTCGGTACGAAGAAGGACAGCACTACTTGCCTCACCATGATTACTTCGATCCGGGTGTTGGTGGTTATATGAAGTACTTGGAGCGCGGCGGGCAGCGCACGCACACGTGCATCATGTATTTGTCGGACGAGTTCGAGCAAGGGGAGACTGAATTTCCGCTTCTTAGGTGCGTTGTGCCTCCCCGGAAGGGTTCAGTGCTGGTGTTCTGTAACATAACGCCCGAGGGACGATTGGATGAGCAGACTTTGCATGGTGGTAGGCCGCCGGTAGGTGGTGTGAAGTGGATTGCAACGAAGTGGATTAGACAGAGGGTTTTCTAATGAGCGATGTGAATGTTGAAGGGCATGTGCTGTATTCGTTGCGCAATGCGCGGGTTAATCCTTGGCCTTTTCCGCATTTCTATGCGGAGAATGTCTTTCCGGACGAGACTTACTGGAAGATATACGACTACGTAAGCAAGAAGGGAGCGGAGGAGTACACGCAAGGTAAGAACAACTACAACGGGCGTCTTTTTGCCAAAGATACCGATGAAGACATTACGTTCTTGGGCCTGGATTTCTTGAAATCCGAGGACTTTTTGCGGCATGTGGTGAAGATTTTCCGTGACGAGTTTTCTATGCGGTTTACGGATTATACCCGCGTCAAATTAAGCAATGATCTGCGCTTGATTCGCGACGGCAGGGATTACTCGATTGGCCCGCACACCGACGCGCCGCATAAGGTGGTGAGCATGTTGTTTTACCTGCCTTTAGATGGTTGGAACCACGACTGCGGCACAAGTATTTACCTGCCGAAGGATCGTAGCTTTCGCTGCGCGGGCGGCCCGCATCGTAAGTTCGAGGACTTCGACAAGATCTTCACAGCACCCTTCCTGCCGAATACTTGCTTAGGCTTTTTCAAGACGGATTACAGCTTTCACGGGGTGGAGAAAATAGAAAAGGATTTTCAGCGGGACGTGCTTCTGTACAATGTTTATCATGGAAACATAAACTCTCTGTCATCTGAATAAATAGCGCCGGGAGGGCGAATAATGGCTAATAACGAGGACTTTATCGACCAAGCAAACCGACGCTTTCGCGCCGCGAATGACTTCTTAGCGTCCTGGCGCGCCGAAGCGCGGGACGATTTTGCGTTCGTGGCGGGGCAGCAGTGGACGCCGGAAGATGAAGCCATTCTGAATGAACAGCGTCGCCCTCCCATTACCTTCAACTACAGCGAGAAGATGATCGACGCGGTGATTGGTGCGGAGGTCAGTAACAGGCAAGAAACCTCGTTTCTGCCGAGGGGCATTGAAGATGCGGGATTGGCGGACTTATGGAATGCGGCGGCGAAGTACGTACGGGAGGAGTGTAATGCGGATGATGAAGAAAGCGATGCGTTTCGTGACGCGCTCATTTGCGGCATTGGCTGGACCTGGACGCGTTTGGATTATGATCGCGATCTTGACGGCCTTGTGGATATATCTCGTATTGACCCCCTCGAAATGAGCTACGACCCGGCTGCAACTAAGCCGGGGCTTACTGACCGTCGATGGAATGACCGAGAATGGTGGGTGGACGACGAAGAGGTAAGGCGTCGGTGGCCGGATGCTATTCCATCGCAGGCAAGTGACGATCCTGGGCGCGGCGTGGTGCGGCGCGGCATGCGCTATGCGGATGACGACACTTCCGAGTTCGAGCGGCACGAAGGGCAATCCAAGATTCGCTTGCATGAGTATTGGCAGATGGAGGATGTCTATCGTGTGGCGGTGGGCGGGCAACTTCATGAGGTTGACAAGAAGACGCTTGCACAGATTAAGGAGCAGATGCCTGATGTGCAGTCCGCCAAGCAGAAGAAGCGTGTGTATTACCGCGCATGGTTCATGGGCGAGACACTGCTTCAGGGACCTGAAAGGTCCCCTACGCAGAAGGGTTTCACCTTCAACCCTATCACTTGCAAGCGCGACCGCAACAAGGGGACGTGGTACGGATTAACCCGTGTGATGAAAGACCCGCAGCGTTGGGCCAACAAGTGGTTATCGCAGATTCTGCATATCATCAACACCAACGCCAAGGGCGGCATCTTGGTGGAGTTGGGCGCTGTGGTTGATCCCGAGCGCTTTAAAGAAGAGTGGGCACAGCCGGATAGCGTCTCGCTGCTGAATGAGGGCGCGCTGTCCCAGAAGAAGGTCATGCCCAAGCCTCCAGCCCCGTACCCGACTGGCTTGGACAAGCTAATGACCTTCGCGCTTGACTCCCTGCCAATGGTCACCGGCATCAACCTGGAGGCGCTTGGCCTTGCCAATAGGGATCAGGCCGGGGTTGTGGAAAGCCAGCGCAAACAGGCGGCATACGGCCTTCTTAGCCCAATGTTTAACGCGCTGCGCAACTATCGCAAGACGCAAGGGCGCGTGCTTTTGGACTTTATCCAAAACTATATTGCCGATGGGCGCTTGATTCGCATTGGTGGGCCGGAGTCGCAGCAGTTCTTGCCGTTGACCAAGCAGGATGGCGCGGCCAATTACGATGTCATTGTTGACCAGTCCCCGAATGCACCAGACACCAAGGACAAGACGTGGCAGGCCCTTGGAGACTTGATTCCGGCCATGTTGAAGGCGCAAGTTCCTGTGCCGCCTGACGTGCTGGATTACGCACCTATCCCGACTGCGTTAGCGGTTAAGTGGAAGCAATTCATTGGGCAGCAGATGCAGATGCAGCAGGAGATGCAAGACCAGATGAATCAACTCCAAGAAGAAAACAACCAGCTCAAGAGCGACCAACAGGTCAAGATGCAAGAGATGGACTTGGAGCGTCAGAAGATGCAACAAGAGCTGCAAATGGAGTGGCAGCAAACGCAAGCCAAGATGAAGATGGAAGCGGATGCGCACTCGCAGAAGATGCAGCTGGAGCGCGCCAAAGCGCAGTCCCAATTCGAGTTGGAGTCCTTCAAACAGGATCGCCAATTCGAGCTGGAAGGGCGGCGTATGCAGCATGAAAACAATATGAAGCAGCAGCAAGTGGACAATGACTTCAAGGTGAAGGCGTTTACAGCTGGCGTCAAAGCGGACGACGCTGGCAAGTTCCAAATTGACGTCAACACCGGCGAAATAGGCGACCTTGTGAACCAGTTCGCACAAGCCTCCCAGCAAATGGCGCAGCAGGCGCAAGCCTCGCAACAAGCCACCTTGCAGGCTATTGCGCAGCTTACACAGGCGCTTACCAAGCCGCGCATGCTGCAATATGACCAGTCCGGCAGGCCAGTGGGGAGCACGGTGCAATGAGCATCATGCAATCCACAAATGAGGTTCAGAGCAACCTCAAGCAAGCTATCCAGACGCTTCTGGAGTCTCAATACAACCTAATGCAAATTTCGCAACAAGGGAACACTGCGTTTGCGGCGGCGCTTTCGCAACTGGCGCAGGCCATCACTGCGCCGCGCACCCTGATCAATGATGCCAACGGGAACCCTGTTGGCGTGTCTTATCAATCCACCCAAGGAAGTCAGAATGTCTGATGGTTTAACGCCTGATGAAATCAAGTTCTTCGAGACCGGCGACGCCTCCGTGTTGGGTTTATCGGGCGATGCTCCTGCCCCTGCCTCTGCACCTGTTGAATCGCCTGCGCCTAGCCCAGTACCTGAACCGGCACCGGCTCCTGCACCCCCTCCAGTAGAGGACACCCGAGCTCAGCAATTGGCGCAGGAACAAGCGTACCGTGCCCAATTGGAGGCGCAACTGCGGGCGATTAACGAGCGTCTGGAGCAAGCTACAAAGCCGCCCCCACCGCCGCCGAAGGTTGCGCCGGATCCTGCGCAAGACCCGTACGGCCATCTGATGCACGAGATCAACAGCATCAAGGAAGCCTTGACCGGCATCAGCCAGCGCACGGAAGCCGAGCAGCAGCAGTACGCGCAGCAACAACAGTTCTTGGCGCTGAAAACCAAGGTGGAGACAGCGCGCAACGATTTCATGAAGAATACGCCGGACTTCCAAGAAGCCTATCAGCACCTGCGGAATGCTCGAGCGCAGGACTATCGGGACGTAGGAATTGCGGAGGAACGTATTCCCGAGGCGCTATTGACGGATGAGTTGGCGGTGTCGCAGAACGCGCTTAAGCAGGGCAAAAATCCTGCGGAGGTGGTCTATAACATGGCCAAGCGCTACGGCTACACACCGAAGGCGGCAGCGCCTGCTGCAGTTGACCCGGCTAAGCGCGTAGAGCAGATTATTGCGGGCCAGAAGGCTGCGGACGTGCCGCCGCGGGGCGCGCCGACCGGCGAGATTACGCTTTCCTCGCTGAAGGATGCTTCGGAGGCGGATTTGAACAAGGTGGCGCTGGACGACAAGCTGTGGAGCAAAATTGTCGGCGGCGGCAAAAACGACATCTTCGGGTAAGCCATGAATGATGACGTCAAAATTCGGATACACATTACCAAAGGGAGCTTAGTACTTGCAGAACTACACTCAAGCGTGGACGGGGGCCGACACGAATTTCGGTTTGCGCAACCCATACAAGTTAAAGGACGTCACTTTGACGGTTTCGCAGTCGAGTGCTACATCGACCAGGAGACAAGACATGTCTGTTACGACGACCGACCAGAGCGGAAGCTCGAACTCCCCTTTACGCGCTGAATTGTCAGATTTGGCGCGCAAGGAGCTGCTGCGCGAGATTGCGGACTTGACCGGCGAGAAGTACACCGTAGAATGTCGATTGCAATGGATCAACAATCGCGTGGATGAATTGAGGCAGCGGCTAGCTACCTCAAGGCGGCACGGCAATTCAAAGGGATAAGAAAATGGCTTTTTTTGGCAACTCTGTGCAACCGGCTGCGCCCGGCACGACCAATGATGTTTTAACGCTCACGTCTGCCAATGGCCGTAAGCTTCGGCTGGTGGAGTTGTCAGTTTGCGGCCTCGGCACTTCCAGCGCCGCCAATGAGTTGGGGGTAAAGCGCCCGGGGCAACTTGGCTCCACGCCCACCAACCAAGCCAGTATCCCGTTAGACCCTGACTGCGGTTCTTGCAGCGCCACGGTGGCCACCGGGTGGACCACGCAGCCTTCCTTGGGCACGGTGGCTATGCTGCGCCTGGGCTGCAACAGCAACGGGGCGATTTATCGTTGGGTGGCTACGCCGGGCATGGAGATTACCTGCCGGGGAGACTCATTGACAACGCATGCGTGCCTTTCGTTCCGCTTCACCACGGGCGGTGCAGGCCCGATGGGCGTTCACATCGTCTTTGAGGAGCTGTAATGCCGATTATCGATCCCACCACGCCTTCGGGCGTGCAGCCTGTTGGTTTCTCGTCGGGCTTCACGCTGATTATGTCGGACGAGTTCAACAGTACGGGACTCGATAACAAATGGAACAACGCACACGATTTTGGGAACTATGGTTCTACCAGCGCTTGGGACGTCAACAACAGCAATAATTCCTGCTTGCGCATGTGGTACAACGGCGCTGGAGGTGGCACGCCGTCTAACCAGATGTTTGGCTCCAACGGAGCCGCACGCGGTGGGCAGTCCTGGCGGGGCCGGTTTGGCTATTACGAGGCGCGCATTCAATGCATACGCGGGCGCGGCTTCTTCCCCGGCTTCTGGTTGTATCCGCTTTCCGACGGCAACGGCGAGAATGGCGACGGCAGCCAGCAAGAGATCGACATCGATGAGTGGTTTTCCTATGAAAATGGGGATTGGCTTGTTGATACCAGCGCCTTCCGTTGCAAGAACTCGTCCTTCACCATTTGGACAGAAGGCGGGGGCGGCAGCACTAACCAAGCAGGGCACTTAAGCTTCACCAACACACGTGGCTACGACACTACCGTCAGCACGCAATTCCACACGTATGCCATGTATTGGGCCTCCTCTGGCGGCCTGAAGTGGTACTACGATGGCAATCTCCTGGGCACCATTAATGACCCCTGGGGGGCGGGCAACAACATGCAACTAGTGGTGTTCCTGCAACTTTGGTGGGGTCCTGGCGGGGGTAATCCAACGCCAGACGGGAACACGCCGCAGGGTTCCAGCAACAGCATGATCTTTGATTATGTGCGGGTGTGGAGCATTGCGGGCTCTCCGAGTCCTGCGCCGCCTCCGCCACCGCCGCCGCCCTTTAGCGCATCGCTCACTACTGCACCAACGGATGGCGCTACTATCAGCGGTACTGTCAACTTCCAAATCGACGGCCAAGGCATTAAGAATGCCGAGCTGCTGCCGGCGACTGGCTACACGCCCAGCTACGGCACCTTCACGTTGTCCAACAACGGTGCGCACGGCGACTTCAACTGGAACACAACCAACGTCGCCAACGGGCCAATAAGCGTACGCATCTCCGCGTTTGACCAAGCGGCGGGCGTATCGCCTGCCAATGAGATAGTGGCGATGGCGTCGCGTACCTACAACGTCAACAACTCGCCATCGTCACCACCTCCGCCGCCACCACCTCCGGGAACGTTAGTTTGGCCGTACGGACGCAACAGTTCCGGCTTTGACAACATGACCTTCTACGACGAGTTCGATTCCGGCACCACGCCGGATACCTCGCGGTGGACAAATCATTACTACTACGAGGCAAGCAACTCCACGGTCAACTATGACGTAAACGGCGGCTATCTGCGCATTTGGCCCAAGGTGGATGGCTCCAACAACTTCTTCAATCGTGTGTTCACCACGGAGAACTTCTTTACGCAGCAATATGGGTACTTCGAGGTACGCGCACAGTTGGATCACGGCGATGGCTTACATCCGGTCATCGGCATTATTGGGAACAACAACAAAGATGTTGGGTACATGCATGCCTATGGGAACGCACCGTCCGGCGGTTGGACTTCTGGCACGGCTGTCATCGATTATGCGTGCGCTGTATTCGATATTCCCACACAGACCTTTAACTTCGACACTCGGCCCGGCACTGCTGCCCTTGGTGGAGCTAACTTAGCAAACAGCTTCCATTACTACGCATGTGAGTGGACACCCAACAATATCCGCTTCTTCTACGATGGCACGCAGGTAGAAGAGTGCGTAATTAGCGTCACCGGCCAGTTCTACCCCTATGTAGGGCTGGCGATGCAAACCAACGAGACTACGGCCAACACCACCGGCACGCCGCAAGGCACAGCCAATGCCATGCTGGTAGATTATGTTCACGTTTGGACGCTGCATAACAACGCCAACTCTGTGCCCGGCACCTCTGCGCCAGCGCCGTTTGGTATCACGCAGGTAACTGCTCCGCCGGACGGCGCAAGCATTTCCGGGGTGGTGGCCTTCCGTGTAGAAGGCAACCTTTTGGCAAACGTGGAGCTGCTACCGGCAACTGGTTACACGCCTATTTATGGGCAGTTTTCGCTTTCCTCAGGCAACACGGTGGCCGAGCTCAACTGGAGTTCTACTGCGGTGGCCAACGGAGCTATTCAGGTGCGCATCTCCGCGTTTGACCATAGCGCAGGGCAGGCAGCTAGTGAATTGGTTGCCATGCAGCCGCGCACCTACTACCTCAACAACACGGCAGCGCCTCCGGGGCCTGCTCCTACACCTACGCCAGTACCGCCGCCTCCGCCAACAGATCGCGGGCTGCAATACCTTTATTCGGAACTCCTTGGCCGCTTGCCTTGGATTAGGCGCGGGCGGCGGTAAGTGGGCGTAGTAAAGGACGCCACCAGTAGCCTAAACACCGGCAGCAGCGGTACCAGTCAAAGCTGGTCGCATACATGCTCCGGTAGCAATCGCTATTTGCTGGTGGCGGTGTCCACCAATGGCGGCGGCAGCGACGTTACCGGCGTCACCTACGCCGGAGTGGCGCTGTCCGCGTTGGGTTCGCAGCAAGAGTCCGACACAGGTTATCGCATCTCCATGTGGGGCCTTGCAGGCCCCGCCAGCGGTACCAATACCATCACGGTATCGTGGAATGAGTCGCATGCCGTAGAGTGCTGCGCCATCAGCTTCACGAACGTGAGCCAGTCCGCACCTACCGGCACGATCGCGTTGGCGCAAACGCAAAGCGATCGTGCCGG
>Ga0207698_10000120_pt1 | contig 49131 bp, 52 predicted proteins | sample KBSCornC22_FD_184298 | JGI IMG/M metagenome (GOLD analysis project Ga0207698, IMG submission 184298) | Corn rhizosphere microbial communities from Kellogg Biological Station, Michigan, USA - KBS Corn C2-2 (SPAdes) (version 2) | ecosystem: Host-associated > Plants > Roots > Rhizosphere > Soil ... | reverse complement strand
TGGGCCCGGCGCTCGACGCCGCGGGTTTGAGCCGGGTGCGCATGCTGCTCCAGGTCCATGACGAGCTCGTGTTCGAGCTGCCCGAAGGCGATGTCGATGCCGCGAGGCCGGTGATCGAACGCGTCATGGCCGAGGCCTCCGAGCCGCACGTCAAGCTTTCCGTGCCGCTCGGCATCGAAATGGGCGCGGGCCATAGCTGGGGTGACGCGCATTGAGCGGCCGCTTTGCCCAGCTTTGTATCGGCGTCATTGCGAGCGCAGCGACGCAATCCAGCTCGACCGGCGAAACTGGATCGCCGCGTCGCTTCGCTCCTCGCGATGACGGGCGCATGCGGTGACCTCTACCCTCGACGCCACCGGTCCCGGCGACATTGAGGCGCTCGCCAAGGGCGGGCGGACCAATTTCTTCGGCTTCCTGCTGCGATTGGCGGCGCGCCTGCCGTTCCTGTTCATCGCGGGCCGCTGGTATGGCGCGGATGCGCTCGGGCGCTTCGCTTATGCGACGATCATCGTCGAATTTGCGGGCCAGCTCGCGACGATGGGGCTGAAGCGAGGGCTGGCGCAGCAGCTTTCGACCACCAAGCGCGACCATGTCTGCGTGGTGTGGGACGGGCTGCTGGTCGGCTGGGTCGCCTCCTTCGTCGCCGCGGGCGTGCTGATGATGGTGCCAGAACTGATGTTCCCGAACAGCGAGATCAACCAGCGCGACTATCTGTTGCCGCTCACCATCTTCGGCTGGGCCGGATCGGACATCGCGCTGGCGGCGCTCGCCTATCGCGGCGACATCGGTGCGACGGTCAAGGCGCGCTCGCTGGTCGAGCCCTGGGCGATCAGCATCGGCGCCTTTGCTCTGTCCTGGTATTCACTGCGCGACGGCCTCATCCTGTCCTATGCGATATCGGCCACCGCTGCGCTCGCCGCGTCGCTCTATCCCTTGCTCAAGACCTATGGCCGGCCGCGCGGCTGGCGGCCGGAGCCGATCCAATTGTCACGCGTCGCGATCCGCAACCTGCCTTTGGCCGGAGCCGACGCGATCGAATGGGGCTCGCGGCGGCTCGACATTGCGATGCTGGGCCTGTTCTTCTCGCCGGGCATCGTCGGTATCTATTATGTCGCGCAGCAGGTCGCCTCGCTGCCGCAGAAGCTCAAGACGAGCTTCGACCCGATCCTGGGCCCGGTGATCACGCAGAATCTGGCAGAGGATAATCATCAGGCCGTGGCCAGGCAGGTGCGCCAGGTCGGCTTCTGGATCATCGCGGCACAGGTCGGCATCGCCTTGGCGCTTTCGATTCCGGGCAAGGCGGTGATGGGGCTGGTCGGGCCGACCTTCGTCGGCGGTACGGGCGCGCTGGCGGTGCTGCTCGCGGCCGAGGCGATCGCCGCCACCGCCGTCGTGAGCGAGGCGGCGCTGATCTACATCGCGCCGTGGCGGAACCTGCTCATCTCGATCGCGATGATCGCGATCCAGGCGGTTTTGTCGGTGGTGCTGGTCTATGCGATCCGGTCCGCTTTGCCGTCTTTGGTCGATGCGGGCTGGATCGATCCACGGCCCGATCCCAGGAGAGATCCGATCGCGGCGGCCGGCCCCGCGCTGGCGCTGATGATCGCGCTTGGGCTCGCGGCTGTGGCCAAGGCCTGGTTGTTGCGGGGCCTGCTCAAGGCGCGGGTGAATGGCTGGCGCTGGTCGGTGATCTGGGCCGCCCTGACCGCGGGTGGACTCGGCTGGACCGTCACCCGGCTGCCGCACAGCTTCGAATGGTTCGAACTGGTGGCGGGCGTCCCGGCCATCCTTGGCACATTCGGCGCGATCATCTGGTACAAGGGTTTCAATCAGGAGGACCGCACGCTCTTCCGCAAGCAGGAGGAGGTGCCGGCATGAAGGATATGAGCGACGTCATCATCCTGGGCGGCGGGCTGGTCGGGCTGACGCTTGCGGTCGCGCTCGATGCGCATGGCCTGTCGAGCATCGTCGTCGATACGGCCGAGCCGGCGGACGTGCTCGCCAAGGGCTTCGACGGGCGCACCTCGGCGGTGGCGAGCGCGAGCCAGGCGATGCTCGACGCGATCGGCGTCGGCGCGCGACTGGCGGGGCAGGGCTGCCCGATCGCCACGATCAGCGTCAGCGACGGACTCGCGCCGCGCAGCCTGGTCTTCGATCCCGATCCCGCCTCGGGGCCGCTCGGCATCATGTATGAGAACCGGTTGCTCCGGCGTGCGCTGCACGAGGCGGCGGCGGACGCGCCCAACGTCACCTTGCTCATGCCGGCCAGCGCCGCCTCGGTGGTGCGCGACGGCACCTCGGCACGCGTGACGCTCTCCGATGGCCGCAGCTTCGCCGCGCCGCTGCTGGTGGGGGCTGAGGGGCGCAATTCGCCGACGCGCGCTGCGGCGGGAATCCAGGTCGCGCGGTGGAGCTACAACCATCATGCGATCATCGCCACGATCGGCCATGAGCGCCCGCACGAGGGCGTGGCGCATGAAATCTTCTATCCCACCGGACCCTTCGCTTTGCTGCCGATGCTCGACGATGCCGACGGGCCACGCTCGGCGATCGTGTGGACGGTCGCGGCCGAACATGGGTCGGCGATGCTGGGTCTGCCCGATCGCGCTTTCCTGGCCGAGGCGGAGAAACGGATGGGCGGGTTGCTCGGCACGCTGCGCTCGGCCAGCCCACGTTCTTCCTATCCGCTCGGTTTCCATCATACCGCGCGGATCACGGACACGCGGCTCGCTTTGGTCGGCGATGCGGCGCATGGCATCCACCCGATTGCCGGGCAGGGGCTCAATCTGGGCTTTCGGGACGTGGCGGCGCTGGCGGAAGTGCTGGTCGAGGGGGCTCGGCTGGGACTGGACCTGGGCGATGCGCAACTCCTCGGCCGCTATGAACGGTGGCGCGCGCTCGACAGCTTCGTCGTCGCCGCGACCACCGATGGGCTGACGCGATTGTTCGGCCTGCCCGGCAAGGCGCCGCGTGCGATCCGGCGGTTCGGCCTGGACCTGGTGTCGCGCATCCCTCCGCTCAAGCGAAGCTTCATGGCCGAAGCGCGAGGCGAGACCGGACGATTGCCAAAACTGCTGCAGGGGATGGAGGTTTAGGACCTCCGTCCCTGACCGGGACTCATTGCAAGGTCGCGTCGCCGTCTTCGCCCGCCGCGGAGAATCGGAGCAGTTCGGCAAGCAGGTCGGCGCGCTCCTCCAGGCTTTCGGCTTCAAGCAATGCCTGCTTGGCGGCAACGTCGAACGGGATCGCCTGGGCGAGACCGTTGACCAGCGCCTGATCGTCGAGGCGGCCGACCTCCTGCCAGTCGATCGCATAACCCTGGCGCTCCGCGAATCGTCGCGCCTCCTGCTCGATGCCGGCCCGTTCGGCGCTGGGCAGGACCAGCTCCGCGGTCAGGTCGTCATCGAAACTGACGGTGTCGGCCTCGATCTGGCGGAAGGGCGTGGTGACGTCCAGCTCACGCAGCAGGCGGAAGCGGGTGAGACCTTCAAGCAGGACGTTGAAGCGCCCATCCTCGAGCGCCTCGACATGGTCGATACGCCCAACGCAGCCGATATCGAACAATGCCGGCCGATCATTGTCCTGACCCGGCTTATCCTGGCCCGGCAGGGGCTGGATCATCGCGATACGGCGGTCGCGCGCGAGTGCGTCGCTGACCAGCGCCCGGTAGCGCGGCTCGAAAATGTGCAGCGGCAAATAGGAGCGCGGCAGCAGGAGCGCGCCGGCCAGCGGGAAGATCGACAGGCGGGTGCTGGTCTTGATCATCAGCCGAACAGGATGGCGGACAGGCGCCGCCGCTGCTGCGACACCCAGGGATCCTCGAGGCCGGTCGCCTCGAACAAGGTGAGCAGCCGCTTGCGCGCCGCACCCTCATTCCACTCGCGGTCGCGTTCGATCGAGCCGAGCAGCAGGTCGGCGGCGCCATCGCGGTCGCCGGCGGCCATCAGTGCGCCGGCCAGCTCGTAACGCGCCTCCTGATCGTCGGGGCTGGTCGCGACCTTTGCCTTCAGGTCGGCAAGGTCATCCACCGCGCCCGCTTCCCCGGCGAGCGCCAATGCGGCGCGCGCACGGGCGATCGCGGGATCCTTGGCCTTGTCTTCCCCGACGGCGTCGAGCGCTGCCTGCGCTTCCTCCCGGCGTCCGGCGGCAAGCAAGGCCCGCACATGGCCGGCGACGACTTGCGTATTGTCTGGCGCCATCTCCATGAGCTGGGAGAAGATCGACACGGCGCGTTCGGAATCGCCGTCGTCCAGCACCTGTTCGCCCATCTCGATCAAAGGCGCGATATCCTGATGAAGCGCCTCGTCGGCGCCCTGGATCGGCAGCTGGCGCAAGATCTGGTCGAGCGCCTGGCCGATCTGGCTCTCGCTGCGATAGGGCGTCAGATCGGCGACGAGCTGGCCCTGGAACACCGCATAAACGGTCGGGATGGACTGGACGCGAAATTGCGCCGCGATCAGTTTCTGTTCGTCGACGTTGATCTTGGCGAGCTTGACGCCCTTGCCAGCATAAGCGGCGGCGACCTTCTCCAACACCGGCGTGAGTGCCTTGCACGGCCCGCACCATTCCGCCCAGAAATCGAGGATGACGAGCGCGTCCATCGACGGCTCGATCACGTCGCGTTTGAACGTTTCGACTGCCTCACGCTCGCTCGCGCTCATTCCCAGGGTCGCCAAGGTTCGTGTCTCCGCCTTTCCAGTGCCGTCCCTATGTGGGCCATAACGGTCGCGAGACAAGCCTGTGCCGAAAAGGCCGTCACTTTCTGTTCCGAGGGGGTTGCGGCCCCGCCAAACGGTTGCTAACAGCCGCGCCTCACCCGCCGGGGTCCGATCCCCGGAACATACGCGAGCGGGCGTAGCTCAGGGGTAGAGCACGACCTTGCCAAGGTCGGGGTCGAGGGTTCGAATCCCTTCGCCCGCTCCAGTTTTCTGCCGGTGTCGAGGAGCTTCCTCCACCATTGGGCTGAACCCTCGAGAGTCTTTGTTGCGCTCCGCCCTGCCGGGCTACGCTGATGGTTCGTATCCCTTCGCCCGCTCCAGTTTCTGCCGGTGTCGAGGATCCTCCTCCACCATTGGGCTGAACCCTCGAGAGTCTTTGTTGCGCTTCGCCTTGCCGGGCTGCGCTAGCGGTTCGTATCCCTTCGCGCGCTTCAGTTCACGCAGGATCGACCCCAGGCTTCGATCCCGCGAAAACAACCCCGACGTCGCAGATGATGTCCGCGCGTCGAGTTTCGGCGGCACCGCCAGCCTATGAACCTGGCTGCCCGGTTTTGTGCGGCGGGGTGGTCGTGGATGACGTAATCAACGCCTTCCACGGTGACCGACGGCTGGTCCGATTCTCGTCAGTCAGCCGATGAAGTCGGTTCAGCCCGCAGGCGCATCCTCGAGAAGCTCCTGATAGCCGCGAAGCAAGGGGAGCAATTGGTCCCCCTGGCGTCTGATCTCCTGCAGATAGGGCGTGTCGGACAGGACGAAGTGGGTGATGCCGAGTTCGCGATATTTGCGCAGCGACGCGGCCACGTCTTCCGCCGATCCGACCAGCCAGGTCGTCCCCGCGCCGCCGCCGCCATGGCGACCGGGTGCGGTGTAGAGATTGTCGTCGAGCACGTCGCCCTGCTGCTGCAGGTCGAGCAGCCGTTGCTGGCCGACGGCCGGCGCACGGCGATGCTGGTCGCCACGCCCGCGTTCCTTCATCGCTTCGACCTTGGCCTCGGCATCGGCCCAGGCCTGCTCGGTCGTGTCGCGCACCAGTGTGGTGATGCGGAGGCCGAATTCGAGCGGCGGCAGATCGCGATCGAGATCCCGGCTCAGCTGCTTCAGCCGGGCGATGCGTTCGGCGATGCCGTCGCGCGGTTCGCCCCAGAAGAGCTGGATGTCGGCCTCGGTCGCCGCCACCCGCTCGGCGGCCTCCGACGCGCCGCCGAAGTAAAGGCGCGGATTGCGCCGCTTGGCCCGGGGCTTGATGCGCGGTTCGACGGTCGAGCCCGCGACCTGGAAATGCTCGCCTTCGAACGTGACGTCGGTTTCGGTCCAGAGCCGCCGCACGAGCCGCATGAATTCCTTGGTCCGGGCGTAACGCTGCGCCTGATCGCCCTCGCTGTCGCCATAAGCGGCGAGCTTGTCCTGGCCGGAAACGATGTTGATCCGCACGCGGCCGCCGCTCAGATGATCGAGCGTCGCCGCCGCCGAGGCAAAATTGGCCGGTCGCCAATAACCGGGCCGGATCGCGATCAGGGGCTCGAAACTGGTGGTCCGTGCCGTCAGCGCCGTCGCCAGCGTGAACGTGTCGGGGCGGCCCCAGCCGGCGCCGATCAGCGCGCCGCCCCAACCATGATCCTCCAGCGCGCGCGCATGTTCGGTCAGCGTGTCCAGGCTGTTATGGTCGGGGGCGAGCGCATCGCCGCGGTGGCCGGAATGGACCTCGTTCGGGATATACCAGAGGAATTCGGACTTGCTCGTCATGCGTCGACCTCGCCGGCAGAAGGGTGTCATACCCGAGTGATGAGGCCGGATCGGCTAATTCCTATATTTCCTATCTGAAAACTAGGGAATCTGCGGAAGGCGATAGTTTTTGTGTGTCGCCCGTGGCGTCCCGATGCGGAATGGCTCTGCTCCGGCGCCGGCATGGAATGGCCGGCAAGGGAGATTGATATGGCTGTTTCCGCTCTCCGGCCGGCATCGTCCGGCGATGATGCGCGCAGGGATTTCCGCCTCGGCGAACGATATCGTTCGGCACTCGATCTCCCGGTGGCCTGGAACGACACGCTCGACGTGCTGATCGGTCACCGATCGGTCCGCGCCTTCTTGTCCGATCCGTTGCCCGAGGGCACGGTCGAGCTGCTCGTGGCTGCGGGACAGTCGGCTGCCTCGTCGTCGAACCTGCAGCCCTGGAGCGTGGTGGCGGTGGAAGATCCGGAGCGCAGGGCACGACTCGCTGCGCTCGCCGGCAACCAGAAGCATGTCGAACAGGCGCCCTTGGTCCTGTTGTGGCTGGTCGATCTCCATCGTCTGGAGAGCTTGGGGCGACAGGTCGGCACGCCCACCGAAGGCCTCGATTATCTGGAGACCTTGCTGCTGGGCACGGTAGACACCGCGATCGCGGCGCAGAATGCGGTGGTGGCGTTGGAATCGCTTGGCCTGGGCGCGGTCTATATCGGGGGTATCCGCAACAAGCCGGCCGAGGTCGCGCAGGAATTGGGCCTGCCGTCCCACGTCTTCGCGCTGGTCGGCCTCGCCGTCGGCTATCCCGACCCGAATGCGCCGGCTTCGGTCAAGCCGCGCCTGCCGCAGGAGGCCGTCCTGTTCCGCGAGACTTACGCGCCTGGCCCTGATGCCGCCGCGGTCCGCGATTATGATCGGCGCCTTCGATCGTTCCAGCGCGAACAGGGGCTAACCGAGCGCGACTGGAGCGAGCAGGCGACGCATCGCGTGCGCGGTGCGGAGGCGCTGAGCGGACGCCACCTGATGCGCGACGTGCTGAACGGGCTCGGCTTCGGCCTCAAATAGGGGCGTTGGGCATCGTCCGGGCGGCCGTCGGTCGAGCCGCTCGTCTCATTCCGGCCGAGCGGGGGGGCGGCGAGCGGGACGGCCTGCCGGCTTGTGATCGGGGACCTCGGGTTTCTGATCCGGTTTCTGTTCCGGCGGCTTGCCAAGCCCGCTGACGAAGGCCGCCACACCCTGCGCGATCAAGCTGCCGATCTCGCTCGCCTTGCTCTTTCCTTCGGGCGCGGGTTTTTCGGCCTGGCGCTTGGTCAGCGCGCCGACGCCCGCGACCAGGGCGGCAGCCACGACCTCGCGCGCGATCGGGTTTTCGGCGATCTTGAGCGCCGATTTCGCGGTCTTGCGCAAATCCTTGGGCAGCTTCACTCCGCCGACCTTCTTCGGCACCTTGGGCTTCTTGTCCTTCTTCGCCATGGCGGGCCTCCATCTGCAGCCGGACTCGTTTCGGCCGCGCCGGTCCCGCTGGCAAGAGCGAAGAATATCCCAGCATGACTATAGGGATTGCCCGCGCCGAAACGGGCGGCTATTCTGGTCGGCGGTTCAACCGGAGGAAATTTCCTTATGAAGAAGCTCATCGTCCTGCCGCTCATCGCCGCGACCGTGCTCGGCCTGTCCGCCTGCACCAAGCATGACAAGACCGAGAATGTGTCGGTCAATGCGGTCGACACCAACGTGACCGATGCCAATGCGACCGATGCCAATGCCGCGGGCGAGATGCTCGACAATGGCAGCAACGCGTCGGAAGCGCTGACCAACGGCTAAGGCAGGGTGAGGGGCAAGCCGAACTTTCGGCGCCCCAAGCAGCTTTCTATTTCCTATTTTGAAAGTAGGGAATAAGAGGGGGTTAGCGCCATGCTGACTCCCTGGCGTTTTCTCTGGGCCCGGCGGCACGACCGTCGGGCCCTTTTTGTGAGCCGATCAGAGGCCCTCGCCGCCGACCCAATGCGCGTTGGAAAGCTTGCGTGCGACCGCCCAGGTCTGACGGCGAATGTCGGGAACCGCGACGATCTCCCAAAAGGTGCCCCGCGTCATCGGGCCGAGCGCGAGCAGGGTCGGGCAGGGCTCGCCATCGTGGCCGATCGCCTCCGACTGCTGGGTCACGTCGATGCCGATGCGCAAGCGATCCGGTCGGATCAGCCCGCGATCCAGCAGGCGGCGGAGCAAGGGCTCCTCGGTGCGGAGCAGATCGCCCTGCGGGCCGCTGGCATTGATGATGCGGCGGACACGGAGGCTGGTGAGATCATCCCTGCCGCGTGGCCGATAGCGAACCATCGCGCCGTCGCCGTCCGCTTTCGCGTCGACGAGCTTGCCTGCCACGATCCGCAGCCGCCCGTCCGCCTTCATCGCCGTGATCTTCGCCGCAACCTCGGGAGCGATGCGGTGGCGGTGCACGTCCCACCAGGCGCGCAGATGGCGCAGGAAGCGGCGACGCTGGTCGAGATCGGCGGCTGTCCACAGGCCTTCGGTAAAAGGACGCAACTCATCGACCGCCGCGCGCCAGCCCACCTCAGCGCTGCGCGTGCGCACGTGACGCAGCAGCCCGATCGCGTCGGTGGGCGGCCGCGTGTCGAGCGTCGAGGGGGCAACCGGTGCATGCGCGCGCGGGCTCAATCCCCGCCGTGACAAGGCGACGATCTGCCCGTCATAGCCGCGCGCGTCGAGCAAGAGCGCAATGTCGACCATCGTGAGCCCGCTGCCGATCACCAGCACGGTGTCGTCCGCCTTGAGGCCTTCGGCGACGTCGCCGCTCCAGGGTTCGGGCGCGAAGCAGCCGGGCGCCAAGGCGGCGGCATCGATATCGCCGGGTATATGGGGCGGCAGGTTGCCGGGTGCGAGGATCACGGCATCAGCTTCGATCGTGCTGCCGTCGGCGAGCATGATCCGCCAGCCTTCGCCGGCCGGTTCCAGATCGAGCGCCTCGCCGCGGATCAGATCGAGCCGATCAGGCGCCGCTTTGCGCGCATCGTCGAGCAATTCGGCGAGATAGTCGCCATAGACCAGGCGCGGCGCGAAGCCGCCGGCCAGCTCCGGGTGGCGCCGATCCAGCCAATGCGCGAAATGGTCGGGGTCCTGCGGCAGCGCACTCATGTTCGCGGCGCGCACGTTGAGCAGATGGTCGGGATGCGCCGCCGAATAAGCAACCCCCCGCGCAGCCTCCGCGCGCCGTTCGATCAGGGTCGCGCGCGGGCCCTGATGACGCAGCAGGTTGATCGCCTGTAGCGCGCCTGAAAAGCCGCCGCCGATGATCGCGACATGATGGATTGCCAAGCAGGATGCTCCCCAGAGTCGGGAGCTTCTTAGCGCAGTCGCTCGAACGGGTAATGGTCGCGGATCGTCTCGTTGAAATATTCTCCCTTGGAGAAGGCCTTGCGGAAATCGTGGGCGATATCCTCGGGCACGCCGAGATAGGCGTAGCGCTTGCCTGAGACGAAGGTGACGCTCAGCCGGTGCGCCGCCGGGTCATAGTCGAAGCCACGGATGACGGACGAGGGCATGGCGGGGGAACGTTTGGGCGCAGCCATCTTTCCCTCTCCCCTAAGGAGAGAGGAGAATCTTATCTCGTCAGAACATACCGCCCGGGCGCGTCCTCGATGGCCTGGAGCTTGCCTTTGCCCGGGATGCGCGCGCCCTTCGCAGGAACCTCGCCGCCCGAACGCTCGCTGATCCAGCCGAACCAGTCGGGCCACCAGCTGCCCTTATGCTCCGTGGCGGCAGCGACGAACTCGTCGAGCGTCTCGGCGGGCGCGTCGTTCGTCCAATATTGATATTTGCCCGCGGCGGGCGGGTTGACGACGCCGGCAATATGACCGGAGCCGGCGAGCACGAAGCGGATGGGGCCCGAGAAATGATGGGTCAGCTTCCACACGCTTTGCGGCGGTGCGATATGATCCTCGCGGCCCGCCTGAACGTAGGAAGGCGTCGAGACGGTGTTGAGGTCGATCGGCACGCCGTCGACCGCCAGCTCGCCTTTCACCAATTTGTTGTCGCGGTAGAAATCGGCGAGGTAGCGGCGGTGCCATTCGGCGGGCAGATTGGTGACGTCGCTGTTCCAGTGGAGCAGGTCGAAGGGCTTGTACGCGTCGGCCAGCAGGTAGTTGTTGACGACATAATTCCAGATCAGGTCGCGACCGCGCAGCAGATTGAAGGTCGCGCCCATGTAGCGGCCATCGAGATAGCCGTCAGTGGCGATGCTCTCGATCAGTGCAAGCTGCGCATCATCGACGAACAGGGTCAGGTCGCCGGCCTCGCTGAAATCGACCTGCGCGGTCAGGAAGGTGGCACTCGCGACCTTGTCGGCCTCACCCTTCGCCGCGAGCCAGGCGAGCAGCATCGACAGCGCGGTCCCCGCGACGCAATAGCCGATCACATGGACGCTGGGTACGCCCAGCAGGTCGCGGATCGTGTCGATCGCATCGCGCTGCCCGTTCAGGACATAATCGTCCATCGTCGTGCCCGCCATGCTCGCATCGGCCGACTTCCACGACACCATGAACACCGACAGGCCCTGGTCGACCGCCCATTTGACGAAGCTTTTCTCAGGGCTGAGATCGAGCACGTAGAAGCGGTTGATCCAGGGCGGGAAGATCAGGAGCGGTGTCGCCTGGACCTGGTCAGTAGTCGGTGCATAGTGGATCAGCTGGTAGAGCGGCGTTTCCCTGATCACCTTGCCCGGAGTGGTGGCGAGGTTCCGGCCCACCTCGAACACCTTCTCGCCAACATGGCGGATCTGGCCCGCGGCAAGATCTGACAGCATTCGCTCGAGCCCGGTGATCAGGTTCGCGCCGCGCGTCTCGAAGATGCGTTCGAGCACCTGTGGATTGGTGAAGGCGAAATTGGCGGGGCTCATCGCGTCGACGAAGCTTTCCGTGGCGAAGCGCAATTGCTCTTTCTGGCGCGGGTCGATCCCGTCGATCGCCTCGACGCCCTTGAGCAACTGGTCGGCGACCGCGACATAGGATTGCCGGATCATGTCGAACACCGGCTCTTCCCATAGTGCGCCCTTGAAGCGGCGGTCGCGCGCGGCCTTGGCCGCATCCTCGGGCGACAAAGGCAGCATCTTCTGCCAGGCGCCGACCGCTTCCTTCCACCAGGCGGCCTGCGCCTCGGCCACCGCCATCGGATCGACCTGGCCTTTCGCCAGGATCTCGACCGTGTCGTCGGCAATCTTCAGCGCGGCCGAGGCGCCATGTTCCATCAGCATCTGCTGCATGCGCCCGACCACGCCGGTCCAATGCGCCATTTCGTCGAGCAAGTTTTCGTTTTCGGCCATGGGCGTCCTTACGGGTGCCATTGACGGACAAAGCGGCTATAGCGGCCCCGCCCTGCTAGATGGGCGATACGCGCCCGCTCGCAAAGAGGCTTGTTTCAACCCGAGGATATGATGACCGAGGATTTCTACCGCATTCGCCGTTTGCCCCCTTACGTGTTCGCCGAAGTGAACGCGATGAAGGCGGCGGCGCGCGCGGCAGGCGAGGACATCATCGATCTCGGCATGGGCAATCCCGATGGCGCCCCCGCGCCGCACGTGATCGAGAAATTGTGCGAGGTCGCGCGCAACCCCAATGCGCATGGCTATTCGGCCTCGTCGGGCATCCCCGGCCTCAAGAAAGCGCAGGCCGCTTATTATGCGCGCCGCTTCGGGGTCGAGCTCGATCCGGCCAAGGAAGTGGTTGTGACCTTGGGCTCCAAGGAAGGGCTCGCCAACCTCGCGCAGGCGATCACCGCGCCGGGGGACGTCGTGCTTGCGCCCAACCCGTCCTACCCGATCCACACGTTCGGCTTCATCATCGCCGGTGCCGCGATCCGGTCGATCCCGGCTGCGCCCGGGCCGGATTTCTTCGAACGGCTTAAATATGCGATGGCCTATACGGTGCCCAAGCCGTCGGTGCTGGTGATCGGCTATCCGTCCAACCCGACCGCTTATGTCGCCGATCTCGATTTCTACGCCAAGGTGGTGGAGTTCGCGAAGGAGCATAAGCTCTGGGTGCTGAGCGACCTCGCTTATGCCGAAATCTATTTCGGCGACACGCCGACGCCCTCGATCCTGCAGGTGCCGGGCGCCAAGGACGTGGCGATCGAATTCACCTCCATGTCCAAGACCTATTCGATGGCGGGCTGGCGGATCGGCTTCGCGGTCGGCAACCAGCAGCTGATCTCGGCCTTGACGCGCGTGAAGTCCTATCTGGATTATGGCGCCTTCACCCCGATCCAGGCGGCGGCGGTCGCCGCGCTCAACGGACCGCAGGACATCGTCGAGGCCAATCGCAAGCTCTACAAGAGCCGGCGCGACGTGCTGGTCGAAAGCTTCGGTCGCGCGGGCTGGGAGATTCCCTCGCCGGAGGCCTCGATGTTCGCCTGGGCGCCGATCCCGCCCGCGCTCAAGCATCTGGGCGCGCTCGAATTCTCGAAGCAATTGCTGACGCACGCGCAGGTCGCGGTCGCGCCGGGTGTCGGCTTCGGCGAGGAAGGCGAGGGCTTTGTCCGGATCGCCCTGGTCGAGAATGAGCATCGCATCCGCCAGGCGGCGCGCAACGTGAAGCGCTATCTCGCCAGCATGGGCGTCAATGCGGCGAAGGCGGCGCAGGCGGGCTGATGAAGGCGGCGCTCGACGACATCTTCCAGGTCTCGAGCCTTTCGGGGCTGTCGCACACGATCCAGCTGGCGCTGGCCCCGGCCTTCCTGTTGAGCGCGATGGGGATCATCCTCAACATGCTCACCGGGCGGCTGACGCGCATCGTCGATCGCGCGCGTGTGATCGAGAAGGAGTTCACCCCGCGCGATCACCCCGACCATCAGCATCAGGTCAGCGAACTACGGCTGCTCGACCGGCGGATGAAGATCGTCAACAATGCCATCTTCCTCGCGACCGCGAGCGCGGTGGTCCTCTGTACCGTGGTGGCGGCAATGTTCCTGGCGGCGGTCGCGGGGTTCGGGTTCGCCCGCACGCTGGCCTTGATGTTCGCGCTGTCGCTTGGGCTCCTGATCGCGAGCCTGGTCTTGTTCCTGGTCGAGGTCCGCGTCGCGGTGCGTGCGATCCAGATCCGGGACGAGCTGCTGGAATTGAGCTAAATCCCCGTTCGTCCCGAGCGAAGTCGAGGGACGCTGCCGAGCGGAGCCGAGGCATTCTCGCTTCGCTCGAATATGCGTCTCGACTTCGCTCGACGCGAACGGAACCTTTTCCCTGCGCTCCCCATATGGAAAGAGGGGCCGCCGGGTTGCCCCAGCGACCCCTCCAACATGGGTCAGCGGCCGGATGCCGGCCCGGGAGACCCAGGCGATTCTAACCGAAGTTAGAAGCGCGTCTCCCGAACGGACAGAACCGACCTCCCAGCTGAACCATGAGACATCGGTCACCTCCTTTCGCTAAGTTGAAGAGCAAGATCGAATGTGAGTCATGTCGCGCCATCGAACAAGACTTGAATTCAAATATTTTGACGTCAGGATGCTCAGCTTCGCGTCGGCTTCTTGCCGAACAGGTTCCTGAGCTCATCCTTGGCGCGCTCCAGCACGCGCCGCTGTTGCGCATCGAGCCCTTCGCCCGCACGGTTGATATAGAAGGTCAGCATCGACATGGCCGACTGGAAGGCCGTGCCCCTGCGCCTTTTGCTATGCTCGGCCGAGCGCTTGAGCGATACCGCAATCTCCTTCGGATCATGCTTCTTGAAGAGATCGGGTTCGAGGTCGAGCGCGTTCGAATGGGCGGTGATGCCCTGGGACCAGTGCCGCACTGCCATGATCGTCAGTGCTTCTTGAAATATTGGACGTCGCGCTCATGCTTCTCGGCCGCGTCGCGGGTAGGGAAGGTGCCCAGGTTCCGGCGTTTCCCGTCTTCGCCCTTCTTCCGCGAATAAAGCCGATATTCCCCTGATTTGAGCTTACGGATCACGTCCCGCCTCCTCCTAAGCCACCTTACCCGCCCGCTAAACGGAACGACCCACGGTCGGTTCCTGGGGGATTGTTCCTGAGTCTCGAGAGGAAGCAGGCGGTTTTGAGAAGGAAGTTCCCGGCGGGGACCGGGCGGTTCATTTCTTCGTGGTCGTCCTCAGCCGCGGCAGTCTTCGATCACGCGGCTGGGTTCGGCCCAGGCGGGGATGTCCACCTCTGTCAGGTTCGGACCGCTCAACGAGAAGCGACCGCGGCTGAAAGCGATCTGGTCGAGGGCGGGATCGGAGGCGGCGAGGCTGATCTGGCTGCGGCCGTCGGCGCTGGTCTGGGCCGGCCAGGCGCGCTCGGCATAAGAGGTGCGCAGCGTGATCGCCGGAACCGCACCGGGCACCGAGAGAGTGACGATGCGGCGCGCCGCATCGCACCGCATGATCAGCAAAGCGGGCGCCCCGTCCGCGCCGTACGTTGCCGTCCGATCGGCATAATGCCAGGCGCCGGCGGTATAGGGCCGGTCGCGCCAGTCGGCGGGAACCACGGGCGCGGGCGGCACGATGATCACGGGCGCGGGCTTCGGCGCCTGGACCTTGGGCGTCGGGGCCGGCGCGGTCGTGCAGGCCGCTATGACCAGCGGCAATGCGAGGATGAGCCGCTTCATACCGCGACGGGTGCTGCGATATGCGCCTGGGGCGCGTAATCGCTCACCTCGATATCCTCGATGGCATAATCGAAGATGGTGGGCGGCCGGCGCAGCAATTTGAGCCGGGGCTCACCCTCCGGCCTGCGCGCGAGCTGCTCTTCCACCAGATGCGCGTGGTTCAGATAGACATGAACGTCGCCGCCGCTCCAGATCAGCTCGCCGGGCGCCAGGTCGCATTGCTGGGCGAGCATCGCGATCAGCAGGGATGCCGAGAAGACGTTGAAGGCGAAACCGAGACCCAGGTCGCACGACCGCTGCCACAGCATGCCCGACAGCTTCCCGCCCGAAACATGATATTGATAGGTCATATGGCAGGGCGGAAGCGCCATGCCGTCGAGCTCGGCCACGTTCCAGCCGGTGAAGATATGCCGGCGCGAGGCGGGGTTTTCGCGTAGCGACGTGACCAAAGCCTGGATCTGATTGATCCCTTGCCCGCGCTTGTACAGGCCCGGTTCGTCGGCGGCCTCATAGCGCGGCCAGTCGACCCATTGCTTGCCATAGACCGGGCCGAGCTCGCCCCATTCGGCGGCAAAAGCCTCGTCGGCGAGGATGCGGGCCTCGAACGTGTCGCGGTCGATCTGCTCGCCCGTCGCGCGGCGATATTTGTCGAGCGGCCAGTCGGTCCAGATATGGACCTTGTCCGCCACCAGCGGACGGATGTTGGTCGATCCGCTCAGGAACCAGAACAATTCGCGCGCGGCGGTCTTCCACGCCACGCGCTTGGTGGTGAGCAACGGCACGCGATGATCCGAAAGATCGAACCGCATCTGCGCGCCGAACAGGCTGCGCGTCCCCACGCCGGTACGGTCGCGCCGCTCGTCGCCACGCTCCCACACCTGGCGAAGCAGGTCGAGATATTGCTGCTCGTAATGCATGGGATGGGCTTAGCCTGCGCGGTGCGGCTCGCCAACCGCGCTTCGCCTCGCTTTTCGTCATGCTGAACTTGTTTCAGCATCCACCGGGAAAGCTGTCGCCGAGCCGCGGATGGACCCTGAAACGAGTTCAGGGTGACGTAGGATTATGCTTCTTGGGGATTATCCCTCCTGACCGTCCCGCACCCTTTCATGGTGACGGATCACTTCGTCGATCACGAAGCGCAGGAACTTCTCCGAAAAATCCGGATCGAGCTGCGCGGTCTGCGCCAGCGCGCGCAGGCGGGCGATCTGTTCGGATTCGCGGCCCGGATCGGCGGGCGGCAGACCGGTCTTGGCCTTGTAGGCGCCCACCGCCTTGGTGACCTTGAATCGCTCGGCGAGCAGGAAGATCAAGGCCGCGTCGATATTGTCGATGCTCTGGCGATATTCGGCGAGCTGCGCGTCGGCCACGTCTTCCTCCTTGATTCACGGTCCTCATGCGGGCGTGCGCGGCTTCGCGCAAGCCGCTCGGCTTGCCTTTGGCGCCCGAAGAGGCCAAAGCCGCTCGCCATGCCCGCCACGGTCACGCCGCTGCACCGCTCGTCCCCGCCCTCGCTTGATCCGATGATCCAGCTGGTGGCGGCCGACATGAACCAGGTGAACAGCGTCATCCTCGCGCGGATGCAATCCGACGTGCCGCTGATCCCCGAGCTTGCCGGTCATCTGATCGCGGGCGGCGGCAAGCGCATGCGGCCGATGCTGACGCTGGCCTGTGCGCGCTTGCTGGATTATCCGGGTGCGCGCCATCACAAGCTGGCTGCCGCGGTCGAATTCATCCACACCGCGACCCTGCTGCACGACGACGTGGTCGACGGATCGGGCCTGCGCCGCGGCCGGCGCACTGCCAACATCATCTGGGGCAATCCCGCGAGCGTGCTGGTCGGCGATTTCCTGTTCAGCCGCGCCTTCGAGCTGATGGTCGAGGATGGCAGCCTGCGCGTCCTCAAGATCCTGTCCACGGCGAGCGCGGTGATTGCCGAGGGCGAGGTCAACCAGCTGACCGCGCAACGGCGGATCGAGACGAGCGAGGAGCGCTATCTCGACATCATCGGCGCCAAGACCGCGGCTTTGTTCGCCGCCGCATGCCGAATCGCCGCCGTGGTTGCCGAGCGCGATCTGGCGGTCGAGGAAGCGCTCGATTCCTATGGCCGCTATCTCGGCATCGCCTTCCAGTTGGTCGACGATGCGATCGACTATGCGTCCGACCAGGCGACGATGGGCAAGGATGCGGGCGACGATTTCCGCGACGGCAAGGTCACATTGCCGGTGATCCTGGCGCATGCGCGTGGATCGGAAGCCGATCGCCGCTTCTGGCGCGAGGCGATGGAAGGGCATCGCAGCTCCGATGCCGACCTGGCGCATGCGACCTCCCTGCTCGCCCGGACCGACGCGATCGCCGACACGATCGAACGCGCGCGCCATTATGGCCAGCGCGCGATCGATGCGCTCGCCGGCGTGGGTGGCGGCCCGGCCAAGGCGGCTCTGGTCGAAGCCGTCGAATTCGCGGTGGCGCGGGCTTACTGACTGGCCGGTCGCACCGACGGTGCCGACCAGGATCGATTGCCAGCTCCTTCCGCCGCTGGAATGAAGCCACGGCCTGTGCGAAGGATCGCCCCATGAGCGCAGCCTTGAAGGCGATCCATACCCACGCATGGGACTTCTGGCTGGCGCGGGCTTCGGTGCTCGCGATCGTCGCCCTGCAGATGCTGATGATCAACGATCTGACGATCGGCCCGCGCTGGTTCGCGCCGACGATCGAGATCGCCCTGCTCCTGCCTTTGTCGATCGCGACCGCCTGGACGCAGATGAGCGTGCGTGAGGCGAGCACGCACGACCATTGGCGGCTGATCGCACGCACCCGCTACCTGATCCGCCTGCTCGCCTTGTTCATGACCGCGGTGATCACCTTCATCAATTTCGACGCATTGATGCAGCTGATCCATGCGCTGCTGCTCGGCCAGGCGACCAAGGTGGGCCAGACTTTGCTGCTCGACGCGCTCAACATCTGGGTGACCAACGTCGTCATCTTCGGCCTGTGGTTCTGGTCGATCGACCGCGGCGGACCCGCATCGCATGGCGTGATCGATAGCTGCCGCTGCGATTTCCTGTTCCCGCACATGACGATGAACACGCCCGAAGCCGAAGGCTGGCGGCCGGGCTTCATCGACTATCTCTATCTGGCCTTCACCAACGCGACCGCCTTTTCTCCCACCGACACGCTGCCGCTGTCGCGCCGGGCCAAGCTGTTGATGATGTTCGAATCCCTGATCTCATTGCTCACGATCGCATTGGTCGCGGCGAGGGCGGTCAATATCCTCGCCTGAGAGCGAGGCGTCCCGCCCTTTCAGGAGCCGCGCCACTCCTTGAGCTTTCCGGCGATGATCTGGCCTTCGGGCCGTGCCTTGTGGGCATATTCCATGAGCGTGACGGCGTCGGCCCGATTCAGCGGTTCGCCCGTCTCATATTTCATGGCGATGTCGCGCAGGACCACCGCGTCGCCACGCGTGAGCGTGCCGGGGAAGGCCTTGCGGACGATCTCGGCCTGCTCGTCGGACAGCGCGGCGGCGTGGGCGTTCGGTGCTGGTTTCACTTCGATGTCGAGCTGCAGCTGCTCGGCGGGTTCCAGATAATTGTTCAATGTCCGCACCGCGTCGCGATTGGCGGCGATGACATAGTCGCGAGTCTCGTTGTCGATCGGCACCGGATCCGCGCGCAAATGGGGGAGGCGGTTGACCAGCTCGTCCGAGATGAGCGACCCGAATTGCACCCCGAAAATCCGGTTCACGTAGAGGATCAGGCCGAGCTCGGCGGCGGTGAGCGATCGGTTGACGGTGCCGATCTCCACCGCGCCCTCGCGCGCAACCAGGTCCCACAGGTCCAGATGCTCGAAGAAGCACTGGACCGTGCTCCGCCCCGTCACCGAGTAATTGAAGAGCCTGAACGGAATCCGCCCTTGCTCCAGCTGCGCGAGCAGAGCGGCGGCAAGGATCGTGTCCGCGTCATGCTCGGCGAACTCGCGCACCGTGCCCGCGAAGCCGCGCCTCTTGACCGATTGCTGATAGGAGGAGCCGAGCTTTTCGAGCGGCTCGCGCACGAACAGGATGATCTCGACATCAAAATCGGCGGCAAGCGCGTCATGGGCCTGCAGCAGCGCGTCCATGCGGTAGAAGATGGTTTCGTTCGAGAAGAGGTAGCGCGCGAAGCCGGGATTGGCGCGAACCGCCGCCATGACCTGATCGAGCCAATGATCGGGCTCGACATTGCCTGAGCTGACCTGGCCCAGCCTGGCCGCGGTGAAGGATTCATGGTCGGGATAGAGCGTGCCGTGGGCGCGAAGCAGATCGGCATTCCTCGCCAGCGCCGCCTGGATTGCCGACGAGCCCGTCTTTCCATGGCCGATATGGATGACGATCTTCTGCTTCATGCCCGCCTGGCCGCCCCGTTCGGGCCGCCGAGCCGCCCGCTATTCTGTGTCGCTGGCCCGACCGGTTCCGCTTTCAGGCGAAGCTAGTCAAGCGTGCCGTCCCAAGCCTCATTCCAGCGAGATGGTGAAGCGGTCGGGATAGAAAGCGAGATGGCCGGCGATCGCGGCCACGGCGGGATAGGGACTTTCGTAGCTCCAGACCGAATTGGGGAGGTCCGGCGCGCTCAGATAGGAAGCGTCGCCCTTGTACGGACAATAGGTCTGGTGCGCACTGGGGGCGAGCAGGGTCATATCGGCATCCGCGCGCAAGATGTAATGGACCGGCGGATAATTGGCCTCACGCAAGGTCAGCGCGTTGCGGCTGTCTGCCATGATGCGATCTCCCAGCCGCACCACCACCCGCCCCGGATTACGCTCGATCGTGATCGGATGATCGGGGCCGGGAATGCGGATCGGCTTGATGCTCATTGCGGGCTCCTCGCTGGCTCGCAGCCGAAATGGGACGCGCGGGTCGCCGAACAAGGGGTTAGAGCGGGATCGGTCCGAGATAGAGATAGGCCGGGTCGAATTCCGCCACGTCGCGCAGCCGATCCCAATCGAGGATCGTCACCCGTCCGCTCTTGAACTGAACCAGCCCCTGCTCGCGCAATTCCTTGAGCGTGCGATTGACGTGGATCGGCGTCAGGCCAAGGCATTCGGCGAGGTCGGTCTGGGTGAGCGGTAGCGCATAGGTCTCGCCTTCGGTCATGCCGACCACCTCCAGGCGCAGCCGCATCTCGCAGAACAAGGCAGCGATGCGCGACAAGGCGGTGCGGCGGCCGAGCGACAATTCCCATTCGCGATGGATCGCCGCGTCCATGTTGGTGGTGAACCAGTAGAGACGGGTCAGGTGCGGAAATCGCTCGGTGATCTGGCCCAGCTTTTCGTGCGGCACCATCGCCACCCTGCACGGGGTGAGCGTCATGATATTGTGATCGAGCCGCTTGAGGGTGAAGCTGTGCAGGTCGACGAAATCGCCCGATACATGCAATTCGGTGATCTGGCGCTGACCTTCGCTCAGATCCTTGTAGCGGCACATGATCCCGTCGAGCAGCAAAGTGCTGGCCTCGATCCGCTGCCCCGCGCGAATGACCACATGATCCGCGGGATAGGTGCGAACCTCGCCGACCGCATCGCGGATCGCTTGTTCCTCGTCTGCACCGACGGGCGCGCGCGCCCTGAGCTTCAGCAGGTGCCGTTCGATCACGCTTCCTTCTCGTTCAGCCGCAGATGGACTGCATCGCTGAACGGCAGGATGAGCAGGATGTTTCCGGCCTGGTCGGCAATCTCGATCGATCCCGACAGGTCGATCTCTCCCTGGCGGGCTTCCTCGCTCAACACCGAGCGCACCCCTTCGATCGCCTGGAGCCGGGCGGCGGCAAGGTCGGGCAATTCCTGTCCTTCCATATCCTCGACATAGCCGCCGCCATTGCGGATGTTGAGATAGTAGCGAGCCATGGCACCCAAACGCGCGCCGGCACGTCCGGTTCTACGCTAAATTTGTTGTTTCCCCTGCAAAACCAATCAGCTGCTGGCACTTGTTAGGTAGCGCTCGACCACCCGCGCGAGCATGGTGAGCGGCATGTTGCCGCCCAGCACGATGGCATCGTCGAACCGGCGCAGGTCGAAGCGTTGCCCCAGCGACGTCTGGGCATGGCGGCGCAGCCGATTGATCTCATTATGCCCCATCTTGTAGCCGCAGGCCTGCCCCGGCCATGAGCAATAGCGGTTGAGTTCGGCGCGCAATTGCTCGCGCGGCTGGCCGGTGCCTTGCGAGAACCAGTCGAGCGCCTGGTCGAAGCTCCAGCGCTTGGCGTGGATGCCGGTATCGACCACCAGCCGGCAGGCGCGGAAGTTGATCGACTGGAGATAGCCGATCCGCCCCAGCGGATCGTCGGCATAGACACCAAGCTCGTCTGCCAATTGCTCCGAATAAAGCGCCCAGCCTTCGGAATAAGCGTTGAAGGCGAGGAGCGAGCGGATCAGCGGCAATTTGTAGCTATATTCGCCCTGCCAGACATGGCCGGGAATGCCTTCGTGGTAGCAGAGCGTGGGCAGCGCGTAGCGCGGCCAGTTCGATGTATCTTTCAGGTTGATATAATAGATGCCCGGCGTGCTGCCGTCGATCGAGCCGGGGCCGGCATAGCCGTCGGGCATGCCGTCCTGGATCGCGGGCGGCACGCGCTTGATCACCAGGTTGCCCTTGACCATCGTCGCGAACGCGCGCGGCAGGCGTGTGCGGATATCGGCGATACGGCCGTTCAGATAAGCGAGCAGCTTGGCGCGGCCCTCTTCGTCGTTCGAGAAGAGCAGGTCCGGCCGCTTGGACAGAGCGGTCAGCCGTTCGCCGACGCTGCCCTTGCTGATGCCCTGTTGCTTGAGCAGGGCGTCGATCTCCGCATTCAGCGCGGCATTCTGCTCGACCCCCAATTTGTGCAGTTCTTCGGGCGAGGCATTGGTGGTGGTGCCCGCCTTCACCAGCCAGGCATAATAAGCCTCGCCATCGGGGCGCGCCCAGATGCCCGGCACGTCGCTTGCCTTGGGGCGGCCGATCGCGAAGGCATCGACCTGGCGGCCGAGCGCAGGGGCGATCAGGCCGGCGCAGGCGCTCTTGGCACGCTCCGCATAGTCCGCCGACAGGCCGGCCTTGGCGCATTTGGCGGCGAAGCTCTGGACCAGGCTCCATTGCTCGACCGGCTGGTCGCGCATGCCTTCGAGCTGCTTGACCGCGATATCGATCAGGAAACCGGGCAGGATCGCGCCGCGCGCCTGGTCGGTGATCAGGCGTCCGGTCTCGCCATTGAGCGCCAAGGCATAGGATTCGAGCCGCGCCAGATAGGCGTCGGCATCCTCGTCCGTCGCGACATCGTGATGGTTTTCGAGCGTATCGGGCAGCTCGACATAGGCGCCCGTATTTTGCGACACGACATAGGGCGTGCTGCGATAGCTGTTATTCGCATTGAAGATGGCAACGTCGCCGACGGGCATCGTCTTCCAGCCGGCATCGGCCAGTTCATGCGCGCTCTGGCAGACATCGAGATCGAGCGCCACGGCGGGCGAGAGGCCATTGCGATCAAAGGCGCGCAATTGGGTCAAACGGGCGTCGCAGCGCGCGGCGCGCTTCGCGTCCGCCTCGTGGCTGCGATCGCCGAGCCGGCTGCGCAATGCGATGCGCGGCCCCTTGTCGATGCCGAGACCCGCCGCGGTTTCGGGGAAATCGGTGAGCAGCTCGTTAGAGATGGTGTCGAGCAGAAGCGAGGCTTCGGCGTCGCGCGGTCCGGCGCCCTGGGCAAAGACGGGAAAGGCCGTCGCGGTGCCGAGCGCGGCGGCTCCGGCGAGAAGTTCACGGCGGGTGGTGAGCATGGGGGAAGACTCCAGGCGTTGCCGCCGCATTAGGGTTGGACCCAATCCCGCTCGTGTCGACCGAAGTGAGAATGCCTCGGCTTCGCTCGACAGCGCCCCTCGACTTCGCTCGGGGCGAACGGTGTCGGCGGGAGTGTAGGCAGTTCAGCGATAGTCGGGAAGCACCCCGTCGCGCATCGCGGCGATGAAGTGGCGGCGGCACATGGCGACATAGCTGTCATTGCCGCCGATCTGCGTCTGCTCGCCCTCGCGCGCGACGCGGCCCGCCGCATCGACGCGCAGGTTCATGGTCGATTTGCGTCCGCATCCGCACACTGCCTTGATCTCGTTCAGGCTGTCCGCGAGCGCGAGCAGCCATTTGCTGCCTTCGAACAACTCGGCCTGGAAGTCGGTGCGCAATCCATAAGCGAGCACCGGAATGCCATGACTGTCGCAGACGCGGCACAGCGCGAACACCTGGTCGCGCGTCAGGAATTGCGCCTCGTCGACCAGAACGCAGCTCAAATGCGTGCGGGCATGCTCTTCCAGGATCGCGGCTTCGAGGTCGGTGCCGGCGTCGAACAGATTGGCCTCGCGTTCGAGGCCAATGCGCGAGGTGATCGTGCCGGAGCGATAGCGGTCGTCGATCGCGGCGGTCCACAGCATTGTCGCCATGCCGCGTTCCCGATAATTGAAGTCGGCCTGGAGCAGGGTGGTCGACTTCCCCGCATTCATCGAGGCGTAGTAGAAATAGAGCTTGGCCATGCGGCGGCTATGGCGGATCGCCGCGCCGGGGTGAAGGGCTGCCCGCCACCACAATACTCATCACCCCGGGCTCGTCCCGGGTCCACCAACCCGCGAGGGATTCCGGTGCGGCTCCGTGGATGCCGGAACAAGTCCGGCATGACGGTGGTGCTAACGCTCGCGTCACGCGCTAAGCGCTCCGGCGTGACCGACTTGCCGATCCATCAGGTTCTACCCGAACTGCTAAGTGCACTCGACGCCGCATCCAGCGCGGTGCTGGTCGCGCCGCCGGGCGCGGGCAAGACGACCGCGGTCGCGCCGGCCCTGCTCGACCGGCCCTGGTGCACCGGCCGCGTGCTGCTGCTCTCCCCGCGCCGCGTCGCGGCGCGCGCTGCGGCGGAGCGGATCGCGGAGCTGGCGGGCGAGCAGGTCGGCGGGCGGATCGGCTATGCGACGCGGCTCGACAGCCGTCAGTCGGCGGCGACGCGGCTGCTGGTGGTGACGCAGGGCATCTTCGTCGCGATGATCCAGGCCGATCCCGAGCTGGCCGGCACCAGCGCGGTGCTGTTCGATGAGGTGCATGAACGCAGCCTAGATGGCGATTTCGGACTGGCGCTCGCGCTCGACGTCCAGGCGGCCTTGCGGCCCGACCTGCGGATCATCGCCATGTCCGCCACGCTCGAGGGCGAGCGTTTCGCGCGGCTGCTGGGCGGGGCGCGGATCGTCGAGAGCCAGGGACGCAGCTTCCCGATCGATCATGTCTATCTCGGCCGGCGCGAGCAGAGGATCGAGGACGATATGGCGCCCGCGATCCGCCGCGCGCTCACCGAGACCAAGGGCGGCGTGCTCGCCTTCCTGCCCGGCGTGGCGGAGATCGAGCGCACCGCCGAGCGGCTGACTGGGCTGACCCCTGACGTCAATCTGCACCGGCTGCACGGCCAGATCGAACCCAATGCCCAGCGCGCCGCGATCCGGGGAGAGCCGGATGGGCGGCGCAAACTGGTACTTGCCACCGCGATCGCGGAAACGAGCCTGACATTGGACGGCGTCTCGACCGTGGTCGATTCCGGCCTGGCGCGGCGGCCGCGCTATGATCGCGCGGCGGGGGTGACGCGGCTGTCGACCGAGCGGGTCAGCCAGGCGGCGGCGACCCAACGCGCCGGGCGTGCCGGGCGCCAGGGACGTGGTGTCGTCTATCGATTATGGGAGGAAGCGGCGATCGCGGGGCTCGCTCCTTACGATCCCCCCGAGATCGCTGAGGCCGATCTGTCCGGCCTGGTGCTCGCCTGCGCCATCTGGGGCGTGACCGATCCGGCGAGCCTGCGCTGGATTGATCCGCCGAGCGCACCCGCTGTGGCCGAAGCGAGAAGGCGCTTGCTCGGCTTCGGCCTGATCGATGCCGACGGACGGCCGACCGCGCATGGGCAAAAGGTGGCGACCCTGCCGGTTTCGCCGCGGCTTGGTCATATGCTGGTGGCGGCAGGCGAGCATGGCTGGGGCCGTACCGCCGCCGAGGTGGCGGTCCTGCTGTCCGAACAGGGTCTGGGCGGTAATGATCCCGATCTCGAGACGCGGCTCAGGCGCTGGCGGAGTGAAAGCGGCCGGCGCGCCGAGGCGGCGCGCGGGCTCGCGCAACGCTGGCAGAAATTGGCCGGGGGCGGATCGGGCGAAGGGCCGATCGGCGCATGCGTCGCCTTGGCCTTTCCGGATCGCGTGTCGAAGCGGCGCGGCGCCGACGGGGCCGACTGGATTTCGGCGGGCGGGCGCGGGTTCAGGCTCGATCCGGTCTCCTCGCTCGCGCGCGAGGACTGGCTCGCTGTCGCGGAGACGCAGGGCGCTGCGGCGCGCGCGCGCATCCTCTCGGCGGCGAAGATCGACCAAGCCGAGCTGGAGGCGCTGTTCGGCGACCGCATCGAGATCAAGCGGGAGGTCAGTTTCGATCCCGCGACAGCGGCGGTCCAGGCGATCCGCGAACGGCGATTGGGGGCGATCAGGCTCGCATCGGGCCCAGACACCAATGCCGATCCTGCCCAGGTGGCGGCGGCCTTGGTCGAAGGCGCGCGCAAGCATGGCCTCGATCTGTTGCCCTGGTCCGACGCCGCGAGGGCGTTGCGCCAGCGGGCAGCTTATGCGGATGTGGAGACTTTGTCGGATGCCGCGCTGATCGACCGGCTCGACGAATGGCTGCTGCCGATCGTCGAAGGGCGGCGACGCCTGTCGGACATTCCAGCCTCGGCCTTGTCACAGGCGCTGGACACTCTGCTGGGCTGGGAGGGGAAGAGCCGGCTCGACCGCGAGGCGCCGGCGCACTTCACCTCTCCGCTCGGGACGACCCACGCGATCGATTATGCCGCGGAAGGCGGGCCCGCCGTTGAATTGCGTGTCCAGGCCCTGTTCGGGCTCGATCGGCATCCGATGGTCGGCCGCACGCCATTGGTGCTGCGCCTGACCTCGCCCGCCGGTCGCCCGATCCAGACCACGCGCGACCTGCCGGGCTTCTGGAAGGGCAGCTGGGCGGCGGTCGCGAAGGAGATGCGCGGGCGCTATCCCCGACATCCCTGGCCCGACGATCCGACCCAGGCCGACCCGACGCTCAGGACCAAGAAAGCGACCGCGCGGCAGGGGTGATTGCTCGCGCGGGACGGGTCAAGTTCCGGTCGTCATCCTCGCGAAAGCGACGATCCAGCTTTCTTAAGTCGAGGAAAGGCAGCTGGATTTCCGCGTTCGCGGGAATGACGTGGCCAGAGCGAGGCCCTATGCTGCGCCGACTCTTGGGGGCAGAATGAAGACGATCCATCTCAACCTTACCTTGGTCGCGGCCTCGGCAGTGACGCTTGCGGGCTGCGACCAGCAGCCGGACCATTGGGTCGCGCAGCAGGACACGGCTGTCTGTGTCGACCAGGGCGGCAATCGCGTGCCCGACGCCGATTGCCAGACCTATCACCCCGGCGGCGTGGGCAACGCCTTCCTGTGGTATTATCTCGGCCGCAATAGCGCCGTGCCTTATTACGGCGAGCGCGTGTCGGGCGGGTCGTTCACGCGCACCGCCGGCGCCACCTATTTCCACGCGCCGGTCAGCACCGCGATGACGCGCAGCGCCGCGATCGCGCGGGGCGGCTTCGGGGCGTCGGCTCATGCATTCGGCGGCTTCGGCGAATGATCCGCGAGACGGTGGACCCGCGACCCGACTGGCAGGCAAAGGTCGAGGCGCGCGGACTGGTCTGGCACGGCAGCAGCGAGCCCGGCGACGCGCCTTATTGGGCGGAAGGCATCTGCTATCGCTTCGATCGGATCGAGGTCGACCTGATCGAGGGCGCGACCGCCGAGCTTTACCGCCTGTTCCTGGAAGCGGGGCAGGCGGTGATCGACGATCCCCAGGCGCTGCGCGTGTTCGGTATCCCGGACTATTGCCACGAGCCGATCCGGCAGGCCTGGGCCGACGAGCCGCCCGCGCTCAATTACGGGCGGTTCGACCTGGGCTATGACGGCCGCGGCGCGCCCAAATTGTTCGAGTTCAACTGCGACACGCCGACGTCCCTGCTCGAGGCGGCGGTGATCCAATGGGACTGGAAACAGGAGCTGTTCCGTGGCCAGGACCAGTTCAATAGCTTGCACGAGCGGCTGGTGGGCAAATGGGCGGACATCCGCACCTTGATCCCCGATCGGCTGGTCCATTTCGCGCATGTCGCGGACGCGGTCGGCGAGGATACGGTGACGGTCGCCTATCTGCGCGACACGGCCGAGGAAGCCGGCTTGCGGACCAAGGCGATCGCCATCGACGATATCGGCTGGGATCGCGACAATGGCCTGTTCGTCGATCTGGACGAGCAGGCGATGACCGCGATCTTCAAGCTCTACCCGTGGGAGTGGCTTGCCAACGAGCAGTTCGGCCGCAACCTGATCGAGAGTCTCGACCGGACGATCTGGATGGAGCCGATCTGGAAGATGATCTGGAGCAACAAGGCGATCCTGCCGGTCTTGTGGTCGATGTTCCCGGATCATCCCAATCTGCTGCCGGCGAGCTACAGCCCGCTTGGGGGGAATGTGGTGAGCAAGCCCGCGCTCGCGCGCGAAGGTGCGAATGTGGTGATCCATCGCGATGCGACGATGATCGCCGCGAGTTCGGGCGCATATGAGGATAGCCGGACCATCTACCAGGCGCTCTACGACCTGCCGGAAACGGCGCCCGGTTGCTATCCGGTGCTGGGAAGCTGGATCGTCGATGGCGCCCCGGCGGGGATGGGCATCCGCGAGGACGGTCTGATCACCGGCAACAAGGCGCGGTTCGTACCCCATGTGATCGCGTGATGCCGTTCCACGGAAGCCCTTGATTCCGTCTACGCCCGAGCTATCGGGGCAACATGACGCAAGCCCGCATCCGCCCGCGCCTCAAGAGCAGCATGCAGTCCGGCCGTGCCCAGGAGAATAAGTGGCTCCTGGAATATGAGCCGCGCGAGGCGCAGCGTCCCGATCCGCTGACCGGCTGGGCGGGGTCGGGCGACACGCGCGGGCAAGTGCGCCTCGGCTTCCCGACGCTGGATGCGGCCAAGGCCTATTGCGAGAAGCATGGGCTCACTTATCATGTCAGCGCCGCCGATGGCGGGCCGCGCAGCCTGAAGCTGCAGGCTTATGCCGACAATTTCCGGGGTCCCGACATCAGCCTATGAATGCGGCCGATCCCCGGATCGACGCCTTCATCGCTAAAGCCCAGCCCTTTGCCCGGCCGATCCTGTCGCATCTGCGGGAGGCGATCCATCGCGCTTGCCCGGGCGTGACCGAGACGATCAAATGGGGCCGCCCCGCGTTCGAAAATGATGGCCGCATCCTGGCGGTTTTCGGGGCCTTCAAGGCGCACGCGTCGCTCACCTTGTGGGAGATGGGCGAGGCGACCGGCCGCGAAGAGGAAGGCATGGGCCAGTTCGGGCGGCTGACCAGCCTGGATGACCTGCCCGCCGATACCGAGCTGATCCGCATCATTCAGGCGACCGCCAGCGCGCGGGCGGAGCCGGCGCCGAGGCCGAAAAAGGCTCCGCGCACCGAATTGCCCGTGCCGGAGGAGCTTGCCGCGGCGCTGGATCAGGTGCCGGCCGCGCAGGCGGTGTTCGAGGGTTTTTCGCCGTCTCACCGCCGCGAATATTGCGAATGGATCGGCGAGGCGAAACGGCCCGAAACCCGTGCCGCGCGCGTGACCCAGGCGATCGAATGGCTTGCCGAAGGCAAAACGCGAAACTGGAAATATCAGAAATAGGGTCGGCGCCGGGTTCCATTCCCCGGCGAAAGCGAGGTCCCAGCGGCGCGGACAGGCTGAGCCCCGGTCAAAGTGGCGCGTCGCCGGGGCGCTATCACCAGGGACCGAGATTGAGCGCTCCGCCGAACCCGCCCGCTTGGGCCTGGATCGCCGCGCCGCTTCGCGGCTCGCAATGACGTGTCTGATGCGCAGACGCAGGCGCTGCCCCCAACCAGCGCCTGCGATCAACGATGGTGCGGAGCCCCCCGGCCCGATTGCTCAGATGGAAACGGGGTGGAAGGCCTCCGCGCGCAGACGGCGCGCATAAGCTTCGGCGAATTGGTGATGGATCTGCTGGACGGCAGGATCCGCCGCCTTTTCGGCCATTTCGCGGCAGTGCCGCTCTCGTTCTTCGTAATAATGTCTGTCGTCGTTCCCGGCGGGCATCGCCACGCCTCCATTCGCTCCACAAGCGGCAGCTTGAATCGATACTGCTGTCAGTCGGGGCCCTGCCTGTGGTGCGACTCGACCCCGATGTGGATAACTATACGCCTGTCCGTGCCGGAGCGCTAATGACCTGGATCAAGTGAGCGGCACGTCCTTGATTCAAAGGGAAACGGGAATGGGCCGGCTCAGGTGACGGATCGGGCAGGGGGAGCCTGTTTCGATTCGCTCCCCTCGGCCGCCTGGAGCCGGCGCGCGTAGAATTCCGCCAGCTGAAGATGGGCGATGCGCGCGCTCGGGTCGGTCGCGTCCTCGGCCGCCTGCCGGCACTGGCGCTCGCGCTCCCGATAATAATGCTGGTCGTCAAGCGAACGCACACTTTTACTCCTGTCGTGCAGAACGGTTGGCGCATGGCGGCCGTTCCGGGGCAAGCCGGAGAAGGTCCGATTATGTGCTTAAACGCGTGGCGGATAAAAAACCGGCGGAGCCGGAATGCGGCCCCGCCGGAAGGGGAGGGGGAGGATACCGCCGGTAGGGGGCCGACGGCGGAAGCGCGCTAAGCGCGCGGCCCCGGAACGTCAGGTAAGCCCTTTGGTTGCGGATTCCGAGCAATGCTTGCGCCGAAATGGTGCAATCGGTTTGCGGCCATGATCTTGACGCGAAGGCTGCACGGCCGCTTCAGGGCATCATGGGTCGGTCGGACGGATCGGCGACCCTGCGCCACGTGAACGCGTCCGGTCGTGCAGCGAACGCGCCGGGTGACCGCCCGGTCAATGGGCAGGCTGGCGCAACGCCTGGTCCATCGCTCGCAATTTGTCCTCGCGTAGCACCTGTCCCGGTCGGGCGGTGCCGTTGCTGAACCAGAGCGCGGTGCGCCCGGCGCGATAGGCAGGCCAATGCGCGAGGCCGGGGCCGTTGGGGTTGCCGGTCCGCGCGAAATTGACCCAATATCGCTGGATCACGGCTTCCAGTTCATTGTCGGCCGCGGGCCATTTGCCTTGGGGGTCGTCATTGCCCCAGACGTAGCGCAACTCGTCCGAATGGATCGCGCCCTTGGTCCGCGTGCCGTCCGGTCCCGGGGGCGGGTAGTCGAACTGATAGACGAACAAGGGCGGGGAATTCTTTGCCAGCCGGGCCCCGGCGATGCTCCAGCTTCGCCAGCCGAACTCGCTGTCGCTCGCCAGATCGACCGCGGCCTGCTCGGCCTCCGCATCGGAGCCGGCGGGATAGATGCGCAGAAAATCGGCGCCGAGCGGACCGAAGAATGCGAGATTGGCGACATAGGACTGGCGGGTCACCTTGCCCATGAAGCGCAGGGCTTCGTTGCTGTTCCAGCCAAGCAGAACCGACACGCCCGCGTCGCGCCGGGCGCGATAGGCTGCGGCGATGTCGGACGGCACGATCGTGCCATCGACGATCGGAGCGCGGCTGATGCCGGGCACGTCCCGCCCGATGAACCCGGAAGCCGGCAGGGCACGCAATGCCGCCAATCCGTTGGCGTGGAGCCGTGTCGCGAGCTTTTGTCCCGCCTGTTCGGCTTCGCGCAGGCGCGGCCCCTCGCCATCGCGGACGCTCGGCAGCTTGAGCGCGGATCCGCTTTCGAAGATCGCTTTGTGGAACAGCCCGCGCGCTTGCGGGGATATGGTCAGCAGCATCGCCGATCCTCCGCCGGCGGACTGGCCGAAGATCGTGATATTGGCCGGGTTTCCCCCAAAATGGGCGATGTTGGCGCGCACCCATTTGAGCGCTGCGATCTGATCGAGCAGCCCATAATTGCCCGAGCTGTGCAGCGGCGATTCGGCGGTGAGCGCCGGATGCGCAAGGAAGCCGAGCGCGCCCAGCCGGTAATTGACCGTGACGATCACCACCCCGCGCCGTGCGAGCTTCGTCCCCTCGTAAGTGCCCTGCGAACCCGCGCCCGCAGTGTAGCCGCCGCCATGGAACCAGACCATCACGGGCAGGCGGGCCGAGGGCGTGGCCCGTGGCGTCCAGACGTTGAGCGTCAGGCAATCCTCGCTCGTGCGATCGAGGTCATGGCCCGCCCAGTCGACCGGCGGCTGCGGGCAGACCGGCCCGAACGCGGTCGCGTCGCGCACGCCACGCCAGGCCTTGGGCGCGGCAGGCGCCTTCCAGCGCAGCGCTCCGACCGGCGGTGCGGTATAAGGAATGGCCCGAAATGCCGCCACGCCGTCACGCTCGGTGCCGGCCAGCACCCCTTGCGCGATGTGGACCGAAGGCGCTGCGGCACTCGGCGAGGCTGCGGCGAGGATCAGGAGAAGGACGGCTCTCATGATCTGATCCATAACCCCGCATCCGGGGATGCCAAGCTGAACCAAATCTGCCCCCGTCTGTTCTGGCGGCGAGGAGTATGGCGTGGGGAGCGCCCATGCCGGCAAGCGGGAAGGGAGCAGCCTGATGTCACCGATGAGCAGCACGATCGTGCGCGCCGATGCGCACCATGCCCAGCGCCGGGCCGCAGCCTCCAGGATCATCCTCTTCATCGCAGCCGGTGCCGCGGCGCTGTCGCTCAGCGCGTGTGGAAAGGGCGGAGGGAATTCCAGCCCCGGCGCGATGGCGGGCGCGCAGGACGACAGTTCGGGCGGGATTTCCGGCGCGGGGGCGACCTTCCCGGCGCCGCTTTATGCCAAATGGGCCGAGGCCTATCGCGGCACCGGCGCCACGCTCAATTACCAGGCGATCGGCTCGGGCGGCGGCATCAAGCAGATCAAGGCGAAGACGGTCGATTTCGGCGCGTCGGACAAGCCGCTCAAGCCCGACGAGCTCAATGCCGCCGGCCTCTACCAATTCCCCACCGTGATCGGCGGCGTGGTTCCGGTGGTGAACCTGACCGGCATCGCGCCGGGTCAGATCAAGCTTACCGGACAGCTGCTGGGCGACATCTTCCTCGGCAAGGTCAATCGTTGGAACGCGCCGCAGATCGCCTCGCTCAACCCCGGCGTGCCTCTGCCCAACATGCCGATCACGGTGGTGCACCGGTCGGACGGCTCGGGCACCAGCTTCCTCTTCACCTCCTATCTGGCGATGAAGAATCCCGAATGGCAGGCGAAGGTCGGGGCGAGCGATGCGGTCGAATGGCCGACGGGCATCGGCGGCAAGGGCAATGACGGGGTTGCCGCCTTCGTGAAGCAGACGGCGGGTTCGATCGGCTATGTCGAATATGCCTATGCCAAGCAGAACAAGTCGAGCTTCGTGCTGCTCCAGAACAAGGATGGCCAATATCCCAAGCCCGAAGCCTCGGCCTTCGCCGCCGCGGCAGGCGACGCGCCGTGGAGCACGGCACCGGGCAATTATGTGCTGCTGCTCGACCAGCCGGGTGCTGGCACCTGGCCGATCAGCGGGGCGACCTTCATCCTGGTCTACAAGAACCCCGCCAATCCGGACCAGTCACGCAAGGTGCTGCAATTCTTCGAGTGGGCGTACAAGAATGGCGACGCTGCGGCGCAGGCGCTCGATTACGTTCCGCTGCCAGGACAAGTGAAGGACCTGGTACGGAAGCAATGGGCGACAACGATCACCTTGAACGGCAAACCGGTCTACCAGCCGAAATAGCGCATTCGGCTGGTGGACATATCGGCCTTAGGCGATCGCCCGCCGCCGGCGGCGCAGGGATGCTCCCGACATGCCGAAACCCGCAATCAGCAGGCTCCATGTCGCTGGCTCGGGAACGCCCGGGGTGCCGTTGAAGCTGACCTCATCGACGAAGGTCCAGGCGCTGAACGCCTGATCGAACTCGATGCTGTGCGACCCACCCGTCAGGTGCAGGCCCGAAAGGTCGACCCAGCCGACAGTGCCGGCCGCGGGTGCGGTGAAGGCTTGGGAAATGCCATCCACCAAGATGGCCTGCGGAGCAAAGACGCCGCCGACATTGCTGTTGTCCAGGTGGATCGCAATGTCGGTGACGGTGGATGGCCCTGCCAGATGGAAGGTAACCACCGGGTTCGCGGTGGCGGGCTTGTACCAGCCGACATAGGGACCGTCCCCGGCCGTGTTCTCGACCAGATACCAGGGCTGGGAGGAGACGATCCCATCCGTCAGGTCGCCCTTGCCGCCGCTGAGCGGCGCGCCATCGACCGTGGTAGCGCCGCTGCCGGAATAGAATTTGTCCCAATAATTGAATGACCCGCCGGCGGCTGTGCCATCACCATTCGGCATATCGTAACTGGTCACCGCCAGCGGTCCGGCAATTGCGTCCGAGGGAGACATGGCCAGCATCGTGGCTGCGAAAAGAGCCGGCGCGATCGTCGAAGCTTTCATGGAACGACTCCCCCTGGTTACTGGGCCGGATTGTTACCACGGGCGGGCATTCGTCTCAAGGCGCAGCTTTCCTTCACTATGCGCGCGCCGACTTTTTCGGTCATTCCGATCGCGTCACCAGTCTGGATATTGTCGTCGCAGTCCTGTAAGGCGGGGATGAGAGGTCACGCGCAGCATGCGCTTGGGGGGGCGTGGCTCCATGCGGACGATCATCTCGACGGCCGATGTAGCCGAGGCTGAAAGCCTCGATTTCTGGCAAGACATCGTCTGCAACACTTTCTTCGTCGCCGATTGCGAAGCTTTGGCGGAAGGGCCCTTCCATGGGTCGATCGCGACTGCGGGGACGCCGCAAATGGCGGTCTCACGCCTGCGCAGCCGGGCGCAGCATGTGGTGCGCGACGCCGGGCACGTCCGGCGCACCGCGCACGAAGTCTTCCTCGTCAATCTCCAGATTTCGGGGACCGGCGCATTCGAGCAGGATGGTCGCCAGGTGGTGCTGCAACCGGGGGACTTCACCTGTTCGGACAGCACGCGCCCCTGCGCGATGCATTATACGGGCGATTTCGAGCAGCTGGTTTTCGCCCTGCCGAGGCAGATTTTGACGGGGACCGTGGGCGGCACGGATCGTCTGACGGCGCGCGGGATCGAGGCCGAAACGCCGATCGGTTCGATCATCTCGCCATTCCTGCGCCAGATGGGCACGCAGATTCCGAACCTTCAGCCCACCACCGCGGCGCGCCTGGCCGATATCGGGATTGCCCTCGTCATGACCGCGCTGGGCGAGATGACGGGCGGGGATCATGCGCCCGGTCGATGGAGCCGGCTCGCCCTGCGGGAACGGGCCAATCAGGTCATCGACGCCCATGCCAGCGACCCGGAACTCAACCCCTCGGTCGTTGCGGCCATGCTCGGCATCTCGGTGCGTTATCTGCAGGACATCTTTCGTGATGGCGGCACCACGCCCAGTGACTGGATCTGGGCTCGCCGCCTGGAGAAGAGCCGCCGTGACCTCTGTGAGCCGTCCTTTGCCGCGGCCAGCATCAGCCAGATCGCCTTTGCCTGCGGTTTTTCGGACCTGGCGCACTTCAGCCGCCGCTTCAAATCGGCCTATGGCCTGTCGCCGCGGGAATTCCGGGTGGAGTGCCAATCTTCCTGAACTCCTCATCGCGCCCAAGTCATCCTGTCACCCGGGCGGATTGTCGGCCGCGAAAACATTGTCGCATCTGGCGAAGCATGCGAAGCCTTCGCGCCAATAAAGGGAGGAACGCGCATGAGGCCGTCGATCGGAAAGGCATTGGCGTTTTTGGGCACGCTCACGATGCTGGGCGCGAGCCCCGCGGCAGCGCGGGTCGAGAAGATCACGGTCCATGGCCGCTCGCTCGAGGGCAATCTGGAGGGCAACAGTCCCGACCGGATCGTCTATGTCCTGCTCCCGCCGAGCTATGACACGGCCAAGGCGCATCGCTATCCGGTCGTCTATTTCCTCCACGGCTATCAGACCACCGCCGATCAGATCATGGGCTGGGGGCCGATGGAGCAGCGCTACGAAGCGGCGATGAAGGCGACCGGCCGCGAATTCATCGTGGTGGTACCCGACAGCTTCACCAAGCAGAGCGGCAGCATGTATTCGGATTCGGTGACGGTCGGCAATTTCGAGACCTTCACCACGCACGAGCTCGTCGCCTATATCGACAGCCATTATCGCACGATCGCCAAGCGCGAGAGCCGCGGCCTCGCCGGCCATTCGATGGGCGGATACGGCACGCTCCGCCTCGGCATGAAGCATCCGGAAATCTATTCCGCGCTCTATGCGATGGACCCATGCTGCCTGCGCCCGCGCGGCATCACTGGAGAGGAGGGGCGCAAATATGAAGGCGCGACGCCCGACCAGGTCGCCAAGGGCGATTTCGGCATCCGCACCAATTATGCGGTCGCCGCCGCCTGGTCTCCCGATCCCAACAAGCCGCCTTTCTTTGTCGACCTCGGCACCAATGACGGCAAGGTCGACGATCTGGTGGTGGCGAAATGGGCCGCCAACGCGCCGATCGCGATGCTGCCGCAATATGTGCTCGCGCTCAAATCGATGACCGCGGTGGGGCTCGACACGGGCGACAAGGATTTCGTGCGCGCGGATGACGAGGCGATGCATGCCGAGCTGCAGCGCTTCCATATCCCGCACGATTTCGAATTGTTCGAAGGCGACCATGGCAACCGCTTCCCGGTGCGGCTGGAGACGGTAACCTTCCCCTTCTTCGCCAAGCATCTGGTGTTCGAGGGGAAATAAGGGGCGAAGCGCAACCCAACGTCCGTCATGCCGGCGCACGCGGGAATCCGGCTTTTCTTCTTCGAGCGTCGCGCCGAATAAGGGGTAAAGCTCTTGGTGTAAGCTGGTACGTTCGAGGGGGGGACCATGAGGGGGAAGTATCTGCGCCGCCGTGGTGCGATGATCGCGGGCGCGATGGCGCTCGCGGCGACCGGGATGCCATGCCTCGCGCAAGATGCCATGCGCCCCGCCGACGTAGGGCGCATGGAACAGGTCGTCAGATCCTACGTCGACAGCAAGCGCTTCATGGGGTCGGTGCTGGTCGCCAGGGACGGCCGCGTTCTGCTCGACAAGGGCTATGGCTACGCGGATCTGGAATGGAATATCCCGAACGATCCGGACACGATCTTTCGATTGGGCTCCGTGACCAAGCAGTTCACCGCCGCGGCCGTCCTGCTGCTGGAGGAGCGGGGCAAGCTGAAGACGTCGGACCCGGTGTCGACCTATCTGCCCGACGCGCCGGCGGCCTGGGCGAAGATCACGATCTTCAATCTGCTGACGCATACGTCGGGGATTCCGAATTACACGGAATTTGCCGACTTCCCGCGCACCGAGCCCTTTCCGACGACCCCAGCCCAGCTGGTTGCCCGCTTCGAAGCCAAGCCGCTCGATTTCCAGCCCGGCGAGAAATGGGCCTACAGCAACTCCAATTATGCGCTGCTCGGCCTGCTGATCGAAAAGGTCAGCGGGCAGAGCTATCGGGATTTCCTGCAGCAGAACATCTTCACGCCGTTGAAGATGTCGCATTCGGGTTATGATTCAAACGCGGCGATCATCCCGCATCGCGCGTCCGGTTATGCGCCGGGCCCCAATGGACCGCAGCATGCCGGCTATACGGACATGACCATCCCTTATGCCGCGGGCGCGCTTTATTCGACCACGCGCGACCTGAGGCTCTGGGAGGAGGCGCTTTACGGCGGCAAGCTGCTGTCGGCCGCGTCGCTCAAGAAGATGACGACGCCGTTCCTCAGCGGCTATGCCTTCGGCCTGTTCGCTGGCCAGAATGGCGGTCACGCCGTCTTCAGCCACAGCGGCGGGATAGAGGGGTTCAACACCTATCTGGCTTATTATCCGGACGAGAAGATGGTCGTTGCTGTGCTCGGCAATCTGAACGGCGATGCGCCCGACAGGATCGGCGGGCAATTGGCGGCGATCGTCCATGGCGAGACCGTCGTCCTGCCGTCCGAACGACATGAGATGGCGGTCGATCCGCATGTGCTCGCGACCTATGTCGGCAATTACGAACTGGCGCCGGGCTTCGTGATCGCCGTCACGCTGGAGAATGGCCAATTGATGGGGCAGGCGACCGGCCAGCCCAAATTCCCGCTCTTTGCCGAAAGCCCGACCTCCTTCTTCCTCAAGGTCGTCGACGCCCAGATCGAGTTCACCAAGGACAAGGCTGGGGCGGTGACGGGTCTGATCCTGCACCAGGGCGGACGGGATATGCCCGCACCGCGGAAATGACGGGCGGACGGCGGTCCGTTCGGATAAGAGGCTGATCCATCAGGCGGCGGGACGCTGCCCGGGCTGGCTATCGTATCAGGTATCGCTGGGCTTTCGGGAGTCGGCAATATGCTGTCCAGGCGTGAAGCATTGAGCGCCGCCGCGGGTGCGGCCTCCAACGGATTGATCAAGCGCGCGCCGGCGAAGGATGGCCCCGAGGAAGCTTTGATGGCTTTCCTGCGCGCGTTCGAAGACTGCGATCTGCCGCGCATGGAAGCGGCCTTCGCACGCGACGCGACCTGTTTCGATCGGGCGCCGAGAGAGGCGGGCGATCTTGTTCGATATCGCCGGAAAACGGGCATGCCCGACGGGATGCGACAGCTTGCCATGAACTTGCCCAAGAGCGCCGCCGGGCCGCCCTATCAGCGGATCGACCCGCGCAATCTCGCCTGCGACGTCTATGGCGAGATTGCGCTGTGCACGTTCGAATTGGACGGCCCCGACAGTCTTGGCCGTCGCACGATCATCTTGCGGCGACAGGAGGGAGGATGGAAGATCATCCATATCCACGCATCGAACGTCTATCCGAAGGCCGAATAGGTCCAGGGGCTCACGTCCCTGATATTGAAGGACTGCGCGCGCCGATGACCACCGTAGCCGCCGCAAATCTGCGCGGACGCCCGCCGGTACGGCCTGAGCCTGTAACGCAGGCAATAAAGCGACGGGCGCCGTCGGAACCGAAGCCCGCAACGGCGCCCTCTCCAGGTCCGTGGCGAGGTTATGCGAACGCCACCGACCTCCGCCGCTCGCGCATCGCTCCACCGATCAGGCCGAAGCCACCCAGCATCATCGCCCAGGTCGAGGCCTCGGGTACGCCGGCGATGGTCGCCCCAATCCGCACCTGCAGCGTGTCGGCGTGCGCGCCGGTCCCCCAGCTATAGGTGTAGACGCCCGGATCGAGGCCGAGGCCGGCCAGGGTCGTACCGGTCCAGGTGTCGGTGGCAGAAAGCGCGCTGCCGGACTTGTATAGAGGCTCGATCCACAGACGGGCGGTTCCCCCGGCAACGTCGACGCCGAACCTGTCGCCGCTTCCCGACGATGCCACCGTATAAGGGCCTGATCCGAAGTGCGCAGGCCCGGTCAGGCCTGTCATGAAGGTTACGGAATCGAAGCTCGGCTGAATCGGCCCCAGCACCGCATAGGCATTGTGCCCGCTGACGGCGGTGAAGCCGTCAAACCCGCCAAAACTGGCAAACAGATCCGCCAGATCAAGCGTGCCGGATCCGGTGGCGACCACATCGGCGCCCTGCTGATCGATATTGATGACTGCGCTCGCATAAGCGCTGTTGGAAAATGCCATGACCCCCAAGGCCACCGCCACAGATACGCTCTTCATGGTACCTCCACGGACGATTACGAAATCCGCGAATTGCGGATCGCGTCGCCAATCTAAACCGCGGCACGCCAGACGCCTTGCTCCCTTGCGCATGAATTCTTGTCTGATTGCGCAGGCGGTTCACATAGCCGCCGTTGGCCATGACGGCGCATAGCTGTCCCTAATTATCGTGTCTCACTAAAGGGGTGCAGTCCAAATGCCGGGCTTACGAGTCAGGGTGGCGGGTTTTGCGGGACTCGGGTGCGCAGCCGGACTATCGGCTGGCCATGATGTTCTGCCGGACCCTCGCGTGACCCATGCCAGCTTTCCCATCCGCATCGCCGCGCTCTACAAATTCTCAGGCCTCGACGGGCTGGAGGACAAAAGGACCGAGCTTGCTGGCCTGTGCTGTGCGCGCGGGGTGAAGGGCACGCTCCTGCTCGCGAGCGAGGGGATAAACGGCACGATCGCCGGATCGCCCACGGCGATCGACGCGGTGCTGGCGCATATCCGGTCTTTGCCCGGCTGCGCCGACCTGGACGTGAAGACCAGCTGGGCCCAGACGCCGCCATTCCACCGCATGAAGGTGCGCATCAAGCGCGAGATCGTGACGATGGGCGAGCCGGCGATCGATCCGGTGACGGATGCCGGCCACTATGTCGCGCCGCAGGATTGGAACGCGCTGATCAGCGATCCCGACACGATCGTGATCGACACGCGCAACGATTATGAGGTCGCGGTCGGCACCTTCGCCGGCGCGATCGATCCGCGGACGCCGACCTTTCGCGATTTCCCGGCCTGGTTCCGCGCGCACCGTGAAACCCTGCTCGGCGACGGTCCGCCACCCCGGATCGCCATGTTCTGTACGGGAGGGATACGCTGCGAAAAGGCGACGGCCTTCCTCAAGGCCGAAGGCCTCGACGCCGTCTATCATCTGAAGGGCGGGATCCTGAATTATCTCGCGACCGTGCCGGCCGAAGAGAGCTTGTGGCAGGGCGAATGCTTCGTGTTCGATCAGCGCGTGGCGGTCGCCCATGACCTGGAGCCCGGCTCCAGCCTGCTCTGCCATGGCTGTCGCCGGCCGGTGAGCGAAGCGGATCGCCTCTCGCCCTTGTACGTGGAAGGCGTGAGTTGCCCGGGCTGCCATGCGCAGCGCACCGACGCCCAGCGGGCGGGCTATGCCGAACGTCATCGTCAGGTGATGCTCGCCGCCGCCCGCGGCGCACCGCATATTGGCGCTGCACCACCGCCGCGCGATGGCTGACCGTCAGATTGCCCTTCTGGGCATGATGGCTTCGCGATCGGAAAAGTTGGGTCCTGCTGCTTCCCCGAGCGCGGGGGGCGGGCGGGCGGGCCAATTAGTATTGCGTTCCCAAAATTGAGGCCCGAGAGGAAGCTGGGCTTAGTACAGTGTCTCCGGTCCCCAATTTTGTGGTGTGAGATGGCAGCTAAGATTTTCCAAATTTGATCGCCACGCTGGGGGGCGCTGGAAAGAGAGAGGTGTTCGTTAGACCTACAGGTTCGACCACCCCGACGCGCCTGATCGTGGGATCATTCCCTATCCGGGCGAATCCGTATGATTTCAGTTTAAATTGTGCGAAGACTGTTGTGTAGTTTCTTACATAAAATGTAAAAGGCTTATCCGTGCCCGCCGGAAGGTATCTTATAAAGAAGGGATACAGCCTGGGAAGAAAAGCATTGAGAGGTGCTCCAGGCTGTCGGGACTGGTATTTTATTTCGCCAATCAGGGTGATAGAACTTAGTGGCGCGTTTGCATCCGAAGACACCGTGCAGGTTAAGGCTGTTTCACCTTTGCTCGCTCCCGTTGATGTCCCCGCCACGGCGATGTGTTCTGCAAAGCCGGCAGGCATGTTTTCTTCTGGTTCGCCCGCCAGCATTACGATCTCCATTACACCTGAAGCTGGCATGTGGCTCGGAAACGGCGATTGGGCGCAATCAACGTAGATCGTTGGTGATGCTAGCGATGTTGCTGAGTTGGATGGACGCGGCCCACTCCGCGCTTCGTATAGGCCCAACCCAAATAGGCAGAGTGTTGAAACCATAAGAATTGCCACCTTCCATCGCCAGTGGAGCGCTCGCATCGAGGGCACGAGCGTTAGCAAGGCGCCGATAATGAACCAACAAAACACTAGCAGGGCGTAGGCTAGGCCCAGTGTGACCACTCCCGCGCTGGCGAGCGATGTAGGCACGAGGCCGATAAGTGCCCCCACGAGAACCCCGGCCAAACCGTTGCCGAACTCGTTGGCGATTGAACTTGGTTCAAGCTTGCGCATTCGTGTTCCGAGATAAGGCGCATAATCGTCGCAGGTTTCTTTGGCGGTCTCAAGACGCCATCACGCCGATATCGCGGCGGTGGAAAGCTGAGCGCCTGCCCTACTTAATTAAGCGCTCTGCCATCGAAATTGTGAGAGATCAGGTATCGAGGCGCGTGCTTTTAAAAAATTGAGTGCACTGTCGCCGAAATTATTAATTAATATCGCGATTAATCGTCATATGTTATATCCGGAATGTCATCAAACCTGAATGCCGAGTCTGGCAATTTTCTGATAAAGAAAAGCAGCTCAGATTTTGCGTACGGCTCCAGATTTCCCCGGTGAAGATTGTGGAAAAGAGCGTGTTTTGCGGCAAGGTGTCTGAATTTAATTCGTCCCTCTCCAACAATGCAGTTGTATGCTATCAAGCAAAGTTCAGTATTACTAAGTTGCGAGCGAACGATGCGGGCGTAATATTTCTCATCAGAAGGGCATCGTTCTTCAATTAACCTAAATATATTATAGACCGTTCTGAAATAATGCCCAATCCCATTAACATACCTGTCAAATATGTCGTTGTAGGCGCGGCCAACCACTTTGATGTCGTTGAAACCGTCCGGTTTAATCTTGTCTCGTAACGTATATAAGATTATAGCCAGCGCTTTGCGGCCTTTGAAGGTGCGAATAACCCTGCGCTGTCCTGCCTCCTGCAACGGCTGATACTCTCTTTTAAACTTAGATTCTTTATCCTTGCGGCTGAAATCAACCTCAAGCTGCGTGGTAATTGACTCTAGGTTAGAAAGTAGGGTAAAGAAGTTACTCTCGAACTCCAACTTTTTTCGCGAATCTCGTTCGCTGCTAAAAGTGAGATATGCTCCCACGGCCGCGAGGGTGGCCATGAATGATGCTAAGGCACCAAAGGAATCTCCAAATGATCCCGAGGCAGAGAAGTTATTCGGGCTCGGCCCGAATAACTTCATGGCTACCGGTTTGTATGTAACTATAGCAAGCCACGTGGGCCAAAGGCTGAAAATTCCTAGCGACAGTATCGCGCGGCTGATGGCCTTTTTGTTTGTCAAGCCCTACTCCGCCGCCACCCCGGCATGCCCGAACAGCCCGGCCTCGCCCGAGGCATCCTCGTTCGCCGCTTCCGCCGCCGCCTTGGCCGCCTTGCGCCGATCGAAGCTGTCCCACACGTCGCTCCAATCGCCCTTCGTGGCCGCCTTCGAATATTCGGTCGCGCGGGTTTCGAAGAAGTTGGCGTGCTCGACGCCATTCAGCAGCGGCGCGAGCCAGGGGAGGGGGTGGTCCTCGATCATGTAGATCGGCTTGAGCCCGAGCTGGCCCAGGCGCCAGTCGGCGATGAAGCGGACGTAGCGCTTGATATCCTTGGGCGTCATGCCGTTGACCGGGCCCATCTCGAACACCAGGTCGATGAAGGCGTCCTCGATCCGCACCGTCTTCTGGCACATGTCGAGGATGTCGTCCTTGACCGCATTGGTCAGCACATTGCGTTCCTTGCAGAAGGCATGGAACAGCCGGATGATGCCCTCGCAGTGCAGCGTCTCGTCGCGGACGGACCAGGACACGATCTGGCCCATGCCCTTCATCTTGTTGAAGCGCGGGAAGTTCATCAGCATCGCGAAGCTGGCGAAGAGCTGAAGCCCCTCGGTGAAGCCGCCGAACATGGCGAGCGTCTTGGCGATATCCTCGTCCGTATCGACGCCGAAGGTGCTGAGGTAATCGTGCTTGTCCTTCATCTCCTTATATTGGAGGAAGGCCGAATATTCGGTCTCGGGCATGCCGATCGTGTCGAGCAGGTGGCTATAGGCCGCGATATGCACCGTCTCCATATTGGAGAAGGCGGTCAGCATCATCTTGACCTCGGTCGGCTTGAACACGCGACCATATTTTTCGTGGTAGCAATCCTGCACCTCGACATCGGCCTGCGTGAAGAAGCGGAAGATCTGCGTGAGCAGGTTGCGCTCGTGATCGGTCAGCTTCTGCGCCCAGTCGCGGCAATCCTCGCCCAGCGGCACCTCTTCGGGCAGCCAGTGGAGCTGCTGCTGGCGCTTCCAATATTCGAACGCCCACGGATATTCGAAGGGCTTGTAGGAACGCGAGGCCTGGAGGAGGGGCATGTCAAAACTCCTTCGAATTACACATGATCGGGTGGAGAAAGGCGGGCCGCCTTGCGCTTTCGCTGAGCAGTCCAAAGAATGAGGCCGATGACGACCAGGGGTAGGGACCAGATCCAGGCGAACAGAGCATATTCGCCCCAATGGCCGCCGCGGATCAGCGCGGGGCTGTGCCACATATCGTCGATCCAGCAGCCTTTGCCGTGGCAGTGGAAGCCGTAGCGATCGGGCCAGCCGATCCGCTCCTGCAGCCAGACGCCGAGCGATACCCAGCCGATGATGACGACCACCACCACCCAGAACTGGACGGTGTGCATCTGGCGCCAGGTTTCGCGAAGGCTGCTCATGCACCCCTCCGCGTCTGGCTGGCGCCGCCGGCAAAGCCGCCAATGCCGAGCACGAAGCCGAAATTGTACCAGCCGCCCGAATTGGGGACGGCATAGACCGCCACCTCAGGCTTGAAGAGCGAGATGATGAAGGTGACCGGCGCGATGAAGCCGTGCACCAGGCCGAGCCAGAAGCCCGGCGCCTCCGGCTTGACCGTGCCCGCCATTTGCGTCGCGCATGCCCCCAGCAAGAGCGGCAGGGCCAACGCGCCGAGCGCGAGATATCGTCCCTTCGTCATCATCCGCCCGTGCTCCAGAAGGTGACGGCGAACACGACCAGGATCAGCCCGAGCGCCGCCAGCATCGTGCCGGTGATGCGCAATATATAGGTCATCTGGGGCGTGTTTTTGAGTCCGAGCGCCTGCCGCGTGCCTTCGGGCCGCAGCAGCACGGGCAGGCCGAGCCCGCCCGCGACGATCCCGAGCAAGGCCATCAGCTGAAGGTGGAGCAGCATCGGCGGCGCCTTATGGGCCATGGCGCGTCGCCAGGAAGATGCAGAGCGCGGCGACGACGCAGCCCACCACCAGCAGCACGATCGCGGCGGGGCGGCGGCGAAAAGGCTCGCCCAGGCGCGGGCGGCGCGACGCGATCGAAAGGGCGATGACCAGCACCGCCAACACCATGATGAAGCCGATCGATTGCGTCGTGGTCACGCCGCTTCACCCATCCCCTGCCCAATGACGGAGCCGCGGCGGAACATTGCGCGAACAAACCGACATATGGGGTGAGGCTACGCTCATTCGGCACAATGTCTAGACTTGACTATCGACTTATCCACGATTTCCGAGGCTTGCCCGCGACATGGGCAAAGCCGATCGGAATCGTGCCGCAGTGCAGCAAGGGTTGGACTTGAGGGGAGTGCGCCGATAAATGGCTCGGCAGAACATAGGGGACGTGATGACAGTAGCAGTCGCGACGCGTGTGATCGCCGTTCAGAAGGTGAGCGCGCCTGCCTATCTGCACCATATTTTCGCGGCGTGGCGCGCGCATGCGGTGATCGTGCCCACCGACGATCCCGCGACGCTGACGCTCCCCAATCTGCCGATCGCCGATCGGCTGATGGTCGAGCCCGGCGGCGGCTGGTTCGACGAGCGATTGGAGCCCGACGACGATCCCGCGCCGGCGCAGGTCAGCTTCACCTCCGGCACCACCGGCACGCCCAAGCCGATCCTGCTCAGCCGCCGCGCTTTGTCCGACGTGACGCGCCGTCTGAACGCGGTGATGCGGATCGACGGCTCGATCCGCGAATATATCGGCGTTCCCGTGACCTTCTCGTTCGGACTCGGGCGCGCGCGCGCGGTCGCCGCGGCCGGCGGGAAATCCTATCTGCCGCCCAACGGCTTCCGCCCCGACGAACTGGCGGGCATGCTGGAGCGTGGCGAGGTCAATGCGCTGTCGGCGGTGCCGACCCTGCTGCGCATCCTGATCCAGCAGCGCGACCTGATCGCCGCCGCCGGGCCCAAGCTCAAATGGCTCGAGATCGGCAGCCAATATATGAGCGCGGAGGAGAAGATCGCGATCCGCGGGCTGTTCCCCAATGCGCGCATCGTCCAGCATTACGGCCTGACCGAAGCGTCGCGCACCACCTTCCTCGTCATATCGGAGACGGACGGCGCCGCGCTGGAGAGCGTGGGCCGGCCCGAAGCGGGCGACCTGGTCCGGATCGAGCAGGACGGGCGGATCGCGGTGCGCGGTGCGCATGTCGCCGACGGCGTCCTGGCCGAGGACGGCGTGGTGCCGCTCACCGATACGGACGGCTGGCTCGTCACCAACGATCTGGGGGCGATCGACGCCGAGGGTTACGTCTATTTCCAGGGCCGCGCCGACCATCTGCTCAACGTGAGCGGCATCAAGGTGCCTGCCGAATTGTTCGAGCAGAAACTGGCCAAGGCGATGGGCGCGGACGGCGCCAAGATCGCGGTCGCCGCGCGCAAGGATCTGCTGCGCGGAGAGGCGGTGCTGGTCGCTTATCTGCCCGGCGTTCCGGCCAAGGCGCTGCACGAGAAAGCGCGCGCCATCGCCGCCGATTTCGGGCTGGGCGCGGCCGATGTGAGCGTCGCCGAAATCCCCGCCATTCCGCGCACCGACACGGGCAAGGTGCGGCGCGGCGAGATCACGAAGCTCTATGGAGCGGCGCCGACGCCTGTCGCCGCTACGGCATCTGCGCCTGCGGCGGGCGCCGAGGAGCTGACCGATCGCGAACGCGAGATCGCCGCCATCTGGACGGAGGCGCTCGGCGTATCGCCGATCGGCAAGCATGAAAGCTTCTTCGACATTGGCGGGGATTCGCTGTCCGCCATTACGGTGATGATCAAGATGGAGCGGATGGGCATCCCCCAGTCGCTCACCCAGCAGATCTTCGAGGGCCGCACGATTGCAGAGATCGCGGCGGATGCCGAGGCGACCGACCAGTTCGGCGTCGCGCCGCGCAGCGGCGGGCCGCGCGGATTGCGCGCGATCACGACCGACGCGATCAGCATGACGCGTGCCGTGCTGGTGATGCTGGTGATCCTCAGCCACTGGTCGCCCTACCTCTTCACGCGCATGGGCGAGCAGGGGACCGAGACCTATCATTGGCTGGTGCCGATCTTCCGCGCGGGCACGCCGGGCTTCGCGATCGTGTTCGGGCTGGGCCTGGGCTATTTCCAGGCGCCGGTCGCGCGCCGCACGCCCGAGCGGCTGGCCTCGTGGCGGCGCGCGCGCGTGCTGATCATCGGCAGCAGCGTGCTGCTGCTCGCGATGATCCGCGGCCTGGCCCATTATCTGAGCGCAACCGGCCTGGAGGGCGCATCGGCCCCGCAACTCTTCTTCAGCGTGCTGTGCTTCTATTTGCTGATGGTGGCGACGGCGCCCTGGTGGCTGCGCGTGATCGTGCGTGCGCCTTATCCGATCGCGGCGGCGCTCGTAATCATGAGCGCATCCTACCTTCTGTCGGGACTGTTCCGCTATCTGTGGGTGGATGCGCAGCTGGCGGGGCTGGCCGATCTCGGCCGATTGCTGCTGGTCACGCGCTATTCCTATCCGGAGATGCTCGGCCATGTGATGATCGGGGTCGCGGTCGGCCTCTGGATCGGCATCAATGACCAGCGGCCCGATCTGCCGCGCGCCGCCGGCTGGGGCGGTCTCGCCTTGCTGCTGGGCGGGCTGACCTTGTCGCTGCGCGGCGACGTGATCCATTGGTTCGACGATGTCGCGACCGTGCCGCAGGTGCTGACCTATGCCGGCGGCGCGCTTCTGGTCTTCTCGCTCGCCTTCAAGCGCGCACAGCGGGTCGAGCATGGCCAGGCCAGCCTCTATGCGATGCGGCTGCTGGTGGTGATCGGCCTGCTCGCGCTGCCGGCCTATGTCGGCCATGAAGGCGTGCCCCCGCTGATCGACGTGCTGGAGAGCGCCGGGCTGAGCCGCGGCCTTGCCACCGCGCTGCCGGTGCTGGCCTTCGCGGTCGGCTTCCTGGTGGCGATGCGGCGCGTCTACCGGCTTTACTATCGAAGCAAAGCCGCCTGAGGCGACGGGCCGTCAGCTGCCGTGGAGGCGGATGGCGGTGCCGGCGACCAGGCCGATCGCGACCAGGGCATAAGCGGTCGCCCCCAGCAGGCGACCGCGCGCGGGCGTGTACCAGCCCGCGCGGTGCTCCATCACCCAGCGATCGACCAGCGCCCAGCTGGCGAAGCCGGCGAGCACCGCGCAGGAATAAGCGAGCGGGATCTGCGCGAGCTGCGGCACATGACCGGCGAGCTTCACGACCAGGTGCATGACGAAGGCGCCGATCCAGTGGTTCAGGTAGAGCGGGTAGGAGATGGCGCCGAGCAGCAGGCCGACGCGGCCGCGCCGGCCGATGAAGGCGAGCGACAGGACGACGCCCGCCGCGAACAAGGGATGCCAGCGCGCATCGTCCTGGCGCCACATGATCGCCAGCACGAGCAAGGTCGCGAGGATCAAGGCGGGCCGAACGAAAGCCCGGCCGTGCCAATGGCCGAAATCCCGCTGGGATATGGCCGCGGCGACGCCGAGCGCGATCGGCGCAGCCCGCATGCCGAGTGCGATCATCAGCGCGGCGGCGACCAGCCAGAACCATAATTTCTTCCCGAACGGCAGGGCCAGCATCAGGATCGGCGCGAGCAGGTAGAATTGCTCCTCGATCGAGAGGCTCCAGAAATGGTTGCCGGTTCCGCCGAGCGGCATGTCGTAGGGCGCGGGCGGGAAGGTCGTGAAATTGTAATGGGTGAAGGTGACGTCGTAGAGCAGATATTTGAACCAGCCGGCGTCGACCCCGGTCTTGACCGCGCCGAGCCCGTAGACGAGCAGGATCGCGACCGCATAGGGGATCCAGATGCGCGTCGCGCGATTGAAGAAGAAGCGCGGCAGGCCCTGACGCGAGGTGGCGATCAGGATGCCGCCGATCAGCCAGCCGCTCAGCGCAAGGAAAACGTCGACCGACAGGCCCGCCGAGATGGGGCCGGGGAAACGCATCCCTTCATGGTCGAGCGCCACGATCGAGGCGAGCGCGAAACGCAGCCAGTCGAGCGCCGGATAGGAATCGAGCTTGTGCGTTTCGGGGTTGGCGCCGAACGCCGCCGCGCTTGGATTTTCGTCCGCACGGCGGACATGCTGGTCGCTTCGCTCGCTTTCGGTCACGCGCACCCCTTTGTGGTTTCGGGTCGGGACCCTAGCTGCACTGCGACATGAAAGCGACGCGAAATGGAGGCACCTTTCGCGCCTGCACGCCCATGCGGCTTTCCGCGTCTTCGTGCGTTGCAGGTGCGAAACTTCAGCGAGGGAGTGAGACGATGGCGGACCTGTCCCAGATCAAGGAACATATGGAAGTGATCGGCGCCGACGGCGTGCATGTCGGCACGGTCGACCATGTCGATGGCGACCGGATCAAGCTGACCAAGAAGGATTCGAGCCCGGACGTCGAAGGCGCGCAGGGCGAGCATGCCGGCCACCACCATTATGTGTCGGTCGGCCTGGTCGCGGATATCGAAGGCGACAAGGTGCGCCTGTCGGCGACCGCCGCCAATGCGGTGCTGTTCGAGGAAGAGGCTTAAAACCCCCTCTCCCCTTGGAGGAGAGGGTGGTCCCAACCAAGCGCACTCGCCGTCATCGCGAAGCGCGCAGCGCTGTGGCGATCCAGGCCCGCCGGACTGGATTGCCGCGCCCCTGCGGGGCTCGCAATGACGGTGGGTTGGACAGCGCAACGTTCACCGGTGTCGAGCGGCGCTGGGACATAGAGTCCCTCCTTAGGATCGCGCGAAGCGCCGGATGAGGGTGCGGGCAACAAACAATGGCCTCGGAGGCATCGAGCCTCCTCGGCCATAGTCCTCGCTCGGCCTCTCCCCCAAGGGGAGAAGAGTTAAAAAAAGGGCGCCGGATGGTCCGGCGCCCCTTCTTTTCCCCGCTCAGGGAAGCTCAGGGCCGTGCCCTCATCCGGCGCTTCACGCCCAGAGGGAGAAGGGCTTTATTGGCAGGCCAGGCACTCGTCATAATCCTTCGCCTGCACCTCGATCTGGCGCAGCTCGGTCGTATTGTCCGCCTCAACGCCGCCGGCGAAGCCCGCGCGCTGGATTGACTTGGAGCGCAGATAGTAAAGCGATTTGATGCCGAGCTCCCACGCGCGGAAGTGGAGCATCAGCAGGTCCCATTTCTCGACATCGGCCGGGATGAACAGGTTCAGCGACTGGGCCTGGTCGATATAGGGGGTGC
>Ga0207698_10000119_pt1 | contig 49217 bp, 55 predicted proteins | sample KBSCornC22_FD_184298 | JGI IMG/M metagenome (GOLD analysis project Ga0207698, IMG submission 184298) | Corn rhizosphere microbial communities from Kellogg Biological Station, Michigan, USA - KBS Corn C2-2 (SPAdes) (version 2) | ecosystem: Host-associated > Plants > Roots > Rhizosphere > Soil ... | reverse complement strand
ATGTACATGGCCGGCAAGATCGAGATCGACCCCATGATCACTCACGTCATGGGCCTCGAAGACATCAACACCGCATTCGACCTCATGCACGCCGGCAAGTCCATCCGCTCGGTCGTCGTGTTCTGACGCAGCGGGCGAGGGCTGTCCGGCCGGCGGTCATTCGGGTTACGCGAAATTGTCACATACTGGCGCTAGCCGCGAACGTGTCGCCGCGAGCCGGACCGGCTCCACGGCATGGTTGTGAAAAGAACGGCGGCTCCACGATGAAGTCCCATGTCCCAGGTGCCAGGGCACTCCTTTTGGCCGCCGCATTCGCCTGCCCTTCGACCGGGGCCAGCGCCGCGACCGTGGATCCACAAGACGCGCTAGTCCAGCCTGCGGCCGTTGCAGCTCCGGCAGGGCGCCAGGATCGCGCGGTGGTGATCGCGCCCCGCGGTATTAAAACGAACTTGCTGATAACGCCGGTCAGCCTCGTCATCGTCGGCCTCGACACGCACCGCTGAGGTGGCCGCGTCGGGTCGCCCGGCGTGAGCAGATCCGGGGATAGCGGATCCCGTTCCGGACTTTGCGGGCGTCAGCCGGTCAGGCGCGCACCGGGTGAGGTCTCTACGCGGGTGCGGATGATTTTGCGGCTCGTGAACAGCCAGTGGCCGTCCCGCTTCGCATAGGTATCGTTGTAGAAGCCCCAGCCGACACACCAATGGGGCGAGCCATCCTGCTCCCACCACAGCCGGTCGTGCAGTACCCAGGTCCCCGATGCCGATTCGGCCGAGGCGAAGATGATCTCGGGAGAGGTGACCATATGCGAGGTGCGCACGCCTTCAAGGTGCACGCTCAACCCCTCGACGACCCGATCGATGCCCTTGATCGGGGCGTTCATAGTGTAGGACACGAAATCGGCCGTGTGACACGCCTTGTACAGTTTCCAGTCCTGGGTATCGATCGCCCGGACCCGCCGTGACTGCAACGTTATGATCTCCTCCACGGCCAACAGCCGCTCAAGGCCTTGGATCGCACTCATATCTTCATCTCTCGCTTCGTCCGTGCCTTCGCCGGAGTTCGGCGGCGGCGGAACCAAGCCGCGAGGCTCCTGCAGCCCGGAAGGATAATGCGCATGCCACGCCGCGCCACTGCAATAATTGCAGTCCGTCCGGCAAACTTCGGCAGTTCCGAGCGAACCGCCGACCGCCGCGGGCTTACGTTTGTTGCCGCGCGCCAGCCTTGGTGCGCGAGGCTGAAGAACGGGCAGGCCCGGTGGCCGTCGTCGGGGATTTCGCTCTGGTCAGGGCAGGTCAATGTCACTCCGTTCGTCGCATCGGCGGCTCGCGCGCTGGACCGAAAGCGGCCGAATTGACCAAACGGTTGCAGCGAGCCGGAACGCCAGAATAGCGTTGGGTAACGAGGGTGGAGCGGCCGTACGCCCGGCCGCAAATGCGATAGAAAAATGCGACAACGCATTCAAAATACAGATAAAATAACTTGTTCACGCCTTGCGGTGCGACGGCGCACTTAGCTAAATGGGCAAGTAACCAACGGCTAGGTGACACTACGTATATGAGTGAGGGGGCGTGTGCGCGCTTGCCGTGGCCCTGGGCAATGCCGGCGCAGGCCAACTGCTGTTGTTTCGCGCTGAGAGTTGACTCACCGCCGGGGCTGTTCGCACGAAAGGCGTGAGCGCCGCCGTGGACGATTGCATCCTCAGGCCCATTCCATAAGCTTCGGCCATGCAAGTCGAACTTTCCCGCCTTCGCCACCTCGTTGCAGTCGCCGCCCATCGCAGCTTCACCCGGGCAGCCGAACAGCTTCATATCAGCCAGCCCGCGCTGAGCCGCAGCGTATCGGAGTTCGAAAGACGGGCCGGCGTGCGGGTCTTCGATCGTCGCCGAGGCGGGATCGAACTCACCGCGGTGGGGCGGCTGGTCGTGGCGGAAGCGGAGGACCTGCTGCAATCCGCCGACGGGATCGATCTCAACCTCAAGCTCTATGCGAAGGGCGAGGGCGGCTCGGTTTCGGTCGGCTTTGGGCCGTTGCTGGCCAGTCTCGTTCTGCCCGAACTGGGGCGCAAGGTCCTGAGTTCGAGCCCATCGGTTCGGCTGAATACGATCATCCGATCGACCGACAGCCTGATCGACGACCTGCTGAAGGACAGGATTGAGGCCATCTTCGGCAGCAGCGCTCTGATGCAGGCCTATTTGCCCGAGCTCGAGGTCGAGACGTTGGGCGAACTGTCGATTGATTTCATAGTCAGAGCCACCCATCCGCTTGCCGGGCGCAGGGATCTGGCGATGGCCGATCTTCAGCCCTATTCTGCCGCGACTGCGACGACCTTGCCGCGCTTCGACAATCTTCCTCCGGCGGCGGGCCTTGTCTGTGACAACTTCGAGATCCTGAGAGACCTCACGCTCGAGACCGATTGCATCTGGGTGGCGTGCACCGATCTGGTGCGCGACCATATCGCCGCCGGTCGTCTCGTGCGCCTTGACGTGGCAGATCGCGACCCGGCGTTCAGCGACCTTTCATTCATCTGGCGCCGAGGTCGCACCCTGTCGCCTGGCCTGCTGGCGATCGCTGGTCACATCCGGGGCATCTGCGAAGGAATTGGCGGGAAGGGCCCGGCCGGGAGGAACTGATCCGTCTCCGCTGTCCGGCGCCGGCTGACGGGGTACGCGACGGCAACTTCGCAGGGCTTTGCGAAGCTAGGGATTGCCGGACCGGCATAACAATGGGTTATGAAACCAGGCACTAGGATGCATTTGTCCGCATGGATGCTCATGCCTATCCTCGCGACTCAGCATCACCCGGAGCGCCGCCATGTCCATGAACCTTGCCATCCCAGATGGCTGTGCACATTTCGAGGCTGTCGGACTGACGCCAACGATCGGGGCGGAAATCCGCGGCATCAACCTTGCTGCCGATCTGCCGGACGAGGCAATCGCCCACATCCGCAAGGCACTGCTGCGACACAAGGTGATCTTCTTCCGCGATCAGGACATCACGCGTGACCAGCACGTCGCGTTTGCGCGCCGCTTCGGCGAACTGGAAGTCCATCCGATGACGCCGGCCGACCAACCTCACCCGGAGGTGCTTTTGCTCAACAGCGGGCCCGGGCACCGGACCATGGCCGATCACTGGCACTCCGACGTGACATGGCGGGCAGAACCGTCGCTGGGTTCCATCCTGCGCGCGCGCCGTGTGCCCGAGGTGGGAGGGGACACCGTCTGGGCTGACATGGTCGCCGCTTTCGAAGGCCTCTCGCCGGCCCTGAAGGCCTGGCTGCCCGGGCTTACCGCCGTTCACGATGGTTCTGCCTTCGCGGTGATGCAAGGCAAGCCGGCTGAGAGCTTCTACGAACTCTATCCGCCGCAGCACCATCCGATCGTGCGGACGCACCCGGAAACGGGCGCTCGTGCCCTCTTCGTGAACAGCGGATTCACAAAGTCCATCGACGGCCTCAGCCGCAAGGAGAGCGACTGGCTGCTGGACCATCTGTTCTCGCAGGTTGCCGTGCCCGAATACCAGTGCCGCTTCCGGTGGACCGCCAATTCGATCGCTTTCTGGGACAACCGCTCGACCCAGCACTACGCAACCGCCGATTATCTCCCCGCGATCCGCGAAATGGATCGCGTCACCATCGTCGGGGACCGGCCGTTCTGCGAACCGGTCTGACCGGTCGGGGCTAAACCTGCACCTAGCCGGCGTGCGACGAACGCATTGAACCAAGAGGAATTTCTGCAGAGATGGTGCGAAAAATGAGGAAGCTGGCTGCGACCTGTGTGTCGGTGATCGCGCTGGTTCAGGCCGTGCAGGCCGGGGCTTCGGCGCCGGGTTCGGCAAGCGAGACCAGCTATCCGGCGATCCCCAGGGCGCCGGCTGGCGCGCCCAACATCCTGCTGGTCATGACCGACGACGTCGGTTTCGGCGCCGCTTCCACCTTCGGCGGCCCAGTCCCCACGCCCAATCTCGACCGGGTGGCCGCGAGCGGGCTGAAGTACAACCAGTTCCATACGACGGCCATGTGCTCGCCCACCCGCGCCGCGCTGCTGACCGGGCGCAACCATCACGCCGTCGGCATGGGTTCGCTGACGGATTTTCCCCAGCCAGCGCCTGGCTACACCGGGCAGATGTCGAAGAGTGCGGCGACCGTGGCCGAGGTCCTGCGCGAGAATGGCTACAATACTGCATTCCTCGGCAAGCACCACGACATGCCAAGGGGGCCGTTCAGCTCCGCGGGTCCGCGCGACTTCTGGCCGACCAGCCTCGGCTTCGAATACTTCTTTGGCTTCATCGGATCCGACACCGACCAGTGGCGGCCGACGCTGTACCGCAACTCGCTGCGAGTGATCGACACGACGCCACAGCCGATCCTCGACCAGCGGCTGGCCAACGAGGCGATCGGCTGGGTGCACCAGCAGAAGGCCGCCGATCCGGACAAGCCATTTTTCCTCTACCTCGCGACCGGCTCGGCACACACGCCGCATCAGGCCCCGCCCGAGTGGATCGCGCGGTTCCGCGGCAAGTTCTCCGCCGGGTGGGAAGAGATCGCCCGGCAGACGCTGGCGCGGCAGAAGGCCATGGGGCTGGTCCCCAAATCGATCCACCTGCCTGCCTGGTCGGCCGACATTCCCAAATGGTCCAGCTTGCCGCCGCAGGAGAAGGCGCTGCAGGAGCGGATGATGGAGACCTTTGCTGCGCAGCTCTCCTTCCAGGATGCGCAGTTCGGCCGCATCCTCGATGAGCTCGAGCGGATGGGCCAGCGGGACAACACGCTGATCGTTTTCGTTGAGGGTGACAACGGTCCGGACAGCGCCGGATCGCCCGAAGGCAGCCTCGGTGAAGTGTCCGAACTCGCCAACAAGCGCCTGACCCCCGCCGAGCGCTGGACCCGGATCAACGCGATCGGCGGCGCTGCCGTGCACAGCAACTATGGTACGGGCTGGGCCCAGGCGATGAGCACGCCTTTCCCGTTCTACAAGCAGATCGCCTCGCACCTCGGCGGCACGCGCAACGGGGCGGTCATTTCGTGGCCGAAGGGGATCGCTGAAACCGGCCTGCGCACACAGTATCACCACGTCATCGATATTTTCCCGACCCTGCTGCACGCGGCCGGGATCACCGCTCCGGCCGAGGTCGATGGTGTGCGCCAGCAGCCGGTCGACGGGGTGGACATGACCTACACCTTCGCCAACCCCACCGCACCGAGCACGCACCACGTCCAGTATTACGAGATGCTCGGCAACCGGGCGATCTATGCTGACGGCTGGCTCGCCGCGACCACGCCGCAGCGCAAGCCATGGCAGATGGTGGGCGGCCCCAACGCCAGCACCAATCTTGCCCCCACCTACAAGTGGGAACTCTACAATCTCACGAAGGACTTCAACCAGACGCAAGACCTTGCCAAGACGAACCCGCAGCAGCTGGCGAAGATGGAGCAGCTGTTCGATACGGAAGCGCGGCGCAACAACGTCTATCCCCTGGACGACCGGACAGGCATGGGCCGCAGCGGCGTGGCAATCCGGGCCTATGTGCAGGCGCGCACCCATTTCGAGTACTGGGGCAAAGGCATCAGCCTGCCGGCAGACGTTGCACCGGGTTTGGGGGGGCGCGCATTCCGTCTGTCGGCGGAGCTGACCGCGGCGGAAGGCGTGATCGCCGCCTTCGGCAGCAACCTTGGCGGATGGAGCTTCGGGATCGAAGGCGGGCGCCCGGCAGTCCACCATGGGCTTTCTGCGCTGCCTGCGGACCAGTTCCGCCTTGTGGCTCCTCAGGCGCTGGCTGCCGGGCAGGATGCCCGGGTCGACTTCGATTTCGACTATGCCGGCGGCGGCATGGCCAAGGGCGGGATGGTCCGCATCCTTGTCGATGGCAAGGTGGTTGCCGAGAAGCTGCTGGAGAGGTCCATGCTCGCCGCCGAGGCCAACAGCGAGACCTTCGATATTGGCTTTGATGGGGGCGCAACGGTTGACGAAGCTGCTAATGGCCCCAATGCCTACCAAGGCGAGCTGCGCAAGCTGACCGTGGACCTGGGTCCGATCGGGCAGGCCCGGCCGCACTGAGCGGGCCGGAGGGCGTGAGGGCGATGGACGGTATGCGGTGGCTGGACGATGGCGAGTTCACCATGGGCTCGCTGGACTTCTATCCGGAGGAAGCACCGCTCGCACGGGTGCGGGTGAAGGGGTTCTGGATCGACGAGACACCCGTCACCAACCGTCAGTTCGCCGCGTTCGTGGCAGCGACGAATCATGTGACTCTGGCCGAGGTGGCGCCCGACCCCAAGCTCTATCCCGGGATCCTCCCCGGCATGGACCGGGCCGGATCGCTGGTGTTCCGCAAGTCTCCGGTTCCCATCGGAACCGACGATCCCTCGCAGTGGTGGGGGTTCGCGTTCGGGGCCGACTGGCGGCACCCGACGGGGCCGGACTCTTCGCTGGAGGGGCTGGAGGATCATCCGGTCGTCCATGTCGCCTGGAGCGACGCCGCGGCCTATGCGAAGTGGGCGGGAAAGGACCTGCCGACCGAGGCGGAATGGGAGTTTGCCGCGCGCGGCGGTCTGGATGGCAAGCCCTATGCCTGGGGCGACGAGCTGGCGCCGGCCGGAGCGATGATGGCGAACTACTGGCAGGGCCTGTTCCCCTTCGCCAACACGCTGGAGGACGGCTGGGAGCGCACGTCTCCCGTGCGGACTTATCCCGCGAACGGCTATGGCCTTCACGACATGATCGGCAACGTCTGGGAATGGACGCGTGACTGGTGGCAGGAGAACCGCAAGAAGGTGGCAGGATGCTGCGCCATTCCCGACCCGCGCGGCGGTACGCTGAAGCAGAGCCTTGACCCAGCCCAGCCGCAGCTGCGCATCGGGCGCAAGGTCATGAAGGGCGGATCGCACCTGTGCGCCGCCAACTACTGCCGACGCTACCGGCCAGCGGCCCGCCATGCGGAAACGACGGACACCTCCACCGGGCACATCGGCTTCCGCTGCGTAGCGCGCAGAAAGTAGGCGGCCTCCGCAAGGATGGAGGTGAAGTTCCGGCGCAGATCCATTCGCCTGTCCCGGCTTCCTGGGAATCGCGGGCCCGTAGCGCATCCGCCCAGGGCACCTGCGGCCACCAGCACCGCGTGGTCGGCATGGCGGACGAGATCGCGAGCGACGGTGAGGAACATGGTGTCGCGCGGAATGCCGGCTGCGGCGAGCAACTGGTATTTGAGAATGGCGATGTCCTCGCAGTCTCCGGCCCGCCGCTTCAACGTCTGCGGCGCGCTCGCCCAGTAATCCGGCCGTCCGTAGAGAGCTTGGTCGTCTTCATAGCGGATGTGCTCGTTGGCCCAGGCGTTCACCTGGTGAAGGAGCACAAGGGTCGCTGCATGGCCGGGAGAGAGATGCAGCGGCCTCATGGCGCCCGCCCTCAGCGCCACCGCGCTGACCCGGGTCCACTCGCGATCGAAGGGCGTGCGGGAAACGGCCAGCCGCGTTGACGACAGGAAATCGTCCCCGGAGCCGTCAACCTGGGCGGGAAACGTCCGGACAACGCCCTGGTTAGCGTCCGATGTCCTTGCAACGGCACAGGCAAACGAGGTTTGCACGAAGGCGGCCGGCTGGACAGCGGCCTGCTGTGCGCTGGTTATCCGGCTCAGGGCGGAGGGAGCACCGCCCAGCAGGGCCTCCGCCTTAGACTGTGGGGCGTCGGCACTGCTGAACGCAGTGCAGGCGGCCGGCATCGCGGTCGGAGCGGCAAACAAGACCGTTGCGGACAGGAACTGGCCAACCGCGGCCGCTTGGGCGGGAACGGCTGTTACTGCCGATACCATCAGAATGGCTGCTGTGAGCGTGCGGCTTCCCATGCCGCCGGTGTGACAAGTTCAGGTCGCCATGCCGTTGAGATACAAGGTTAACGCACGGGCAAGGATATGTCCGGGCGGGATCAACGCTTGCGCACGAACTCCGCGCGCAGGACCAGTCCCTTGATGCCGGGGTACTTGCAGTCGATCTCCTGGGGGTCGCCGGTCAGCCGGATCGACTTGATCAGCGTGCCCTGCCTCAGCGTCTGGCCGGCGCCCTTGACCTCCAGGTCCTTGATCAGCGTCACCTGGTCGCCATCGGCCAGGAGGTTGCCCACTGCGTCGCGCACCTCCACTGCGCCGTCCTTCGCGCGCCTGGCCGCCAGTTCGCTGGCCGGCATCCACTCGCCACTGTCCTCGTCGTAGACGTAGTCTTCGTCGCTATCGCTCATGCCGTATTCCCCTCGCGCCAGACCCGCCCCGCCCATGGCAGGCCCGCCGCCTTCTGGCCAGAGGCTATCCGGAACTCCGGCCCTTGCCACTCATTTCATCGCAACTGAACGCGGCTGGGCGTCCGTCCGGCGAAGTGCCGCGGCTTGCAAGAAGGAGTAACAGGCATGAACAAGCTGATGCTGATCCCGCTGGCCGCCTCGGCCGTCGTCGGCGGTTGCGCGACGACCTACGATGACAGCCCCTATGGCTATTACGACCGCGGCTACTACTCGCGCTACGGCAGCTATGACTGGAACCGGCCGGACCCGACTTACAACGGCTACTATGCGGACCGCTATTACCGCAACGATCGCCGCTACCGCGAATACCGCCTCGGCTCGGATGACCGCATCTACCGCGGCAACGACGGCCGCTACTACTGCCGCCGGTCCGACGGCACGACCGGGCTGATCGTCGGCGGTGTTGCCGGTGGCATCCTCGGCAACATCATCGCGCCAGGCGATTCCAAGACGCTCGGCACCGTGCTTGGCGCTGTGGGCGGCGCGGCCGTTGGCGCGGCGGTTGACACCAACGACGTTCGCTGCCGCTGATACGGCAATCGGGCCGGGCGCGCCCACAGTCGCGCCCGGCCTCGCCCTGTCGCACCCCTCTCGCAAATCGCGCGCAAACCTGCCAAGCCGGGTGCGGGAGCCGGGAGGGGGCATTGAGTGCAGAATGTTGGAACGCGTGGCCTGTGCCGCGTAACCGCGCTGGCGCTGGGTGTTGGGCTGTGTGGACCGGCGCTTGCCGGAGCGGTCGAGACTGAGCCGGACGATATCGTGGTGACCGGGCAGGCGCGGCCGGTTTCGCGTCAACTGGCCGACAGTGCGGTCGCAGTGCTCGACGCGGAGGACCTGGCCCGTGCCGCGCCGCGCTCGCTGGCCGAGGCCTTGCGGGCCGTCCCAGGTCTGCGCGCGGAGGCCTCCGGCGGCGAGGGTAACGCCAACCTGCAGATGAGGGGAATTCCGATCTCGGCCGGCGGGGCCAAGTACGTGCAGATCCAGGTTGATGGGTTACCAATTCTCGAATTCGGCGACATTGCCTTCGCCACCGCCGACACCTTCGTCCGGGCCGACGGGCACCTCGCCCGCATCGAGGTGCTGCGCGGCGGCCAGGCTTCGACCTTCGCGTCGAACGCGCCCGGCGGGATCATCAACCTGATCAGCCGCACCGGGTCGGAACGGGGTGGGGCGATCGAGGCAGGGGTCGGGCTGGACTATGGCGAGCGACGGTTCGCCGCCGACTACGGCTCAGCCCGCAGGGGGATGCGATCCAGTCGACCAACCTGTCGCGCGTGCTGACGCTCGACGGCGCGAATCGCCCCGCGACGGACGACGTGCGCGATGGAATGCGGGCGCTGGTCCGCTCGATCGGGCTCGAGGCCGAGCAGGCACTGGGCGATGGCTGGCGGATCCAGGAGCGGTTCCGCTACGCCGCAATCTCGGGCCGGTTTCTCGCACCTTTTACAGCTCGGGTAGACACGGCGCAGTCGCTCGCCGCTGATATCGGCGGGAGCGGCGCAGTGCCGGTGTACGCAAACGGCCCGCGCGCCGGACAGCCGCTCGCACCCGGCACGCTGGCGGCGGGCGTGGTCCTGTTCGACACCCATCTCGGATCGCTGAACAATGTCACCAACGACCTGAGGTTCAGCCACGAACGGATGTTGGGGGCGGGCAGGCTGGACCTTTTCACCGGACTCCATGCTTCGCGCCAGACAATCCGCATGGACTGGCTGTGGACCTCAATGCTGCTGGAAGCAAAGGGGGATAACGCCGCGCTGATCGACGTGCGCGACGAGGGCAGTGCCCTGCGCACCGACGGCGGGACCGTGGCATACGGCGCCGCCTTCTTCGGTAACTGCTGCCGTCGCAGCTATGCCGTAGAGTTTGCAAGTCTCGCCCCCTACCTTCAGGCAAGCTGGAGCGGCGGGCAGCTGCGGGTGGACCTCTCGGTACGCCGGGACCTTGGCAGGGCGCGCGGCTCGGTTGCCGGGAACGGGCCGGTTCGGCCCTTCGACGTCAACGCGGACGGGACGATTTCCCCAGCCGAGGCCCAGACGACGATCATGCCGGCTGTCCGGCGCCCGGTGCACTACGATTACGGCTATACGTCGTGGTCGGCCGGCGGGGGGTACAGCCTCAGCCCGGAGCTTGCGGCCTTCGTTCGCTACAGCCGTGGGGGGCGGGCCAATGCCGATCGCTTCGTGTTCGACGGCCATCTCGATCTGCTCAGCGGGGCGCTGCTGCCGGGCGCCCGCCCGGTCGATTTCGTGCGTGAGGCGGAAGCCGGGCTGCACCTTCTGTCCGGCCCGCTGCGATTGGAAGCCACCGCTTTCTGGGCGCGGACCGAAGAGCAGAACTATGAGGCGACCACCCAGCGGTCCACGGCCCGGGTCTATCGTGCGCACGGCGTGGAACTGGACGCTGCCTGGCGGCGTGGAGGCCTCACGCTGGCGGCCGCGGCGACCTGGACCGATGCACGCATCGCGGCGTCGGACGTAGCCGCCGAGGTCGGAAACCGCCCCCGGCGGCAGGCCGCGCTGACCTATCGGCTGGCCCCCTCGCTCGACGCAGGCCGCTGGAGCCTTGGCCTCAGTCTCGCCGGCACGACGTCGAGCTATGCGCAGGACGCCAACCTGCTGAAGCTGCCTGCCTATGCCGTCGTCGGCCTCTACGCGGGGTTCCGGCCCATGCCGCGCCTCACGCTGTCGGTGGCCGCGAACAACCTGTTCGACACGGCCGGCTACACCGAGGCAGAAGAGGCGGCGATCCCGGCGAACGGGATCGTGCGGGCACGCTCAATCAACGGTCGCACGGTCTCTGCCGCCCTGCGCCTTGCCCTGTGATCCCGGTCAGCTGACCGGATCCAGCGAAACCGCCGGGTGGTCAAGCGCCGCCTGTTCGATCGCCGAGAGGAACTGGTTGGTCGCCTTCTCCCACGAGAAGCGCGCGCCATAGACCGCCGCCGCGCGTCGATCGAGCCGCAGGGCTCGGCAGATCGCCTCGCCAAGGTTGTCGCTGAGCGCTGCGAAGGTGGCCGGCAGCGGGTCGATCCCGCCCCGCCCGTCGGGGCCCAGCACGTCGAGCGGGCCACCGACGGGGAAGGCGGCAACCGGCATGCCACATGCGAGCGCCTCGATCATCACCAGCCCGAATGTGTCGGTGCGGCTCGGAAAGACGAACACGTCGGCGGCGCGATAGGCGCTGGCCAGCTCTTCGCCGGCCATGGCACCCAGGAACACGGTCCCGGGATAGCGCGAGCGAAGCTCCTCCAGAGCCGGGCCATCGCCAACGACAACCTTGGTTCCGGGCATGTCCGCATCGAGAAAGGCCTCGAGGTTCTTCTCCGGAGCCACCCGGCCGACGCTGAGCAGGATCGGGCGAGGGAGATGGGCAAAGTCGCGGTGCGGCTCGCCGTCCGGACGGAACAGCCAGCCGTCGATGCCACGGCCCCACATCGCCGTGTGGGCGAGCCCCCGCCCGGCCAGTTCGGCAGCAAGGCTGGGGGTGGAGACTAGGATGGAGCGGCTCGGCCGGTGGAAGCTGTGCAGGATCGGCCAGAACCAGTCTGGTCCGAGACCGGTGCGAACCGACAGATAGTCGGGAAAGCGGGTGTGGAAGGCGCTGGTGAAGGGCACCTTCCGGGCCTGGCACCAGCCCCGTGCCGCCCATCCAATCGGGCCTTCGGTGGCGATGTGGACCACGTCCGGGGCGAAGGTATCCAGCATGCGCCGCGCCGAGAAGCGCGGGGCGAGGGCGAGGCGGATCTGGCTGTAGCCGGGGGCGGGCACCGTCGCGAAGCGTTCCGGAGTGACCAGTTCTACCTCGTAGCCGCGCCGGTCGAGCTCGGCGATGGTCGCCGCCAGCGTGCGGACCACGCCGTTGACCTGGGGAAACCAGGCGTCCGAAGCGATCGCGATGCGGGGTCGCGGGGTGGTGATGACCGGCATGGCGGTCATGCGAAGGCCTCCTCAAGCTCGGCCACGGCTTCAGCGGCGGCCGCATCGCGCGTCTCGGCGGCCCAATCGAGGATGCGCATCGTGCCCTCGGCGTCCTCGACCAGGGCCGTGCAGCTTTCGACCCAGTCGCCGTCGTTGTAATAGATAACCGAACCGATCGTGCGGATCTCGGCGCAGTGGATGTGGCCGCAGACGACGCCATCGACGCCCCGCTGGAGCGCGGCCTGGGCCACGGCCTCCTCGAACCGGCAGATGTACTGGACCGCGTTCTTGACCCGCTTCTTGAGATAGCTGGACAGCGACCAGTAGGGCAGGTGCAGCTGGCGGCGAACCCGGTTGAGCAGGATGTTGAGCCGCAGCAGCAATGCATAGGCCTGATCGCCGAGAAAGGCGAGCCAGCGGGCGTAGAGCACCACCCCGTCGAAGGCATCGCCATGCTGGACAAGCAGCCGCCGCCCGTCGGCGGTCTGGTGGATCGCCTCGTTCACCAGCTCCACCCCCCCGAAGGTCAGGCCGGCATAGTCACGCAGCATTTCGTCGTGGTTGCCCGCGACAAACACGACGCGGGTGCCCCTGTGCGCCATCTTGAGGATGCGGCGGATGACTTCGTTGTGGGCGTCGGGCCAGTACCAGCCCTTGCGCAGCCGCCAGCCGTCCACGATGTCGCCGACAAGGTAGAGCGTCTCGCATTCGATCGAGCGCAGGAAGTCGACCAGCAGCACGGCGTTGCAGCCGCGGGTGCCGAGGTGGATGTCCGAAATCCACACGGTCCGGAAGCGGCGCTTGGGGCGGAAGGCGCGCGGTTCGGGCAGGTCCAGCCAGGCCGGATATGACAGCGAGCGGCGGACGCCGGCTTCGCGGCGCGCCCGCGCGGGGGGCAGGAAGGCTTCGTCGAGCATGGCAGGCTCCGTGGCGTTACGAGCGAATCCCTGCACCCGGCACATTGCACCGCCATGACGGAGCGGGGACAGCTTTGTTACATTTCGTCAGGTTGCGCGCGGCCCCGAACCGGTTAGAGCGGGGTGACTCATCGGGAGGCAAGCCATGTCCGTCCATCGCGCCGGCAGCCCGCCGGCGCTTTCGCTGCTGCGCATTCTCGAGATGAACCTCGGCTTCCTTGGCCTTCAGTTCAGCTTCGGCCTCCAGCAGGGAAACATGGGGCCGATCTATTCGTATCTGGGCGCCCGCGAGGCGGAACTGCCCTTGCTGCAGCTGGCCGGGCCAGTCACCGGCCTGATCGTTCAGCCGCTGGTGGGAGCCCTGTCGGACCGGACCCGCACGCCGTGGGGGCGGCGCGTGCCCTATCTGGTGCTGGGCGCGACGATCTGCGCAGCCTCGCTCGTCGCCATGCCGCTTTCCAGTTCACTCGTCATGGCGGTTTCGCTGTTGTGGATCCTGGACGCGGGCAACAACATTACGATGGAACCCTACCGGGCCTACATGGCTGACAGGCTGCCGGCCGCGGACCGGCACGTGGGCTTTCTGGCGCAGGCGGCGTTTACCGGCCTTGCCCAGATGCTGGCCTACCTCACGCCTTCGCTGCTGGTTCTGATGGGCGTCGGGCGGGACTGGGTGGATCCGCAAGGCATACCCTACACCGTCCGCATCGTCTTCTGGTTCGGTGCCGGTCTCATGCCACTGACCATCCTGTGGTCCGTTTTCAGAGTGGGCGAACTTTCTTTGCACATTCCCCCGCCAGCGCGCGTCGGGAGGCGGTTGCTTCTCGAACCGCTCTTCGAACTGGGCCACGGGATGGCCAATCTGCCCCGGGTCATGCGGCGGCTGGCGGTGATGAGTGCGTTCCAGTGGTTCGCCTTGTGGGGGTACTGGACCTATGTGACCTACGTGGTCGCTCGCAATGTCTACCGCACCCGCGATCCCGCAAGCGGCGCGTTCCACCAGGCGGTCCTCACCAACGGCCAGATGGCTGCCTTGTACAACCTTGTAGCCTGCATTGCGGCCTTCGCCATGGTGCCGCTCGTGCGTCGCGTCGGACCCGAGCGGGTCCACGCGGCTTGCCTCATTGCCGGCGGTGCCGGGATGCTGGTGCTGCCGCACATCACCGTGGCACCCTTCCTGTTCCTGCCCATGCTCGGCATCGGCCTAACCTGGGGTAGCGCAATGGCCAACCCCTATGCGATCCTGTCCGGCAGCATACCCGAGGGGCGCAACGGCGTGTACATGGGGATCTACAACCTGATGATCGTGATCCCCATGCTCTCGTTCTCGATCGCCATGAGCCGGCTGGATCTTGGTTTCACAAGCTTCGGCCTCAATTTGTACGAGCGGGCGCTCGGCTCGGACCCACGCAACGTGCTGACCCTGTGCGGCCTGTCCCTGCTGGCTGCTGCCCCCGCCGCCGTATGGACGCGGGGTGCTGCCGAACGCTAGAAACCGCCTCTAGGCGCTCTCTCGGACGATCAGTTCGGGTTCCAGGACAGACGAAGGGCAGGCCTCCCCGGCGATGCGTTTGCGCAGCGCTTCAACCATGGTCTTTGCGCCTCCGTCGAAATCCTGGCGGATGGTCGTCAACAGGGGCACGGTCTGCGCGGCAACGCGCATGTCATCGAAACCGATGACGGCAATATCTTCCGGCACCTTGCGCCCGCGTTCGTGGAGCAAGCGCAGCGTGGCCATGGCAATGATGTCCGAAGCGGCGAAGATTCCATCGGTCCCCGGGGCCATGCGGTCCAGGTTGTCCTCGATCATCGGCATCATCTCGGCGGTGCTGAGCGATGTCGGATAGGCAACGATGGTGGCGCCGGAACCCGCCTCGGCCAGTGCGGCCTGAGCCCCGGCGAAACGCTGCTCAACCTCGATCGCGCGCGTGTCACCGAAAAAGGCGAGAGTGCGGCGGCCGCGCGTGAGCAGTTGCTGCGCGGCGAGACGCCCGCCGGCGAGGCTGTCGGTGCCGACGGCGCAATGCACCTGTCCTTCCCGCCGGGTACCCCAGACCACGAGCGGCAGGTACCGCTCGGCCACGCGTTCGATGACGTCGAACTGGTCCGACTGGCCGATCAGCAGGACACCGTCCAGCATCCCGGAATCGACGATGCGGTCGAGCCAATCGTCGGCGTCGCCCGGGATGACGCGGCTCAGCATCAGGTCATAGCCGGTGTGCATAAGCTCGTCGCCGATCCGGCCCAGCATGGCGATGAAGAACGGCTCGGAGATCGCCTGCTTCTTCTCGTGCCCGAGCGGAAACACCACTCCGATCACGCCGGTTTGGCCGGTCCGGAGACGGCTGGCCATCTGGTTCGGATGGAATCCGTGCTCGCGTGCGAGAGCCTGGATCCGCTCGCGCGTGTGGCTGTTGACCAGCGCCTTGCCCGCCAGAGCGCGCGATACCGTGCCAGCCGAAACGCCCGCCATTTTTGCCAGCTCCGAAATGTTTCGGATCCGGCGCGGCTTCTCCCCTGTGTCAGTCATGTAAACGTGCAGCTCCCCGAGGACGTCCGCCATTCCCAGTTGGCGCATCGGAAAATTCCCTTGTCCGAATCGGGGCTTACGACGGCCCTCGGCTTGGCGCAACGCCTCTGCGCACAAGTGCGAGTGCCCCTGTTATCCCGGCGTCGTCGCACAGGCCGGGCAAGCAGATGTACGATTGCAGGCCGGGGGCAAGTTTACGATGGTTAATATACCCTCCAAGGCGCTCTTCGGTTCGCTTGCGCAGCACTTCGATCAGGCCGGTGGTCTTCATTACCCCGCCGCCGAAGATGAGCCGGTCGGGCGCGTGAAGCAGGACGAGGGCCACGGCAAGGTCGGCCAGGTAGCGGGAAATCGTCTCGATCGCTGGATCCGGATCGGCCATCCGGTCGAGCGAAGTTCCGTACCTTGCCTTTATGGCCGGGCCGCTGGCCAGCCCCTCCAGGCAGTCGCCGTGAAACGGGCAAAGCCCGGCGAAGGGATCGGTCGCCGGGTCGTGCGGAACGCGGATATGGCCGGCTTCATAGTGCCGGATGCCGGCAAGGGGCCGGCCGGCATGGATGATCCCGGTTCCGATGCCCGTGCCCACCGTGGTATAGGCCAGCGTTTCGCAGCCCTGCCCCGCGCCTTCGCTCCACTCACCGAGCGCAGCACCATTGACGTCGGTATCGATGACGAGAGGTACGCCGAGCGGCGCCAGCGCCTCCCGGTAGCTGACGCCTTCCCAGCCCTGCTTGGGCGTGGCGAGCAGGCGGCCGTAATCCGCGGAGCGCGGGTCGGTTTCCAGCGGTCCGAAGCTTGCGACGCCGAGCCCCAGCAGCGGCCCGTGGCGGCGGCCGGCCTCGCGGAAAAAGCCAAGGACCTGCTCGAACGTAGGCCCTGGCTGGCCGGTTTCGATCCGCGCCCGCTCAAGGATCGGGCCTCCCGCCGAGGCGACGGCAACCACGAACTTGGTTCCGCCCGCCTCGATCGCTCCGAACGTTCCGTTCATTGCCGTATTGCCTCCTGCATGGCCCCGCCGCGGCGCTTGTCTGCCGCGCCCGTGGGGCTTAGTTCCGCGGGATGAAGAACGTTCCCGCACGTCAGGGCGCCGTGGCCGAAGTCGCCCCATTCCATGCCATCGCGCTCAGCCGGATAGCGGGGGACCTCGCCGCCGCCGGAGTGGAGGTCATCCACATGGAATTCGGCCAACCGTCCACCGGCGCACCACCCGCGGCCATCACTGAGGCGCACCGGGTGCTCGATACGGAGGCCATGGGCTACTGGGAGAGCAACGCCCTGAAGGCGCGGATCGCCCGGCACTATGCCGATGCCTACGGTGTCGCCGTCGATCCCGAGCAGGTGATCCTGACCTGCGGCTCCTCGCCCGCGCTGGTCCTTGCGCTGTCCTGCCTGTTCATTCCCGGCGCGCGGGTTGCTGTGGCCCGCCCGGGCTACGTTGCCTATCGCAACACGCTGAAAGCGCTCTACCTCGAGCCGATCGAGCTGGACTGCGGCCCGGAAGAGCGCTTCGGCTTGACCGCCGCGGCGCTGTCGCAGCTCGACCCTGCGCCTGACGGGATCATCCTCGCCAGTCCGGCCAATCCGACCGGCACGATCATCCCGCGTGACGAACTGGCGAAGATCGTCCGGGTCTGTCGGGAGCGCGGGATCCGCATCGTATCGGACGAAATCTACCACGGACTCTCCTACGTGGAACCGGCCGCTTCCATGCTGGAGTTCGATGGCGGAGCCTTCATCGTCAACTCTTTCTCGAAGTATTTTTCCATGCCGGGCTGGCGCCTTGGCTGGGTTGTCGTCCCACCCGACGCGATCGGCGCAGCCCGGGCGCGGATGGGCAACCTGTTCCTGACCGCGCCGGTGATCGCCCAACGCGCCGGACTGGTCGCCTTTTCCTGCGACGACGTGCTGCAGGGATATCTTGCGACCTACGCGCGCAACCGCCAGCTGATGCTCGATGCCCTGCCGGCGCTTGGCCTGCGCACCATTGCTCCGCCCGACGGTGCGTTCTACATCTATGCCGATATCGGCCACCTGACTGACGATAGCCTCGCCTTCTGCGAGCGACTCTTGCGTGACACCGGCATCGCTACTGCACCGGGGGTGGACTTCGATCCGATCCGGGGCTCCCGCTTTATGCGGTTCAGCTTCGCCGTCTCGACGGCCCAGGTCGAGCGCGCCATCGCAATGATGATCCCGTGGTTCGCGGCACAGCCGTTGCGCACGCCGGCGGACTGACGCGCAGCACGGCCGGGCGCAGGATGCCGAATGGTTCATGTCCACTTCAGCAAGCGTCACGGAACGGGACAGGAGCCGCCTTCACGCGGAGGCCCGTAGTTGACAGCCCGGCGCCTCGGGGGTGAGGACCGGCGCCTCGCTGCTTCAGGAGTATCGTGTAGATGGAGGGCCAGATCACCGGCCAAGCCGACCTTGCGAAGGACTGGCATCGCCGTGCCGGCGATCTCGCACAGGCTTGCGCTGGCTCCTTCGCCGGTGAAGAGAGCGCCCGTCTTGCGGATCTCGCAACCCTGCTGGCAAACACGCCGCGGCCCGTGGGGGAGCTGCTCGGCTGGCCTGCTTCCGCCGTTCGTGTCGAAGCGGCACCCGCCGACGGAGCCCTTGCAGCGGTCCTGCGCCTGATTGAAACCTGCCGTGGCGGCTATCTGCTGTCATGGGGAGCGGGCGGCGGGCACCTGGCCTCCGTTGTCCTGCCGGGGGGGGCGGAGGTCACGCTCGGTGCTGACAGCGCCGGTCTGGCGCTGATCGGCGCACTGGCCCTCGCCTTTGCGGAGCGGGAACCTTTGCGAGTGCAAGGCACCCCCCTCTATCGCCCGGATAGCATTCGCCTGAACTGAGCGCCACGCCGACGGACGGCGGGCGCTGTCGGTCCGTGACCGGGGTTCAGTTGACCAGCGCGGCTTCGATCGCGATCCGGATCGCCTCGGACGTGTGGTTGGCGCCCATCTTGCTCAGCATGTTGGCGCGGTGGATTTCCACGGTCCGCGGGCTGATCTTGAGCTTTTCGCCGATCAGGCGGTTCGACAGGCCTCCGGCCACGCCGGCCAGAACTTCGCGTTCGCGGCGGGTCAGCCGTTCGACCCGGCTGCGGGCGACGGCCTCGCGCAGCTTGGAGGTCGATACGGACCGTGCCCGTTCGTCGGCAATGTCGATGCTTTCGGCAAGGTCGGCCTCGGCAAAGGGCCACACCAGATAGTCAACCGCGCCCTGCATGACCGCTTCGACGATCCGGCGGATCGGGGGCTGCTCTGCGAAGGCGATGATCGGCAACCAGTTCCCCGTTTGCCCCATGTGCTGCAGCAGCACGGAAATGGCGTGCCCATCGTCATGCACGAGTAGAATCCCGTCGCGCGGCCACCGGGCGAACAATTCCGCCAGATCTTCGAACGGCTCCACGTGAAACGGGCTGCTCGACCGGGCCGAGCGCGAAGTTCTGCTGGATTGCCTCGACCACCGCGCCGATCCCCTGGATCATCTTGGGGTTCGAATAGGCCGAGCCGGCGACGATGTCGGCAAACTCCACCCGGCTCTTCTTGTAGCCGTTGGTCTGCGAGTTGGCGATATTGTGCGAGATCGTGGCCAGTTCGGTCTGGGCGTTCTTGAGCCCGCTGAGAGAGGTATAGAAGGACATCGGAGGTCTCCTTGTCGAAAGGTCAGGCGGTCACGGCCGGGGGGCTGGCGGGGGCCGCCGAGCGGGCCGCCTGCTGGGCGGCGAGCACGGCGTCGAGCTTGTCGGCGATGCCCGCCATCGTGGCATTGAGGTCGGAAATGCCCTGGGCCATTTCCGTGGCCTGCGAGAGCGAGGTGAACTGCGCCATCTGGGCCAGCATCTGGGTGTTGTCGGTCGGATTGAACGGGTCCTGCTGCGAAAGCTGCGCGGTCATCAGCTTCAGGAAGTCGCCCGAGCCGAGCTGGCCGAGGCTGTTCTTGGTTTTCGCAGCCGTGCCGGTTCCGGCGAGGGCCTGGGTCGTGGAGGTATTGGCAACGGCGGTCATCGCGGTCTCCCGGGTTACTTGCGCAGCGTGTCGAGCATCAGCTGCTTGGCGGTGGAAAGGGCTTCGACCAGGTTCTGGTACTGGCGCGAGCTGTCGAGCATCTCGACCATCTCGGCGTTCTCATCGACCGGGGCGGTCCAGACGTCGCCGTTGGCATCGGCCAGCGGATGGTCGGGATTGTGCTCGCGGATCGGCGCGGCGTTCGACCGCACGACGGCCTTGACGTCGACCGTGGCGAGCCCGCTCTGTGCGTCCAGCGCGGTCGCGAAGACCGGCCGAAGCGGGCGGTAGGCTCCGGCCTCGCTGCCGCTGACCGAGCCGGCGTTGGCAAGGTTGGAGGCAGCCGCATTCATCCGCACGAGCTGGGCCGAGAGACCCCGCTGGGCGAGCGAGAAGAGGGTGAGGGGGGCGGCGGGATCGGCCATGGTCATTCGCCCTTCAGCGCGCGGGTCACCGTCTCGACCCGGCCGCGAATGAAGGTCAGCGTGGCCGAATAGCCGACCGCGTTCTCGGCGAAGGCGGTCTGCTCGGTCATCGTCTCGACCGTGTTGCCATCAAGGCTGGGCATGGTGGGCACGCGGTAGCGGGTCGCGGCGGCGGCGGCCTGATCGGCGTTCGCCCCGCCGTCTGCGGCCTTGAGCGCGGCTGTGAAGTCGATGTCGCGCGCCTTGTAGCCGGGGGTCCCCGCGTTCGCGAGGTTGGAGGTGATGAGGCCCATGCGCTGCGAGCGCAGCGCCAGAGCCGTGCCATGAATGCCGAACAGGGTATCGCTCACGTCTTGCTCCCGCCTTGCGGAATGATTCGTCGTGGGATCAGCAAGGGGCGTGCCAAACCGGCGTCCGCACCGATTCTGAACCTTTCTTCCGCGGCAGCGGCAGGCTCTTGCCGGTTCGCGCGGCAAAATTGCGCCGGCGGCTGAAAAGCGCCGCATCGTTCCCGTTCTAATGGCCGCAAGCTCAGGAACCGCGCGGCACCCATGTCACTTACTCTCCTTGATCCCGCTGCCGCCCTGATCGTCTTCGGGGGCACCATGCTGGCCACGCTCCTGCGCTCGGGCTGGCGCGAAACCGCGCTGGCGTTACGCATGCTGGCCCTCTCCTTCCGCCCCGGCTTCAGTGCGGATGAGGCAAAGGCCGAACTCGTTAGCCAGGTCCGCGAGATCCGCACCGACGGCGTCCTGCGCGCCCGCCCCCGGCGCCTGGCCGACCGCGAGTTCGCCGAGGCGACCGACGCCCTGTTCCACCAGCGCTCCGTCGCCGGCCTGCTTGCCGCGCACGATCGCCACAAGGCCCGGCGCATGGCCGATGCGGAGACGGCGGTGCGCGTCCTCGCCCAGGCTTCGGAGCTGGCGCCGGTCTTCGGCATGGCCGGCACTCTCGTGGCGCTCAACCACATGCCGTCCGATCCGTCGCTCGCCGCCGGCACGGCGATCACCGGCGCCATCGGCATGGCCGTCGTCACCACACTCTACGGCATCCTTGCCGCGAACCTCGTGCTTGCCCCGCTCGCCCGCAAGGTGGAGCGCGTCGCCCGCGCCGAGGAGGCCGCCCGCGACGAAGTGGCCGAATGGCTCGCCGCCCAGGTGTCCAAGGCCATGCCGCACCATGTAGCCCCGGCCGAGGCAGCCTGATGCAGGTCCGCACCGGCGTCGGCTGGCAATATGCCCTGGCCGACCTCTCCCTGATCCTGTTCATGGTCGTCGCCGCTGCGCTCGCCCGCCAGCAGGCCGCCCCACCGAAACCGGCCCCGCCTCCTCCCGCGCCTGCCGCCGCGCCCGTCCTCGCCGAACCCGTCGCCGTCTGGCGGGCGGGCCCGGGCGCCCCCAGCCTCGCCCGGTGGCTCGCCGCCCAGAGCCTCGACCGGCGCCAGCGCCTGACCCTTGTGGCACGCTATTCCAATGGCCGCGCACAAGAGGCCTTCCTCCGTGCCCAGGCCGCGCTCGCGCCGATCGGCCACCTTCCGGCGGCCACCCGCATGGTGGTCGAACCGGCATCCACCGATGATCTCTCCGCCACCCTCACCTGGGATGCGACCGGCTGACGTACCAGTTTTCCAGGCCCGTGTGGCACGGGGCTTGCAGCAACGGTGCAAAGACCTTCGAGGATCGTTGCAGATGAACCGCAGCCTGATTGCACTACCGCTCGTCCTGTGCGCAACCACTCCGGCCCTGGCCGGCCCCTTCGTCGCTCCGGCGGAGATCGATACTGCGGTGGTCCGTTTCACCGGGATGCCCACCGGGAGCCCCGGCGGTGCCGCGCAGGGCGTCGATCCCCGGCTGCGGCTGGCCACCTGCAACGCCCCGCTGGCGCTCGGGTGGTATGGCGCGCGGCGCGATGCAGTGCTGGTGCAGTGCCCGGACAGCCCGGGCTGGCGCATTTTCGTGCCGGTCCTCGTCACTCAGGCCGTGGGCCAGGCACCGGCCATCTTGCGCGGGGAGGCCGTGACCATCGTCCTTTCGGGCGAGGGCTTTACCGTGACCCAGCCCGGCGAGGCGCTGGAGGGCGGTGCGGTCGGCGCATGGATCCGCGTGAAATCAGCCAGTTCCGCCGCCGATCCGCTGCGCGCGCGGATTGTCCGCCCCGGCCTCGTCCGGCTCGATCTGGCCACGGGCGGCAGCGATCTGCCGTGAACCCGGCAAAATCTTACCGCATCCCTTAAATCCCGCTCCGGGTGGCCGTTCTCCATGGCGGAGAACAGACGGAGCGGCACAATGCCTATCGAATCCAGTCCGAACATAACGGGTGCTCGCCCGGTCGGCGCGGTCGATGCACGCATCGTTCGCGGCATGGCCGGCGCGCGCGACCAGCAGTCCGGCGCCCCGGCACCGGTTGCATCGCCTTCGGGGGCGGCACCGACCTACCAGCCGAGCGGCGCGACCGATCCGGGCCAGGCCCCGGTCGACATGGAGCGCGTGAAGGTGATCCAGCACGCCATCCAGACCGGCACCTACCCAGTCATTCCCACCAGGATCGCCGATGCGATGATCGCAGCCGGCCTGCTCTTGAGGTCCCACGCATGAGCGCCAAGATTTCGCTGAAGGAAAGCCTGCGGCAGATGGTTGCCGTGCTCGAAGGGGAGCGGCAGGCGCTTGCCGGCCTCGACCTCGACGGGATCATCGGCGCGTCGGTGACCAAGGACGCGCTGTGCGATGCGCTGGGCGGGGCCGATCCGGCCACGGTCGATGACGAAGCGCGCGGACTGCTGGAAGCGGCGCGCTCGCTGAACGAGGTAAACCGCCAGATTCGCAACCTGATAGCGGCCAATGTGGCGGCGCGGATCGATGCGATCGTGGGTTCGCCGTCCGTCTACCGGGCGGCCCCGGCCTATGCCTATGCCGGAGTCCGCTAAGCCCCTTCGGGCCAATTGGCACGGCCCTTGCTGAAGCCTTCCCCAGGACCACCGAACCTGGGGAACAAGGCTTGAGCGAAATCGCACCCACCATGACGACCGCGCCGACCGCGGCCCGCGTGGCCATTGCGAAGGCGGCGCGGGCCACGGGCGTGGACTTCGATTACCTGCTGGCCCAGGCCAAGCTTGAATCCGGGCTCGACCCGGCAGCGCGATCGTCGTCCTCGTCGGCCACCGGGCTGTACCAGTTCCTTGGCGGAACCTGGCTCGACACGCTGAAAAAACACGGCGCCGCACACGGGCTCGGCTGGGCCGCCCAGGCCGCCGGCGACCCTGGTCTCCGCGGCCAGGTCATGGCGCTGCGCAACGATCCGCAGATCTCCGCGCTGATGGCCGCCGAGCTCGCCGGCGACAACAAGGCCGCGCTGACCGCCTCGCTCAGGCGCGAACCCGATGCTGCGGAGCTTTATCTTGCCCATTTCCTGGGACAGCAGGGTGCAAACCAGTTCCTCGCCGCGCTCGAGGCCGATCCCGGCCAGAGCGCCGCATCGGTGCTCCCTGCCGCCGCCGCGACCAATCGCGCGATCTTCTTCGCGCCGGGCGGCGCGCCGCGTTCGCTCGGGGCCGTCATGGATCTCCTGCGCGGCCGAATGGGCCGGGCCATGGAGGGCGGCGACGGTGCGCAATGGGCCGACCTGCCGCTGCCGGCCGGCTCGCTGGCGGCGACCGGCCAGACCGTGTTCGCCGGCGGCCCCGTCGCCCGCGCGTTCCGCGCCGCCCAGGCCAGCAGTGCTCCTGCCGCACCCTCCATGGCCGAAACCCTGCGCCAGACCTTCAACGTCGGCGGCGAAGGCGGAGCGGCCCTGCCGGAACATGTCAGCTACGCCTATCGCCGTCTCTCGGCCCTGGGGCTCTAGCCGATGAGCGCGCGCATCAAGCTGTCCGCCGTCGCCCTTCCGGTCGGCATCCTCACGCTCATCTGCCTGATGATCGTCCCGGTGCCGACCGTGCTTCTCGACGTGTTCTTCGTCCTCAACATCGCCCTGTCGGTGGCCGTGCTGATGGCGTCGATGAACGCGGAAAAGCCGCTCGACTTCTCCTCCTTCCCCTCGGTGCTGCTGTTTGCCACCCTGCTGCGGCTTGCGCTCAACGTCGCCTCCACCCGCGTCGTCCTCGTCAACGGGCATAGCGGTGGAGCAGCGGCCGGCCACGTCATCGAGGCTTTCGGCGCCTTCCTTGTCGGCGGCAACTTCGCAGTCGGCCTGTTCGTCTTCATGATCCTGATGATCATCAACCTCGTGGTGGTCACCAAGGGCGCCGGGCGCGTGTCGGAGGTTTCGGCGCGCTTCACCCTCGATGCCCTGCCGGGCAAGCAGATGGCGATCGACGCCGATCTTGCCGCCGGGCTCCTCACCGCCGACGAGGCCAAGGCCCGCCGCCGCGAAGTCGCCACCGAGGCCGATTTCTATGGCTCGATGGACGGCGCCAGCAAGTTCGTGAAGGGCGATGCCGTCGCCGCCCTGCTGATCCTGGGCGTCAACATCATCGCCGGCTTTGTCCTGGGCATGATCAGCCACGGGCTATCCGCAGGGGATGCCGCAGAGCGCTACATCACCCTTGCAGTTGGCGACGCGCTGGTGGCCCAGGTGCCCGCGCTTCTGCTTTCCATTGCCGCGGCGGTCATCGTCACCCGCGTCACCGACAGCCGCGATCTTGCCGGCCAGATCGGCGGCCAGTTCGCGAACCCCGCCACCTGGCTGCCGGTCGGCGCGATTCTTGGCGCCATCGGCCTGATCCCGGCCATGCCGCAAACGGTGTTCCTTCCTGCCGCGGGCCTCGCCCTGTGGCTGTGGCGGGCACTGAGTCGCCGCGCTGCCCGAGCCAGCATACCCGTGGTGGAAGCACCGTCCGCGCCAGACCCACAGCGGATCGGCCTCGACGAGGTGTCCGACCACACCCTCGTCACCATCGAACTTGGCTTCGGCCTGATCCAGTTGGTCGATGACCGGCGCGGTTCGCCGCTGATCGCCCGCATCACCGGGGTGCGCAAGCAGCTTTCGCAGACCTTCGGGTTCGTCGTGCCTCAGTTCCGGGTACGGGACTCGCTGGAGATGCCCCCGCACGAATACCGCATCCTGCTTGGCGGGGTATCGCTGGGCGGAGCCTCGGTCCGCGCCGAGAAGGTCCTCGCCATCGACGCCGGCGAGGCGCGCAACGGCCACACGGTTCAGGGCGAGCCGACCACAGACCCCAGCTTTGGCTGTCCCGGCCTGTGGATCGACCCTGCCGCGCGTGACCATGCGATCGCCGAGGGTTTCCTCACCGTCGACGTCAGCACGGTCATCGCCACCCACCTCAACCAGCTGCTGATCGAACGCGCCGGCGATCTGCTTGGGCCGGACGAGGTGCGCCAGATCCTCGATGCGGTAAAGGAGCACTCCTTCGGATTGGTCGAGACGGTCTATCCGCAGCCGCTTGGCCTCGCCGCCGTCACCCGGCTGCTGCGCGCCTTGCTGGATGACGGGGTTCCGCTCGGCCACTCCGTGCCCATTCTCCAGAGCCTGTCGGCTGCGGTCCAGGTCACGCTCGACCACGAACGGCTGCTGGACCAGCTGCGCGTCGATCTCGGCCCGCTGATCGTCGGCCGCATCTGCCCGCCGCACGAACGCCTGCCGGTCCTGACGCTCGACGCCCGGCTCGAAGGGGCCATCGTCCAGGGTCTTCAGGACCCGACGACGGGCCAGCCGGTAATCGAGCCGGACCTTGCCCGCGCCATCGGCGAACGCGTCGCGGCCATCCTTGCCGAGCGTGGCGGCGGCGCCATTCCGCCGGCGCTGATCGTGCAACCCCGCGCCCGCCGCGCGCTGGCAGCCCTGCTGCGCCTGCGCGCCCCGCAGTGCCTCGTCCTGTCCATTGCCGAGCTTCCGCCCGCCCAGCCGATCGAGGTGCTTGCGGTGATCGGCGGCGAAACACCCGCCCCTCCAGCGCTGCCCCCTCAGGACCGCGCTCTCGCAGATGAGTTGGCCGCATGAAATACGATCCCAAGTCCTTCGCCTCGCCGCGCGGTGCCGTGGACGCCTATTCCGGCGACGTGGCCGACCGGGTTCGCCGGTTCGTCCCCATGGTTCGCCGGCTCGCCTGGCACGTCCACGGCTCGGGCCGGCCCGGGATGGAGCTGGAAGACCTGATCCAGGTTGGGCTCGTCGCACTCACCGAATGCGCCCAGCGCCATAACGGCCCCAGCGAGGACGGCTTTGCCGCCTATGCCAAGCTGCGCGTGCGCGGCGCGATGGTCGATCTCGTTCGGCGCTCCGTCCCGCTATCGCGCGGGGCGAGCGAACGGCGCCGCCAGATTGCCGAGCAGGAGCAGGCGCTGAGAGCCGCGCTCGGCCGCGAACCGAGCGCGGCCGAACTGGCGCTCGCCCTCGGGCTGAGCGAGGCCGATCTGGCGGCGCTGCGCTCGTCCAGCACGCCGCTGCGCTTCGAGGCGCTGGACGAGGCCTATAGCGACAGTGACCTTGCCTTTGCCGATCAGGGCCCGGATGCGCTGAGCCAGCTGGTCGACGAGGAACTGCGGGACAGCGTGGCCGAGGCCATCGCGGAACTTCCGGAACGGCTCCAGCTGGTGGTCCAGCTCTACTTCGTCGAGGAGCTGAACCTGTCGGAAATCGCCGAGGTGCTGGAAGTGTCCATCCCGCGGGTCCACCAGCTCAAGGCCCAGGCGATCGGCCAGCTGCGCAAGGCCCTGATGGAGATCGCGGAGATTCTGTGAAACGGAATGAATTCAGCGCGGGGGAACCCGGCACACGGTGACAGCGTTGTTCGTGCCCGATTGCGGATTCGGCAAGGCGGTGGTACGCGCGAACCATGTCTTCCTGCGAAACCTGCCTGGTGAGGAACCGTGCCATCTGCGCGGCCCTTGACAGTCAAGAGATCGGCGCTCTCAACTCGATCGGCCGTAATCGTGCTCTGGCGCCGGGCGAATCGCTCATCTGGGAAGGGGATGATTCGGTCCTCGTCGCCAACGTGATCGAAGGCGTCCTCAAGCTTTCCACCGGCACGGAAGACGGGCGAGAGCAGATCGTCGGCATGGTCTTCCCGTCAGACTTCATCGGCCGCCCGTTCGGCTCGACCACTGGCCACGGCGTGACGGCGCTCACCGAGGCCAGGGTCTGCGTGTTCAACCGCCGAGATTTCGACGCCTTCGCCCGCGAACACCCGGCGCTGGAACACAAGCTGCTCCAGCGCACCCTCGACGAACTGGATCGCACGCGCCGCTGGATGCTGCTGCTGGGGCGCAAGTCGGCCTCGGAAAAGGTGGCGAGCTTCCTGTTGGAACTGGCCGACCGCGTGGCGACGCCGGGCTGCGCCGAGGGCGCATCGCCTGCCCATATCGACCTCGACCTGCCCGTCTCGCGCCAGCAGATCGCTGACGTGCTGGGCCTTACGATCGAAACGGTGAGCCGCCAGTTCACGCGGCTGAAGGCTGACGGAATTGTCGCCATTCCCGGCCGGCGACAGGTGATCGTGCTCGACCGTGCGGCCCTTGCCGCCGAGGCCGGCTGACGCGGCGAACGTCCCGGAGGCCGGCTCCGGGACGTCGCGCAGTATTCAGAACCGGTAGGCGACGCCGCCGCTGACCACCCACGGGTCAAGCTTGTGCTTGGCGCTGATCACCTCGGTCGCCCCGGCATAGAAATGCGAGCGGGGTCGCACGAAATAACGCTTCGCGTCTAGCGAGATGCTCATCCCCTTGTCATTGATCGGAACGTCGATCCCGGCCTGGACCACACCGCCGAAGGTGTTGTCGAGACGGGCACTGGTGACCGCGCCGGGCAGATCGGAACCGCGGTGCTCGCCGAGGAAGAAGAACTCCGTCACGCCCGCGCCGACATAGGGCTTCAGCCCGCCCACCGGCAGGTGGAACTTGAGCGTCAGCGTGGCGGGCAGGACCAGGACGTGATCGATCGCGTGCTCGTAGACCGTGCCGGCCGGGCTGGTCACCGAGACGTGGTGGCCGGTGAAGCAGCAGATCGTCTCGGCCGAGATGTTCGGGCTGAAGAAATATTCGATCGCGACCGTCGGCACGACATTGTCGTTGGCCTTGGTATCAAGGCCGGTCAGGCCGAAATTGGGCGATCCGGTGTCGACCTTCCCGTCCGGAAGGACCGCCGTCGCCAGCAGCTTGACCTGGAGCTTGCCGTCCGGGCTTCCGGCTTGGGCGCTGCCCGCGAATCCCAGGGCCGCAATGGCGGCGGCGGTGGTCAGAGCAAACCTCTTCATTGTCCGTCATCCTCGCGCCGCGCCGGCCCGCCCCTCGCAGGCCCGCTTCATGCGGCGTCGCAGTAAGGATCGGGAGCTTGCGCCGGGCCGACATTGATCAAGCGCAATTTGCTCGGTTCGTCGCGAAAAGGCCCGAATTTCCGTCACTTTTGATCCGTATCAAAGTTCTGAAACGGCTCGTCCGGCAAAAATGCTGCATCGCCGTATCTGGCATGAGAGGGAAGGCTCATGGTTTCCATTCTGGGGCGCGCCGGCCTGTGGCTGGCGGCGCTGCTTATTGCCATTCTGGCCGTGGCGGCTGCTGCGGACAGCGGTTTTGCCGTGCACATGGCGATCGTCGCCGTGGCGTGTCTTGCCGGCCTGTGGTTCACCCTGTCGCACGCCGACTATGCCGCCCTTGCGCAGGGGGAGAGCGCCTCACCGGACCCGTCGCGCTACGATGACGATCCGATCCGCTGGGGAGTCATCGCCACGGTGTTCTGGGGCATGGCGGGCTTCGCCGCCGGTCTCTACATTGCACTTGAACTCGCCTTCCCGGCGCTGAACCTGGGCCTTGAGTGGACCACCTTCGGCCGCCTGCGCCCGCTCCACACCTCTGCCGTCATCTTCGCCTTCGGAGGCAATGCGCTGATCGCGACCTCGTTCTACGTGGTCCAGCGCACTTGCCGGGCGAGGCTGGCCTTCCCCGGCCTCGCCCGTTTCGTCTTCTGGGGTTACCAGCTGTTTATTGTCCTGGCCGCGACAGGCTATCTCTTGGGCATCACCCAGGGGAAGGAATACGCCGAGCCCGAATGGTACGTCGACCTGTGGCTCACGGTCGTCTGGCTGGCCTATCTCGCGGTCTTCGTGGGCACGCTCGCGAAGCGCAGCGAGCCGCACATCTATGTCGCCAACTGGTTCTACTTGTCGTTCATCCTGACCGTGGCGATGCTCCACCTGGTCAACAACGTGAACCTGCCAGTGAGCTGGGTCGGCAGCCGCTCCTACCCGGTCTGGGCCGGGGTCCAGGGCGCGCTGGTCCAGTGGTGGTACGGCCACAACGCGGTCGGCTTCTTCCTGACCGCCGGCTTCCTCGCCATGATGTACTACTTCGTCCCCAAGCAGGCGGAGCGGCCGATCTATTCCTACCGGCTCTCGATCATCCACTTCTGGGCGCTGATCTTCCTCTACATCTGGGCCGGCCCGCATCACCTCCACTACACGGCCCTGCCTGACTGGGCGCAGACTCTGGGCATGGTCTTCTCGGTCATGCTGTGGATGCCGAGCTGGGGCGGCATGATCAACGGGTTGATGACCCTGAACGGCGCCTGGGACAAGGTCCGTACCGACCCCATCCTGCGGATGTTTGTCCTCAGCCTCGCCTTCTACGGAATGAGCACGTTCGAAGGCCCGATGATGTCGATCAAGAGCGTCAACTCGCTCTCGCACTACACCGACTGGACCATCGGCCACGTCCATTCCGGCGCGCTCGGCTGGAACGGGATGATCACCTTCGCCTCCCTCTACTACCTGACCCCGCGGCTGTGGCGACGGGAGCGGATGCATTCGCTCAGGATGATCAACTGGCACTTCTGGCTCGCGACCCTCGGGATCGTCTTCTACACGGCCTCGATGTGGGTGGCCGGGATCACCCAGGGCCTGATGTGGCGGGAATACGGCGCCGACGGCTACCTCGTGAACTCCTTCGCCGAGACGGTCGCCGCGCTGCACCCGATGTACCTGCTGCGTGCCTTCGGCGGCCTGCTCTACCTGTCGGGGGCGGTCATCATGACCGTCAACGTCTGGAAGACCATCGCCGGCGCGCCCTTGCGGCAGGAAGCCCCGCTGGGCGGCGCCGCCTACGATCCGGCCCGCGACGTGCCGCTCGCCACCGCAACCGCAGCCTGAAGGAGCCCGCGCCATGACCGCTGCCGCCAAGGAGCCGCTCTCGGGCCACAAGAAGCTCGAACGCAACGTTACCCTGCTCGGGCTCTTCGCCTTCGCCGCCGTCACCATCGGCGGCATCGTGGAGATCGCTCCGCTGTTCTGGATCGACAACACGATCGAGAAGGTGGAGGGGATGCGTCCCTATACGCCGCTCGAACAGGCGGGCCGTGACATCTACGTGCGCGAGGGGTGCTACCTCTGCCACAGCCAGATGATCCGCCCCTTCCGTGACGAGACCGAACGCTACGGCCACTACAGCCTCGCCGCCGAATCCATGTACGATCATCCGTTCCAGTGGGGCTCCAAGCGCACCGGGCCGGACCTTGCCCGGGTGGGCGGCCGCTATTCGGATGAATGGCACGTCCAGCACCTTACCGACCCGCGCTCGGTCGTGCCGGAGTCGGTCATGCCGATCTACTCCTTCCTCAAGGACCGCGATCTCTCGGCAAGCGACACGGAGGGGTCGGAGGCCAAGGAGCTGACCGCACTCTACCGGGTCGGCGTTCCCTACACGAAGGATCAAATCGCCCACGCGGACGAGGACATGAAGGCTCAGGCCGGGATGGGCGATGCCACGGAACTGGTGAAGCGCTGGCCCAAGGCCCAGGCGCGCGACTTTGACGGCGACCCCCAGCGTCTGACCGAGATGGATGCGCTCGTCGCCTACCTTCAGGTTCTCGGCACGATGGTCGACGTCAACAGTGCGGCTGCCCAGGAAGACCTTGCGCGGGAGACCGGCCGATGAGCGCCGCGGCTACCGGGTCCTACGACATGCTGCGCCACCTCGCCGACAGCTGGGGGCTGGTTGGCATGGGCTTCGTGTTCCTTGCCCTGTGCCTGTGGCCGTTCCGGCCAGGAGCAGGGGAGCGCAACCAGACGGCAGCAACCATGATCTTCGAGGATGAAGACAATGGCTAACACGAAGATCGACGAGACCACCGGTGTCGAGACCGTCGGCCACGAATGGGACGGCATCGAGGAGCTGAACAACCCGCTGCCGCGCTGGTGGCTGTGGTCCTTCTATGCCTCGATCGTTTTTGCCATCGCCTATGTGGTGGTCTATCCGGCGATCCCCCTGCGCCATACGGCAACGAGCGGGCTGTGGAACTGGTCGAGCCGGGGCGCGCTCGCCACCGAAATGTCCGCCGCCGCCAAGGATCGGGCAGGCACCCTCGCGAAAATCGCAGCCACGCCGACGGTCCAGCTTCCGGCCGATCCGGCGCTGATGTCGGCTGCCATCGCCGGCGGCAAGGCCGCCTTCCGCGTCAACTGCGTGCAGTGCCATGGCGCCGAAGGGCAGGGCAGCCGCGGCTATGCCAACCTTGCCGACGACGACTGGCTGTGGGGTGGAGATCTCGCCGCCATCGAGACCACGATCCGCCACGGCATCCGTTTCCCGGGCGACGAACAGACCCGGCAGAGCCTGATGCCGAGCTTCGGGCGCGACGGCATCCTCTCGCCCGGGCAGATCGACGATGCGGCCAGCTTTGTCCGCTCGCTGTCCGGCAAGGAAGCGGCGGGTGCCGCTGCGCAGCGCGGCGCCGTCGTGTTCGCGGCCAACTGCGCTGTCTGTCACGGGCCGGAAGGCAAGGGCGGTCGCGCGGTCGGCGCGCCGAACCTGGCCGATGCGATCTGGCTCTACGGGGGCCGCCACGAAGACGTGGTTGCCAGCATAACCAATGCCCATGCCGGCGTCATGCCCGCGTGGGAGCGACGGCTCGATCCGGTGACGATCAAGATGCTCGCGGCCTATGTCCACTCGCTGGGCGGCGGCGAGAAGTTCGTACCCGCTGCTCCGGCTCCCGAACCCGCTGCCACGGCGGCACGGTAACGGCCGTGCGCCACCCCGCCCCAGCACCCGGTCGACAGAGCTGGTACCAGAAGCGTGAGGGCGTCTTCCCGCGCCAGATCGACGGACCGTTCCGCCGCCTGAAGTGGGCGATCATGGCGATCACCCTGACGATCTACTATGCCACGCCGTGGATCCGGTGGGATCGGGGTCCCTATGCGCCAGACCAGGCGGTGCTCGTCGATCTCGCCCACCGCCGCTTCTACATGTTCGCGATCGAGATCTGGCCCCAGGAGTTCTACTTCGTCGCCGGTCTCCTGATCATGGCCGGCATCGGGCTGTTCCTCGTGACCAGTGCGGTGGGCCGGGCCTGGTGCGGCTATGCCTGCCCGCAGACCGTCTGGACCGATCTCTTCCAGCATGTCGACCGCCTCATCGACGGGGATCGCAACGCCCAGATGCGCCTCCACAACGCACCGTGGAGCGCCGGCAAGCTGGGGCGCCGCGCGCTCAAGTGGGGGATCTACCTCGCCATCGCCTTCTGGACCGGCGGCGCGTGGATCATGTACTTCGCCGATGCGCCGACGCTGGTCCGCGAGTTCTGGTCGGGCACGGCCGCCCCGGTCGCCTATGCCTCGGCTGCGGTCCTCACCGCCACGACCTTCGTCCTCGGCGGCTTCATGCGCGAGCAGGTCTGCGTCTACATGTGCCCCTGGCCGCGCATCCAGACCGCCATGCTGGACGAGCGCAGCCTGATCGTCACCTACAAGGACTGGCGGGGGGAACCGCGCGGCAGCGTGAAGGAGGCCCGCAACGCCGCAGACAAGGCCGTGGGGGACTGCATCGACTGCAACCAGTGCGTTGCCGTCTGCCCGACCGGGATCGACATCCGCGAGGGGCCGCAGATCGGCTGCATCACCTGCGCCCTGTGCATCGACGCCTGCGACCGCGTGATGCGGCAGGTCGGCCGCCCGCGCGGGCTGATCGACTATGCGACGCTTGAGGATTCCGCTCGCGAGCGGGCCGGTGAGGCGCCGACCTCGCACTGGAAGCTGATCTGGCATCCGCGCACGCTGATCTATTTCACCATCTGGGCCGCCATCGGCTGCGCCCTGCTGTTCGGGCTCGGCACCCGCAGCCATCTGGACCTTGCCGCCCAGAAGGACCGCAACCCGCCCTATCTCCTGCTCAGCGACGGCTCGATCCGCAATGCGTGGACGCTGAAGCTCAAGAACATGGAAGGCCGGCCGCGGCCGATGACGGTCCGCCTCGAAGGCCTGCCCGGCGCTGCCATGTGGACCGACGGCATGGCCCGCGACCGCGCGGCGCGCAGCCTGACCGTGGAGGTCGCAGCCGATACGACCCAGCCGCTGCGGGTCTACGTGGTGGCCCCCGGCGGTGCGACCGAGCAGCACTTCGCCTTCCGCCTTTCCGCCACTGACGCGGAAGGCGGGACGGACCGGATCGAGGCGCGCTTCACCGTGCCCGAGGACGAAGGTGAGGAACACGAACGATGAGCCAGATTGCCAGCAAGCCCTTCACCGGCCGCCACATGGCGCTGATCCTCGTCGGCTTCTTCGCCGTGGTGATCGCGGTCAACATGCTGCTGGCGACCCTCGCCTCCACCAGCTTCACCGGCGTGGTGGTCGAAAACTCCTACGTCGCCAGCCAGCACTTCAACCGCTGGCTCGATGAGGCCCGCGCCGAGGACCGGCTCGGCTGGAAGGCCGCAGTCCGCCGCGCCGATGACGGCCACCTTACGATCGAACTCGCCGGTGTTTCCGGCGCTGCGCAGGTGTCGGGCGATGCCTGGCACCCGCTTGGGCGCGCGCCGGATCGCGTCCTGCGCTTCGCGCCCGATGGTGAGGGCGGCTACCGGTCGCTCGAAGCGGTCCCCGCCGGACGCTGGCGCATCCGCATCGAGGTCCGCGCCGAGGGCCGTCGCTGGCGGACCGAGGAGACGGTGGGATGAGCAGCCGGCCGCGCCCTGCCGCCCCGCCCGAGGCCGAGACCGTCCTCACCGTCCCCGCCATGCACTGCGCGGGCTGCATGGCCAAGATCGAGCGCGGCCTCGCCGCCGTGCCCGGCGTGACCGAGGCCCGCGTCAACCTCACCGCGCGGCAGGTGGCCGTCCGTCACGCTCCCGCCCTCGGCCCGCGCGAGCTGGTCCATGCCCTTGCCGGTCTCGGCTTCGCCGGCCAGCCGCGCGCCGAGGAAGAAGCCGGCCCGCCGCCGTCAGCCGTCCGGCCGCTGCTCGCGCCGCTCGCCGTCGCCGGCTTTGCCGCGATGAATGTGATGCTGCTCTCGGTCAGCATCTGGTCGGGAGCCGAAGGGGCCACGCGCGACCTGTTCCACTGGCTCTCCGCCCTGATCGGCGTCCCGGCGATCCTCTATGCCGGCCGGGTCTTTTTCGTTTCGGCCTGGGGCGCGCTGCGTCAGGGCCGTACCAACATGGACGTGCCGATCTCGATCGGCGTCATCCTCGCCACCGCGCTCTCGCTCTACGAGACGGCGACCCATGGCGAACACGCCTGGTTCGACGGCACGCTGATGCTGCTGATGTTCCTCCTGGCCGGGCGCGCGCTCGATGCGGCCATGCGCGACCGCGCGCGCGCCGGGATCGACGCCCTGCTGCGACAGGCGGCCTCGGGCGCCACCGTGGTCGAGCCGAACGGCACGGTCACCTGGCGCGCCGCGCGCGAGCTCACGCCGGGCATGGTCATGCGCGTCCCCGCCGGAGAGCGCCTTGCCGCCGATGGCGAGATCCTGCGCGGCGACAGCCGGTTCGACAACGCACTGCTCACCGGGGAAAGCACACCCGTGGCCGCCGGGCCGGGCGCCGCAGTCCACGCCGGCTGCCTGAACCTCGAAGCCGCGGTCGACGTGCGGGTCACCGCCGCCGGGCAGGGCACCGCCCTTGCCGAGATCGCCCGCCTGATGGGCGTCGCCGGGCAGGAGCGTTCGCGCTACGTGCGGATCGCGGACCGCGCCTCGCGGCTCTATGCCCCCGCGGTCCACACTCTCGCGGCGCTCAGCCTCGCCGGCTGGCTCATCGCCGGAGCCGGCCTCCACGAATCGCTGAAGATCGCCATTGCCGTGCTGATCATCACCTGCCCCTGCGCTCTGGGGCTGGCCGTGCCGGTTGCGCAGGTCGTCGCCAGCGGCGCGCTGATGCGGCGGGGAGTCATGGTCAAGGACGGCTCCGCACTGGAGCGGCTGGCCCGGATCGACCGCGCCCTGCTCGACAAGACCGGCACGCTCACCATGGGCCGCCCGCTGCCCGATCCCGCGGTTCTCGCCGGCCTCGGCGCCGAAGAGGCCTCGGTCGCCCTGGCGCTCGCTTCGCACAGCAGCCACCCGCTGTCCCGCGCGCTGGTCGAGGCGCTGGCCGCGCGCCACGTTGCCGCCGCTGTCCTGACCGACGTCGCTGAGGAACCCGGGCAAGGCGTGCGCGGCTGCTGGAACGGCGCGGCGGTGGCGCTGCGCCGGCCACACCTCGCCAGTGGTATCGCCACCACACTCGACATAGCGGGCCGCCCGGCATGGCTGATCCCTTTCGCTGACCGCCTGCGCCCCGATGCTTTGGCGGCCATTGCCGAGCTGCGCCGCCTGGGAATCGAACCTTCGATCCTCTCCGGCGACAACCCCGCCGCAGTCGCCGAAGTGGCCCGTTTGGTGGGCCTGACCGGTGAGGCCAGGGCCAATCCCTCCGCCAAGCTGGATGCCATTGCCCGGCTGCAACGCGGCGAGCGCCGGGTGCTGATGGTGGGCGATGGGCTGAACGATGGCCCGGCCCTTGCCGCCGCCGATGCCTCGGTGGCACCCGGCACGGCGAGCGATGTCGGCCGGCAGGCGGCAGACTGCGTGTTCCTCGGAGATTCGCTCTCCGCGCTGCCAGTCATGGTCCGCGCCGCCCGGCGGACCATCGCGGTTGTGAAACAGAACTTCGTACTCGCGATCGGCTACAACGCACTGGCCGTTCCGCTCGCCATGGCCGGTCGCGTTACCCCGCTGATCGCGGCGGCGGCGATGAGCACCTCCTCGCTGATCGTGATCGCCAACTCGCTGCGGCTTGCCAGGTGCACGCGATGATGGCCCATCCGATGAAGGGGCAAGGCCGATGAACAGCCTCGCCATGTTGATCCCGATCGCGCTGGCCATGGGCCTGTCGGGCCTTGGCGCTTTCTTCTGGGCGCTGCGCACCGGCCAGTTCGACGACTGCGAGGGCGCCGCCGCGCGCATCCTGATTGACGAGGAGGGCGATACTCTCCCGTGAACCCGCGCGCCCTGTTCGCTCTGGCGGCCCTGATCCCGGCGGCGTTCAACACGGCGCCGGCCTCGGCCCGGCCGCTCGTGGCGGCGCTGTGCACCGGCGACGGGGCGGCCCGCAGCATGACCTTGCCAGTGGGCGGAGACGGGCCACCCGGGAAGGAGGCGCCAGGTTGCTGTGCCAAGGCCTGCCACACCGGATCGCGAAAGCGCATGGCCGGCCGGCAGTTTGACCCGGGACAATGAACGCAGCCTGCCCGCGGGGCAAAGCGGATGGCATGTGGCCCTACCATCCCGATCTGTTGTCCCGCCCGGTGCCGCGCTACACCAGCTTCCCGACGGCGGCGGAGTTCACCGGCGCGGTCGGGGCCGCCGATCAGGCCGCGGCGCTCACGGGCGTCACGGGAGACCTGTCGCTCTACGTCCACATCCCGTTCTGCGAGCAGATCTGCTGGTACTGCGGCTGCAACACCGGCCGGGCCAACAAGGTGCAGCGTCTTGCGAACTATCTCGATTCGCTCGGGCATGAGATCGCTCTGCTTGGCCAGAGCCTCCCCGCCGGAGCGCGGGTACGGCGCGTCGCATTTGGGGGGGGCAGCCCCAATGCCATCGCGCCGTTCGATTTCGTCCGCCTGGTCGATACGCTCACGGTCCACCTCCCGCTTCACGATCCGGTGCTCTCCATCGAACTGGACCCGCGCAACCTCTCAGCGGACTGGCGGGCTGTGCTGCGGTGCGTGGGTATCACGCGGGCTAGCCTCGGGGTGCAGACCTTTGCGCCGCACCTTCAGGCAGCCATCGGTCGTGTCCAGCCCGACGCCGATATTGCGCGCGGCACCGACCTCCTGCGCGCTGCCGGAGTGACTTCGCTCAACTATGACCTGATGTACGGCTTGCCGGGCCAGACCGAAGCCGACCTTGCCGAGACGCTCGCCCGCAGCGTCGCCCTTGGCGCAGACCGCATCGCGCTGTTCGGCTATGCCCACGTCCCGCACCTGATACCGCGACAGAATCAGATCGACGCGTCCCACCTTCCCGGGCAGGAGGACCGCTTTCGCATGGCCTGGCAGGGTTTCCGCCAGCTGGGTGACGCTGGCTACGTGCCGGTGGGTTTCGATCACTTCGCCTTGCCCGGCGATGCCTTGGCCCAGGCGGCACTGTCCGGACGGTTGAGACGTAATTTCCAGGGTTTCACCGAGGATCAGGCGGAAGTCCTCGTCGGCCTTGGTGCTTCGGCGATCAGCCAGTTTCCTGGGCTCATCGCCCAGAACGAGAAGAATGCGGGGCGCTATCGCATGCTGCTCTCGCAGGACCGGCTGCCAACTTGCAGCGGTGTCCGGCGCAGTTCGCGCGATTGCGCGCTTGGCGCCATCATTGAAGGTCTGCTGTGCCGCCAAGAGGCCGATCTCGGCGCCGAAACCATGGCCGCCATGCTACCATCGCTTGCTCCGTTCGGCGAGCGCGGGCTGGTCGAGACCCGCGGGAGCGTTCTTGCCATCCGGCCCGAGGCCCTGCCCTATGCACGCACGGTTGCTGCGCTGTTCGATCCCTACCGGCAGGATTCTGCCCGGCGGTTCAGCTCGGCCGTCTGAACGGGCCGCCCCTGCGGTCCTCCCCTATCAACCGAACAAAAAAGAAGGGCGGCCGTCACGAGGTAGGCCGCCCCCTAGTTGGGGAGAAGTGGAGGGCGGGCTCATCAGGGATGGGCCTTTCCGCCACGCGCAGAGTGCGATGGTTTCGAGCCGCGTACTTTGACCGCGATCAACCCGAGTAATTGGGTGCGCGGCTCTTTTCCCCGCGCAGGATGTATGCCATCGCGATGGATGGTCAGCCGACTGGCCGTGAGAGGCGAACGCAAACAAGGCGCTGATGAGGGCAGGGGGCAGGACACGCGCCGCAGGGACGGCAGGGCCGGGAGGAGCGGTGCGGATCGTGGCCATCGCCATGTTGCCCGCCGCGCTGCTGCTCTGGCTGGTGCTGCGCGCGACCGGTGGGACCTTTCTCTATTCGCTCGACGATCCCTACATCCACCTGGCGCTGGCCCGCTCGATCCTGCACGGCACCTATGGCCTGAACCCGGGCGAGGTTTCGGCTCCGGCGAGCAGCGTGGTCTGGCCGCTGCTGCTGGTGCCGTTCGCGGCCTTGTCCGAGCGCCTGTTCGCGCTGGTGCCGCTGGCGATCAACCTGGCCTGCCTTGCCGGATCACTGGCCGTGCTGCTGCGCCTGCTGCCGCGGGGGATAGACCGGCGCTTTGCCCTGCCGCTGCTGCTGCTGCTCGGCTGGGGGCTCAATCTCTATGGGCTGGTCTTCACCGGGATGGAGCACAGCCTTCAGCTGCTGCTGGTGCTGGTGGCCTTCGAGGCCTTCTTCGCCGGCCCGTCGGACGGGAGCCCGCGCCCCTTGCGGTTCTACGCCGCGCTCGTGCTGCTGCCGCTGATCCGTTACGAGGGGCTGGCGCTGACCGTGGTGCTGCTCGGCTGCCAGTTCCTGCGCGGCGACCGGCTGCGGACCATGGCAGCGGGCGCTCTGGCGCTGGCCGGGCTGGCCGCTTTCTCGCTCTACCTGCATTGGCTGGGCCTTGGCTGGCTGCCCTATTCGGTGATCGCCAAGTCGACCGCGACGGGGGTCGAGGCGGCCGGCCCGGCGCGTTTGTGGCAGAACATGGCGGCGCATTGGGGCCTGCTGGGTGGGGCGCTGGCGGCCGCAGGCCTGACCGTGCGGCGCGATCCGCTGCTCGCGCTGGCGCTGGTCGGCCTTACCCTGCTGCATTTCGCCTTCGGCCGGTTCGGCTGGTTCGGCCGCTACGAGACCTACTGGGTGGCGAGCGTGGTGGTGATCGCCATGCGCGATCCGTGGACGGCGCGGCTGCCCGGGACGATCGCCGTGCTCGGCTTCGTCCTCGTGCTGTCGGACCTGCACACGGCGACCGACCTGACCCCGCGCGAGACGCGGGCGATCTGGTCTCAGCAAGGGCAGATGGCGGCGATAGCCGAGGTGCTGGACCGGCCGGTGGCGGTCAACGACCTTGGCCTCGTTGCCTTCCACTCGCGCCACTATGTGCTCGACCTGTTCGGCCTGTCTTCCGGCGAGGCGCTGCACGCGCGGATGGCCAACCCGACCAATTCGGCCTGGATCGGGCCGATGCTGGCGCGGCGGAGCATCCGCCACCTGATGATCTATCCCGACTGGTTCCCGAACCCGCCGCCCGGCTGGATCCGGGTGGCCGACCTCGTCGTGCCGGACAAGATGGTGCTCGATTCGACCACGGTGGGCCTGTTCGCCACGGACCCCGCCGCTGCCGCAGAGCTGCGCGCGGCGCTGGCCCGCTACCGCCAGTGCTGCTCAGTGCCGGTAACGCGGATCGTGCTGCGCGAGCCGGTTCCCGGGCATTGATCGTTCCGTCCGGCGCGTTCGACCGCAATGGGCAATGGTACAGGGGGGGGGAACAGGCGCGCAGGTGCGGCATTAGGTTCTCGTGACCGGAATGACCCCCAAGAACGCCGTGCTCATCGTCGAGGACGAGATCCTCATCGCGATGGAGATCGAGCGCATTCTGCAGGACGCGGGATATGAGGTGGTGGCAATCGCGCCCGACCGCACGTCCGCCCTCTCTGCCGGCCCCGCGGTGCGGGTGGCATTCGTCGACCTTAACCTGCGCGACGGGCCGACCGGGCCGGACACGGCACGGGAACTTGCCGAGCGGTTCGGGGTGCGGATCGTCTACGTGACGGCAAACCCGGCGCAGATCGGCAAGGAAGCGCCCACGGCCGTGGGCTGCGTGCGCAAGCCGTTCACCGACGAGGCGATCCTCGCGGCGGCGGAGCGCGCGCTTCAGGTCTGAGGGTTGGAGGCGAGGAGGAACCGCAGCTAGGCGCGGCTGAGCGCCGTTGCGGGGATCTCGACGCGGGCCTTCAGCCCCTCGGGCTGCCAGTCGCGCTCGATCCGGCCGCCCATCTGGCGCACGACGCTGAGTTCGATCAGCTGGCTGCCGAAGCCGTCGCTGGCGGGCGGTTCGATGCGCGGGCCGCCGCGCTCCTGCCATTCCAGCCAGGTCGTCTGGCCGTCGCTGTCGGAGGTGATGGTCACCTGGCCTTCGGGGGCGGAGAGCGCGCCGTACTTGGCCGCGTTGGTCGCCAGTTCGTGGAACAGCAGGGCGAGCGGGGTGGCCGAACGATCGTCGATCGCAATGTCGCGCCCGGTGATGTCCACGCGCTCGACATAGGCGGCGAGCAGTTCGCGCAGCATGCCGGTCAGGCTGTTGTGCGGTGCTGCGGGGCGTGACGCTTCGCTGTGCGGACGGACGAAATCGTGGGCGCGGCCAAGGGCGCGGATGCGCTGGCGCAGGTCGTCGGCCGCCTCGCGGAATTCGGGGCGGTGGCGGGTGGAGAAGGTGATCAGCCCGCTGATGACCGAAAAGATGTTCTTGATGCGGTGGCTCAGCTCCTGCGAGATGACCTCGCGCTGGACCTGCAGCATCTTCTGGTCGTGAATGTCGGTGCAGGTGCCGAACCAGCGGGTGATCTGCCCGCGATCGTCGCGCATGGGGAGCGCCCGGCCGAGCGTCCAACGGTACTCGCCGGCAGCGTTGCGCAGGCGGTATTCGATCTCGTAGGGTTCGCCGGTGTCGAGCGAGTGGCGCCAGAGCGCCCAGGCGCGCGCCTGGTCATCCGGGTGAAACATGCCGTTCCACGCCTCGCCGTCGGTCGAGCCGACCGGCATTCCGGTGAACTCGTACCAGCGGGCGTTGTAGTAATCGTGGAAGCCGTCGGGCCGGGTCGACCAGACCATCTGCGGCATGGTGTCGGCCAGCAGGCGGAATTTCATGTCCTGCTCGCTGATCTCGCGGCTGGAGTTGCTGGCCTGTTCGCGGTGGGCGAGGATGGCCATGATGTTGCAGGCGAGAACCTGCAGGCCCTGGGCCTGGGTGGCGGTCAGCCCGTCGCGGGGGGCGAGGTCGATCACGCAGAGCGCGCCGAGCGGGCGGCCATCGGGCGCGGTGAGCGGCGCGCCGGCGTAGAACCGGATGCCGGGCTCGCCGGCGACCAGCGGGTTGGCCGCAAAACGGGGATCTTTCGTGGCGTCGGGAACGATCAGAATCCCGGTGCCGAGCATGGCCCGGGCGCAGAACGAGTGTTCGCGGGAGGTTTCGACTTCGCCGATGCCCTTGCGCGCGGCGAACCATTGCCGGCCCTCCTCGACGAAGCTGACCAGCGCGATTGGCGCATCGCACAGGTTCGCGGCGAAATCGGCGATCTGCCGCAGCGATTCGTCGTCAAGCAGGTCGCCCAGCGGATAGGCGGTGTGGGACTGGGTGGCGGCGGTCGGCGGCGGGGAAACGGCAGGATTGGCAGCTGGCATCGCGGTTCAGTCTCTCGCCTCGAAGACCGGATGCCAGGCCCTGCCGCCCTGTCTGCCGAATCCATGGTTGCCCCCGGCCCGGGCGACGGCCCGTCCGGACAGGCCATTGCGGCCATTCCGGCTCAACCGGCTAGCGCACGATTGGTTCCGGCGAAGGCCGGGGCGAAAAGGGTCCTGACCAAGGATGCCGCCTAATGGTGCGCTGCGACCCTGGTGTAGGGCACGAAGGGCTTCAGGCCGACGAAGCCGTTGAAGAACCCGCTGGAGCGGCTGTGGAGCTTCACGGTATCGATGCTGCAGAGCCGGCCCGAGCCGCGCAGTTCGGTGACGAGCACGTCATCGTCCTTCAGACTCGACGCGTTGTCGGGCACCTGGAGGTAGACGGTGCGGCCGCTGCCGTAGATGATCGCCGTGCGGTCAATGATCCGGGTCTGGCTGTTCATCCGCGGATCGATGCAATCGACCGGCTTGCCGGCGACGCGGCCTTCGAGGGCCTTGGCCAGTTCCTGCTGCGGGGTCAGTCTGGGGGCGGCGAACGCGGGGGCGGCCACGAGGCCGGCGAGCGCGGCGCCCAGAACGGCGCGGGACAGAAGCGTGGTGTTGGAATGGTTTTTCGCCATGGACCTTCTCCTCTTCGGCCAGCCTATCAGCCGAGGCTGAACCGTGGCTGACCGGCGGTAAACCGCATCGCTACGGGGGGCCTAGGCCGTGCCGCCCACCGTCAGCCCCTCGATCAGCAGGGTGGGCTGGCCGACGCCGGCGGGGACCGACTGGCCGCCCTTCCCGCAGACGCCGACCCCTTCGTCAAGCGCGAGATCGTTGCCGATCCCGGTGACGCGGGTGAGCACCGAGGGACCGTCGCCGATCAGCGTCGCCCCCTTGATCGGCGCGCCGATGCGGCCGTTCTCGACCCGGTAGGCCTCGGTGCAGGAAAAGACGAACTTGCCCGAGACGATGTCCACCTGCCCGCCCCCGAACGACTTGGCATAGATGCCGTTCTTCACGCGCGAGAGCAGTTCGGCCGGATCGTCGTTCCCCGCCTTCATGAAGGTGTTGGTCATCCGCGGAATCGGCGCGTGGGCATAGGATTCGCGGCGGCCGTTGCCGGTCGGCTCGACCCCCATCAGGCGGGCGTTGAGCCGGTCGTGGATATAGCCCTTGAGCACGCCGTCCTCGATCAGCACGGTCTCGCGCGTGGGGGTGCCCTCGTCGTCGATCGACAGAGAGCCGCGGCGCGCGGCGATGGAACCATCGTCGACCACGGTGACGCCGGGAGCGGCCACCCGTTCGCCGACGCGGCCGGAGAAGGCCGAAGTGCCTTTGCGGTTGAAATCGCCCTCCAGTCCGTGGCCGACCGCCTCGTGCAGGAGCACGCCGGGCCAGCCGGGGCCGAGCAGCACTGTCATCTCGCCGGCCGGGGCATCGACCGATTCGAGGTTCACCAGGGCCTGGCCGAGCGCAGTGTCGATCGCGCGGTTCCAGTTGGCCGGATCGAACAGGTCATCATAGAGCCGGCGGCCGCCCATGCCGAAAGTGCCGGTCTCGCGCCGGCCGTTGTGCTCGGCGACGATCGAGACGTTGAGGCGGACGAGGGGGCGCACGTCGGTGGCCACGAAGCCGTCGGGCCGGACGATCTCGACCACCGACCAGCTGGCCGCGAGCGACGCGCTGACCTGGGCGACGCGCGGATCGCGGGCGCGGGCGGCTGCATCGATCTGTTCGAGCAGGCGGACCTTGGCGGCAAAGTCCACCCCGTCGAGCGGGGAGGCATCGGTGTAGAGGTGGCGGTTGGAGTGCTGCGGCGGCGCGGCGCGGGGACCGGTGGCGGGATCGAGCAGCGACAGGGTTTCCCCGGCGCGGCGGATCGCGGCGGCGGAGATCTCGTTGGCGTGGGCAAAGGCGGTCATCTCGCCCGAGACGCCGCGCAGGCCGAACCCGGCGTTGCGCGAATAGTCTGCCGTCTTCAGGCGCCCGTCGTCGAAGCCGAAGGCCTCGTTGGCGATGAACTGGAGGTAGAGCTCCCCGTCGTCGCAGCCCCGCAGCGTCTGGCGGGCCAGTTCCTGCGCCTCTTCAGGGGAGAGCTGGCCTGAGCGGTAGAGGAGCGAGCGGGGATCGGAGAGAGTCATGCGGGCGGATATAGGGTCGCTTCCGGCAGGCGGGAAGGGATCCTGGAGTCTTTGTTGGGGGCGCCCTTCACATCCGTGAAGGGCTTGCGGCACCGGCCGGTGCCGGCGAGGTCAGGCGCAAAGCGGCTGACCGGTCAACGCATCAATGCCCGCCCTTGAGGACGAAGCGCTTGTCGCAATAGCCGCAGTCGACGTAGCCTTTTTCGTCGATCTCCAGCCAGACGCGCGGGTGGCCCAGCGCCGAGCCGCCGCGGATGTCGGTGGCGCCGTCGCACTTTACACGGTGGTGGGTGACGGTAACGGTTTCGGGCTGGTCGCTCATGGCTGATCCGGTGCTGGAGTTCCGCATAGCCCTTTACGCAAAGCCCGCGCTGCCGCAAGAGCGCGTGCATGAGCGATGCTGCGATATCCATCCGCAACCTGGTCAAGCGCTATGCCGGTCACAAGGGCCAGCCGGGCAAGCTGGCGCTGGACGGGGTCAGCTTCGACGTGCCACGCGGGACGATCTTCGGCTTGCTCGGGCCGAACGGGGCGGGCAAGTCCACGCTGATTAACACCCTGGCCGGGCTGGTGATGAAGACCAGCGGCGAGGTTGCGATCTGGGGCTTCGACATTGACCGCGATCCCCGCAACGCCAAGCGGGCGATCGGGATCGTGCCGCAGGAGGTGGTGTTCGACCCGTTCTTCACGCCGGCCGAGGTGCTGGAGATCCAGGCCGGCTACTATGGCGTGCCGAAGGCGGCGCGGCGCACCCTGGAGCTGCTGGCGGCGGTCCACCTGACCGACAAGGCCGATGCCTATGCCCGGACCCTGTCGGGCGGGATGAAGCGGCGCCTGCTGATCGCCAAGGCGATGGTCCACACCCCGCCGGTGCTGGTGCTGGACGAGCCGACCGCCGGGGTCGACGTGGAGCTGCGGCGGCAGCTGTGGGAGCTGGTCGGCGAGCTGAACGCGCAAGGGGTGACCGTAGTGCTGACCACGCACTACCTCGAAGAGGCCGAGGAGCTGTGCGACCGGATCGCGATCATCAACCACGGCCGGCTGATCGCCGACAAGCCGACCCGCGAACTGGTCGGCATGGCGCGGGAGAAGATCGTGGTCCTGACGCTGGACCGCGAGGTTCCGGCGCTTCCCGCCCACGACGCCTTCGTCAAGGCCGAGCGAACCGGCGAGCGGACCATCGAGATCACCTTCGACAGGGACCGGATCAATGCCGGCGAAGTGCTCGGCCTGATCCAGCAGCAGGGGCTCGGCATCGTCGACGTGACGACCCGCGAGGCGGACCTGGAGGATGTCTTCGTCCAGCTGACCAGCCGGGCTTAGGACGGGTCGCCATTCGACCCCTGCAGGGCAAAACCACCATTCTCGCTCCCGCCTGAGCCGAATGGCGACCCATCCTGGCTAAGCCGGGGCGCGGCTGGGCCTTTCGCGCTTCCACACTCCCCGGCTCCTGCGGACGATCGATTCGCTGCAGTGGCGACAGACGCCGTGGTAGGTCTTGCCGTCCCAACGGGCCTCTTCGCGTACCGGGGAATGACGGTTAAACAGACACAGGGGGATGCCCACTCGGGACCAGCGGATCTGCATGGCGTTCAGTTCCTATGCGTCTTCGTTGCGTTGCCCCCGCAACGTCTATGTATAGGTCCCTAGCCGACCGTGGGCCAGTGGAATCGGTTGCAGTGCGCCAAATTTCATTCGCGGACGCGGAACGGGCGCCGCTTGGGGGCGGGTGCCCTCCACCAGACTTTCCTTTGCCCGTCGTTTATGCCTATGCCGCCGAAAGAGCACGAAGAGAGGACAGGCGGACTTGGTGCACGACGTGATCGTGGTCGGATCGGGCGCGGCGGGGCTGACGGCGGCCCTTGCCCTGGCCGAGCGGCTGAAGGTGCTGGTCCTGGCCAAGGGATCGCTGACCAGCGGATCGACCGCCTGGGCGCAGGGCGGAATCGCCGCCGTGCTGGATGCCGGCGACACCTTCGAGGACCACGTGCGCGACACCATGGTGGCCGGCGCCGGGCTCAACCGCCGGGAAACGGTGGAGTTCGTGATCGAGCGCGCGCCGCACGCGATCGACCGCCTGGTCAAGCTGGGCGTGCCGTTCAACACCGAGGGCGCCAACCTTCACCTGACCCGCGAGGGCGGCCATTCGCACCGCCGGATCGTCCACGTCGACGATGCGACCGGCTGGGCCGTGCAGGCCGCGCTCCTGCAGGCGGCCGAGGCCAATCCCAACATCACCCTGCTGCCCGGGCGGGCCTGCATCGACCTGATCACCGGGCGGCACGAGCAGCGCTATTCCGGCTCGGGCCGGGTCTGGGGCGTCTATGCGCTGGACGAGGCCAACGGCAAGGTGGAGGCCCATGTCGCGCGGGCGACCGTGCTGGCGACGGGGGGCGCGGGGCGCGTCTACCAGTTCTCGACCGCGCCGCGCGGGGCGACCGGGGATGGCATCGCCATGGCCTGGCGCGCGGGCGCGCGGGTGGGCAACATGGAGATGATGCAGTTCCACCCCACCTGCTTCTACAACCTCGAGGTCAAGAACTTCCTGATCACCGAGGCGGTGCGCGGCGAAGGCGGGCGGCTGATCAACCCGCGCACCGGCAAGCGCTTCATGGAGTTTTACGACCCCGAGCGGATGGAGCTGGCCCCGCGCGACGTGGTGGCCCGGGCGATCGACAGCGAGATCAAGAAGTTCGGGCTTGACTATGTTCACCTCGATATCAGCCACGAGCCGGCCGACTTCGTGCGCGGGCACTTCCCGACGATCTACGAGAAGCTGCTGGGGCTGGGGCTGGACATCACGCGCAAGCCGATTCCGGTGGTGCCGGCCCAGCACTATACCTGCGGCGGGATCGTGATCGACCTTGACGGGCGGGCCGACCTGCCCGGGCTCTACGCCGCCGGCGAGTGCACCGAGAGCGGGTTGCACGGGGCCAACCGGCTCGCTTCCAACTCGCTGCTCGAATGCTTCGTCTTCGGCGAGGCGGCGGCGGCCCACATCCTGGCCAACTGGGACCAGTTCGATGCACCGCCCGGGGTGCGACCGTGGGACGAGAGCCGGGTGACCAATTCCGACGAGGAGGTGGTCATCAAGCAGAACTGGACCGAGATCCGGCGCTTCATGTGGAACTATGTGGGGATCGTGCGGACCACCCGCCGGCTGGAGCGCGCCCAGCACCGGATCAAGCTGTTGTCGGACGAGGTCAACGACTATTACGGGCACTTCCGGGTGACGACCGACCTGATCGAGCTGCGCAACCTGCTGCAGAGCGCGGACCTGATCGTGCAATCGGCGCTGCGCCGCCACGAGAGCCGGGGACTGCACTATACGCTGGACTATCCGCGCGCCGCGGCCCGTGCCGAAGACACGATCCTGGTGCCATAGGCCGCGGCCGCGCCGCCGGGGGGCCGCAGACCGGCACCGGTGCGGCCGAGACTGCGATTTTTCCCCTTGTTCCCCCGGGCAATGTGACCTTCCCTTGGCGCGGCGCCGCCAGAGCGCCGGCACGCGGGAGACAAGGCATGACGCAGCGGCGATGGGCAAGGCGGCCCGAGGGCTCCAACTGGGGCGATTTCGGCGAGGACGACCAGCTTGGCAGGCTCAACCTGCTGACCCCCGACAAGGTGCGCGAAGGCGCCGCCGAGGTGCGCGAGGGCTTGGCCTTTTGCCTTTCGCTGCCGCTCGACCTGCCCGGCGGCAAGGGGTTCCTGGCCGGGCGCAAGCCGCCGCAGCTTTCGCCCACGGTATGGTCCGAGGGCGGCGAGGAAATGTTCAACAAGGTCTCCTCAATGCCCAACTCGCTTGACGTGTTCTGCGATGACCAGGTCACGCTGTGTCTGCAGTTCTCGACCCAGTGGGACGCCTTCAGCCATGCCGGGCAGTTCTTCGATGCCGACGGCGACGGCGAGCCGGAGATCGTCTATTACAACGGCTATCGCGGCGGCGAGCACGTGGTGGGGCGCGACGCCCGCGGCGTTCACCAGGGCGCGCTGAAGCTGGGGATCGACACCTTTGCCGAGCGCACAATCCAGGGCCGCGCGGTGATGATCGACGTGCGCTCGTACCTTGGTGACGAATGGCGCGCAGTGAACTTCGACGACATCGCCACGATCCTCGACCGGGACCGGGTGGTGATCGAGCCGGGCGACATGGTCTGCCTGCACACCGGCTTTGCCGACAAAGTGCTGGCGGCAGGCGCGGATGCGTCGCCCGAGTTGCTGGGGCGTTACCGGTCCGGCGTCGATTCGTGGGATCCGCGTGTGCTGGCATGGATCGACCGTTCGGGCATTGCCGCGCTGATCAGCGACGATCTCGCGGTCGAGGCGGTGGGGGGAGACGGCGCCCAGACCTGCTGCGACGGCGCGGCGCGGGCGATGATGCCGCTCCACGAACTGTGCCTGTTCAAGCTGGGCATTCCGCTGGGCGAGCTGTGGCAGCTGGGGCCGCTGGCGAAGTGGCTGCGCGCGAACGGCCGCAGCCGCTTCCTCCTGACCGCGCCGCCGCTGCGCCTGCCGCGCGCGGTCGGCTCTCCGGCGAACGCCGTGGGAACGGTCTGACGGAAAGTGGGAGGGGCAGGCGGGAGGGGCCCTGCGGTCAGCCGCCGAGCAGCATCCGCACGCCGGCCACGATGAAGGCAGACGTTACGAGCATCATTGCCGCAGCGATGCTGGAAATTCGGGCAAGGCCCATGCGACAGTCTCCTCGTCGAAAAATCTGTCTAGCCGATGCAACCTGCCTGCGGGAGCAGGATGAGACGAACCGGCACGGCAGGGCGCGCCCGCAGACCGGTTGGCCGTTGACGCGGGAACCGGACCGGGTTGCCGGGGTGCGCAGCCCGGTGCAAAGCGGCGCCATGCGCGAATCGCCATCACTCTCCGCCGGGCCGGAGATCCGCCTGCCCGCCACGTTCTGGACGGCCGCGCTGCGCGGCGCGCGGTTCACCTGTCCGCGCTGCGGCGCCGGACGGCTGTTTCGCAGCTGGCTGAAGATCGAGCCTGAGTGCCCGGCCTGCGGCCAGGACTGGAGCGCGCAGCGGGCCGACGACTTCCCGGCCTGGATCGCGATCATCGCCTCCGCCCATATCCTTGCGCCGGTGACCATCGCGCTGGTGGCCGATTACCAGATCGGTCCGGTGACCCTGGCGCTGACCCTGATCCCGGCCTCGGCCGCGCTGGTGCTTGGCCTGCTGCAGCCGGCCAAGGGCGTGGTGATCGCGATGCAGTGGTGGCACGGACTGCATGGCTTCGTGAAGGAGCGGCTGCCGGTTTCTGAGTGACCCGGGGACGGGCGTTCGTTCCGGTCCGTCCGACCGCAGCATGACCCAAAGCAAAAGGGGCCGGATTTCTCCGGCCCCTTTCGTTTTGTGTAGCGATCTCTTGCGAGCTTACATGCCCGAGCCCGGACCGTAGGTGATTTCCACCCGGCGGTTCTGGAGTTCGCGCACGCCGTCCGCGGT
>Ga0207698_10000116_pt1 | contig 49993 bp, 44 predicted proteins | sample KBSCornC22_FD_184298 | JGI IMG/M metagenome (GOLD analysis project Ga0207698, IMG submission 184298) | Corn rhizosphere microbial communities from Kellogg Biological Station, Michigan, USA - KBS Corn C2-2 (SPAdes) (version 2) | ecosystem: Host-associated > Plants > Roots > Rhizosphere > Soil ... | reverse complement strand
GCCAAGGCCAAGGGGCAGCCGCTCGGACGGCGCGTCCAGACCGGTTACGACGCCGATACCGGCCAGCCCATCTACGAGGAGGAGAAGCTCGAATATGAGCCGCTGCCGATGATCGTGGTGGTGGTCGACGAGCTTGCCGACCTGATGATGACAGCAGGCAAGGAAGTCGAATTCCTCATCCAGCGGCTGGCGCAAAAAGCGCGCGCGGCGGGCATCCACCTGATCATGGCAACGCAGCGCCCGTCGGTCGACGTCATCACCGGCGTGATCAAGGCGAATTTGCCGACGCGGATCAGCTTCCAGGTCGCCTCCAAGATCGACAGCCGCACCATCCTCAACGAACAGGGCGCCGAGCAGCTGCTGGGCAAGGGCGACATGCTCTATGTCGCCGGCGGCAAGCAGATCGTGCGCGTGCATGGGCCCTTTGTGGCGGACGACGAAGTGCGCGCGGTCGCGGATCACTGGAAGGGCCAGCGCCCGCCCGAATATATCTCGGCGGTCACCGAGGAACCGATGGACGGCGGCTATGCGATCGAGGGCGCCCCGTCAGGCCCGGACGATCCCGAGACGCAGACCTATCGCAAGGCCGTCCAGCTGGTGGTCGAGAATCGCAAGGCCTCGACCTCCTGGCTGCAGCGCCAGTTGCGCGTCGGCTATAATGGCGCCGCCCGCCTGATCGAGCGGATGGAGAAAGACGGCATCATCTCGACGCCGGATCATGTCGGCCGCCGCGACGTGATGATCGAACCGGCGGACCTGCCGAGTTATTTGTAAGCATGCCGCGACGTCGACCAGCGGCGATGCTGTCGGCATTGCTGACTGTCGCACCGATCCTGCCCTCGCTTGCTGCCTGCGCCCAACCGGCAGCGCGCGGCCCTCGGACGGGTGACACCTATGAGATCGCCATCGACCGCGAATCCCAGGAACAATCCAATCATGGGTCCACAGGCAGTTCGAGCGATCGGGATACGATAGTCGCACGCGTGACGGCCGTCCGCGATGGCGGCGTCGAGCTGGAATATGATTTCCCGAAGGATACGCCATCCGACGAGCGCGCGGGGACGTGGCAGCTTCCCGCTCGCGTCTTCCGGCCGGCACAAGGGCCGACCCGGTTGATCAATCGATCGGAGCTGGAGGCGCGCGTCGATCCCTGGCTCAAGGCAGGCGGGATGACGCGCGCTGCATGCGGCCACGCAATCTTCACGTGGAATGTCTTTCGCATCGAATGCGACCCCGATTCCGCAATCGGGATAATCGAACATTACGACCCTGCTCCGCCCGAGCTTCGCGACGGCGCCCTCTATCGCGATCCGACGGCGCTCGCCGCCGCGCCCCTCAAGAAAAGCGCCGACGGCAAGGCCTTTGTCGTGCAACTGGCCATCGATCCGGAACGCATTCGCAAGGAGCGTGTGGAAGCCGATCTCACGATCGCGGAAATCAGCCACAAGCCTCTGACCGCCCAAGATGCCCGGCGGGCACATGCGAACGAGGCGATCTCCGGGACGATCGTCATCACGTTCGATATGGATAGGGCCGGAGAAGTGAGCCGGCGCATCAAGGTTACGACCGTGAAGATTGTCGCGCCAAATGGGCGGTCCGATATGAAGACCATTACCGAGACGATGGTGCGGCGTCGTCTGTCCTCATAATGCTCGCCGACTTCAGTCACTTGTCCTCTGCCGGCCCAATTTAAGCGCTGCCCTTGGCCAAAGATAGAAATGGCCAGTCGCGCGATTGCGCCTGAGGGTAGGCACGCCTACCAGCCCGCGCATGCACCCTGCTTTCGCCCAAATCGACGCCTGGATCTTCGATCTGGACAATACGCTCTACCCGGCGTCGTCGGACCTGTTCGGGTTGATCGACAAGCGGATGACTGCCTACGTCGCGCGGCTGACCGGCATGCCGCCGGACGAAGCCTATCAGCTGCAGAAGCGCTATTTCCGCGACTATGGCACCACCATGAGCGGGCTGATGGCCGAGCATGGCGTCGATCCGCACGAATTCCTCGCCGACGTGCATGCGATCGAGATGGGCGTTCTGCAGGAGGACAAAAGGCTGGTCGATGCGATCGCGCGGCTGCCGGGTCGCAAATTGATCTTCACCAATGGCGATGAACCTTATGCGCGGCGCGTGCTGGCGGGGGTGGGCCTGTCGGAGAGCTTCGAGGCGATCCACGACATCCACGCCATGGCCTACAAGCCCAAGCCGCACCCGCACGCTTATGAATCGATGATCCAGGCCTTCCGCCTCGATCCGGCGCGGTCCTTGTTCGCCGACGATCTTGCGCGCAACCTGCCGCCCGCCAAGTTGCTTGGCCTCACCACCTTGTGGATCGACAACGGATCCGAGCAGGTTGGGGAGGACAGCGGCCACGCAATCGACTACCGCACCGCCGACCTGGGCCTTTGGCTCGACGATATCATGGGGACAGAATGAGCAGCGACCTGCAAGCCACGATCGACACCGCCTGGGAAGCGCGCGACACGCTGTCGACCGCGACCAGGGGCGAAGTGCGCGACGCGGTCGATGCCGCGCTCGCCGGGCTCGACGCCGGCACCTTCCGCGTGGCGGAGAAGGCCGGCGACAGCTGGCAGGTCAATCAATGGCTCAAGAAGGCGGTGCTTCTCTCCTTCCGCCTCAACGACAATGTCGTGGTGGATGGCGGCACGCCGGGTGGGCCGGCGTTCGACAAGGTGCCGACCAAATTTGCCGGCTGGGACGAGAGCCGCTTCCGCGCGGCAGGCTTCCGCGTCGTGCCCGGTGCGACCGTCCGGCGCGGCGCGCATATCAGCAAGGGCGTCGTGCTGATGCCGAGCTTCGTCAATATCGGTGCCTATGTCGGCGAAGGCACGATGGTCGACACCTGGGCGACGGTCGGCAGCTGCGCGCAGATCGGTGCCAACGTCCATATTTCGGGCGGCGTGGGGATCGGCGGCGTGCTCGAGCCGCTCCAGGCCGGTCCGGTCGTGATCGAGGACAATTGCTTCATTGGCGCGCGCTCCGAAGTGGCCGAAGGCGTGCATGTCGGCGAGGGCGCGGTGCTGTCGATGGGCGTCTATCTCGGCGCCTCGACCAAGATCGTCGATCGCGCGACCGGCGAGATCTTCATGGGCCGCGTGCCGCCTTATGCGGTGGTGGTGCCGGGCACGCTGCCGGGCAAGGATGGCGGGCCAGGCCTCTATTGCGCAGTGATCGTGAAGCGCGTCGATGCGCAGACGCGCTCCAAGACCGGCATCAACGAGTTGCTGCGGGATTAGGCGCCGGGTGCGGACCATGGCCTGGACATCGCCTTCGGTCCGACAATCCCTGCCCTTCAAGGGCGCTCTGCTGATCGCGACCGTGCTCGGCGCGGCGGCGCTCTTCCAATGCGCCTCCTACTGGCCGGGCATCATGACCTGGGACGCGATCACCCAATATGACCAGGCGTCGCAGGGTTATTTCGAGGACTGGCACCCGCCCTTCATGGCGTGGATCTGGCGCAAGCTGATCGCGATTCAGGCCGGGCCGGCACCGCTCTATCTGCTGCAGCTGGCGCTTTACTGGACTGGCTATGGGCTGATCGCCGCCGCCGCGATCCGGCGGCGGCAGCGCCTTGCCGCCTGGCTGGTGACGGCATGCGCACTAATGCCGTTCCCGCTCGCGCTGATGGGTTCGGTCCTCAAGGATTGCCTGATGCAGGGTTTCCTTCTGGTGGGCGTGGGGCTGTTCGCATGGGTCAAGCCCGAGCGAGCATGGCCGCTCCGCATCGCCGCAATGGCGTTTCTCCTGCTGGGCGCGCTGCTGCGCTTCAACGCCTTTCTTGCGGTTGTGCCCTTGCTCGTCGCCCTGCTGCCGCGATCCTGGCGCAGCTCGGTGCCGCGGCTCGCGATGGCGTCGATCCTGTGGCTGGCCTTGGTCCTCATCTCGATGCCTCTGGCCAACCGCCTGATCGGCGCCGAGAAGACGCATGTCGAGCTATCGCTGGTCATGTTCGATCTGGGCGGCATCACCCGGTATAGCGGGCAGGACATGTTCCCACCGCTCGGCGTCGCCGATCCGGTCGCGGTCAATGCGCGCTGCTATCGGCCCGACCATTGGGACAGCTATTCGTCCTGGGCGGATCGCCCCTGCCCGACCAGCTTCGAGTCCATGAAAGACGCGGTCGAGACGCGGCGGCTTTCGCCCTCGTCCCTGCTCGTCCACGCGATCCTGGCGCATCCGATCGCCTATGCCGAGCACCGCCTCGCCCATTTCAACATCAACAGCCGATTCCTCGTGCCCGACGAGATATTGGGTGCAGCCCCCGACCGCAGCATCGACAATGAGTGGCATTTCACCGTCACGCGAGGACCAGGCCTCAAGCTGATCAATGCGCTTGCGGCGATCAGCGTCCATAGCCCGCTGGGATGGCCGATCGTCTGGATCGCGCTCGCCGCAGGACTGTTGTCCATATGCCGCTTCCTGCCCTCGCCCCCCCTGGTGGCGCCGCTCAGCCTGTCGTCCTTCCTGTACGGGCTCGGCTATCTGCCGCTCAGCGTCTCGTCCGAGCTGCGTTATCATCTGTGGACGATCACCGCCGCAGCCATTGCCGGCGCGTTCGCCGCCGCCGATCTGGCGGCGGGCACTGAGGTCCCAAGGAAAGGTCTGGCGATGGCCTTCGCGCCTGCGACGCTGATCGCGCTGCTGTGCGCGCTGGTCCGGATTGCGGCGCTGTTCTGAGCCTGTCCGCCTCTACGCCACTAATCAATGAACGACCTCAAGGTGCCGCCGAACGACCTGCCCGCTCTGGCGCAGTCCGATCGGCTGTCCTAGCCTTGCGCAAGAATGTTTCACGGGGACGCAATATGAAAATGCTGTTCAAGATGAGTGTGGGGGTTGCGGCGTTGGCGGCGGCATCGTCCCCCATGGCGGCCGCGCCGGCCGCCAAGCCTGTCTACGGGAGCTGGGGTTTCGACGCCACCGCCATGGACAGGACGGTGAAGCCAGGGGACAATTTCTGGGCCTATGCCAACGGCAGCTGGGCGCGAACCACCGACTTCGCGCCCGACCGATCGAGCGCAGGCGTCTCGGTCAAGCTGGTCGACCAGGCCGAGATCGACGTGCGCGACATCATCGACAGCCTGGCCAAGGATCCGCGTGCCAGCGGCATGAACCGCAAGATTGGCGACTTTTACGGCGCATGGATGAACGAGGCCGCGATCGAGGCTGCGGGCACGAAGCCGCTCCAGCCCTACCTCGCCCGAATCGACGCGGTGAAAACACGCGACGACCTGATCCGCCTGTTCGCCGCGCCGGGTTTCGCGGCCCCGGTCGAGGTCGGGATCGAAGCCGATTTCAACGACCCCACCCGCTATGTCGCGATTGCGACGCAGGGCGGCCTGGGACTGCCCGACCGCGATTATTATCTGCTGGCGGGCGAAAAATATGACGCGATCCGCGCTGCCTATCGCGCCTACGTCATCAAGATCCAGCAGCTGGCGGGTTTCCCCGAGCCGCAAGCGCGCGCCGACCGGATCATCGCGCTCGAGACCAAGCTGGCGACCGATTTCTGGCCGCGCGCCAAGCGCCGCGACCTGCAGGGAATCTACCACCCGATGACGCAGGCGCAGCTCGCGAACCTTGCCCCGCAATTCGACTGGCCGCTCTATCTGGACGCGGCGGGCCTGGGCAAAGTGCCGACCGTGATTGCCGCCGAGACGACCGCCATCACGGCCGCTGGGCAAAGGCTGGACGACGTGCCGCTCGCCACCTGGAAGGACTATCTCGCCTTCCGGTTCGTCAGCGATCATGCCTCCTATTTGCCCAAGGCGTTCGACCAGGCGCAGTTCGATTTCTACAGCCACACGCTGAACGACGTGCCCGAACAGCGTGCGCGCTGGAAACGCGGCGTGCAGATGGTCAACGGTGCGATGGGCGAGGCGGTCGGCCAAGCCTATATCGCGCGCCATTATCCGCCCGAGAGCGAGCGGCAGATGAGCGAGCTGATCGGCAATCTGCGCGCCGCTTATGCCGACAAGATCAGTCATGCGGCCTGGATGGACGAGGCGACGCGCAACGAGGCGTTGGCCAAGCTGGCGGCGTTCGAACCGCGGATCGGCCACCCGACCAAATATATCGATTATTCCTCGATGATGGTGAGCCCGACCGACCCGCTCGCCAACAGCATCGCTGCCCAGGATTTCGACTGGAAGCTGGACCTGTCGCGCCTGCCCAAGCCGGTCGATCGCAGCCTGTGGGGCATGACCCCACAAACGGTGAACGCTTATTACAGCCCGTTGATGAACCAGATCACCTTCCCGGCCGCGATCCTGCAGCCGCCTTTCTTCGATCCCAATGCGGATCCGGCGGTCAATTACGGCGCGATCGGTGCGATCATCGGCCATGAAATGGGGCATGGCTTCGACGATCAGGGCCGCAAGTTCGACGCGACCGGACATATGCGCGACTGGTGGACCAAGGCGTCGGCCGACAGTTACACCGGCCGCGCGCAGAAATTGGTCGCGCAATATAATGGCTATGAGCCGATCCCCGGTACGCACGTCAACGGCCAGCTCACGCTCGGCGAAAATCTGGGCGATCTGGGCGGGATCGAGGCCGCCTATCAGGCCTATCGCCGCTACGTCGCGCAGCATGGCGAGCCGCCGCTGATCGACGGCCTGACCGGCGACCAGCGCTTCTTCCTCGCTTATGCCGAGGCCTGGCGGCAGAAGAGGCGCGAGGGCGCACTCCGCCAGCAATTGCTGACCGACCCGCACAGCCCCGCCGAGTTCCGCGTCAACGGCATCGTCCGCAATGTCGACGCCTGGTACAAGGCGTTCGACGTCAAGCCGGGCGACAAGCTCTATCTGCCGCCGGAAGAGCGCGTCCACGTCTGGTGACGGCAAGGCCCGGGACCGGAGCAAGCGGCGGGATGATCTCCCGCCGCTTGTGTTTTAAGCCGGCGCGATGAGCATGCAGATGCGCCGCGCCGACTGGGCGATCCTCCTGATCTTGTCGGTGCTGTGGGGCGGATCCTTCTTCTTCATCGGAATCGCGATCCATTCGCTTCCCCCGCTCACCCTGGTGCTGCTGCGGGTCAGCTTCGCTTCGGCCTTCCTCTGGATCTGGCGCCTGATCCGGCGCGAACCGATGGGGCTGTCGCCCAGACTGGCACTGGCCTTGACGATACTGGCCGTGCTGAACAATGCGCTGCCTTTCATGCTGTTCGCCTGGGCGCAGCGCACGATCCCGTCGGGCCTCGCCTCGATCCTGAACGCCACCACGCCGATCTGGGGCGTGATCGTCGCGCATCTGTTCACGCATGACGAACGGATGACGCGCAACAAGATTGCAGGCGTGCTGCTCGGCTTCGCGGGCGTCGCGGTGATGATCGGTGCCGATCTGCTCGGCCAGATCGGCACCAACGTGCTGGCTCAGCTGGCTTGTCTGGGATCGACGCTGAGCTACGCGCTCGCGGGCGTCTATGGCCGCCGCTTTCGCGGGCTGGGCGTGACCCCAGTGGGCGTGGCAACGGGCTCGCTCACCGCCGCGGCTTTGGTCCTGCTGCCGTTGGTGCTGCTGTTCGAGCCGCCCTGGCGCACACCGCCGCCAACTCATGAGGCCTGGGCGGCCCTGATCGGCCTCGCCTTCCTCTGCACGGCGGTGGCCTATATCCTCTACTTCAAGCTGCTGGCCTCTGCGGGCGCGACCAACAGCCTGCTCGTGACCTTCCTGATTCCCGTCACCGCGATCCTGCTCGGCACCTTTGTGCTGGGCGAGCAGCTCGCGCCCCGTCATTTTGCCGGGATGCTGCTGATCGCATGCGGGCTGGCCGCGATCGACGGGCGGCTGCTGAAGCGCCGTGCTAGATGAGGAGCGCGTCCACGTCTGGTGAGATGGCGGGACAGGTTACTGCCGCGCTCGCCAACTCTCGTACCGTCGCCCCAGCGAACGCTGGGGCCCATCTCCAGCGCTTCCGTCAAGCTCGACGGGGAGGAGATGGATGCCAGCTTGGCTCGGGTCCCCAGCAAAATGGCATTTTGCTGGGTGCCCTCCTGGCATGACAAATTGAGGAGAATCAGCCCTCGACCTGCGCGAGCAAAGCCTTCGCCTCCGCACCGGTCCAATCCATATCGCGTGATACGCGCAGCACTTCCTTGCCGTTGGCATCGTAAAGGATCGTCGTCGGCAGTGACGCGACCTTGAGCGGGGTCATCAACGCATTGGCGGTGTCGATCCACGGCTTCGTATTCTTGAGCTTATGCTTTTCGAGGAACGGCGCCACCACGCGCGTCCCTTCCTGATCCTGGTTGACCAGCACCACCTGCAATTTGCCCGCGTCGCGCGCGGCAAGCGCGTCGAGCGTTGGCAATTCCTTGATGCAGGGCACGCACCAGGTCGCCCAGAAGTTGACGACCAGGGGCTTGCCCTTGAGGTCGGACAATTTCGCGGGCTGGCCATCGGCATTGCGGATCTCGACCGTCGGGATCGCCTTGCCTTTCTGGCTCGTATCCGGGCCGGAGGCGACCGGCTGCGGCGCGGGCGCTTGCACCTCCTGCGCTTGCGGGGCAGGGGGTGTCTGCTTATGGCAGCCGCCGAGCGCGGCCAGCAGCGTCAGGAAAACAGGGGCAATACGCCGCATGTCGAACTCCAATGCCATGTGGGGCGGACGTTTCGCCGACGGGCCTAGCGCGATCATGCGCGAAATCAACGCCTCGATTCCATTCGACAAACGCTTGTGGCGCCAGGACATCGCCGCAAGCCGCGCGCATGTGGCGATGCTCGGCAAGCAGGGCATCGTCGAGATGGCCGATGTCGAGGCGATCGACCGCGGCCTCGCCCAGATCGCGCGCGAGTTCGAGGAAGCAGGCCCGCCCGAGGATCTGACGCTCGAAGACATCCACATGACGGTCGAGAGCCGGCTGGCCGAGCTGATCGGCCCGGCGGCCGGTCGACTGCATACCGCGCGCTCGCGCAACGACCAGGTCGCGACCGACTTCCGCCTGTGGGTCCGCGACGCGATCGACGCGATGATCGCCGGGCTCGACGCGCTGCAGGCGGCGTTGCTCGTCCGTGCCGAGGAACATGCCGCGACGATCATGCCGGGCTTCACGCACCTGCAGGTCGCCCAGCCGGTCACGCTCGGCCATCATCTGATGGCCTGGCACGCCATGATCGGGCGCGATTTGTCGCGCTTCGCCGATGCGCGTGCGCGGATGAACCGGTCGCCGCTCGGCAGCGCGGCGCTTGCGGGCACGGGCTTCCCGATCGACCGGCATATGACCGCGCAGGCGCTCGGCTTCGACGCGCCGACCGACAATTCGCTCGATTCGGTCTCCGACCGCGATTTCGCGCTCGATTATCTGATGGCCGCGACCCAGTGCAGCCTGCATCTGTCGCGCATGGCCGAGGAATTTGTGATCTGGGCGAGCCAGCCTTACGGCTTCGTGTCGCTGCCCGACGCTTATTCGACCGGATCGTCGATCATGCCGCAGAAGCGCAATCCCGATGCGGCCGAGCTGGTGCGCGGCCATTCGGGGCGGATCGCGGGCTGCATGGTCGCGCTCACCATGACGATGAAGGGCCTGCCGCTCGCTTATTCGAAGGATATGCAGGACGACAAACCGCCCGTGTTCGAAGCGCATGACCTCCTTGCGCTGTCGATCGCGGCGATGACCGGCATGGTCGAGACGACGCGCTTCGTTCCCGAACGGATGCGCGCCGCGGCCGAGGCGGGCTTCTCGACCGCGACCGATTTCGCCGACTGGCTGGTGCGCGAAGGCAATATCCCCTTCCGCGAGGCGCACCATATCACCGGCCGCGCGGTGAAGCTGGCCGAAAGCGAAGGCATGGCCCTCGCCGCGCTGCCGCTCGACGCATTGCAGGCGATCGATCCGCGCATCGACGAGCGCGTTTATAATGTGCTGACGGTCGATGCCTCGGTCGCCAGCCGGCAGAGCCATGGCGGCACTGCGCCCGATCAGGTGCGCGCGCGCATCGCGGCGGCGAGGGCTGCGACATGATGCGCCGCATCGCGATCGCGGCGCTCTGCCTGTCGCTGGCGGCGTGCGGCAACAAGCAGAGGCTGCACCCGCCGGCCAACGCCGCGCTGCCGCCCAAGCCCGCCATGGCGCCCGCCGCGCCGACGGCCGACGAATTGCTCAAGCAACCCGCAGCGGAGCGCCCCGGGCGCAGCGACGAACTGCTGACCAAGTCGCAGGCCCGCCCCGACGATCCTTTCGACCAGCCGCCGAAGTAAGATGGACCATTTTGAACTCAGGAACGGCGTGCTCCACGCCGAGGGTGTGCCCCTGACCCGCATCGCCGAGCAGGCCGGCACGCCGATCTACGTCTATTCGACCGCGACGATCGAACGCCACGTGCGCGTGTTCCGCGAGGCGCTGGCGGGGATCGACGATCCCTGGATCGCCTTCGCGGTCAAGGCCAATCCCAACAAGGCGGTGCTGGCGACGCTCGCCAAGGCCGGGCTCGGCGCCGACGTCGTCTCGGGCGGCGAGCTCCGCCGCGCGCTGTCAGCGGGCATCCCCGCCGCCAAGATCGTCTTCTCCGGCGTCGGCAAGACCGCCGAGGAAATGGCGCTGGGGCTCAAGGAAGGGATCGGCCAGTTCAACCTCGAATCCCTCGAGGAAGCCGAGACATTGTCCGAAGTTGCGGCCGCGCTCGGTATCGCGGCCAAGGTCGCCTTCCGCATCAATCCCGACGTCGACGCCGGCACGCACAGCAAGATCTCAACCGGGCGCGCCGACGACAAGTTTGGCATTCCCTATGATCGCGCCCTCGCCGCTTATGCGCGCGCTCGCACGCTGCCCGGCCTCGATCCGCAGGGCGTCGCGGTCCATATCGGCAGCCAGCTGACCGACCTCGCCCCCAGCCGCGCGGCCTTCATGCGCGTTGGCGAGCTGATCGCCGCGCTGCGCGCGCAGGGCCACCAGATCGCGACGGCGGACCTGGGGGGTGGCCTGGGCGTGCCCTACAATCCCGCCGTGCCCGCACCGCCGCTGCCGGAAGCCTATGGCGCGATGGTGCGCGAGGTGACGCAGGGCTGGGACGTGCAGCTGATCTTCGAGCCCGGTCGCGTGATCGTCGGCAATGCCGGCGTGATGCTGACGCGCGTCATCCGCGTAAAGGAAGGCAAGACCTATCCCTTCGTCGTGGTCGACGCCGGCATGAACGATCTGCTCCGCCCCAGCCTGTACGATGCCTGGCACGATATCCGCGCGGTGGAGCCCACGGGTGACACATTGGTGGCCAATGTGGTCGGGCCGATCTGTGAAACCGGCGACACTTTTGCGCGGGCACGAACCATGGATCAGGTGAAAGCGGGCGATCTGGTCGCTTTCATGACCGCGGGCGCTTATGGTGCGACGATGGCGAACACCTATAATTCGCGCGGGCTGGTGCCTGAAGCGATTGTCTCCGGAGAGGAATGGGCGATCGTGCGCGATCGTCAGCCGATTGAGGCATTGATCGAGGCCGACCGGCTTCCCCCCTGGCTTTGAGGACCGAATGACCCACAAGCGCGTACGCAAGGCGGTTTTCCCGGTGGCGGGCTTCGGCACCCGCTTCCTCCCAGCAACCAAGGCGGTTCCGAAGGAATTGCTTCCCGTGGTCGACCGGCCGCTGATCCAATATGCGATCGACGAGGCGCGTGCCGCGGGGATCGAGCAGATGATCTTCGTCACCGGCCGCGGCAAGCATGCGATCGAGGATTATTTCGATAGCGCGTTCGAGATCGAGCATGATTTGAAGGCCAAGCAGAAGGCCGCGATCCTGGAGGCGATGGGGCCTACCCGACTCGAGCCCGGCCAGGCGGCGTTCGTGCGCCAGCAGCAGATGGCGGGCCTCGGTCATGCGGTCTGGTGCGCGCGCCAGCTGATCGGCGACGAGCCGTTTGCGGTGCTGCTGCCCGACGAATTGCTGTGGAACCCGGCCAATCCCTGCCTCAAGCAGATGTGCGACACCTATGAGGAGAAGGGCGGCAACATCGTCGCCGTGGTCGAGGTGCCCGAGGAACATACTCACCGCTACGGCATCGTCTCGCCGGGCAAGGCGAAGGGCGCGGTGACCAAGGTCAAGGGTCTGGTCGAGAAGCCCAAGGCGGGAACCGCGCCGTCACGGCTGGCGGTGGTCGGCCGCTACATCCTTCAGCCCGAGGTCATGGACATCTTGTCAGAGGGCAAGAAGGGCGCGGGCGGCGAGATCCAGCTGACCGATGCCATGGCCGAACTGCTCGGCAAGCAGCCCTTCCACGCGCAGACCTTCGAAGGCACGCGCCATGATTGCGGCGAGAAAGCGGGTTTCATCATCGCCAATTTGGCGCTCGCGCTCGAGCGCGACGATATTGCCGACACGATCCGCGCCTACGCGCGGACGATCTAGCGAGGCCTGTACGCACAGCCTGCCAATCTTCGTCCGACTGGAAGGCAGGCCGGTCGTGCTGATCGGCGAAGGGCCCGCCGCCGACGCCAAGGCGCGCCTGCTCGAGCGGGCGGGCGCGCGGATCGTCGGCGAGGACGAGGCGCAGGCGGCACTCGCGATCGTGGCCAATGGCGACGAAGCCGCAGCGGCGCGGCTGAAAGCGCGCGGGCTGCTGGTCAACGTCGTCGACCGCGCCGACCTGTGCGATTTCACGCTGCCCGCGATCGTTGACCGCGACCCCGTCCTGGTCGCGATCGGTACCGGCGGCGCGTCGGCCGGTCTCGCCGCCGCGCTCCGCCAGCGGCTCGAGGCGCTGCTGCCGACCGGGCTCGGCAAGCTCGCCGACGCCTTGTTCGCCGCACGTGCCGAGTTGCGGGGCCGCTATGCCGATGTGGATGCGCGACGCCGTGCGATCGGTGCGCTGCTCGCGCCGGGCGGGCCGCTCGACCCGCTCGTCGAGCATGACGATCCCACAGCCGCGCTGCAGCGGAGCGATGCGCCCGCCGGTCGGCTGGAGCGCGTCGAGATCGCGTCGGCCGATCCCGAAGCGCTGACCCTGCGGACCGCGCGATTGCTGGGGCTCGCCGACCGGCTGTTCGTCGATGGCAAAGTGCCGGGGTCGATCCTCGATCGCGCCCGCGCCGACGCGGAACGGATCGTCGGAGCGCCCCGGGAAGAACCGCAGCCCGGCCTTTCCCTCCATCTCGTCTGGACACCTGCATGAACCGTTGGGCCATCGAGCTTAAATCCGACGGCAAGGGTCACGAGGTCGACGCGGCCGAAGCCTGCGCGACGCGCGAGTCCCCCGCCATCTTCGTCTGGGTCCACCTCGACGGACGCGAGCAGGATACGCTCAAATGGCTGCAGGACCATGGCGGCATGCCGATCACGGTCATCTATGCCTTGACCGCGATGGAAACGCGGCCGCGCAGCGAGGCGGTGGCGCATGGCGCGCTGATCAATTTGCGCGGACCCTCGGCCGACGAGAACAAGAATGGCGAGGACCGGCTCGTTTCGATCCGCGTCTGGGTCGAGCAGGGCCGCGCCATCTCGGTCAGCTATCATCCGCTGATGGGGATCGACGAGCTGGTCGGACAGATGAAGGAAGGCCGGATCAAGGATCCGGGTGATCTGGTCTCGCACCTGGCGATGATGATCACCAAGAAGGTCGATCCGATCATCGGGGACCTGGCCGACCTGGTCGACGATTGCGAATTGCGGATCGAACCCGAACATGCGTTCGAGACGCGCCGCCGCATCGCCGAGGCACGGTCCGACGCGATCGCCTATCGCCGCTTCGTCGCGCCGCAACGCCAGGCGCTGACGCACCTGGCCGAGCTGGAGGCGCCCTGGTTCGAGGAGGATGACCGCATCCATTTGCGCGAGGCGGCCGACCGCTTCGCGCGCATGGCCGAGGATCTGGAGGCAGTGCGCGAACGATCCGCCTTGATCCACGAGCAGCTGACCGACCTGAGGTCCGAGCAGATCGAAAATCGCGCGCTTTGGCTCGCGATCGTGGCGCTGATCTTCCTGCCCTTGACCTTCCTAACCGGTCTGCTCGGCATGAATGTCGAGGGCATCCCCTTTGCGCACGAGCCCTGGGCCTTCGCCGCAGTCTGCGGGGTCTGCGTGACGATCGCGGTGGGCATCACCGCCTGGTTCGCCGCCGCGCGGTGGTTCAAATAACGCTCTCCTCCCCGAGCTTGCTCGGGGAGGAGGACCATCGCGCAGCAAATGGTGGAGGGGCCGGCTGCGACATGCCCCCGGCATGTCGCTGATCGCCGCTACGCCTCCGTGAAATCGCGGGGAGGATCTTACGGTATCAGCATTCCAGCCAAGGCCGCCGACATCAGGTTGGCCAGGCTTCCCGCCAGCAAAGCCTTGATCCCCATCTTGGCGATCAAGGGCCGCTGATTGGGAGCAAGGCCGCCGGTCACCGCCATCTGGATCGCGATCGAGCTGAAATTGGCGAAGCCGCACAAGGCGAAGGTCACCACCGCCTGGCTGTGCGCGCTCAATGTCGAGGCGAGCTTGCCGAGATGGATGTAGGCGACGAATTCGTTGAGCACGATCTTCTCGCCGAACAGGCCGCCCGCCGATCCAGCCTGATCCCAGGGCACGCTGATCAGATACATGACCGGCGCGAAGATATAGCCCAGCAGGCGCTGGAAGGTCAGGTCGGCGATGCCGAACCAGCCGCCGATGCCCGACAATATGCCGTTGGCGAGCGCGACCAGGCCGACGAAGGCGAACACCATCGCGCCGACCATCACCGCCAGGCGGATGCCGAGCTGCGCGCCCTGCGCGGCAGCCATGATCACGTTGGCCGGCTTCTCATCCTCGTCGCCACGGCTGGTGTCGACCATCTCGCTGACGGGCAGGCCCAGGTCCGCGGGATCGTCGGGCATAATCATCTTCGCCATCAGGATCGCGCCCGGCGCCGACATGAAGCTGGCCGCGAGCAGATATTCGATCCGGATTCCCATCGAGGCATAGGCCGCGAGGATCGTGCCCGCGACGCCGGCCATGCCGCTGGTCATGACCTGGAAAAGCTGGCTGGGACGCAGCGCCGGCAGGTAAGGCCGGATCACGAGCGGCGATTCCGACTGGCCGACGAAGATGTTCGCCGCCGCGCACAGCGACTCCACCTTGCTGATGCCCACCACCCACTCGATCGCGCCGCCGAGCCAGCGCACCACGCGCTGCATGATGCCGAGATGGTAGAGGATCGACACCAGGCTCGCGAAGAAGATGATGACGGGGAGCGCCTGCAGCGCGAAATTCTGCCCTAGGGGCGATGCCGCGAACGGCCCGAACAGGAATTTGGTGCCTTCACCCGCATAGCCGAGCAAGGCACTGACGCCGCCCGCCATCCGCTCGATCACCGCCCGTCCGGCCGGCACGTACAGCACTAGCACCGCGATCCCCGCCTGCAGCGCGAACGCCGCGCCCACCACGCGCAGCCGGATCCATTTGCGATTGGACGACAGAGCGAACGCCACCGCCAGGATCAGCACGATCCCCGCGAGGCTCAACAAACGGCCGGTCATGTGTGTGGAAGCCCCCTCAAACCTGCCCGCGACGATACACGCTCAGGCAGCGAGGAACAGAGTGAATGAGAGAAGGCCGGCGCCCCGAACAGAGGGGCGCCGGGCACCAGGATCAGCCGCCGTGCGCTGCCAGCGCGGCAAGCAGCAGCAAGGCGACGATGTTGGTGATCTTGATCATCGGATTCACCGCCGGGCCGGCCGTGTCCTTGTAGGGATCGCCGACCGTATCGCCGGTCACCGCGGCCTTGTGGGCGTCGCTGCCCTTGCCGCCATGATTGCCGTCCTCGATATATTTCTTGGCATTGTCCCAGGCGCCGCCGCCCGAGGTCATCGAGATGGCGACGAACAGGCCCGACACGATCACGCCCAGCAACAGCGCACCCAGCGACGCGAAGCCATTGGCCTGCCCTGCGACTGCCATCACGATGAAGTAGACGGCGATTGGCGCGAGCACCGGCAGCAGCGAGGGGATGATCATCTCTTTGATCGCGGCCTTGGTGACGAGGTCGACCGTGCGGGCATAATTGGGACGGCTGGTGCCTTCCATGATGCCCGGATTGTTGGCGAACTGATCGCGCACGTCGATCACCACCGCGCCGGCGGCGCGGCCGACCGCGGTCATGCCGAACGCGCCGAAGGCGTAGGGCAGGAGTGCGCCGATCAGCAGCCCGACGATCACGTACGGATTGCTCAACGAGAAATCGACCGTGAGGTTCGGGAAGAACTCCTTGAGGTCGGAGGTATAGGCCCCGAACAGCACGAGCGCGGCGAGCGCGGCCGAGCCGATCGCATAACCCTTGGTCACCGCCTTGGTGGTGTTTCCGACCGCGTCGAGCGCATCGGTCTTCTCGCGCACCTCATGCTCCAGCCCCGCCATTTCGGCGATGCCGCCGGCATTGTCGGTGACCGGACCATAAGCGTCGAGCGCCACGACCATGCCCGCGAGCGCGAGCATCGAGGTCGCGCCGAAGGCGATGCCGATCACGCCGGCGATCTGATAGGCCGCGACCACCGCGACGACGATCACCAGCGTCGGCAACGCGGTCGATTCGAGGCTGACAGCCAGGCCCTGGATCACGTTGGTGCCGTGGCCGGTGACCGATGCCTTGGCGATCGACTTCACCGGGCGATAATTGGTGCCGGTATAATATTCGGTGATCCACACCAAGGCGCCGGTGACGCCGAGGCCGATCAGCGCGCTCCAGAACAGGTCCATCCCCGTCACGCTCTTGCCGGTGGCAAGCGTGAAGAGCGAGCGGTGGAGATCGCCCAGCGTAAATTGGGCCGCCAGGTAGATGGCCGGGACGCCGAGCACCGCCGAGGTCCAGAAGCCCTTGTAGAGCGCGCCCATGATCGATCCGCCGCCGAGACGGACCATGAAGGTACCGATGATCGAGGTGATGATGCAGACGCCGCCGATCAGCAGCGGCAGGCTCATCAACGCGAGCGCATCGGCCGATTGTCCGACGAGCAAGGCGATCGACACCATCGTCACGCCCAGCGTCACGACATAGGTTTCGAACAGGTCGGCGGCCATGCCCGCGCAGTCGCCGACATTGTCGCCGACATTGTCCGCGATCACCGCCGGGTTGCGTGGGTCATCCTCGGGGATTCCCGCTTCGACCTTGCCGACCAGGTCGGCACCGACGTCGGCGGCCTTGGTGAAGATGCCGCCGCCGAGGCGCGCGAAGATCGAGATGAGCGAGGCGCCGAACGAGAGCGCGACCAGCGCGTTGACGACGATGCGGTCGGTCGGCGCGTGATGCGCAATCCCAACCAGGTAATAGAAGAACACCGAGATTGCGAGCAGGCCTAGGCCGGCCACCAGCATGCCGGTGATCGCGCCCGATCGGAATGCGGTGGTCAAACCGCCCTGCAGGCTGCCGCGCGCGGCTTCGGCCGTGCGGACGTTCGCCTTGACCGAGATGTTCATGCCGATGAAGCCGGTCACGCCCGACAGCACCGCGCCGAGCAGGAAGCCGACCGCCGAAATGGCGCCGAGGAAGTAGAAGACCAGCAGGACGACGACGATGCCGACGATCCCGATCGTGGTATATTGACGCCGCAGATAGGCGCGCGCGCCTTCCTGCACTGCGCCGGCGATATCCTGCATCCGCTGCGAACCCGCGGGTTGCTTCAGGACCTGCATGCTCGTGACGATTCCGTAAAGAACCGCCAGCAGGCCACAGGCGATGGCCAGTTCAACGATCAGCATTCTCTCTTGTCCCCCTGGTTATAGGCACCGCTTTATTTGCGGCCGGGTTGGGGGAGAGGCTTAAAGCGGCTTGGCGCCCTCGGCAAGCCAAGCAAAACCCGCATGACAACTATGCAATTGGGGAGGAGGATTCAGTGGCTGTTTGGAAATGCGCCGGAGGCGCTCCAAAACGGCTCTTTCGCGCGTTTTCAAACAGGCACTCAGCCTTGGAAGTGATGCAGGCCGAGCGCCGCAAGGCTGCCGCAGATCAGCCCCAGGAAAAGCATGGTCAGGCTGCGGAAATCATGGCGCGTCATGTTCGTATCCAAGCACATCCGGCAAGGCGAGCACCCCCTGCTCGCCATTGAGGGTCAGCCCGCTGCCATCACGAAAGCGGCCGATCGGCGTGATCATAGCAAGGCCCGGTTGCGAAACGTTTAAGCCCGGCGGGGCTGCGAAGAGCAGCTCATAATCATCGCCGGCCGTGACCGCAGTCATCCGGTCCGCGCCCTCGGGAACGGGCACAACCGGCAAATCGATCTCGACCGCGAGCCGGCTGGCGTTCGCCATCCGCGCGGCATCGATCAGCAGCCCATCCGAAATGTCCGCCATCGCATGGACCAGGGACGCGAGCGCCTGGCCCTCGGCGAGACGCGGCTGCGGCCGACGATAGGCGGCCAGCCACTCGGCCGGGCCATCCCGCTCACCCCGCGCGATCGCAAGCCCGAGCCCCGCCGCACCGACCCGGCCGGTCATATAGAGCAGGTCGCCCACCATCGCCCCCGCGCGCGACGGCGCGCCATGCGGGGGTGCCTTGCCGATCGCGGTCAAACCATGCGCGCGTGGGCTTGCGCCGGGCATGCGCACCGTATCGCCCCCCAGCAGCGTCACGTCGAATGCGGAAAGCGCCTGCTCGAGCCCCGCGACGAAGGCGGCATCATCGTCCACATTACCCAGTGCATAACCGAGCAGCACCCCCACCGGCCGAGCGCCCTTAGCGGCAAGATCGGACAGGTTCACCGCCACCAGTTTCCACGCCACGTCGCCGGGCGGATCGTCCGGCAGATAGTGCACGCCTTCGACGATCATGTCATGCGTCAGGACCAAGGGGCCCGGATCCAGTTCGAGCACCGCGGCATCGTCGGCGAGACCGCGGGCGGCAGGGTGACGCGCCAGCGGTTTCAGGAGATCCAGGAAGGCCTGCTCGCGCGACATCGGCAGAGCTTAACCGCCACGCAGGCCCGCGACCACTCCGCAGATGACGGGGCCGCCCACATAGGCCTGCCGGTCAGATGCTTCGGATCACCTCGAGGAACGCGTCGCCATAAGCGTCGAGCTTGCGCGCGCCGACGCCGGTGATCTCGCCGAGCGCATCGCGATCCTGCGGCCGGACGGCCGCCATCTCACGCAGCGTCGAATCGTGGAAGATGACGTAAGGCGGCACGCCTTGTTCCTTGGCGATTGCGCGGCGGCGCTCGCGCAGGGCGTCGAACAATGGATCGGCGGGGCCCAGTTCGCGCGTCGCGCGCCGCTTGCGCTCGCGACGGGGCGGCAGCACGATCGAGACCTGCTCCTCGCCCTTCAGGATCGGGCGCGCGGCCGGGCCGAAGGAGAGGCCGCCATAATCGTCGGCGCGCAGCGCATCGCGCGCGAGCAACGCGCGCGCGACGGGCTTGATCAGCCTGATCTCCTCCTCGTTCGCGATGCCGAACACCGACAGGCGGTGATGGCCCTGCGCGAAGATCTTGTCGGTCTCCTTGCCCGCCAGCACGTCGGTCAGATGGCCGACACCGAAGCGCATTTCGGTACGGAAGGCGGCCGACAGCAATTTGCGCGCGATCTCGGTGGCGTCGACCGCCGCCGGCGGAGCAAGGCAATTGTCGCAATTGCCGCAGCGTTCGGGCGGGCTCTCGCCGAAATGCCTGAGCAGGATGGCGCGGCGGCAGCCGGTCGCCTCGACCAAGCCGGCCAGCGCGTTGAGGCGCTGGCGCTCGCCCGGACGGCGGCCTTCCTCGACCTCGGTTTCGATCCGCCGGCGCGCGCGCGCGAAATCCTCGGCACCCCAGAAGAGCATGACCGTCGCGGGATCGCCGTCGCGGCCGGCGCGCCCCGTTTCCTGATAATAAGCCTCGATCGACTTGGGCACACCGGCATGCGCGACGAAGCGCACATCCGGCTTGTCGATCCCCATGCCGAAGGCGATCGTCGCCACCATCACCATATCTTCCGAACCGACAAAGGCGCGGGCATTGGCTTGGCGTTGCGCGGGATCGAGCCCGGCATGATAGGCGCGCGCCGGCCGCCCGGCGGCCTGCAGTGCCTCGGCGAGCCGCTCGGTCTCGGCGCGGCTTTGCGCATAGACGATGCCCGGCCCCGGATTGTCGCCGATGAAGTCTGCGAGCTGCCGCGCCAGCCCATCGCGCGGAGCGATGGCGTAACGGATGTTCGGCCGGTCGAATCCGGCGAGGATCAGCCCGTCGTCGGGAATGGCGAGCTGCGCCAAGATGTCGGCGCGCGTGTGCCGGTCGGCGGTCGCGGTGAGCGCGAGCCGCGGCACGTCGGCATGCGCATCGAGCAGGCTTCGAATCTGGCGATAATCGGGGCGGAAATCATGCCCCCATTCGGAGACGCAATGCGCCTCGTCGACCGCGATCAGCGCAAGCTCCACCCGGTCGAGCAGGCGACGGAAACCGTCCATGTTCGCGCGTTCGGGCGCGACATAGAGCAGGTCGAGTTCGCCGTCGCGCAGCCGCCGCACCGTCTCGTCCCGGTCCGAATCGGCGGAGGTGAGCGCCGCGGCGCGGATCCCCGCGGCCTCCGCCGCGCGCACCTGATCGTGCATCAAGGCGATCAGCGGAGAAATGACCAGCCCCGTGCCCGGCCGGCAGAGCGAGGGGATCTGATAGGTGAGCGACTTGCCCGCCCCGGTCGGCATTACCGCCAGCGTGTGCGCGCCCGCCATGACGCGATCGATCACGTCAGCCTGGCGGCCGCGAAATTCGTGAAAACCGAAGGTCTGGTGGAGCGCCTGGAGGGGGGTCATGAATCCTGCAGCGGCTATTTCAGCCGTTCGTGTCGAGTAGGTTCGAGCTTGTCGAGAACCGTAGCGAGGGCGCCGGGGTAAAATAAGCCCCCGGCTTATTTTAGGAATGCACGGGGTGCATTCCGGCCCGGCACCCCTCGCTATGCCATCTCGGTATGCGGCTTGGCCGCTACTCGATGGCTACTCGGCACGAACGGGTATCGAGCCGGTCAAAAATCCACGCCGTTGACGTCGATCTGCAGGTCGCGGTGGGTCAACACCAGGCTGCCGTTCGGTCGTGCCCAGAAGCTTGCCGACCAGAGCAGGTCGGTCGCGTCGGCCATGTCGCGTTCGGCGCCCGTCGCAAGATCATGGCGCACGATCACACCCGACGGATCGCCTCCGCCACGCTTCGCATAGAAAAGCGCGCCATCCGCCAGCCACCAATTGCGCCAGTCGCTGGGGTGGAGCGCGGTCGTCACCATCTCCTCGGGCCCCACCAGGGACGCGCCGTCGGCCGACAAGCCGCGGCGGCGTATGCCGGCCATGCCGTCGATCGCATAATAGAGAAATTTGCCATCGCCGCTCGGCCGGACCGTCCGCGGGCCATCGCCGCTCACCATGATCGGCGCGGCCGTCCCGAACGGATCGACGCGCCAGATGCGCCAGGCGCCCGACTTGCGCGACGTGAAATAGAGATGACGGCCATCCGGCGACCAGGCGGGCGATTGCTGGATCGCGGGATCGCGCGTGATCGTTCGCGGCGCACCGCCGTCCCCGCTGATCAGGAAGATGTCGCTCTGCTGGCTCGCCACGCCGACATAAGCGATCCACTTTCCGTCCGGCGACCAGGCCGGTTCCTGATAGAAGATGTCTTGCGTGAAGCTGATCTGGTGCGGCGGCTTGCCGCGATCCGCCACCCACAGATTTTCGGGCCCGGAGCGCACCGACACGAACGCGACACGCCCGCCGGGCGACTCGACGTAGAAGCGATCGAACAGATTGGTGCGCAGATTGGCGACGAAACGCGGCTCGGTCGCTGGGGTGGCGTCGCGCGTTATCTCCTGGAAACTCGCATGATCCTTGAGCGCCTCGAACACGAGGCGATCCTTGTCGCGTGCGAAACTCAGTGCACGATATTCCACATCGCCGAGCGCGAGACGCGTCAAGCCCGCCCCGTTCCTGGCAATCCACCACAGGCCGGTATCGCCGCCGCGATCCGAGGAGAAGATCAGCCCCTGGTCCCCCGACGCCCAGGCCAGGCCCCACACCGTCTTGCCATCGTGGCTGAGCGGCCGGTGCTCGCCCGTTTGCAGGTCGAGCGTCTCGACCTCGACCGACTGCCAGGCTTTGGTGCGCAGAAAAGCGAGGGTGCGGCCGTCGCGCGACACCTGCGGCTCGTTGTCGCCGGGAATATTGGGCGGCGGATCGGTCACGGCGGCGCTCTGCCCGCTAGCCGTATCGAGCCGGTAGATTCGCGAGACAGCCCCCTTGGCCGCCGCGTCGCTATAATAAAGCGTGCGGCCGTCCGGCGCCCAGCTGAGCCGGGAAGTCAGTGCCGATCGGCAATGGCCGGCAAGCCGCTCCTGCCCCCCGGTCGAAGGCATGATCAGGATCGCGCAGGGACTGCGGCCATCGCGCGCCGAGCGGGTGAAGGCGATCGCCGATCCATCGGGCGTCCACACCGCATTGTCGTCGATCTCGGGATCGCTGGTCAGTCGGATGGGAGTCTGGTCGCCGATCGTGACCAGATAGAGGTCGACATTGTGCCGGTCCTGAAGCCGCGCGGTATAGACGACGCGAGTGCCGTCGGGCGCGATTGCGGGGCGCTGTTCAACCGAAGGATCCGCCGCGACCGGGAAAAGCCGCGTCACCTTGGGTGCGCTGGGCGGGGGCATGATCCAGCGACGCACCCCGATCGCCGCAGCGATCACCAGGGCCAGCGCCATTCCGATCAGGGCGGCGGGCGCGAGCGAACCGAGCCGACGCCGCGAGGCCGAGGCGGCCGGAGTCGATGTCGCGGGCACGTCAGCCTGGGCGATCGGCTCGGCGGACCCGGCGGCTTCCGGATTGGTCGGGATCGCCACCGGGCGGGTCGGCCGTCGCACCGCGCGAATACGGTCATGCACCGCCTGTGTCTCGGTATCGGGCGCGACCTGCAGCTCGCGGCGCAACGTCTCGACCAGGCCCGCATAATGGACGATCGCAAGATCGGGACGCCCGTTCAGCGCCTGCAGTTCCATCAGCTGCCGATGAGCATGTTCGTTATAGGGATCCAGCGCGACCGCCTGCTCGGCCGCCGCCAGCCCTTCGCCGCGATCCGCATCGCCCGCGATCGCCGCGCCGGCGACGCGCTCCATCGCCCCGACCGCAAGCCGGCACAACCGCGCACGCTCCTGATCCAGCCATTCGTCGAACTCGGCCGAATCGACGCTCAGCCCCTCGGCCAGCAACGCCCCGCGATAGAGCGATACCGCCTCGGCCGCGCCCGCGAGATCGCCACGCGCGGCCGCCGTTTCGAACGCCACGGCATCGACATGAACATCCCGCGCGAGCGCAAGCCAATCATCCTCGGCGTCCACCAGCGGGGCGCCCTCGCCGCCGGCCTTGCGCAGTCCGGCGAGCAGCTGGCGCAGGCTGGTGCGCGCGGCATCCTTGTCCACGCGCGACCACAACATCTGCGCCAATTGCTCGCGTCGGGCACGCCGATCCGGCTGAAGCGCGAGGACGGCAAGCAACGCGACCGCCTTGCGCGTCCGCAGCACGGCGGTCGCGCCCGGGGCGTCAAGCGCCAGCGTCCCGAGCACGCAAAAGCTGCGATTCGTCACGAATCCTCCCCCAATCGGCGGTGAATAAGCGCGTTGCGGCAATTTTTCACGCAAGATTCACGCCGCCGCTCACGCTGAGCGAACGCCGAGGACTTAGAGGGAGCGGCAACAACGAACGCGTCGTCGCTTCCGTTTTTCATCCCCCATGCGGGGGCGGCGACGCAACAATGACGCAACAGGCAGGGAAGAGACAGATGAATACGCGCGGACTTCTCGCCGCGTTGTCGCTCGGCGGCGCGATCATCGGCACCCGCGTTCTAGCTGGTCCGGCAGTGGATCAGCCGCCGGTATCTTTTCCCGACGCTTCGATCGATCGCGCGATCTGCACCCACGGTGAAGGTGCCGCGCCGCGGCAAGGCCGGCAAAAGCCGGCTGGTGCCGGACTCCAGGTCGTGGAGACATCCGCGCCGGCCCAGCCATGTCCTCGCTAGGGAGTGGATGATGCTACGGTTGTTCCAACCCGATCTGCTGTGTGCGCTCCTTGGCTTCGCGCTGGGCGCGGCGGCTTTGATGGCCCATGCGTCCGTGACGGCCCCGCCGCCCGCGCCTGTCCATACCGACATATTGGCGCAGACCGCGCCGGCGACGCAGGGTCGCCACACCGGCTGACTCCTGGGCCGGCTGACTTCCGACATGCGAGGCCGGCTCGACCCCGCAATGGATCGATTCGGCCGCTCCGGGACTTGGTATCTCCCAGAGCCTGATCGACTTTGGTGCAAGCGCTTCGCGCTGACGCCAAGGCGTGGATCGGGCTCTGTTCAAGGTGAGACAAGCCCCGGAGCACCGCATTGGCCAATCTTTACGAACTCCCCAGCCAATTGGATCGAACGGCACGGACCGTGCGCGCGGTCGTCGAGACGCCCCCCGGCTATCGATCCAAGTTCAACTATGATCCCGAGAGCGGGCTGTTCGAACTGCATGGCGTCCTGCCCGCCGGCATGGCCTTCCCGATGGCGTTCGGATTCGTGCCGGGGACGCTGGCCGACGACGGCGACCCGATCGACATCATCCTCCTCGCCGACGAGGACCTGCCGGTCGGCTGCCTCGCCACGGTCAAATTGCTCGGCGTGATCGAAGCCTGTCAGACCGAGCGGGACGGCAGCCGCCACCGCAACGATCGGCTGATCGGGCGCATTGCCCATTCGCGACTCTATGCCGATGTCGAGGATCTCGATTGCCTGGGTCAGGCGATGGTCGGCGAACTGTCGCGCTTCTTCGAAACCTACAACAGCCTCAAGGGCAAGCATTTCCAGGTCACCACGGTGAGCGATCCCGCGCGGGCTTGCATGCTGATCGAGGAGGCGTCGCGATGATCGCGCCGCATTTCCTGAAGTCGCTCGGCTATCTCATCTCGACCGCGAGCGTGTTGCTGCTGGGTGCGGTGTCATGGAAATCGGCGAGTGAGCACCCGCTCATGCTCGCCTGCCTGATCGGCGGCATGGCGAGTTCGATCCTCGGCATGGCGCTGCGCTGGAGTTCCTATGTCATCGAGAAACATCGCGGCGGCAGCGGCTGAAACGGGCTGCGGAAAAGCGGGAACCGGCAACCAGAAAGTCCAGGAAAAAGCGCCGCCAATCCTGCGACCGGCGGCGCTTTCATTTCGCTCGAAACGGATCAGCCGAAGCTGAGCGCGGTACGGCGACGCCGCATCGCCGCGCCGACGACACCGAAGCCGCCCAGCATCATCGCCCAGGTGCCGGGCTCCGGCACCATCGAACTCGCAATGAAGGCCGTATGGATGGAGACCGGAACGAAGCCGTTCAATTCACCCCAGCTGCTGTTGAGCTTGTTGTCGACGTCCCCGTAACCGGAGCCGAAGGTCAGGCCGTAGGATGTCACCGAGGCAATCTTGCCATTGATGAACTGGGGTCCGCCCGAATCGCCGCCGGCATCGCTCACCTCGGTCGGGCCACGACCGAGATTGCAATATTTGGGACCGCCCAGGCCGAAGGCGCCGGCAAGCCGGCAGGAGGCGTCGTTCTGCGGCAGGCCGTTGTCGAAGTCGGCGATATAGGAATAGTCGATCTGCGTGCTGGGATCTTCACCGAAGAAATCAGGGGTGAAGAAGCCGCCGAAATCGGCGTCGCCCAGGCGGAAATCATAGCGATTGTCGCCCTGCCGCAGGCGGCCCGGCCCCAGGTCCGCGCCGATCGCGCCGCCCACGTCCGAACGGGCACCATAGCCCGCGATATTGTAATTCTTCCCGGTCAGATCGCCATTATAGAGACCATAGCTGGTCGCCCAAGCCGGCGCCGCCTGCGACAGGCGCAGCACGGCGATGTCGTTCTGGTCGATGACCTCGCCCGAATAGTCGGGATTGACGAAATATTGTGAGACCGAAATGGCGGTCGACGCGGGGTCGAGATACGTCACGGAATCGGGATTGGTCGCCGGCGTGAAATAAGCGGTGGTCGAGATCGGATTGGCCGTACCCGCACCATGGCTTACACAGTGGCCGGCGGTCAGGATCGAGCGACGATCGTTGAGCAAGGTGCCTGAGCAGATGAAATTGCCCGCCGCGCCTTCATTCATGATCAGCGAGACGACGCCGTTGTAGCTCGGATTGGCGAAGTAGATCGGATTGCCGCCGCCGGCGAGCGTGGCGGTCGAGGTCTGGCCGACGATCGTGCTGGTCGCGGTCCAGGACATGCCTTTGGATGTGCCGGAAATCGTACCGGCGGCTTGCGCCGCACCCGGCAGAACAACCCACGCCATCGCGGCGCCAAGCGCCAGAAAAGCCTTCAGTTTCATGATGATTCCCCCTCCTGAGCCGAGCCGAACGCCCGGTCGGAATGACGGGAATTAACCGATAGTTTTCATAGTCTGTCAACCAAACGCTCGGGGCATTTTCCGCGTTAGATGGTTAATGATCGCTCCGATTTGGAGTGATTCCCGAATTTCCGCGGGAAACTGCGCATCATATCGCTTCCGTCACGGTCCCGATTCCAACAATAATGGAGCGACTCCTGCCCTCTCCGCTCGCTTTTGGCGGTGGCGTGTCACTCAGGCGCAATGCGATTTAGCTAAATGACCCCAATTCAACGTGGGGGAGCATATCGCAATGTTACGAGTAATCTTCGCCATCATCGTCGGCGTGATGGAAAAGACGCCACCACGGGAGCGCCGCCGTATCACCTGAAAGGCGGCACACGCATTTGCGACCAAGCGGCGGTCTGGCCGCTTGTCGGCCCCGGACGCCCCTTCCTATCTCGGCTTCATCGGACCGACCGATGGAGAGACCCGATGCTTCGTCCACTCGTTTTTGCCGCCGCGACCTGGATCGTCCTCGCCAGCGCGCCGTCCGCCGCGCAGCCGACCGCCGCCGCGCCGCGCGAAGCCAGCATCCCCTTCGTCGATCATCACGGCATCCTCGATTGGAAGATCGGGGATGGGACGACGCTCTACCTCCAGGCGCGCGACGGAAAATGGTATCGCGCGACTGTGCTCAGCAGCTGCCGCAATCTGGATTTCGCGACGCGGATCGGGTTCGATACCGGACCCTCAAGCCAGTTCGACCGGTCTTCCTACCTCTTGGTCGGGGATCAGCGCTGCCCGGTGCAGAGCGTGGTCCCGAGCGGACCGCCGCCCAAATCGGCCAGATGACGCCGCGCCGCAGCAAGCAGGAATGACGGCGATGCCCCGCCGTTGACCGCAGCCGCCACCCCGCGCCATTGTGCGCACGCGAAGGGACGGCGAAGTTGCGGATCGTAATCATCGACGATAGCGGATTGCGCGCGACAGTGCTCGAAGAGGGGCTGCGCGAGGCAGGTTACGAGGATATCCACCTCGTGCCGCCGCAGGGCGCGTTTGTCGCCCGGCTCGAACGGATCGCCCCCGACGTGGTGCTGATGGATCTGGGCAGCCCCAGCCGCGATACGCTCGAGGAGATGCTCGCGGTCAGCCGCGCGCTTGCCAAGCCGATCGCGATGTTCGTCGACCAGTCCGACGAGGACATGATCGGCGCCGCGATCGATGCGGGCGTCTCGGCCTATGTGGTCGACGGTCTGCGCAAGGACCGGGTAAAGCCGATCCTCGATCTCGCCATACGTCGTTTCACCGCTTTTTCGCGCATGCAGACCGAGCTCGAAGAAGCCAAGACCGCGCTCGCCGAGCGCCGCACGATCGATCGCGCCAAGGCGATCCTGATGGAGAGCCGCAGCTTGAGTGAAGCCGACGCTTACGCGCTGCTGCGGACCACGGCGATGAACCAGGGCCGGCGCATCGCCGAAGTGGCCGAGGCGCTGATCACCGCGAGCAGCCTGCTGGGAGGCAAGATGTGACCCCGATTTCGATTGCCTTCCTGCCGCTGACGGACAGCGCGGTGCTGGTCGCCGCGCGTGAGAAGGGCTTCGCCGCCGAGCAGGGAATCGACCTGAACCTGGTCCGATCGACCAGTTGGGCGACGTTGCGCGACCGCCTCGTCTACGGCCAGGTGCAGGCGGCGCACATGCTCGCGCCGCTCGCCATCGCCGTGACCTTGGGGCTGAGCCAGCATCCCGCCGCGCTCGCCGCGCCGTTCAAGCTGAACGTCAATGGCAATGCGTTGACCATGTCGACCGCCTTCGCCGCAGCGCTCGACCCCGATCTGCCGCGCCGCATCGCCGATCCCGAGGCGACCGCGCATGATTTCGCCGCCGCGATCGGGCTCCATTTCCGCAAGCCGATCATCGGCGTCGTCCATCGCTGCTCGAGCCATGCGCTGATGCTGCGTTATTGGCTGGCTTATGCGGGCGTCGACCCCGATCGCGACGTGGTCCTGCGCGTGCTGCCGCCGTCGCTGATGGTCGAGGCGTTGCGCGCCGGCGAGATTGACGGCTTCATCGCGGGCGCGCCCTGGGCGAGCGTCGCGGCGGCCGAGGGGATGGGCGAACTCGTCGCCGTCGGGGCACGCATCTGGCAGCGCGGCGTGGAGAAGGTGCTCGCATTCCGCACGCCGTGGATGGACGAGCATCCCGAGTTGGTCGATCCCCTGCTCGTCGCCTTGTCGCGCGCCGCCGCCTGGTGCGACAACCCTGCCAATCATGAGGAACTGGCGGCGATCCTGGCCGGCAGTTTCTATGTCGGACAACCGGCCGAGTTCATCCTGCCCGCGCTTACCGGCCGGATGATTCCCCGCCTGGGCGAACCCGCGGTGACGATCCCCGATTCGCTGCTGTTCCACCGCGAGGCGGCAGCCTTCCCGTGGCGCAGCCAGGCGCTGTGGATCTATTCGCAATTCGTGCGCTGGAAGATGGTCCAGCCCTCGGCCAAGGCGGAGCGACTCGCCGCGGATGTCTTCCGTTCCGACGTCTATCGCCGCGCGCTCGGCAAAGCGGGCGTCCCGATGCCCGGCGCGAGCATGAAGCTCGAAGGCGCGCTCGATGCGCCACGCGGCGTGGGCGCGCATCGTGGTGCCCTGACACTCGGCCCGGACCGCTTCTTCGACGGGCGCGTATTCGACCCGCATCATGTGCGGGATTATCTGGCGGAGTTGGCAGGCCGATAGGCGAGCCCTGATCACCCCTCCCCTTTCAGGGGAGAATTTCGCACGCGCGTCCGAGCGGAAGTACGCTGCAGCGCAACGCAATTTTTGCACTTGCGAAATGGATCCGAATCGGAAACATTAGGGGTCAACGCGCGATGATGCGCGTCCAACGGAGACGATCCCCACCGCCGGGGCCTTCGCTCCACCGAAGACAGCAGAGCCGCTGTCCGATCGTCCCGCTTGGGGCCGGTCGGAAGCGGCTTTTTTCTTTGGCTCAACGCATCGGCAAATCGGGAATAGGTCATGGCGACAACCTTCTGGCAAACTGAACGAACCGCTGAGGAAAGCAGCTTCTGGAGCGCGGGGCACCGCCCGACCCTGATCGCCGCCTTCCTCTATTTCGACCTCGCCTTCATGGTGTGGGTGCTACTCGGGCCGCTCGCGCCGGAGATCGCCAAGTCGCTCGCGCTGACCCCTGCGCAGAAGGGCCTGATGGTGGCGACGCCGACCCTCGCCGGCGCGGTGCTGCGCGTGGTCAACGGCCTGCTGGTCGACCGGATCGGGCCGAAGCGTTCGGGCGCGATCAGCCAGTTGATCGTGATCGGCGGCCTGTTCTCGGCGTGGATGATGGGCGTGAACAGCTTCGCCGGGACGCTGGCGCTGGGCGTGATCCTGGGCTTTGCCGGGGCCAGCTTCGCGATCGCGCTGCCGCTCGCCAGCCGCTGGTATCCGGCGGAGCATCAGGGCAAGGCGATGGGCATTGCCGGCATGGGCAATTCGGGCACCGTGCTCGCCAGCCTGTTCGCGCCGACCTTGGCCAAATTGTTCGGCTGGAACGCGGTGCTCGGCCTCGCCTGCATTCCGCTTACGATCGTGTTCTTCATCTATCTCGCGATGGCCAAGGACGCACCCAATGCGCCCGCCCCCAAATCCGTCCTGGCCTATCTCACGCCGCTCAAGACCGCCGATGCCTGGTGGCTGATGGGCTTCTATTCGGTCACGTTCGGCGGCTTCGTCGGCCTCGCCGCGTCGCTGCCCATCTACTTCACCGATCAGTTCGGCCTGACCACCGTCACCGCCGGCTATTGCACCGCGGCCTGCGTGTTCGCCGGCTCGCTCATCCGGCCGATGGGTGGCGCGCTGGCCGACCGGATCGGCGGCGTGAAGGCCCTGTCGATCGTCTATGTCGCCGCGGCTGCCGCGCTGGCGGGCGTGAGCGCCGCGCCGACCGTGCAGAGCGCGCTCAGCCTGTTCGTGATGGCGATGCTCGCGCTGGGTGTGGGCAATGGCGCGGTGTTCCAGCTGGTGCCGCAGCGCTTCAGCGCCGAAATCGGCGTGATGACCGGCCTTGTCGGCATGGCGGGCGGCGTGGGCGGCTTCTACCTCGCCTCCAGCCTCGGCCTCGCCCGGCAGCTGACCGGCAGCTATCAGCCCGGTTTCCTGATCTTCGCCGGCCTCGCTTTGCTCGCACTCTGCGGGATCAGCATCGCCAAGGGCACGTGGCGCCGGACCTGGGCTGCGGCCGAGGGCGTGCGCATCTGAACGATCGGCGGGCGGGGTGGTCGTCCGCCGATCCAAAATGATCTCGTCGGCGGCACAAAGGGAGGGCCGCCCGACGAGACGGACGATACGGATTGCACCGGCGGGCACGATATTGCCGGGCAACCAAGGGAGGGGATGGGCGGAAAGGGCGTAGACGCCTGTCCATTCACCGAAGGGGGATATATGAAGACCATCCTTGCCACGGCGGCCCTGTTGGCTGTCGCCGGGCCGGCTTGTGCCGACCCGATCAAATTGAAGCCGCTGATCGACCTCAGGGTCCGCTATGAGAATGACGACCAGAAGGGCCTGGCCCAGCAAGAGTCGGCCGCGCTCACCGCGCGGCTGCGCGCCGGCCTTGCCGCCAGCAGCGGCGCCTGGACCGCAACCGTCATCGGCCAGGGCAACGTCGCCTTGGTCGACCATTATTATGACGGGCTCGAGGGTGCGGCGACACGCCCGCTGATCAACGATCCGCAGAATGTCGCGCTCTATGTCGGGCAGATCCAATATCACAGCAAGGCGCTGACGGTCACCGCCGGCCGCCAGCGCATCAACCTCGACGACGAACGCTTCGTCGGCATCGCCAATTTCCGCCAGAACGGCCAGACCTTCGACGCGGTGCGCACCGAATGGACGCCGATCAAGGGCCTGAAGGCGGACGTGAGCTACGTCTGGGGCGTGCGCACCATCTGGGGCATCGACGGTCATGGCGCGCGCCAGCAGGCCGTGTCGGGCGACAATATCCTCGCCAATCTGAGCTATGCGACCCCGCTCGGAACCGTCACCGGCTTCGCCTACCTGGTCGACCAGGACGAAGCGGCGGTGCAGGGCTTCCGCCTGTCGAGCCAGACCTATGGCGCGCGCATCGTGGGATCGCGCCCGCTGGCCAAGGGGGTCAAGCTGTCGTGGCAAGCGAGCTATGCCGGACAGTCCGACTATCACCACAACCCCAACAATTATCACGCCAATTATTATCTGGTCGACGCCGGGCTCGATGTGAAAGCCTGGAAGTTCGGCGCCGGCTATGAAGTGCTGGGCGCGGACAAGGGCGTGGCCCTCACCTCGTTCCAGACGCCGCTTGCCACCCTGTTCAAGTTCCAGGGATGGGCCGACAAGTTCCTGACCACCCCGCCCAACGGCGTACGCGACCTTTATGGCAGCGTCGGCTATGGCGTGAAGAAGATCGGGCCGGCGCAGGGCGTCACCTTGCAGGCGATCTATCACCGTTTCGACAGCGACCGGCTGAGCCAGCATGAAGGCAATGAGCTCGACCTGCTCGCCAGCGCCAAGTTCGGCAAGACCCTGCTGTCGGTCCGCTACGCGGATTACAAGGCGAAGACCTTCGCCACCGACACCCGCAAGGTCTGGCTCCAGCTGGACTGGATCCTCTGATTTTATGCCGCACTGCAAAATAAACACTTGAGAGCAGCGGCGAATCGCGGCATCCTTGTCCACACACGGGCAAGGATGCCCGCGTCACCATAGCCGGACGCGCCCATAGGGGGGTGCGGACGGTGCATCCCAAAGGCAGCTTCGGCCGCCGATGAGGGTGACAGGCAAGGCCGCCACGCAGGCGCTGGATTTCCAGCGTCCGCGTGGCGGCCTTTTTCGTTTCCGGAGCTGGGCATGGACTTTCAAGGGCAGGTTTTGACCAATGACGATGCGGAGGAGGCGGGCGGCGCCGCGGCCCGCCCGCGGCTCGTCGTCATCGGCAATGGCATGGCGGGCTGCCGCGCGATCGAGGAATTGCTCGAGCGCGATGCCGGCCGCTACCGCGTCACCATCTTCGGCGCCGAACCGCATGTGAATTACAATCGCATCATGCTCTCGCCCGTGCTCGCGGGCGAGAAGACGTTCGAGCAGATCGTGATCAACGATCATGCCTGGTATGCCGATAACGAGATCGAATTGGTCGCCGGCGATCCGGTGGTTGCGATCGATCGCGCCGCCAAGACGGTGACCGCACGATCGGGTCGCACCGTTGCTTACGACAAATTGCTGATCGCGACCGGGTCCGATCCCTTCATCATTCCCGTGCCGGGCAAGGACCTGCCCGGCGTGATCAGCTTCCGCGACATGAAGGATGTCGACACGATGCTCGCCGCCGCGGCCAAGGGCGGCGAAGCGGTGGTGATCGGCGGCGGCCTGCTCGGGCTCGAAGCGGCGCACGGCCTCAGCCTGCGCGGCATGAAGGTGACCGTCATCCACCTGATGCCCACCCTGATGGAGCGCCAGCTGGACGAGGCAGCGGGCTGGCTGCTCAAGACCGAACTGGAATCGCGCGGACAGACGATCCTGACCGGCGCGGACACGGCCGAGATCGTCGGCGAGAGCCAGGTCGAAGGCGTGCGGCTGAAGGACGGGCGCCTGATCCCGGCCAGCCTGGTGGTGATGGCGGTCGGTATCCGCCCCTCGGTCGCGCTGGCCCGCGAGGCGGGGCTCGCGGTCGGACGCGGCATTCAGGTCGACGACCATATGGTCACCAGCGACACCGACGTGCTCGCGGTCGGCGAATGCGTCGAGCACGACGGCCAAGTCTATGGCCTGGTCGCGCCCTTGTGGGAGATGTGCCGCGCGCTCGCCGACGGGCTGGTCGGCAAGCCGAGCGGCTATCGCGGCTCGGTCACCTCGACCAAGCTCAAGGTGTCGGGGATCGACGTCTTCTCGGCGGGTGATTTCGCAGGCGGCGACGGCGGCGAGGATATCGTGCTGCGCGATGCCAGCCGCGGCATCTACAAGCGCGTGGTCGTCAAGGACGACAAGATCGTCGGCGCGGTGCTCTACGGCGACACGGTCGACGGCAATTGGTATTTCGACCTGCTCAAGAAGGGCGAGGATATCTCGTCCATCCGCGATTTCCTAATCTTCGGCCAAGCCTTCGCCCAGGGAGGTGGGCAAGCGGACCCTAAGGCGGCCGTTGCGGCGCTCTCGGACGATGCCGAGATTTGCGGCTGCAACGGCGTCAGCAAGGGCAAGGTCGTCGCCACCATCCAAGGCGGGGCATGCACGCTCGATGCGGTGCGCGCGACCTGCAAGGCGTCGGCCTCGTGCGGATCCTGCACCGGTTTGGTCGAGCAATTGCTCGAGCTTACGCTCGGCGACGATTATGCCGGCGAGCGCGACGTCAAGACGGTCTGCAAATGCACGACCTTCGGCCATGACGACGTCCGCCGCGAGATCGTCGCGCAGGGGATGAAGTCGATCCCCGAGGTGATGCAGCGGATGAGCTGGTCGACCCCGGACGGCTGCTCCTCGTGCCGGCCAGCGCTCAATTATTATCTGCTGTGCGCGTGGCCGGGCGAATATGTCGACGACCAGCAGAGCCGCTTCGTCAACGAGCGCATGCACGCCAACATCCAGAAGGACGGCACTTATTCGGTCGTGCCGCGCATGTGGGGCGGGCTCACTAATCCGCGCGAGCTGCGCGCGATCGCCGACGTGGTCGAGAAATATAATGCGCCGATGGTCAAGGTGACCGGCGGCCAGCGGCTCGATATTTTCGGGATCAAGAAAGAGGATCTGCCCGCAGTCTGGGCCGATCTCAACGCAGCCGGCATGGTATCGGGCCACGCTTACGGCAAGTCGCTGCGCACGGTGAAGACTTGCGTCGGGTCCGAATGGTGCCGCTTCGGGACGCAGGATTCGACCGGCCTGGGTGTCCAGATCGAGCATATGACCTGGGGCTCGTGGATGCCGCACAAGTTCAAGATCGCGGTGAGCGGCTGCCCGCGCAATTGCGCCGAGGCGACGATCAAGGATTTCGGCGTGGTCTGCGTCGATTCCGGTTACGAGCTCCATGTCGGCGGCAATGGCGGCATCAAGGTTCGTGCGACCGACTTTTTGTGCAAGGTTTCGACCGAGCAGCAGGCGCTCGATTATTGCGCGGCCTTCATCCAGCTCTATCGCGAGGAAGCCCGCTACCTGGAGCGGACCGCGCCGTGGATCGAACGCGTCGGGCTGGACTATATCAAGGCCCGCATCGTCGATGACGAGGTTGGCCGCGAGGCACTGACCAGCCGCTTCCTTTATTCGCAGAGCTTCAGCCAGGACGATCCGTGGGCCCAACGTGCCGCCGGCGCCGAACGCGAGCAGCATGCGCATCTTGGCGAATTCCGCCCCATCTTACCCCTCGCAGCGGAGTAAAATCATGCATTACGGAGACTGGATCGACGTGGGGCCGCTGTCCGCCATTCCCGTGCGCGGCAGCCGCACAATTCCCGTGGCTGGCGGCGATGAGGTCGCCTTATTCCGCACCGGCGACAATCAGGTGTTCGCGCTCGTCAATCGCTGCCCGCACAAGCACGGGCCGCTGAGCCAGGGCATCGTCCATGGCCATGCCGTGTCCTGCCCCCTGCACAATTGGCGGATCAGCCTGGTCACGGGCGAAGCGCTGGGCGAGGACAAAGGCTGCACGCCGACGATCCCGGTGAAGGTCGATGGCGGCCGCGTGCTGCTGTGCCGCACCTCGACCCTGAAGGCAGCCGCCTAAGTGAGCGACGCGGTCCGCACCACCTGCGCCTATTGCGGCGTCGGCTGCGGCATCCTCGCCACGCCGACCGGCGAACGCGAGGTCGTGATCAAGGGCGATCCGGATCACCCCGCCAACCATGGCAAGCTCTGCTCGAAGGGCACGCATCTGGGGGAGACGGTGGGCCTCGAAGGCCGCCTGCTCCACCCGATGATCGGCAAGCGCCGGGCGAGCTGGGACAAGGCGCTCGACCTGGTCGCGAAGAAGTTCCGCGACACGGTCGCGCGGCACGGCCCCGACAGCGTCGCCTTCTACGTCTCGGGCCAGATCCTGACCGAGGATTATTACGTCGCCAACAAGCTGATGAAGGGCTTCATCGGCTCGGCCAATATCGACACCAATAGCCGGCTGTGCATGTCGAGCGCGGTCGCGGGCCATGTCCGCGCCTTCGGCGAAGATGTCGTTCCCGTGTCCTACGAGGATCTGGAACAGGCCGATCTGATCGTCCTGGTCGGATCCAACACCGCCTGGTGCCATCCGATCGTCTATCAGCGCATCCAGGCGGCGCGCAGCATGCGCGGCGCGCGGCTGGTGGTGGTCGATCCCCGCCGCACCGAGACGTGCGACGATGCCGACCTCCACCTCGCCATCCGTCCGGGCAGCGACGTCGCGCTGATGAACGGCCTGCTCGCGCATCTGCGGCGCGAGGGCCTGGTCGACGAGGCCTATCTTGCCGCGCATGTGAGCGAGCCGCAGGGATTCTGGGATGCGCTCGACGAAGGCCAGGATCTGTGGACGGTGGCGAAGGCGTGCGACGTCGCCCCTGCGGATCTGTCGCGCTTCTACGAATTGTTCGCGGCCACGCCGCGCGCGATCACCTTGTTCAGCCAGGGCATCAACCAGTCGCTCCGCGGCACCGACCAGGTCAATGCGATCATCAATGTGCACCTGGCGACCGGGCGCATCGGCACGCCGGGCGCAGGCCCTTTCTCCATCACCGGCCAGCCCAATGCGATGGGCGGGCGCGAGGTGGGCGGGCTCGCGTCGAGCCTGGCCTCGCACATGGATTTCGCGCCCGACAATGTTGCGCGGGTCGGCCGTTTCTGGGCGGCGCCAAGCATGGCAACCAAACCCGGGCTGAAGGCGGTCGACCTGTTCCGCGCGATCCGCGACGGTCGGGTCAAGGCCTTGTGGGTGATGGCGACCAATCCCGCGGTCAGCATGCCCGATGCGAACATGGTCCGCGACGCCTTGTCGATCTGTCCCTTCGTGGTCGTGTCGGACGTGATCGCCGACACCGACACGAGCCGATATGCGCATGTCCGCCTGCCCGCCGCCGGCTGGGGCGAGAAGGACGGCACGGTCACCAATTCGGAACGGCGGATCAGCCGCCAGCGCGCCTTTCTGCCGCTGCCGGGCGAGGCCAAACCCGATTGGTGGATCGTGGCGCAAGTCGGCCGCCGCATGGGCTGGAAGACCGCCTTCACTTATGATTGCGCCGCCGACGTCTATCGCGAACATGCACGCCTGTCGGCTTATGAGAATGACGGGCGCCGCCTGTTCGACCTGCGCCGCCACGCTGCGATCGGCAATGCCGATTATCAGGCGATGGAGCCGTTCCGCTGGGGCGGAGATGGCTTTGCTTCGGGGCGCTTCTCGACTCCGGACGGCAAGGCACGGCTGGTGCCGGTGACGCAGGCGCCCCTGGCCGAACCGCTCAAGGACTGGCCGCTCACGCTCAACACCGGGCGCTATCGCGACCATTGGCATACGATGACGCGCACGGGTCTCAGCCCCAAGCTGGCGCGCCATCGCGAGGAGCCTTTGGTCGAGGTCCATCCGAGCGACGCTGACGTCCATGGCCTGGTGGAGGGCGACATCGCTCGCGTCGCGACGGCGCAGGGTGAGAGCCTGTTCCGCGTGAGCGTGACCGAGCGGCAGCGTCCGGGCGAACTGTTCATCCCGATCCACTGGACCGACCAGCTGTCGACCGGGGGCCGGACCGGGCTGCTGCCGCGCCCGCTGGTCGATCCGCATTCGGGCCAGCCCGGCTTCAAGCAGACGCCCGCGCGGATCGAGAAGATGGCATGCAGCTGGCGCGGCTTCCTGCTCGTCCGTGGGCCGGAGGGCATTCCGCCCAAATGCCTGTGGCGCACCCGGATCACCGTGCCGGGCGGCTTTCTGTATGAACTGGCCGGCAACGGCGATCCGGCCCGGCTGGGCCTGAGCCTGCCGGCGGGCACGCGGATCGAGGCACGCGACGAAGCGCGCGGATCCTGGCGTGTCGGCGTGATCGACAGGGGCCGGCTGTCGGCCGCCTTGTTCGTGACCGCGACCGGCGAATTGCCGCCGCGCGATTGGCTGATCGCGCAGCTCGAGGCGCCCGAGGTCGCGCCGACCTTGCTCGCCGGACGCGCGCCTGGTGTTACGGTCGATCGGGGGCCGATCGTCTGCGTCTGCTTCGATGTCGGCATGCGCACCATATTGCGCGCGATTGCCGAGCAGCAGCTGACCGACGTCGCCGCGGTGGGGCAAGCACTCAATGCCGGCACCAATTGCGGTTCATGCCGCCCCGCCATCGCCGCCTTGATCGTTGAAGCCAGGGACCTCGCCAATGCCAGCTGACGATTTTGCCCCCGGTACGGTCTGGCTGGTCGGCGCCGGACCCGGCGATCCCGACCTGCTGACGCGCAAGGCCGAGCGGCTGTTGGCCCAGGCGGACCTGATCTTCTTCGACGCATTGGTCGGCGATGCCATGTTCGATCTGGCGCCGCAGGCGGAGTGGATCAGCGTCGGCAAGAGATCGGGACGCCATTCGGTCCCGCAGGATCGGATCAACGACCTGCTGCTGCTGGCCGCCCAGCAGCGCCGCCGGATCGTGCGGCTGAAGGGCGGCGACCCGTCCATCTTCGGTCGTTCGGCCGAGGAGATGGACCATCTGGTCGCGAACGGCGTCACCGTGCGGATCTGCCCGGGCGTGACCAGCGCGAGCGCGGCGGCGGCGAGCGGGCTTGCCTCGCTGACCTTGCGCGGACTGGCGCGAAAACTGACCTTCGTGACGGCGCACGCGCGCGCGGGCGAGGATTTGACGCTCGACTGGAAATCGCTGGCCGAACCCGACGCGACCTTGGCCATCTATATGGGGCGCAGCGCGGCGGGCGAGATTGCCCGCCGGCTGATCGCCGCGGGCCGCTCGCCCGATACGCCGGTGATGATCGCGGTCAACGTTTCGCGCCCGGACGAACGCATCCTGCGCGGACGGCTGAAGGCCTTGGGCTTCCTGGTTCGCGCAATCAGCGACGATGCCCCGACCCTGCTGCTGATCGGAGAGGCGGTGGCGCAGCGCGACGCGGCCGGGATCGCCGCCGCCGTGGCCACGCGCTGCTGAGACCCCGAACCGACCAACGTCATTGCGAGCCGCGCAGCGGCGCGGCAATCCAGGCCAACGCTCGCCTCGCACCCAGGCCTGGATCTCCACGCCCCGCGTTGCCGGGCTCGCGATGATGACCTACTTCAATCCCCGACCGTCCCCGCTTTCCTCCAGCCGCCGCAAATCCTCCTGCGTATTGATATTCGGAAGCTCGGGCGCGGGCACGACCCGGGGTTGGGCAACCGCCAGCCATCCGCGCACCGACCGATCCTGATGCTCGGCCAGATGCGCATCGAGCAACGATGCCAGTGAGGCGGGCCAATAGCCCATCAGATATTGATCCTCGACGATCGCCGGCCCATCCCCGATCAGCGCCTGCGCCAGCGCATCCGGAAAGACCGGCATGTCGCACCCCGTGCAGAGGACGCCGGCAAAGCCGTGTGCCGCCGCATGATAAAGCGCGGCATTGAGCCCCCCAAGCGGCCCCAGATCAGGTTCCGGCCGGTCGGCGAGACAGGTGAAACCTGCCTCTGTCCGCCCGCACACCACCACGGCCTGCGCGTGGCGACCAATCGCCTCCAGCGCATGCGCCAGCAAAGACTTGCCGTGAAGCAGAGCCATCGCCTTGTCGCTGCCGAAGCGCCGCGATCCGCCGCCCGCGAGCACCGCACCCAACACCATTCCATCGTCACCACCGGCCATGCGACCCAAGCGCATTCCCCGACCATTTCTGTCAAGCGGGCGGCATCGCCTCCTGCCAGGATCCGGCGAGAGGATCGGTGCGGGACCGGCCGTTGCCCATCCACCGCACGAGCATGATCAAGGCCGCACCGGCATGGACCATCCCGCCCGGAATCCACATGATCAGCCCGGCGAGTTGCTGGTCCTCCTCCGGCGTCAGGCCGAGCAGGCCCATGCCCATCGCCGCATAATCGGCATACCAGGGGCTGATCGCGAAGGTCATCAGCGCGCCCAGCGCGCCGCCGCCGAGCGAGGTCAGGAACAGGCAGAGCGCGGCCAGGCCATAACCGCTCCGCCCCTGCCGTCCGAAGACCATCGCCCACCAGAAGAGCAGCGCACTCAAGAGGAAGCAGATATGCTGGACGATGTGCCAGCCTTCGTGCCGCAGCGCCTGCTCGAACGGCCCAGGCGCATGCCAGAGCCAGATCACCGCCAGCTGGACCAATGTGGCGGTGACGGGTGCGGTGGCGTGACGCCACAGCCAATGGATCGCCCCGCCGCGCGCCCAGCTCGAAACGCCGGTTCGCACCGCGCCGGGCAGCGCCCAGATCATCACGCCGAGCGGTCGCGACAAAGCCATCAGGGGCGCGGCGACGAGCATGATCAACTCATGCTCGATCATGTGCAGGGTGAAGCTATGCTCCCCGCCTTCATGCAGGGGCGAGATGGTCGCGCCCGCCAAGGTCAGCCAACCGAGCAGGAAGAGCGCGCCATTGCGGCGGAGCGTCGGCCCGGAATTTTCCGCTCGGCGCGTGAGCCGCGCCAGTCCGAATAGATAGAAGCCCAGCGACAGTAGCAACGGCACCAGCGCCCAAGGCTCGAATGACCAGCCGGGCAGATCGCGATGCGCCTCCCCGCCATGGGCCAGCGCCGGCGTGGCGATCACCGCCATGGCAAGCGGCAGGCGCTTCACGAGAAGCAACGGGGAATGATGAGCGTCGACACCGTGTGGAACAGGATCGCCAGCGCGAAGACCAGGTCGGATGCCAGGCTCACCGCGGCGACGAAGCGCGGAGCGGGAGCCTCGATCTCGCCTCGCGCGCGCCAGGACAGGAATGCCCCGGCCGCGACCACCAGCAACGCCACCAATCCGATCAGGAAGGTCTGCCAGGCCCAGGCCAAGAGGCAGGCATCGGCAGTGCGATCCGAACCCCATTGCTGGCTGACGGCCCAGGCGATCCCACCGAGCACGAATCCCGACCAGGGAAGGAGGCGTTCTCGCGTCGTCATACCAGGCGTGGCACCAGATAAAGGAGCGCGAAGATGGGCAGCCAGGTGATCCAGACGAAGCGCCAGTAGAGCGCGTCCTCGCTCACATCGACGAAGCGGCGCGGCTCCTGTCCATGGCCGGTGAACATCAGCACGGTCAGTACCAGCGATTCGGCCCAGTCGGTCAGGATGTGGATCGTGTGGAGCAAAAGCAGCGCCCACAGGATCGAGCCATAAGCATTGTCGCTCCAGCGCACGTTGATATGCGCGAATTCGAAGCCGCGGATCACCAGCAGCACCAGCCCGATCAGGTCGAGCAGCACGATCAGCCACAGCACACGGTCTCGCTGCTGCGCTTCGGCGGCCTTCTTGAGCAGGCTGTTGGGTATCTCGCTCAACAGGATGATCAGCGTGAACAGCGCACCCGGCAGCAGGGCGGGTGGCAGTGAAGCAGGCGGCCAGACGGTCTCCTGGCTCATCAGGTAGAAATAGGAGCCGCCCGCGAGCGCGAAGCCGCCGCCCTCGATCAGCATGTAGGCGATCACGCCCCACCAGGTCAGGCTGCGAACGCCGAAGCCGTGCGTGGGCAGGACCTTGAGATCGCCGGCGAAAGTCTGGCGGATGCTCATTCGATCACGGGCTCCCTGCCATGTCTGGGCGGGCTCTTGGGCCAGAACCAGGCGGTCAATGCGATGCCGACCGGGATCGCGCCCCACACCAACGCCCAGGGGCTGAAGATCGACCAGATGAAGAGGCCGGTCGTCGCGAGTGCGGCAATCAGGGGCCAGATGGTCGGTGTCGGCGAGGGGTCGCGAATGTCGGGCACCGCTTCGACCACCGTCGTCAGCACCAGTTCGCGTTGCTTGACGCGCAGGCCCGAGAAGACGGGCAGGCTTTCCTCCCACAAAGGCGTGCTGCTGGTGACGGCCGGAATATGCGCGAAATTATAGGGCCGGGGCGGCGAGGTAGCCGCCCATTCAAGCGAGGCCGCGCCCCAGGGATTGTCACCCGCAATCGCGCCGCGGCGGAGCGAGGCGAGGATGTTGCCGAGGAACACCAGCACGCCCGACGCCATGACGAAGGCGCCGACCGTCGAGGTCATGTTGAGCGTTTCCCACCCCAGGCCGGCGGGATAGGTGAAAACCCGCCGCGGCATGCCCAGCAGGCCGGTGAAGTGCATCGTCATGAAGGTCAGGTGGAAGCCCGCGAAGACGAGCACGAAGGCGAGCTTGCCGATCCGGTCGTTCATCATCCGGCCGGTGATCTTGGGGAACCAGTAAGTGATCGCGCCGAGCAGCGGGAAGACCGCGCCGCCGATCAAGGTGTAGTGGAAGTGCGCGACGACGAAATAGGTGTCGTGCAATTCGAGGTCCAAGGGCACGCTCGCGACCATCACGCCGGTCAGGCCGCCGATCACGAAGGTGATGATGAAGCCGACCACCCACCACATCGGCACCTCGAACCGTGGCCGGCTGTCCCACATGGTCGCGATCCAGCAGAAGATCTGCACCCCGCTCGGCAGCGCGATCGCCATGCTCGCGGCGGTGTAGAAGGCGTAGCCCAGCCGCGGCAGGCCGGTCGCGAACATGTGGTGGACCCACAGCCCGAAGGCGAGCAGCCCGATCGTGACCAAAGCCGCGACCATCACCGGGTAGGCGAAGACGGGACGGCGGCAGAAGGTCTCGACCATCGCGCTGACGAAGCCCAGGCCCGGGATGAAGATGATATAGACTTCGGGGTGGCCGAAGAACCAGAAGAGGTGCTGCCACAGAAGCGCGCTGCCGCCTTCGGTCGCATTGTAGAATTGGGTGCCGACCAGCCGGTCGGACAGCAGGAAGGACGAGGCGAGCGTCACCGCCGGCATCGAGAAGATGACCATGAAGGCGGTCACCAGCATGCCCCAGACGAACAGGGGAATGCGATCGAGCCGCATGCCGGGCGCGCGCTGCTTCAGGATGGTCGCGACGATCTCGACCGCGACCGCCAGTGCCGCGACCTCGGTGAAAGTGATCATCTGTGCCCAGAAATCAGCCCGCTTGCCCGGCGAATATTCGGGTCCGGACAAGGGCGTGTAGGCGAACCAGCCGATGTCGGGTCCGACATCGCGCAGGAACGCGACCCACAGCATGATCCCGCCAAAGACGTAGAGCCAGTAGCTGAAGGCATTCAGGCGCGGGAAGGAGATGGCGCGCGTGCCGACCATCAAAGGCACCAGATAGACGCCGAACGCTTCCATCACCGGCACGGCGAACAGGAACATCATCGTCGAGCCGTGCATGGTGAAGATCTGATTGTAGCGATCGGCCGTGATCAGCCCGCTTTCGGGCCGTGCCAGCTGCAGCCGCATGATCAGGGCGAGCATGCCGCCCAGCAGCATGAACGTCATCGCGGTGACGATGTAGCGCTTGCCGACACGCTTATGGTCGACCGTGGTGAGCCAGCCGATCAGGCCCGCTTTGTCGCCCCACGTCTCCGACAGGATCCGGTCGAGCTCGGGTCCGTCGAGCTCGGGGCCGTCGCGGGCCGTGTCGTCAGGATGTTCGCTAGCCGTCATTTGAGCGTCTCGAGATAGGAAGCGACCGCGTCGAGCTCGTCGGCGGTCATGCCGACCGCGGGCATGTGCGCACCCGGCTTCACGCCCTGCGGATTGGCGATCCAGCCGCGCAGGTTGCCGCGGCTCATCGGCAAGGTCCCCGCTGCGATCGTCTGGCGGCTTGCGACATGGGTCAGGTCGGGCGCGGTCACGCCGCCGGCCGGGGTTCCCGCGATCGAATGGCAGTTGGCGCAGGCATGGCTCATGAACCAGTCATGCCCCGCCTTGGCGCGCGGATCGGTGGGCTCGGGCGCGGGCTGCTGCTGCGCCGCATACCAGGCGGCGAAGTTCTGCGGGCTTTCGACCGTGACGTCGAACGCCATATGCGCATGCTGCAGGCCGCAAAATTCGGCGCATTGCCCGCGATAATGGCCGATCCGCGTCGGCACGATCCGCAGATCGTTCTCGCGGCCGGGGATCAGATCCTGCTTGCCTGCGAGCGCCGGGATCCAGAGGCTGTGGATCACGTCGCCGGAGACGAGGTTGAGCTGGACCGGGCGGCCGACCGGCAGATGCAGCTCGTTGGCGGTGTGGACGATCCGGCTGGGATCGTCATTCTGATATTCGATACTCCACCACCATTGATTGGCGCTGACCGTCACCTTGAGCGGTTCCTGCTCGGCACCGGCGCGCGCCTCGCGCCGGTCGCTGAAGAAGCTCGCGACCGTGAGCAGGACCAGCCCGATCAGGATGAAGCCGACCCAGCCGATCAGCAGCGACCGCAGCCGCGCCTCGCCGCCCTCGTTACGCCGTCCGGCGACGGCGACGGTCAGGAAGACCAGCACCAGCGCGTAGGAAATGCCAGTCACCACCAGGAACAGCAGCATCAGATGGTTGAATTGCTGCGATCCGAACCCTGCGCCCTCGCTCATCGACTGCACGCCGGCGCAACCAGACAGGAGCAGCAGGACCGGAGCCAAGGACAGAGGGCGCCGCATCAATAGGGCTCCCCGGGCTTGGCCGGCTTGTCGGGGTTGCGCTGGGTGAAAGGTGCCTTGCCCGACATCTGTTCGGCGCGGCCCGACAATATGTCCGTCGGCGCAAGCCCGCTCAGCGAGCGTACATAGGCCGCCAGCTGCCACATCTGTTGGCCGGTCAGGCGATCGTGGAAGGCGGGCATACCGTTGGGCCGCCCGCCGTCGATCGTGCGGACCACGTCGCTCATGCTGCTGCCGTAGCGCCACTCGGCATCCATGAAGGACGGACCCATGCCGCCGCCGCCATGCGGCCCATGACAGCCCGCGCAGTTCATCCAGCTATAGAGCCGCGCGCCCTCGCTGACCTGATAGGCGCTGGTCGAATAATCCCCCTGCTGCGCCGCGCTGCGATTGGCTCCGCCCGAGCCGCCTTCGGCGTGCGGATCGCTGGTCATCGACCGGTCGCTGCGGCGGCAGCCGGCGAGCAGGGCCAGGCCGAAGAGAAAGACGATCCCCGCGCGCATGTCAGGCAATCGCTCTCGCGCTGAAACATCGTCCTACGATGCATCCATCCGCAGTCATAGCGGCTAACCTATGATTATATCGTGCGAATTCGGCACGGCGCGATGTTCCTCCAAGGAAGTTCGTGACGGACCTTCCCTGTTGCGCAGGACTGTTACGCGGTCAGAAAGTTCCGTGGGCGCGCGGGAGAAAAGAGCGCCATTCGAAACCTCGCATATTCCAGTCAGCCAGCGGCACCGTCTTCTTCAGTTTCGGATTCGCCGGGCTTGAGCTTCTGCTCCAGTTCGGTCTGTCCGCCATGACCGAGGAACCCGTCCTGTGGTGTCTTGCCCGATTGCGGGTTCGGATAGGGGCCCCCACCCGATTCCCCGCCGTCCGTGCGCCCGCTGGAGGGTAGCCGGCCCTGGTCGGGCTTGGTCTCTCCGTCGGCCTGCGTCGGCTGCTTGTCCGTCATTTCCGCTGGCCTTTCCCCGCAGACCGCTCGTTCGTTTCCGTCAGATCCTGCGTGGTGGTCTGGCCGGGATTCTGCTTGCGCAAGTCGCCGGACGGATCTGCGCCCTCGCTCGCATTGGCGGGTTCGCCTTTGGGCGCGTTTCGGGTCTCAGCCATGTCCGCCTCCGTCAGGCTTGCCCCGGGATGGTCTTGCCCGTGCTGCGATCGAGCCCCATCGCGACCAGCACGTCGAGCGCGGTGGCGCCGATCACGAAACCGAGCGACGCCCAGACCGCCTTGTTGCGCGGCGAATTGCGCAGCGCGGCGCCCAAAGTGGCGATATCGAGCCCGTCGCCGAGCACGCGATTCCACACGCGCGCACCATGCGCGGGCGCCTGCAGCAAGGCGGCCCCCGCCGCGGCCTCACGCGCGCCATAGGCCTTGATCAGCCCCTCATGGCCTTCGGCATCGAGCGCCCTGGCGATCTTCTTCGCGCCGAACAATTCGACTGCGGCGAGACCGAGCGAGAAGATGCCGAGGCTGAAGCCCAAAGCCTTGTAATTCATTGCACGCTCCTGCTTTTTCAGAGGGTTGCGTGCGGGAACGCGGGAGAGGAGGCCGCCGTTCCTCTCGTCGGAGACGGCGTGCACCCTCCGGTGGATCATTCGTGGCGGAGCGCGTCGATCGGGTTGAGCGAGGCAGCACGCCGCGCGGGGAAATAGCCGAAGATCACGCCGATCAAGGCCGAGATGCCGAAGGCGATCAGGTTGATCTTGGGCAGCCACAGGAACGGCACGTGCATCAGCGCGGCGAGACCCGCCGACGCCGCGAGCGCGAGCAAGAGGCCGATCAGTCCGCCCAATGATGAGAGCACAGCGGCCTCCACCAGGAACTGGAGCAGCACCTCGCGCGCGACCGCGCCGATCGCGAGGCGGATTCCGATCTCACGCGTGCGCTCGGTCACCGATACGAGCATGATGTTCATGATGCCGATTCCGCCGACAAGCAGCGAGATCGCCGCGATCGCCGTCACGACACCGGTTATGACGCCGAAGGCACTGGCCGCAGAATCGGAGAGCTGCTTCGTGTCGAAGATCATGAAATCATCGTCCTTGTCGGGTCCGATGTGGCGGCGCTCGCGTAGCAGTGCCGAGATCGCCTCCTGGATGGCCTTGCTGTCGTAATGAGGATCGGCCGCGACCATGATCATCTGGATATTGCGATTGCCGGTCAGGCGCCGCTGCACCGCCTTGTAGGGCATCAGCACGACATTATCCTGATCCTGACCGATGCCGCCAATCTCGGGCAGCGCGCCGATCACCTCACAGCTGATGTTGCCGAGCCGGATGCGGGTCCCGACCGGCTGCTCCGAATGATAGAGATTGGTGCGCACGGTATTGCCGATCAGGCAGACCGATTTGCCGGCCTCTTCCTCATTCTGGCTGAAGGGACGGCCATCGGCCAGCACCCATTGGTGGCCCTTCAGATAATCACCGGTCGTCCCGTTCACCGTCACGGTCCAATTGGCCGAGTTGCGCACCGCCGTCACGCTGGTCTGGACTTGCGGCGCCGTCGCGATCACGCCGGCAATCTGCGTGCGGATCGCCTCCACATCCTCAGGCTTGAACGGGGGCGGCGACGCGCTGCCACCGCCTCTGCCAAAGCCCTGGCCTTGCACCACGGTCAGCAGGTTGGAACCAAGGCTCGCAATCTGTGTCTGGATCGACTGGCCGGCGGCAGTACCCAAGGTCACCATCGTTACGACCGACATCACGCCGATCACCACGCCGAGCACGGTCAGAAAGGACCTGAGCTTGTGCCGGCTGATTTCGCGCAGCGACAGCAGGATGGTGGTGAGCAGCATCAATGCGCTCCCTGCTTCGCGCTGGCGCCCGCCTCGATGCTCTCGACCAGCCCGTCCTTGAAGTGGACGAGCGTGCGCGCGAAGGCGGCCATGTCGGGCTCGTGCGTCACCATCAGCACGGTGATGCCGCTCGATTGATTGAGGTCGGTCAGCAATTCCATGATCTCGACCGAACGCTGGCTGTCGAGATTGCCCGTCGGTTCGTCCGCCAACAACACGGCGGGGTTGGTCACGATCGCGCGCGCGATCGCGACGCGCTGCTGCTGGCCACCCGACAATTCGGCCGGCGTGTGCTTTGCCCAAGGGGCAAGACCGACCCGCTCGAGCGCCGCCATCCCCATGTCGTAGCGTTTCCGCCGCTCCTCGCCGCGATAGAGCAAGGGCAGTTCGACATTCTCCAGCGCGGTGGTCCGCGCGAGCAGGTTGAACCCCTGGAACACGAAGCCGAGATATTTGCGCCGCAGCAGCGAGCGCTCGTCGGCGTTCAATCCCTCGACATGCACACCCTTGAACAGGAATGAGCCCGAGGTCGGCACGTCGAGGCAACCGAGGATGTTCATCGTCGTCGACTTGCCTGAACCCGACGGCCCCATCACCGCGACGAAGTCGCCGGGATTGATGTCGAGATCGATCCCCTTGAGCGCATCGAAGGCATTGGGGCCATGCCCGTAACGCTTGGTGACGCCGCGCAGCGAGATCAGGGGCTCGGCCGAACTCATTTGGGCACCGCCGCCAGCTTGCCGGTGATCACCTTCACACCCGGGTGGAGACCGGAACCGCTGACTTCGGTGCTGGTGCCATTGGAATCGCCCGTTGTGACCTGCACAGGCTTGGGCTTGCCATCGGCACCCAGGGTCCAGACCGTCTGGACGCTGCCGCGGCCGATCGTGACCGTCTTGGGCTTGGCATTCGGGTCGGGGCCCGGACCCAGGATACCGCCGGGAGCCTTCGGACCATTGTCCGGCGAGAAGCGTAGCGCGCCGTTGGGGACCAGAAGTACATTCTGACGATGCGCGATGTGGATCGTCGCGGTCGCGGTCATACCCGGTTTCAGCATCAGGCCGGGGTTCGCGACCGACAACACGGCGGTGTAGGCGACAACGGTACTGGTCGAGGTCGCGGTCGTGCCGGTGCTGTTGACCTGCGGGGTCGCATTGGCCCCCACATCGACGCGCGTGACCGTCGCCGGAAAGGTCCGGCCAGGATAAGCGTCGACCGTGAAGCTGGCGGGCGCGCCCTCATGCAGCTCGCCGACATCGGCCTCGTCGACCTTCACCTCGAGCTTCATGCGCGAGAGATCCTCGGCGATGGTGAAGAGTGGGGCGACATTGAACGATGCTGCGACGGTCTGGCCAGGCTCGACCAGGCGCGACAGCACCACGCCCGTGACTGGTGCGTAGATCGTGCCCTTGGCGAGGTTGGTCTGGTTGGTCGAGACCTGCGCACGCGCCTGTGCCACCTGCGCGCGGGCGGCGGCGACGTTCGCGACCGCGCGGGCATAATCGGCACGCGCGGTGTCGAGCTCGGTGCGCGACGGCACCTTGCCGCCCGACAGCCGCGAGACCTCCTCATAGCGGGCAAGATTGGCCTTGGTCTGCGCGACGGTCGCCTCGGCCTGCTGGACGGTCGCGAGCGCCTGCTGCAGCGAGGCCTGGCTCTGGGTCAAGGCATCGCGCAACCGTGACAGGTCGAGGCTGGCGAGCGGCTGTCCCTGGCGGACCCGATCATTGTTGGTCACATAGACGTTCTGGATGATCCCCGATTGCTCGGAGCCGACGGTGACCTGCTTGGTCGGCGTCAGATTGCCCGTGGCCGAGATGGTCACGTCCAGATCGCCGCGCGCCACGGGTGCCGTGGCATAGGGCATCACGTTACCCGGCGAGCGCCAGTGGTGGATCAGCAGCAGCAGGAGCAGCACGCCCACCGCGATCCCGCCCCATTTGAGGACCTTGCGCCGGCGCGAGCGCGGCGCGCGATCGAGGAATTCGTCCAGCGTCGTGTCGGTCATTTCACAGGCACCATCAGTTCGGCGGCATCGGGCCGCCAGCCGCCGCCGACGGCGAGGTAAAGCTGCACGATCGCGCTTGCCCGGTCGGCCTGGGCCGAGGCGAGCGCGTCGCGCGCGGAGAGCAGGGATTGCTCGCTCTGGAGCAAGGTCGTGAAGTCGGTCAGGCCCGAGCGATATTGACTGCGCGCCAGGACCGCCGCCGCTTGCGACGCGTCGCGCGCCTCGATCAAGGCCGCCTCTCGCGCGCGCGAGGACTGCACCGATTGCAGCGCATTCTCGGCATCTTCGAGCCCTGACAGGACGACGGATTTGTAATTGGCGAAGGCCGCATCCGCCGCGGCGCGCGCCGAACGCACCTGCGACTGCAGCCGCCCGCCATTGAAGATGGTCTGGGTCAGGCTGGCGAACAGGTTGCTGGTGAAGATATTGCCGAGGCTGCCCACGCTGGCGGCCGCGGTCCCGAGCGACCCCGTCAGCGACAAAGCCGGATAGAGCTGGGCCTTGGCGACGCCGATTTCGGCCGTGGCGGCGGCAAGCTGCCGCTCGGCGGCGCGGACGTCGGGCCGCTGGCGGAGCGTATCGGCGGGAAGGCCGACCGCCACCCCATCGGGGCCGGTGGGAATAGGTACGTCGGCACTCATTGCCTGCTCGAGCGCGCCCGGCGCCTGGCCGGTCAGGACCGACAGCCGGTTCACCGCATTGTGAAAGCTGGTTTCAAGGGCGGGGATGGAGGCGCTGGTCTGTGCGCGTTGCGCCCGCGCCCGTTCCTGGTCGATCGCGGGCGCGAGCCCGGCCTGCACGCGCCAGCCCGCGATGCTGAGATTGTCGTCCTGCGTCCCCAGCGTGTCGCGCGCGATCGCCAACCGCGCCTGCAACAGCCGCGCACTGATATAATTGGCCGCCACTTCGCCGGCGACGGCGGTGCGCACCGCGGCGAGGTTGAACAAGGCGGCATCGGCATTGGCGCGTGCCGCCTCGACCGAGCGGCGATTGCCGCCGAACAGATCGGCCTGCCAGGAGGCGTCGAGCCCGAGCGAAAGCTGGGTGCGGCCTAGACCCGCAAGGGCCGAGTCACGGCCGAACGCGTCGGTCCGGTTCACCCCGCCCGAACCGGACAGGGCGGGGAACAAGGAAGCCTGGCTTTGGACCAGGGATTCGCGTGCCTGGCGCAGCCGCGCCTCGGATATCTTGATGTCGAGATTGCCTGCGGTCGCCTGCGCGACCAGGCTCGTGAGCAGTGGATCGTTGAAGCTGGTCCACCAGGCGGAAACATCCCCCGTGGCGGCCTCAGTCGCCGGTGCGGTATAATGGGCCGGCACGCTCAGCGCCGAAGCAGGCGGCGCCTTGTAGTTCGGCCCGACCGCGCAGCCCCC